>WNGL01008719.1_pt1 | contig 20303 bp, 11 predicted proteins | sample 5400591 | NCBI WGS metagenome assembly WNGL01 (sample SAMN13153377, study PRJNA577476) | soil metagenome | isolation source: 80 cm soil or saprolite under Garry oak tree replicate 1 | place: USA:California | collected 2016-06-15 | reverse complement strand
CCTGGGCCAGGTAAAGGAACCTTTCCATGTCCATCAGTTTGGCGGGGCTGTGGGAGGGCCGATTCGCAAGAATAAACTGTTTTTCTTTGCGAGCTACGATGCACAGCGCCGCACGGAATTCAACGTGACGTTCCTGAATCTGCCCTCGGGGTTCAACCTATCCTCCGATCCGATCGTGGCCGGCTTCCAGCAGCGGGCCTTAGATTACTTGACGCCGCGAGCGGCCTCCTGGATTCGCGGCTTTGATCAGGACATCTACCTGGCCAAGATGGACTGGCAAATCACTCCAAGCCTGCGACTGGGCTGGCGTTGGAATCGTCAACGATTTGACGGAGTTAACCTTGAACAAGTCGGCGCGCAACAATCACTCGAGCACACCGGTAATTCCGATATTGACAGCGATACGCTCGCGGTCTCTCTCACTTCTACCTTTTCCAATGGGATGGTGAATGTGGCGCGATTCAGCCACTTGCGCGACGACGAACCCGGTCGGTCGAACAGCCCCAACCCCGAGGCCAACATCTCCGAAGGTGGCCAGCTTGTTCTTACGATTGGCCGGGCCGCCCTTAGCCCTCGCGAAAATACTAGCCGGCGAAGCGAATGGTCAGACACGCTCTCGTTCAGCAAGGGCCGCCACGCATTCAAAGTTGGTACGAATGTGCTGCTGGACCGAATTGCATTCTTCACCGCAATCAACTTCTCGGGCAGTTACCGCTTCAACAGTTTGGAGAGTTTTGGCCGCAGCTTAGCTGGCGCACCGGCGCCCCTTATCGGCGAGAGGTATACACAGGCTTTTTCTGGAGAGAGTACGCCCGGAGTCCGCGTGCACCCAAACTTCGCGGCATTCGCAGGCTTTTTCCAGGATGAGTGGCGGATCCGAAAGAACCTGACACTCAATCTCGGGCTGCGTTACGACGTAGAAATGATGGCCAAACCCACCGTGAAGAACCCATCAACAGCATTGGCAGCCGCTGGTCTTGACACCAGCTTTGTTCCACAAGACAACAACAACTTCGCACCGCGTCTTGGCTTCGCCTGGACTCCGTCACCGAGTAAGAGCTTTGTGGTGCGTGGGGGGTACGGCTTCTTCTATGCCCCAACTTTGGCCGGCATGGCTGCTCGGGCCCACTACCAAAATGGGTTGACAGTGCAGACACGCACTTTTGCAGGCGGGGCCCTCAGTGCGGGTCTGATTCCTGCCTATCCAAACACACTGTGCGGCCCTCCGGATCCGTCAGGGGCGCCGCCAAGCTGCTCAGCGCCGACGACAGGCGCTGACATCATCATGCCATTTGCTCCTGACTACACTCAGCCGATGGTTCAACAGGGAAGTTTTGGCGTGGAGTATCAATTTCAGAAAGATGCGTCGCTGTCCGTCAGCTACTTGGAGATGAGAGGGACACACTTGCAGCGTTGGCGAGATGCGAACCTGGGGACGCCGGCCACGCCGACGCTAATTGGTATCGCCGGCACGAACGACGCGCTGATCTTCTCGCGCTTCACTCTGCCGCGGCCTGTTGCCGGTTTCGACCGCATCTTGCTCATTGAGACGAACGCCAATTCAAGCTATCACGGCATGGCGGTGCAACTGAACAAGCGCTTCTCTCGCAATTACCAGTTCACGATTTCATACACCCTAAGCAAGGTCATTGACGACGTCCCGGACCCTTTCGCGCTGAATGTCCCTCTCGCAGACTTCCGGCTGGTGTCAGATGGGTCCAATCCCCGTTTGGACCGCGCAGCTGGAAACAGCGACCAACGACACCGCTTCATTTTGAGCGGCGTGTGGCAGTTGAATTACACAAAGGAATTGCGGTCTGCTCCGAAGGCCATTCTAGGAGGATGGGAGCTCAGTGAGATTCTGACGGCGCAGTCGGGTCTGCCGTATTCCGCACTTGTGAATTTCGATCTGAATAACGACGGCAACTCGGCCACAGATCGAACGCCGGGACTCGGCCGAAACACTTTCTATCTGCCGAGGGCGGTTTCCTTGGATCCGCGCGTGACGCGTAATGTGCACCTCACCGAGCGCGCCCGTCTGCAATTCATCTGGGAGGCGTTCAACGTGCTTAACCGCGCGAACATCAGCGGAGTGCGCACAACGCAGTTTTCGCGCTCCACCTCGGCGGCCGCCTGCGGAATTGCAGGGATCCCGTGCTTGGTCCGGCAAGACATCGGCGCGACTGCTTTCGGAACACCTACTGGAACATCTGGCCCACGAATCATGCAACTTGCCCTCAAACTCCTCTTCTAGACCTACGTACTGTTCTGGAGATAGCTTCACGAATTTTCCTTATAAAGCAGGGCCATCTTTTTTGCGCCGGAGCAAAACACCATTTGGCTGACCGTCGGTAACACGGAAACTATCCACAAACGGGGATCTGGGAAGTGTGCGAGGACTCCCGACGGTGTGACTTGACCGTGTAAGGCGCCGGGCTTGAGCTTGTCGTTTGATTTTTCTTCGAAAAAGCGCAATCTTGTACCTAATCTTCCCAAACCAAGACTCGCCGTGTGGTGCACTTCGCACCGTAAGACACTGAATTCAGACGAGAAAGATTTGGTTGCGTGCAGGTGATTTGAAAACAGAATGGCTAGCCCGCGACTAGGCGCTCAACGACTTTTCGTGTGCCCGTAAACCGCTGATTGTAAAAGAAGTGGTCGGGGCGAATGGATTTGAACCATCGACCTCCTGGTCCCGAACCAGGCGCGCTAGCCAGGCTGCGCTACGCCCCGACTGCTTAGATCTTACCACTGCTTCAGAAAGTTCCGACGAAGGCCATCGACCTTCCCGATCCGATTCGGGACGCGCTAGCCAGGCTGCGCTACGCCCCGACCGACACGCTTGGGTGTATGCTCCGGCCCCAAGCTTGACTATCAGATTAACACAGCTCCGAGGCTGCCGCTAGACACTCTGCTTATCCGCAGACGAGTGATAGTTGTGGATTCACGCTTCCACTAAGCCAAGAATTCGAGTGGAGTGAGGTGGGCGAAGGTCTGATGCGGGAGCGCACAGCCGTCGATTCGTAGGCCCCAACTTCGATGCAAGAGGTTCCTCGAAGTCGGAGAAAAAGAAACCGGGACACGATCGCTCGTGCCCCGGCTGTGCCAAGAGTCAGATTGTCAGAACGAGTACCGCAAGCCGATCTGCATCACGCGCGGCGTCCCTTGAATCTTCGTGAAGTTCGACCAGTCCGGCGGCGGCTGAAGGTTGTTCAGGGCGGCATCCGGATCCACCGCAAGATTGCTGTTATTGGCATCCGCTCCAGTAAGATGCTGCGTATTGGTCACATTGAACACTTCCCACCGGAGTGCCAGTTGTTGTTTCTCACTCCAGGGCATCGTGAGGACCTTGCTGAGCCCCATATCGAGAGCCACATAGCCCGGCGCGCGCAGTATATTCCGCTGACCAGTCTCCCCGGGATACGAGGGGCGGTAGCTCTGATAGGCAGCGACCACATCGCACCCAAAAAGCTTCGGCGGTGTAGTCGCGTTGCCGCGCGTCGGGCAAGTCTTCACAGGTACCACTTGCGTCACGTTGCTTTGAACTTCCCAGTTTGTGGACCACTGCCCGGTATCATAGGGCTGGCCATTAGGTAGCCCGGTGTTCCACCGGTAGATACCCGAAAGTTGCCAGCCTCCGACGAGGGCATCCAAGCCCCGGCTCATGTTGCCTCCGAGGCGCTTCCCCCGGCCAAACGGCAACTGATAGATGGCGTTCGCGTTGATGATATGCCGGATATCGAAGTCGGAGTTGGCGTAGTTGTCATTCGGACGAATGGCGTTCTCAATAAATGCGCTCCCGTATTGATTCGCGGTCTGCAGACCCGAAGCGTTGTCCAGGGAATGCGAGTAGGTGTAATTGAAATCCCACTGCAGGTTGTGAAACCGCTGCCGGAGGGAAGCCGAGAAGCCGTGGTAATTCGAATTGGCGATCGTTCCCCAAGCGGATAACGCGCCGTATTGCGGGTTGAAGAAATATGGCTCTGGGTCACCGTTTGGACCGCGGAGCGTTTGCCCTGCATACGTCTCTATTTCATCCTGTATGTCTGTCCAGTCGTTGGCCCAGAACTCGAAGCCCTCCGCATAGACCGCTTGCGTATTCGAAGCCCCAGCAGGGAGGCAGCCAGTTGTAAACGTCGCGGTGCAACCGTAGCCGTTGTTAGCGGTAGTGGCCGCGTACCCCGCGGGCAAAATATTCTCGAAATACGGAATGGGCTGAATGTTGGCCGGATCCGTACCCAGTTGGCGCTGTTTTTCCAGTATCGTCGCGGCCGTGTACCAGTCCATCCCGGATTTCGGATCCCGCAAGTCATTCAAGGCCATCACGTCGCGCGTGGCCAGGAGGTGCCGCGCCAGCCGGCCGATATAAGACGCCTGGAACAACATCCCTCCCCGCATTTCGCGTTCGTAGGTCAGGCTAAACTGATAATTGGTGGGCGCCTGAAGTGCGGTGTCGATCCCGCTCTCAATCCGGCGGTGAAAGTCCGATGGCTGCTGCTTTGGAAATGTGACTGACGTCGGAAGAACAAGCGTCCCGAACGGTAACGACCGAACATCCTGATCGAATCCCGTGAAGAGCGGCGCCGGCCTCGACGTGAGGTTATATGTGTTCGCAGAAATTGTTGTTGTAGAGGTGAAGCCCAGCGTGTTAGCCAAGTCAAAAGCGGTGGCAAGCGCCTCGCCATAATAGTCATTCGTCAGAGCAAAACCGGTGCGGATGACCGACTTGCCGCTACCACCAAATAATGCGTGCAGGAGCCCCCCAGAGTAGTTTGGAGACCACGCCAGGGAGATGCGCGGCTGGAAGTTGTTCTTATCCGAGTTATACAGCGGTCCTTTGCCGTTTCCGCCGGCTAGCAGAAGTGTGAGCGGCGTAATATAGGGTACCCCATTGTTCGCGCTCGCGATTCGCCGCCTCAGGAACTCCTCGGTCGAAATATCGGTCACCACTCCGAATCCGTTGGTCTCATGCACGGGGGTGCTGATTCCGTACCGCAGACCAAGGTTTAACGTTAGACTCCTCCGGACCTTCCACGAGTCCTGAACGTAGAAGTCGTAGGCATTTGTGGCGAATGTCCGGTTCGTGGGCGTTCCAGAAGGCTGTAGCGAGCCATCCGCTCCGAAAGTAAATCGCGCGCTGTATTGCGAATACCGGCCGATCAACGCGGACCCGGCTGCATCCACACCATTTTGGTTGCTGGCGATCTGATCGTATTGACCGGGGCCAGCCGGCAATATGTTATTAGCGGGATCTGCCATATACGATACGAGCGGGTCGGTAACGGCGGTGCCAGCCGGTGAATAGAAGAAAAAGTTTGTGCTGGCCGTGTCGTACGCATTGGTAAAGCCTACCCGGTTATTCTTCACGAACCGTAGATTCGTTCCAAATTTCATTGTGTGATTGCCCTTGATCCAGGCAATGTCATCGGTAATGTTGTGGACCGGAGTGGTGCGCGACGTCGTGCGGTTAAAGTTCGTCGGTGAAAAGACACCCCGGAAGACGATGCGGTTTTGGTTGCTGTCGCCTTGCTGGCTGAACCCCTGCCGCGTCAAGCCATACCGGAAGCTGTTCACCAAATTCTGGCCGATCGTCCAGTTATGGCTTGCCAACAGCCCCCAGGGATGCGCCCACAAACTGGGCGCCGGCGTATCCGGAAACGCAGGAAGTAGGGTGGTCGTGTCGTGGTCGTAGTAAGTATTCAGCCGGAAAAACGCGTTCATCTTGCTGTTGATGGTCCAGTCGATCCGGGCCATATTTGAGTTTAATTTTACCGGCGTGGAGGCGTTAAAGCGGAAGCCCTCCGTCATGATTCCATCGCCGATCGACGTATCGTTCGCGGGGTATTTTGCCGCGGCCGCATTCATGGCGGCAATGGCAATCGGGTTCGTGTGCACCACGCTCCAAGCGTTGTTGAGTTGCGGAGTGGTAAGCGTGAAGTCTTGCGGCGCCTCGCATGTATCCGGCGTACCTGGTACCACCGACGTGGTGCAACGCTGGGCGTTAACGACTAGTTGGCCTTGTCCTAATCCTGGGAGAGGGACCAAACTCGTAACCGCCGTGCCACTAGCATCGCGGCGTCCCTCATAGCTGTAAAAGAAGAACAGCTTGTTCTTCACCACGGGCCCGCCCAGGGTTCCTCCAAACACATTGCGGATGAGCTTTGGACGCTCCACTCCGCTGAGTTTGTTGAAGAAATCGTTCGCCGTGAAGATCGTGTTTCGGTGGAATTCGAAGGCTGACCCATGCCACGAATTCGTGCCGCTCTTGGTCACCAAGTTGATCTGCGCCGCGGACGACCGGCCCTCGTCGGCGTTGGCGTTCACCGTAACTACGCGAAACTCTTCGATGGCCTCCGAATTCAGCCGCAGCACCGGTTTGCTAACATCGCTCGTCTCCGCATCGTTGATGTCCACGCCATCCAGCGTGACGTTGGACTGGTCGCTTCGCCCACCGGCCACGTAGCCATCCGGCGTCACCTGCGCTTGCAGTGTCAGCAGCGGAAGCACCCCACGCCCCTCGATGGGCAGTTGTGTCAATTGCGCGCTACTAAAATTGTTTCCTAGTGTCGCATCTTCCGTGTTTACTTGAACCGTGGCCGCAACAGCCTCGACGGTCACCGTCGAGGCCAACTCGCCGACCTCCAGTGTAGCCGGAACGTCGGTAACGTTGGACACCTGGGCTCGCACCGGGCGCACAACCAATTTTCGGAAGCCCTTCGCTTCTACTTTTACCTCGTAATCGCCGACCGGAATCAATTCAAATGAAAACGTCCCCGCCGTCGTCGTGAGCATAGTTCGCACGGCGTTCGTGTCTAGGTTGGTAAGCGTAACAGTCGCGCCCGATACTAGCGCGTTGGATGGATCTTTCACTGTTCCGCGAATGGTCGATGCTCCAGTCTGTCCCCAGCTCGGTGCAGCGAGAAGTAGCGCACAGACCAACACCGCGAAACTGCCAATGATAAATGACCGCTTCATAGAAAGCTCCTTTTGTGCACCTTCTTTGGGTATGAAAAATTCACGCGGGGAGGCCAGACCAGTTGCGAAACCTTGGCGCTTTGCCAAGGCACGGTTGTAACGCCGAATTGGAAATTTTCCCCGGGCAACCTAAACCACCACTCGACCTAAGCTACCGTTGAGATAGCTTTTAGAACAGATGGACCGAGGTTGTCAAGAAAAGTTGTTCTAAATTATTTATCAAGTTCGGCTTATCGGCGTTTTCGATTGATAAGAAAGACGTTGAATTCAAAGCCCTGGGAGTTCAGCTCCTATCCAAGCTGAACCAACTTCGCCTCCGTAATGGCTGGAATCGCCCGGATGGGCTCGAGGATGGCAGCAGACACTTTCCCATCGACGCGCACAAGCGACACCGCGTCGGCCCCGCGTTGCGCTTCGCGGCGGCCAAGCGCGAAAGTAGCGATATTGACTCCTAGCTTCCCCAGAGTCGTCCCGATCTGGCCGATGACGCCAGGTTCATCGCGATTCCTCAGGTAAAGAATGGTGCCCTCAAGCTGCGCCTCCAGCGGGATTCCTTCGATTTGCAGAACGCGGGGCGAGCCGTCATGAAGGACGGTGCCTTCGGCCGTAAAGCCCGCCGTCGAACCGCTTTTTTCAGGCAGGGCGGAGACTTCCAGCGTATTTGGGAAGCCATGTTCGCGCCGTCGCGTCTCTTCCACCACCGCCAAACCTCGCGCCGCTGCCACCGCGGGCGCGTTTACTACGTTGACCTTCTCACCGCGCTGCGAAGCAAGTGCGTGCCAACTTCAGCCACCTCGCCGGCGTACCGGATGCGAATCCGCGCCGGGCGCGACTGCCCCGCTTGCGAAACCAGTGAACCGAGCCGCTCCGCGAGTTCCAGGTACGGCCGCACGCGGCGGTATTGGTCCGCCGAAAGCGCCGGCAGGTTCACCGCGTTGCGAATAATCCCCTCCGCCAGGTAATCCCTGATCTGCACGGCCACCTGTGTGCCCACTTCTTCCTGCGCTTCCGTCGTCGAGCCCGCCACGTGCGGCGTGGCGATCACATTCGGCAGCCCGACGAGCGGCGAATTTTTCGGCGGCTCTTCCACAAACACGTCCACAGCCGCCCCAGCAAAGTGCCCGTTCTTCAATGCTTCCGCCAGCGCAGCTTCGTCGATCAGTTCTCCCCGCGCGGTATTGATCACCCGCGCGCCTTTTTTCATCTTTTGGATGGTCGCACTGCTGATGAGGTTCTGCGTCGCGGGGCTTAGCGCTGTGTGCAGCGAAACGAAGTCGCTCTCCGCCAGCAACTTTTCCAGGGGCACCAATTCGACCGAAATCTCGTGCGCCGCGGCTTCGCTGATGTACGGGTCGTACGCCAGCACGCGCATGTCAAATGCCCCGGCGCGCACCGCGACTTCACTGCCGATTCGCCCGAGGCCAATCAGGCCCAGAGTCTTTCCCCGCACTTCCGTTCCCGCCGCGGTGGATTTTTCCCAGCGTCCCTCATGAATCGCCTTATCCCAGGGCGCAGGTGTGCTCCGCCACGCTGATGGCATTCCCGCCCGGTGTGCTCATCACCAGCACGCCGCGCTTGGTAGCCGCTTCCAGATCGATGTTGTCCACGCCCACACCTGCGCGCCCCACGGCGCGCAATTTTCGGCTCTTGTCCAGCAATTCCGCAGTGACCTTTGTCGCGCTGCGCACAATCAGAGCGTCCGCATCCGCGATCTCCGCGCCCAGCGTGTCTTTCGTCGTCAGTACGATGTTCCAGCCGGGCTGCTCCTTCAGCAATTGCACGCCCCGCTCGCTGATCTTGTCCGCTACGATGACTTTCATGAGACGCTTGGTCTCCTCCAGCAGGTTTTTCCTGCACGGTGTAAGAGATCAAAGTTAGCGGCCCGCCCGCGCGCTGTCAAATAAGCATCGCGGCAATCGTAGCTGCGGAACGACCTCATTCTTGACGCTCCTTTCTGATGGTCTGCTATATTCAATGCAGCGAGGATCTGAGATGAGTCTTGCTGAGAAAATTCAGAAGGATCTGGTAGACGCCATGCGCGCCAAGGAAGAATTGCGCCTCAGCGTCCTGCGGGGAATCAAGGCCGCTATCAAGCACAAGGAAGTCGAAAAAATACGCGCGCTCGACGAGGCCGAGTCGATTCAAATCCTGCAAACGCTCGTAAAACAGCGCAAGGAATCGATCGAACAGTTCACCAAAGGCAACCGTCCGGAACTCGCCGCGAAAGAAACCAAGGAACTCGCCATCATCGAATCTTATCTCCCTGCCGGCGCCAGCGAAGCGGAAATGGACGCGGCGATCGCCAAGGCCATCTCCGAATCCGGCGCGAATTCCATCAAGCAAATGGGCGCGGTCGTGAAAGCCGCCAAGGCTGCTCTGGAAGGCAAGACCGTGGACGGCAAAGCGCTCAGCGATCGCGTGCGCGTCCATCTTTCGAAACTTGGGTGAGAATTCGCGCCAGCCACTCGCAATGCCGCTCCCTGAAACCATCTCCGTGCGCTTCACGGAAGAAGATGCAGGCTACGTAACCGTGCGCCCCGTGGTGAAACAAATGTTTCGCCTTGCTGAACTTGCGGACATGGTCGTGAGCGTGACGGGCAAGAATGCCCCGCGCGTTGAGCAAATTTTCCGCACCGGCACGGTGGTCTATAACGGTTATCGCTACTGGTGGGACGGCTTCCCTTACAACGAATCCGAAGTCACGGGACTGCTTGCCCTCTTCCCCGATGATGACCCCTCGCGCCCATTCGACCCGGCGCAAGTGACCGCGGTTTCTCTCGAAATCGGCGGTGGCCCGCAACGCTCTCTGGTAAGCATCACCCGCAGCGAAGCTTCAGCGAAGAAGCTGTTCCACAAGCGGAGTCCGTGGGAAATCTTACTGGAGGCGGCGCAAGATTCAGCGCCGCGCTACACGAAGTACTCCCACGCCGATCGCGCTGATGTCTATCGCGCGCATCCCTCTCCCGAGATAGCGGCCGCGCTGTTGAAAGAAGCGTTAAACGCGTCGCCGCGGGCGCTGCGAAGAAAATTGGTGGCGCTGCAGCCTCCCTTTGCCCTCCTGTTCTTCGTTCATCGCACGAATCCTGTTGGAGCGGGATCTCCATTGTGAATTAGGAATCGCTATGTCTTTTTCTTCAGATCGGGCGAGCGGAATCCATCTGGTCGGTCAAATCTCTGCGGAAAAACCATGCGAACAAGAGTGGCGATAGAAGTCAGTGAGCCGCCGGTTTTAGCACCGCGGTATTCCGTTCGTCACCCGCGATGATGCGGTAGAGTTTCTTCAAGTCCTCCACCTTGCTGAGCGGCACGCTCAACTCCTTCACTTCGAACGTCCGCGTATATTTCAATGTGTTCCCATTCACTTCGGACTTGCTGTGGTAGCTTGCGAAACTGTAATCCGCGTTGATCGACGGCGGCAGGTCGTCAACCTCATAACCGGCCGGCAGCGTGATTTCGATCGTGTCCATGTTCTTCTCCGGCCCATCGAACTCCACCGGGTACGCCCGCGGCTCCTTTTTCTCGAGAAGATCACTTGAATTGGAGCCAACGATTCTCGGACGCACCAGGAGCAGATTCCCCGCGGTCTTCGCATAATTTTGTGCGACAAAGGAATATTGGTATCCGAATGGCTGGTCCAGTTGATTTAAATTGGAAAAAGACCCTTTGGTAATTTGAAACGTCGAAATCGAGTGTGAGAGCAGCGTTTCAATAAACTTGACCCGGTCTGCATCCTTGGCAACGGACTTGAGAGTGGCGCGCTGTTGAGTCCCATAGTCGCCATTGCGCTCCTCAACGATGTCACCGCTCAGCGTTCCACTCGAATTCAGTGCCAGCTTCGCTGTGCGCACAACTCCATTCATCGACGCCGGCAGCTTTGGCAGCTTGAGTAGTTCGCCTCCGTCCGGCGTGACCAGGAGCGCATAGCTCTCCTGCAGTTCACCTCGCAGATGCCCGAATGGCGTAAATTCGTCTGTCGGATCGAAAATGAGCAGCCGCCCTAACTTCGGATGCGTAATAATCATGTGCAGCGACGGATCGTTTAGATCGTTTGGCAAGCGGATGGCCAGGACGACGTGGTCAAACCATCGTGTGGCGGGAGTCGCTGGAGTGATTGTGCCCCGCTCCGTGTTGATGTCCAGGTAATAAGACTCCACACCAATTTCGCCCAGCATGGCGCTCAAGAGCGTGGCCTTATCTTTGCAGTCGCCATACTTGTGAACAAAAATCTCCGGCGCGGGATGCGGCTGCCATCCTCCAATGCCTAGCTGGATGGCAACGTAGCGAATCTCTTTTTGCGTGAATTGCGCCAAAGCACGCATCTTGGCGAGAGTTGTCGGGGCGGCTGCCGCGAGTTCCGCGGTCTTTTTCTTCATCTCCGGAGAACCTTCGCGCCTCCCATTCGTCAGGCTGCTCTCCCATTTACCCATGGCGTTCCAATCTTCGAACCCATTACTCCGTCCACTGACACTGCCGAACAAGGAGACAACCATGAACCCACCGACACCCTGCCACGGCGGCATTCCGCTCTCCGGCTTGATGGCTTTGATATCCTTTACCACCCACTGCCATTGACCCCCTCCGCCGGAAGGCGCCACTTCGGGATGATTCAGCCAAACGGCCTTAAACTCCCATCCCGCCGGGATCTGCAGGGAATAGTGCGCCTCTACAACTGGCACTCCCACTTCCTGAAAGGCCCAAAAATCCTGCATGACGTAGGGGCGCAGTTCCTGCTCAATTTCGTAACCGACGATATTGCCAGGATCCGCTGCCGGAATCGTCAACAATTTGGTCTTTAGGTCGCTCATCAATTCCCCATTTTGCACGCCCAATAGGGCGGTCTCGATGGCGTCCTTTTCCTTCACGTCGTAATCCTTTCCCTGGGACGGAATGCACCACCCGTGCATATTATTGATTTTCGCCTCGGCATCGAAATCCGCGCGGACCGTGCCGTATTGCCGGCCATCGGGGCGAAGAATCTTGTAGACTCGGCGTTCCACCTTTTTGATCTTCCCGTTCGACTGCACGCTCAGCACATCTTCGGAGTAGAGGAGAATCGCGTTTGTTTTTTCATCGTGAGCGGGAAGCGGCGCATTCGCCACCGCATGCATCCACTGTGGCGCGTCCGCGCCTTGAGCGGCTGGGAGTATCAAAAATAGTGAAAAGGCCAAACCTGCGAGACCGCGCTGGCGGCACAGACGTTTAGTTGCCAGTTGGGCTTCCAAGCGGTTGCAAAACGATTTGCTGGTCATCGCCACTCCTTACGGTTTGATAGAAATTACGCAGCGCACCGTAATATTTTTGTTCCAGGAAGGTAAGGTTGCTCCTAAGATGCCGCTCCAGATGAAGCCAGCCCTTGTCATTCTCGACCTTCAAGGTGTAAGCGACGAGTTTCGCATCGTTGTTTTGAACCTGCGGAATACTGCTTACCTGCCACCCCAGAGGCAGCTCAATGCGAACGTCGTCGTCTTTCTGAAAAAGGTAATGAAAGTACAGCGGATGAACGCGCGTGGAATGCTCGTACATGTGTTTTTCGGGGCCGCTGAACAAGCCCACGGGAAACAGCGCACGTTTGCCTGCGCCAGTAACCCATCCGGGTACCTTCAGTGTGAATTCAGCCACCAGAGCGGGGGCCGAGCTTGTCCATTCCGGCTTGTTGGTCAGGTCGACTTCGATCGCTGCGGGAACGATTTCCCTCACATAGTCTTCCATTGACTTTTTGTGGTGCGCTTCGTCCTCATTATGTTCTTCAACTCTTCGCCACAGTGCTTCAAGGCCGGTAAACGTAACGGTGAGCTTGCCTTCCAGCGACCCTTCGCTGGTCATCTTCAGGTCCGCTTTGCGTTCGATGCGCGATGCGGAACACTCGGGATTCGGCGTCTCCACCCAGGTTCCGCCGTCTTTATCCAGCTTCAATCCTGTTGTTCCCGTTTCCGACCAGGGCAGCAGCCCGAACGGTGTAAACTCGGAGCCGGGATCGAAATACATATCCTTCCCGTTCAGTTTCACCAATACGACGTTTGTGTTCAGATCTCTCGACCTCATGATATTGCGCTGGAAAAAATGATCGTTGCGGGTAGCAATCCGCACCGGAGAAGCGTCAAAGCCTGCTGCGCGCGCCAGGCCCAGGAATAGCCAGGTGATTTGATAGCCGTCCGCATACCCTCTTTTCAACACGTCCTCAACATTATTGACGTCTTTTTCCTTCGCGCGCTTCTGTTCCTGTTCGGTTTTTGCGATTTCATAAGACGTGTTGCGGATTTTCTGGACCCGCGCATAGATTTTCTGCAATTTGACGTCGGGCGGATCACTTGGAGACACAATCTCAGCCACGGCCTGTTCCATCGCCTTGCGTTTATTGACGAAGCCCTCCGCCTCGTCGTTCATCTTCTTTCCTTGTTTCTTCCAAAACTTGTCCGGCTCCTTTTCAAACATTTCTTCGCTGTAGAGGAAATCAACGCGAAACCTCGTGGCGCCTTCCGGTGGCATATCGTCTTCTGTTTCAAACGCTGGAATGTCTTGCACCTCCATGTGGACGATCTTGTTTTCATTCACTGGCGGTTTGACCCCCGCAGGCAGGCCATTGGGCCAGCTCCATTGCAGGTACCACTGATAGGGCTTCAGCGTGAATTTGGCGCGCTTGCTGAATAAGTCGTCGCTCAAGACCCAATTCGAATTGAAGATGTAATATTCCGCGAAGTCGATCATGTAGTGGTATTCAATGATGCTTCCCGGCTGAACGTCGGAGAGCGTGAAGGTCTTGGCAAGGTATTTGATGCCTCGGGCTTTGACGATTTCTTTTTCGTAGACTTTGCCGTCAAAGTTCACGATGGAGCCGTCGGGCCGGATGGTGCGGGCCCTGATGTTAAGGATATTCCATTGGCCCTTGACGACGGGAATTTCCACGTCCGCATATTTACGCCCTTCCTCGGTGAATATTTTCTCGCGAACGTAGTTGTACTCGTGGGGGGTCGCGCTGTTGCCGTCGTCCCGGTCCACCTGCCGATAGAGAATGATCGCCGGTGCGCCGGGCGCTTCCGGCACGCTGGTCATCTTCAACTCTTCCTGCGAGATCGGCTGCCATTCATCAGCCGCGCTCACCGGACACAGCCGCCATCCAACGGTTCCGGCCACAAGCACTACCCCGAGCAAAAACATTCGGCGATAACTCATGGCGCGTCTCCCATTTTGAATTGACCGCAATGTGAAAACTCGGATGTTTGCGGGAAAAACCTGGAGCCTACACCTCGAAAAATTGACCGCTGGGCGGTCACAAGTCTTGACGAATTCGCGGTCGCCCGCGGTTTGAGAGGATCCCGGCCCATGGGCAATGTTGCTGACCTGAGCAACGTATACCGCCGCACACTACAGGGATGCTTTCCCCCTGTCAAGAGAGCCGCGAGACCCGCCCCCCTTCCGTCCAGGATTCTCTTCCCCGCCTCGCCCACCTGCGGCATAATCCCCCCGCACAGGCCACATTGGCATTCCATTCTAGTAAGTGGGGAGGATTCATTGAGCGAACGTCCATGGAGTTCCACGGCGCCTCCGGGTGAATTCCGCACCTACGTTTCGGCCGAAGAAAGCCCTAAGGAATTCACGATTCGCGCCGTCATTCTCGGCGCGCTTTTCGGACTGCTCTTCGGCGCAATCACGGTGTACGTCGGCTTGCGTGCCGGCCTAACCGTTTCCGCCTCGATTCCCATCTCCGTGCTCTCCATCAGCATCCTTCGCGCCTTCGGCCGTTCCACCATCCTTGAAAACAACATCGTGCAGACCACCGGGTCCGCCGGCGAATCGCTTGCCGCCGGCGTCATGTTCACGATTCCGGCGCTGATCTTTCTCGGCTTTGGCTCCGAATTCACCTTTTGGCGAATCTTCCCGTTGGCCCTTCTTGGTGGATGGCTCGGCGTGCTCTTCATGGTTCCTCTACGTCGTCAGCTCATCGTCAAGGAACACGGCAATCTCGCCTTCCCCGAAGGCACCGCTTGTGCCGACGTGCTCGTCGCGGGGGAGCGCGGCGGCTCCTTTGCCGGACGCGTTTTTTGGGGACTCGGTCTCGGCGGTGTCTACACCTTCCTGATGAAAACCGTCCTCGCCTGGACGGAACAGCCCGAATCTCGCCCATCCTGGTTCCCCGGCGCAAGCTTTCGCACCAACATCACCTCCGAATATCTCGGCGTCGGCTACATCATCGGCCCGCGTGTCTCCGGCATCCTCTTCGCTGGTGGCATCATCTCTTGGCTGGTCATGATGCCCGCCATCAAGTTCTACGGCCAGCTTGCCGGCAACACTCCGATTTATCCTTCCACCATTCCCATTCCGCTTATGTCGCCGGACGACATCTGGCGCAGTTATATCCGCCCCATGGGCGCGGGTGCGGTTGCCGCGGCGGGATTGATCACCCTCCTCCGCACCTTGCCCACGATCATCTCCGCCTTGCGCGCCGGACTGAAGGACGTTCGCGCAGAGGGGGCAGGCCGGCCCGCGGCATCTACCAGAACCGACAACGACATTCCCATGCGTACGGTGGTCATCGGTTCAACCGTCATCGTCGCCATGATGTGGGTGTTGCTCACCTTCCATCCCATGCAAGGCGCCAGCACTTTCTGGTATCAGAACCTTTTCGCCGCCGTGTTTGTCGTCGTGTTCGGATTTCTGTTTGTCACCGTGGCGGGACGCATCAGCGGCCTGCTCGGCAATTCCTCAAACCCCATCAGTGGAATGAGCATCGCCACGCTGATGGCCACCTGCGCGATTTTCTTCCTCGCCGGATGGACCGCTCCCAACTACGCCGTGCTGGCTCTCATGATTGGCGGCGTCGTTTGCATTGCGGCTGCCATCGCCGGCGCCACTTCGCAGGATTTGAAAACCGGATATCTCGTCGGCGCTACGCCGTTCTGGCAGCAGATGGGCCTTCTCGTTGGCGTCACCGTCTCCACCGTGGCCATTGGCGCGACTCTAAATCTGATGAACAAGGGCCTGGAAAAATACATCCCCACGCCCATTCCCGTCAGCATCCAGTCCTTGCCCAGCGGCGTGAAAATTGAGCGCGATTCGTTCACCTATCAAAACAAAAGCTACGTGTTGATTAATTCTCTGGGCTCGCATGAAATTCCCGACGGAGAATATCTGTACGATGCGGGGTCAAAGCGCATCGAGTTTCAATGGGCGCAGGGCATCGGCAGCGACAAGGCTCCCGCTCCGCAAGCGCGCCTGATGGCTACGGTCATTAATGGCATCCTCAATCAACGCTTGCCCTGGCGTCTGGTGCTCATGGGCGTCGCCCTGGTGATCGCCGTCGAGATTCTCGGCGTGCGCTCGCTGGCCTTTGCCACTGGCTCCTATCTTTCCATCGCCACCACCAGTGCCATGTTCGCCGGCGGCCTCGTCCGCGCGCTCGTCGAAGCCACTACCAGGAAAAAGGACGAAAGCGAAGCCAGCCCAGGTGCTCTCTATTCCAGCGGCCTGATTGCCGCCGGAGGCGTCTTCGGCCTCCTCGGCATCATCATCGCTCTTCTGCAGGATCCCGAAATCTCCAATCGCGTCCCCCACTGGTTCACATCCGTTCTTCGTCTCCCCTGGCGCCCCGATCTTTTCTCTTTTGGCCCCAAACTGATGGGCCCTCTCGCCACCAGCAATCTTTTCGGCACTTTCATGTTCGTGTTGCTCGCGGCCTCGCTCTTCTACTTCGCTCGCAAGAAGCTAGACTAGCCCCACGAGCAAACAGGCCACTCGCCACGGGGCGTTCTGCCCGATTTCTACGATAGCGGGTCCTTTGACGGATTTGCCTCCCCGCCGTAGACTTGTAGAATCATGGCTTCGCGGTCCGGCATACGAAACTACAGGTTCAGCTTCAATTTTTTCGTTACGCCCGTGATCCAGTGGCTTCTGGTCGCCAACATCGGCATTTTCTTTTTTGAAATCATTCTGAAGACTTTTTGGGGAGTTTCGGCCTATAACTGGTTTGTTTTGGCTTTTGGCCTCGTGCCCTCTGCCGTCACCCACGGTCTGCGCATCTGGCAACCGTTCACCTACCTCTTTCTTCACGACGGTTCGACCATTTGGCACATCCTCACCAACATGTTCGTGCTATTCATGTTCGGCCGCGAACTGGAACTGGTTTGGGGCCGGATGCGGTTCCTCCAGTATTACTTCCTCACTGGAGTCGGGGCCGGTCTCATAAACGTCATCGTAAACACTATTCCGGTTTTCTGGGGACACCCGCCCTCCGATGTGCCGACCATCGGAGCTTCCGGGGCCATCTTTGGAATTTTATTGGCTTGCGCGATTCTCTTCCCAGACCGCCAGGTCATTATGTTTCCAATTCCCATCAAGATGACCATGCGCACTTTCGTCATCGTGATGATAGTCTTCGAATTCCTCGGAACCTTTGGGCTCGGCGGCAGCAACATCAGCCATGTCTGTCACTTCGGCGGTATGCTGGTTGGCTGGGTTTATCTCCGTCGTGGCTCTTTCCTCTACGGCGTCCGCAACACCGTCACCGACTGGCAGCACAAACGGAATCGCAGGCGCTTCGACGTCTACATCAACAAGCACAAGAAAGATCCGCCCTCCCGCCCCGACAACTGGGTCAATTAGAAGCGGCCAGTTTTCAGTTTCTAGTTTTCCACGTGGAAGGCCAATCCTGGGATCACTTCCGACTACGCTGACCTTTGGTGGGGCAACCCAGAGTTCACTTTGTTATCGCGGTACCTAAGCCCGTTCTATTCCTCGCGTAATGAATTGGCTGGGTCGATCTTCGCAATTCTAAGGGTTGGCAGCGTTGTGGCCAAAAGCGTCACCAACATAAGAGTGAGTACCACAGTGGCCAGGGTTGGCGCATCGTAGACGCCTACGCCATAGAGCACACTGCGCATCACCCGCAGCGCTCCCGCGCAAAGGACGAGCCCCAGAAAAAGGCCCAGAACTGAGGCGCCCGCGCCGGAGCGGCCGATCTGCACCATTGCCTGACCTATGGTCGATCCTAGGGCCATGCGGATGCCGATCTCGCGCGTCCTCTGCGCCACCATGTTGGCCACCAGCGCGAAGATGCCGACTGCGCTCAGCAGCAGCGCCAGCGCCGCCATGGCGCCTAGCAGCGCCACCTCGATTCGCTGTGTCGCCAGCGTTCGGGCCAGCAGATCCTTCATGCCGTAAAACCCGGAGGCAGGCAGGTTGGGATCAGCGCTGGCCAGTGCGCGCTGCATCTGGGCGGTCAACCCTTGGACCGGGCCTGCTGTGCGCACAACCCAATCCGGTTGAAGCCAAACGTGCACCAGTCCGAGGTACCCGGCATTCACCTGCGCGGCCGGAATGTACATGGCCTGCTCGCTCATGAGCGGAGCGACCGGGTTCAAACCGGAGGAAACGGAGACGTCGGCTACCTCGCCCACGATCATCGTGTCTTTGTTGATGTAGCGGCCCACGGGATTCGCTCCGCCGTAGAACTTTCGGGCGAAAGCCTGGTTCACCACGGTCACGTGCTGTGCATTGGGGCCGTCAGTATCGGCAAACACGCGGCCTGCAAGTACAGGCATCTGCAACGTGTCGAAATATCCGGGCGTGACATAGACCACATCCGTCCCATCCTGGTGCCCTGCCTCTTTGCCGTCGCTGAGGGTGACCCCGTCGTTCAGCGCTCGCTCGTAAGGGAGGCTCAATCCGACCGCAGCATTTTGCACACCGGGAATCTGCCGCATAGCGGCCGTACTTTCTTCCAATAGCTTTCGGAAGGCCGCGGGATCGTGATAGCGGACGTCGTCCAGCGAAGCCTTGGCGACCATTACACCCTCGGGATTGAATCCCGGCGGCAGTGTCTCCAAGTGGATCAGAGTACGGATGAGCAGGCCGGAAGCCGCCAGCAGCACGACGGTAAGGGCGACCTCGCCGACGATCAGCCCCTGGCGCAGGCGCAGGCTGCCGCCTTTGGCCACTGCGCGGCTGGCCATCGCTGATCGTAGATCTACTATCCGCGTTGCCAGCCCCGGCAGCATGCCGAACAGCACGCTGGTCAACAGTGAGACAATGAGCGTGAAGGCCATCACGCGGCCGTCGAGGGGCACGCTCGCGACAGGAAGAAAGTGCTCCGGCAACATCAACAAGAGGCCACGTAGGGTGAGAAAGCCCACACCGATGCCAACCGTCCCGCCCACAAGTGCCAGCAGCAGGTTTTCGATCCAGAACTGCTTCTGGATCTGCCAACGCGAGGCTCCCAGCGCCAGCCGGGTGGCCACTTCCGAGGTACGCCGCAACATACGGACCAGCGTCAAACCGGCCAGATTCGCGCAGGCGATGAGCAGGATGAACCCGGCGGCCAGCATCAGGGTCAGCACCTGCGGACGCAACGAGTCGGTCTCGCCTTTCTGGAGCGGCACGGAGTGGTAGGTCACTTGCGCGCCGCGGTTGTTTTTTTCAAAGCGCTGGGCACGGAAGACCCAGGCGCGGTTGATCTCGGCATTCGCCTCCTGCCAGGTCGCGTCAGGACGAAGGCGGGTAATTACGTCAAAGTTTGTTCCGCCACCTTCGCCCTCGCGGCTGGGCTGGAGCGCCGTATACACGTCGGCGTTCAAGGGAATGATCGCATCCTGGGGGAGCACACCAACGACCGTGTAGGGCTCACTCCTGAGCAAGATGGCCTGCCCGAGGACGCTCTCGTCGGCGCCGAAGACGTTGCGCCACACGCTGTAGCTGAGAATGGCGGCCTTGGGCCCGTGGGGACGGTCCTCGTCCACAGAGAAATTTCGCCCCATCATGGGCTGTAGAGCCAGCACGTCAAGGTAGTGGGCCGAGATACGCCCGTCGTGCACGTACTGCACATGCGTACCCGACTGGAGGTTCACGCCCGAGGTGCCTCCCGAAACAGCGGAGATCAACGCGCGGACATCATCGCGCAGCAACTCCCACTTCTCGCCATCGATGCCGGTGAGCTCATCGTAAGGGTTGGCTCCGGTCACCCGCTCGTAAATCGTGCCCATTCGTTCCGGATCCGCATAGGGCAGGCTCTTCAGCATGAGTGCATTCACCAGGGAGAAGATCGCTGTGTTGGCGCCGATGGCGAGTGCCAGCGTGATGACGACCGCTACGGTAAATCCAGGGTTACGCCAAAGCTGCCGCGCGGCAAACCGGAGATACTGCCTAATCTCCATTGGCCCTCCTCCTTGCGAATAAATCTATCACGCAATCTTTTGCAGAGAGTACGTCGATAGCTCGGGCTAAGTTCCGCTCTGGCTGGGTTAGCTGTGAGAACTCAGGGAACTCAGGGAACTCAGGAACTCAAGGATAGACGGGACGTTCTCTGATATTTGTTTGACAAGACTCGTTTGGCTCATAAC
>WNGL01003004.1_pt1 | contig 20303 bp, 9 predicted proteins | sample 5400591 | NCBI WGS metagenome assembly WNGL01 (sample SAMN13153377, study PRJNA577476) | soil metagenome | isolation source: 80 cm soil or saprolite under Garry oak tree replicate 1 | place: USA:California | collected 2016-06-15 | reverse complement strand
ACCCTTGCTCTTCTTGCCCGTGCTGGGAATAACTACGGGCTGCCGCAAGGCCGTCGTAGTGGGTTGGACAGAGTATAGGGCTCCTGTCTGGAGTGTTGGCAAGTTACGCGTCACGCCAGAAGATACATTTGGATCAAATAATGGTCGCGTCACCCCTGCACCCGCCCGCGTTTGCGGCTGTTGTGCTGACGGAGAAACTACGTTCATAGGCAAGGGCGTCGTACCTGGAAAAGATAGCTGTTCGACAGGAGAAAGCTCAGTTACCAACCCTGGCGGGTGTAATGACTCGCTCCTAGTATTTTGCTCGCTAGCCGCACTATTTTGACGATCTTCAACAGACGACATACAAGTATCCCCAATTCGTTAAAGTGGAAATATCCCAACGCACACTTCTACCTCCATGATATGTTACTAAAGACTGTACCTCTTGAAAAAAGATTGGTCAAGCTTCTCAAGCGGCATCTAGGACTATGGTACTGAACAATATCCCGTTTTTCATTGTTCACTTAGCAAATAAACGGACAGGCATGGTACAATTGCGTACTATGCCTGTCCGTTTATCTACTTTACTACTACTCCACCACCACCACCTCTAACAAACCTGGATTGCCCACCACCTCTTCTTTGAACATATTGCGCACAACCACCGCCCAGTGCTGTCCACCTTGTGATCCTGAAGTACCACTCCCTTTCAATGGTATCGTTGAAGATACCGCCGCTAATGGTATGCGCACTTTATTCTGTCCACAAAAGTCTACGCTAAAACGTTTGACCTGGCCACCTCCCACCACACGCGCCAAAGCATCGGGCAAACAAACATGCGCCAACAATCCTGGCTCATACCGTGGCACTTGAATAACCAACTCAAGAGCATCACCTGTATGGAAACGCTGCTGGACCTGGCCATTCTTTTCCAAAGAAACCGTCACAGGCAACGAACGCCGGAAAGCACTCCATGACTCAATCACCTCAGATGTCACCTGAGCCGCAACCACCCCATCAAGGCAGCGCAACGACTCCACCCTCTTCCCTTCATACACTAGCGCATCCGCCAGCGACATCTCCTGCCCATTCAACAGCACACGACTCCTACCCTCAGTCGTCACTACCCCAGCTTCACGCAAGCCAAGTAACAGAGCCAGACACGCTGCCGTATCCACCGTACTGTACAATCGCCCCGCTTCATTAAGCTGACTGGTTAGATAGTTTGTGGCTTGAATGGCTATAGGAAGATCACTACGTTCTCCCGTTGCCAGCAGAGCGGCGGCTGCATAAGCTGTCTCTGTGCGGGTTGCAACTGCCTGTCCATAAAGATCATGTGCTTGCCGATCTGCTGATTCATCGACATAGGTCTGCCCATCATGCTCAGTCAGGCGCGAACGCACAAAGTTGCGTGCTCGCCCTTTATCTGCCGATGATGAGCCAGCAAGCAGTATTTGGTAAGCATCATGACAATTGTGAATCTTATGCGGTGGGTACTCAATCTTATAGTGTGCGGCAGCATCCCTTGCCATAGCACGGATATCATCCAATATCTCTCGCAGAGCCTGCGGCTGCACACCAGCACGCTCAGCCGTCGGCAAGCCCAACAGGTGTTTGACCGCGAGAGGTGCGTAGTGCGTATCGGGCGTCCTGGCACCACCTTCTTCTGGCGGGTAGAGGCAAAAACCACTCCTGGGCAGGTACATGCTCTTCAACCGCCTGTACCATACCAGCATGGCAGCTTCATAGTCACGCGCTACCTCTGCATTATCCTTATTGGTGATATAGCCTGTATACATTGCTACAAGTTTGACCGAGGTTTGCTCGACACAACCAAAGGGATAGTGGGCCGCCCCTTCTACAAAGAACTGAAAGGGCCGTTCCAAACCAGGCAGCGGTTTGATTTCCAGCCGCCGTTCTTCCTGTAACGTGACCTCATCACCAGGAGTGAGCAAGTGCAGGCGGCGCAAGATATGACGCAGCTGCCCCGGCTCGGTCACATAGCGTTCACTGACATCTATGCCCCCTTTACGAGCGTCGCGTACCATCGAAGTAATCGTTCCTGGACGCACAGGAAAACGCACGACCGAACCTGATGGTATGGGCAGCCCCTGTGATACAGCCTCACCATTCTCATAAAAGAGCGGCAACAGTTCGCCATCATGGCGTACCTCGACAATCGCTCCGCCAGAGGCCGCACTTACATCCAGTCGCCCCATCACAAAATCGCCTGGAAAGACAAACGGTGACACAGTCAGCTCACCGTATACAGGCTGTACAGCATTCAGCGTTGTCTCTACACGTTGCCAATCCATCGTCTCGGATGAAAGAGCAAAGGCTTCGATGCTATAGCGTGTCATACCATCGCCCAATTGTATCTCTACGCTCTGCTGTCCCTGTACCTTGACGATAGCATTATAGACGACCTCAGCAAATTGCACACGCATCTTTGTAAGCAGAGAGGGCGTCGCTGCTATTGCTGTAGCCTGCATCTGCTGTGCAGAGCCTATAGGTGCAGAAGCCACCGCACCTGTCGCTACTGTCATATTGCTAGCCATCATAGGCGGAGGAATCTGCCCAGCAGGCATGGGAGCCGCCATAGGTGCAGCGAGAAATTCAGCCGATGCACTGGTAGCAAAGGCTACCATTGGGCGGGGCCCGCCATTCGCCACCATCCTTCTCGCTCGTCCTCCTTGCCAGGGATTATAATTCACTTTGGCTAGTTGTCGCTCTACCTCACCTGTACCCGTTTGCTGGCTCCATTTACCCAGATTTTTCTTTATGCTTGCGGCAAATTCCAACTGGGGATCACCCGGTGCCACCAAACGCTGATCTTTGACAATCAGCTGTACAGGCACAATGCGCTCAGGTATATTCGTCTGAAGTGTCACCGTAATCCTGCTACCCGGTTTAGCCTCTTGAGGAGCCTCACACTGCAATTGCAGTTCCGGTGGTCGCAAAACGGCACACCAGCCCTCCCAGGCTTTACCGTCTACAAACGCACCCAGCAAGACAACTCCATACGGTGCAGAAATGGATTCTTGCACATTCTGCCCGGTCTTGAGATCGCGGTATAACTTCTCCTCATACGTATTACGCGTTGGATCAACCACCACCACACGCAGCAGTTCTGCTCCCGTACGTGCCGTGATCTCTACTGCGTTACTAATGACACGTCGCACCAAAAATGGTTCGGTATTGGTCGCTCCACGTGCAATGTACATACCCCGGCACGCGTTCGCCTGCGGCAAAGGCAGCAGGCTCAGCACACGAGCCTCTCCCAGTTCGCTGATTACCAGCGTCTCGCGCCGCTCCTGTTCCGCGCCCTTCAAAGCTACCGTTGCTGTACGCTCACCTGCAAACACGTTCAGAGTAAATGGCCCCTTGCCACTCAATTTGACCACCCCCCGGCACTGACCCTCGCGATTACAGCGTAATTGTTCGCGTTTGCCAACGCGCTGACCCCCCTCCTGGAGCTCTACCTCAAGAAGGCCGCTATAGGGTTGACCAAAAACCGTCACTGCCAACATATAGCGCAAGGTCTCACTACTCAGTTGTTGTTCTACCAGTTCAGCATTCAGTGGTGCCAGCCGGTATTCAGCCACCTCAAAACGGCAAGCATCTCCCTCAACTCCTGCCAGTACAGCTTCATACTGTCCCTCCGGCAAACCTTGCATCGACCAGAGGCACAGACCGTATTCATCTAACGTGACGGGATAATTTGCATACGCATTGCCGCTCAAACGCAACGACAACGTGAGTTGCATGCGTGGCTGCTGTGGTGCTGCCACCAGCAAGCGTACTGTATCCCGGTTGGCCCGATACAACGCCTTATCACAGGTCAATGAAACCAAGTCGGCGGTAGGGAGCGGCGTAGGTGCAATACGTACTCCTGGCACGGTCACTTCTTTGCCACGAAACGCAATCGTAGGTCGTGCATGCTGCCCTTCACCAGTTGACAGCTCCAGTAGCTGAGCCATGCCCGAACGATCCAGCCAACTCGCCTCAAGAAAGACAAACCAGTTGCCCAGCAAGGCCGTCTCGCCTAACCGTTCAACCATCGAGAAATCTGTAATCTGTACTCGCGGCTCATAGTCCGCACCAAATTGTTGTACTGGCATATCCTTCTCCTAAATAATTTTTACTTCAAGTTGGCCCTACCTTACACCATCCTCACCAAAAGTACAAGAGAAATCTGCCGTATCTCATAGAAATGTCCTGGTCGTGACGTACAATATGAATATATGACCAGATTACCATTCTATGAAGGAACACGCTCAGTTATGTATCTCAAACCAAAGATACTGGTATATTTTATGCTGTTTATGCTCTGCACAGCCTGTAGCCCTACCAGCTCCGTTACCAACACAACACCCACACCTAAGCCAACCATCAAGCCAACGCCTCGTTTTGCCCAAATCTTCACGCCTGATCCGGCCTTAGATGGCTGTCCGGCACCGCTTCAGAACAATTCCAATTGCTATACGCCCCATGCCTTACGGATAGCTTATGGTGTCGAGGCCCTTACTGAGCAAGGTTTCACCGGTAAAGGGCAAACGATTATAGATATTGTCTCCTATGGCAGCCCAACATTGCAGCAAGATATACATGTCTTTGATCAGATGTTTCACCTGCCACCCATCACTATTCGAGTGATTGCCCCGCTTGGAAGCGTTCCCTTCAATGCCAATAATTCACAGATGGCTGGCTGGGCTGTCGAAACCGAACTGGATGTTGAAATTATGCATGCTATCGCCCCGGACGCCGCTATCGTTGTTCTGACCAGCCCGGTAGACGAAACTGAAGGCACCATCGGCCTACCTGAATTTTTGCAACTGGAGCAATACGCCGTCTCCCATCATCTGGGACAGATATTTTCCCAGAGCTATGTAGCTTCCGAAGTGACTCTGGCAGATAGCAAAGGTCAGCAGTTGGTCAAGACCTACACCGATTTCTATAGGCAGATTACGACTCAGCAAGGCTTCACTGTCGTCTCCGGCTCTGGCGACCATGGAGCCACTGACTGGGCCAATCTGGATGCCAGCCAACTCTCACCTACCGCCATTGTCAACTTTCCCGCCGATGTACCATGGGTAACTGCCGTCGGCGGCACGACACTTTTACGCAACCATACCAGCTATGACGAAACCGCATGGTCGGGAAGCGGAGGTGGCGTCAGCAAATTTTTTAGCGAACCTGCTTTTCAACAATCCTTGCCAGCTTCCGTCCAATCTCTTTTAGGTGGTCATCGTGGCTTACCAGATATTGCCGCCGTTGCCGATCCCGATACAGCCATGATAAACTACATTCATGGACGCTGGACACAGATCGGGGGTACCAGTGCCAGTACTCCTCTCTGGGCTGGCATCATAGCGATTGCCAACCAGATGGCCGGTCACCCTCTCGGCTTTATCAACCCAGCTATCTATAAAGTTGCTACTTCGCAGAACTTTCAAAAAGATTTCCGCGACATCACCACTGGTAGTAACCGTTTCACAAGCGGTAAGATTTCCGTAGATGGTTTTCAAGCAGCCCCCGGCTGGGATGCCGTTACTGGCTGGGGTGTACCACAAGCGGACCAATTTATCCCTGATCTGATCGCTGCAATAAGCTAGAAATGAGAATTTTCATGACTTCGTACCCATGGTCGCATAGAGTAACCAGCAAAGCCGTCCCTACATCTCTCATACTATTTGTACTCATACTCAGTGCCTGTGGTGGTGTACCAAGCATCACTACAGGTGATACAAGACCAACAGCCAACAGCCACCCTGCACCGACGCCCACGCCGACTGGGACCGTGCGGGCTATCCCCACAACCTTAACAACAGCAGATATCTGTCCCAACCTGCCCGGCTATCCTGTTCGACGTACCTATTGCTACACCCCTCACCAGTTGCAGGTAGCCTATGGGGTAGAATCACTCATCAACCAGGGTTTTACCGGCAAAGGACAAACCGTCGTCGACATTGTGTCATTTGGCAGCCCTACGCTTCAAGAGGATATGGACACCTTCGATAGCAGGTTCGGCTTACCGAATATCACCCTTCAAATTATCTCACCCATACGCACTGTACCCTTTGATCCCCATAACAAAGATATGACCGGTTGGGCCGGTGAAACTACCCTGGATGTGCAATTGATTCACGCTCTTGCCCCCGATGCCGGTATCGTCGTTCTGACAAGCCCTGTCTCTGAGACCGAGGGCACTATTGGCCTGCCTGAATTTCTCCAATTAGAGCAATACGCCGTTACTCATCACCTCGGCAGCATTATTTCCAATAGCTGGGGCGCATCTGAAGTCACACTTAAAGATACAGCAGGACAGCAAGAGGTATATAAATGGGATGCCTTTCTCCAGCAGGCCACGATGCAACAGAACATAACCTTCTTTGCTGCTTCTGGTGACAATGGAGCTACCGACTTTACCGATTTCCAGGTAACCAAGCTCTCACCCACTCCCACCACCAGCTTCATTACCGATGAGCCATGGGTAACCAGCGTCGGCGGTACGTCACTCATCCGCAATGGGGCAATCGTCTCAGAAACGGCCTGGAATAGCAATGGTGGGGCCAGTGGAGGTGGCTTCAGCATATTCTTCCCAACTCCATCATATCAAAAGACACTGCCTGCCTCAGTCCAAAGTCAATTTCAGAATCGCCGGGGCGTCCCCGATGTCTCTGCCGATGCCGATCCCTTGACCGGTATGGCGTTCTATGAGGATGGACAATGGAGCCTCACAGGTGGCACCAGTGCCAGCGCACCAATTTGGGCCGGTCTTATGGCTATTGCCAACCAGATGGCCGGTCATCCTCTCGGCTTCATCAACCCCGGCCTCTACAAACTAGCTCAGTCCAGCACTTACACTCAGGATTTCCACGATATCACCATTGGTGACAATAGCATGAACGAAAAAGGCGTAAGGGTGCAGGGCTACACAGCTACTTCCGGCTGGGATCCCGTCACAGGCCTCGGCTCCCCCAATGCCGCGAAGTTAATACCAGACTTGATCGCCGCCATGAAATAAAGAAAAGACCTGAAAATTCAAGTGGCCGAGATATCGCCTTGCAAGGCGATACCTCGGCCACTTGAATTTCAAATTAACCCTTTACTCACACATAGCTCTGCGTTGAGAATAGAACCACCGGCGGCCCCTCGAATAGTATTGTGACCAAGCATCACAAACTTATAGCTCAGAATTGGACAGGGTCGCAGGCGACCGAGCGTCACTGTCATGCCTCGACCAGTATCACGATCGCGTAACGTCTGGGGGCGATCATGCTCACGGCGGTAGAGTAGGGGCTGTGCAGGCGCACTGGGCAATTCCAATTGCTGCGGCTCCGGCCTATAGCTCTCCCATGCTGAGATAATCTCTTCCGGTCTAACATCCTGTCCCAGTTCGATGCTCGCGCACTCCAAGTGTCCCTCACGGGTCGCTACGCGGTTACAGTGTGCGCTCACCACAAGCGGCGCATCGATAAAGCCTCGTCCTTCTTCCCAACTGCCCAGCATCTTGAGCGTCTCCGTCTCTATTTTCTCTTCTTCGCCACCGATATAGGGAATAGCATTATCTAGAATATCGTAAGATGACAACCCCGGATAGCCTGCACCGGAAATGGCCTGTAATGTCGTCACCAGTACCTTGCGCACGCCAAATGCTTCTTGCAAGGGCTTGAGAGCCATCACCAGGGGCGTCGCAGAGCAATTGGCATTGGTCACAATACAGCCAGACCAGTTACGCAATTTCCTCTGCTGCACAATAGCTGTCGCATGATCAGCGTTCACCTCTGGTATGAGCAACGGGACATCGGCCGCCATCCGATAATTCTTCGCATTGCTAAACACGGCCATGCCTGCCCGCGCACAGGCCACCTCAATCTCACCGGCCACCTCACCAGGCAAGGCCGAAAAGACAATCTTTACATCCTGTAGAGCGTTGGGGCGGCAGGCCACCACAGGCAAAGCCGCCACCTCTGTCGGCATCTCGCTCCCCGGTAGTCGCCAGCGCGTGGACTCACCATACGCACGACCACCGTGTTGCTCCGAGGCTGCCACGGCGACCAATTCAAACCAGGGATGGCCTTGCAGCAACTCAATAAAGCGTTGTCCTACCATGCCTGTCGCACCAAGGACAGCTACTGGAATACGTGCTTGTACGCTCATAATGTACTCCTCGATTGTTCGCGCCGCTTCCCATGAGTATGACGCACCAAGGGAATAACCGGCGCAATCAGATCACGATGCAGGCAACGTAAAGCCCGTTCGCTATCGCTGTCTTCCACAATCAATGTAATCCCTAGTTCTGAGGCCCCCTGCGTAATCACAGGAATACGTTCACGCGCTAGGGCCGTAACTGCTCGCGCCGCACTCATCGGATCGACCGTAAAGCCTGAACCAATACAGGCACAGGCTGCCAGACCTCCACGACTACGCACGCACCAATTCCCCATATCGTGTTGCAACAGCGCAACCACTGATGCCGCTGCCCGCTCTTCTACCAGAAAAGACAGGTGATGTCCCGCCGAGGAACAAATGGCAACCGGAGTTGCACCCGCACGCGCCGCCAGGGCAAACACTTGACCCGCATTTTCGGGCGCACTAAACAGCTCAGTACTCTCCATGGTAATTAAAGCCAGGGAACGCCGCACCGTAATTGCGCTAGCTCCACTACGCTCTCTGCCTTCCGGCCCTACCAGCGTTCCCCGCATCTCTGGCCGGAAAGTATTGCGCACACGCACCGGAATAGAACTGGGCGCAAGCGGTATCAGCGTTCGTGGATGCAACACTTTGGCCCCAAACCAGGAGAGACGTGCCGCCTCCGCATACGATAACCTCGTGAGCAAACGCGCATTCGTTACCAGGCGCGGATCTGCTGTCAGCACTCCATCGACATCTGTATAGATGGAGACTTCCTCACAATCCAGCGCGGCCCCAATGGCAGCGGCAGAATAGTCCGAACCATTGCGTCCCAACGTCGTCACGATACCATCTGGGGTGCGGCCTATAAAACCAGCAGCCACCGGTACTATTTCCTGTTCGAGCAAGGGCATAACGAGTGTCTGCGCCTTGCATCTTGTCTGTTCAGGCAATGGATCAGCACCCAACGTCACGCCAGGGGGTATAGTCTGCTCATTATGAAATTGACCGGTCACAATAATTTCTTCACGCACCGCCGCAGCCTTTACTCCCATATCCACCACAGCCGCCGCTACCAGCAAAACAGACAAGCGTTCGCCCCACGCAGCAATAGCAGCAACATAGGGAGAAGCCGAGAGAATTGTGGGCTTGCCCCCCCCAACGGGAGCCACTACATGCTTGTCAGGTGAGTCTGTCGATAATGTAGTGACCCCCCTTGTGGGGGTCAGGTCCTTGTCCTTGGACAGGCCCCTTGTGGGGGTCAGGCCCTTGGCCAAGTAGCTCCGCAAACTGGCAACGTCCTGCTCCAACTGGACAAAAGCCGCCTCTAGCTCGCGTTGTAGGGCCTCACGCTCCTGCGGTTGGTGAGCAACCTTCTCCACTGCCTCCCGGTGTTTCTGCCGCAATGCCTCCAACTCCCGCTCTACCGCCTCTTGCTCTTCATCGTAGATCAGGCCGGCAATACGCAAAAGTTGATCGGTCACCTCCGCCATGGCGGAGACGACGACCACCGGCGACGCCTCCTCCGGATTCTGCACGGTATTCGCTATAATATGCGCGACGTGCCGTATACGCTCACCGTTACCTACTGATGTTCCACCAAATTTCAGGACTTGTAGAGATTTTTTCATAATATCACCAATCGCTTCGAATATACATTATCACAACCTGAAGGTTGTGCCTGTATGCCAATGAGCCACACAACCTTTTTATTTATACATTTGCAGGCTCGCTTGCCTGGCCCACTGCCGCCCTCAGTGCCTGATCCAGATCGTCGATCAGATCGTCAACCGTTTCCACACCGATAGACAGGCGTACAAAGTCAGGCGTGACACCGGTGGCAAATTGCTCATCGGGCGTCAACTGGGAATGCGTGGTGCTGGCGGGATGGATAATCAGAGATTTCGAGTCACCAACATTCGCTAGATGCGAGAACAGCTCAACATGGCGAATTAGTTGCTTACCAGCTTCCAGACCACCTTTGATGCCGAAGCCAAGAATGGCACCATACCCATGCGTATGATACTTCGCCGCCACCTCATACTGTGGATGACTCTTGAGGCCAGGATAGCTCACCCAGTCAACAGCAGGATGCCCTTCCAGGAACTCAGCTACTTTCTGCGCGTTCTGGCTATGCCGCTCCATACGCAGAGGCAGCGTCTCGAGACCTTGCAGGAACAACCAGGAGTTAAAGGGCGAGATAGCCGCACCAATATCACGCAAGAGCTGCACACGCGCCTTGATGATGTAGGCTATCGGACCAAGAGCCTCGGCATAGCGCAAGCCATGATAGGAGGGATCGGGTTCAGTAAACGAGGGGAAACGCCCATTGGCCCAATTGAACTTCCCGCCATCAACGATTATGCCACCGATAGAGGTACCATGACCGCCGATAAATTTGGTAGCTGAATGCACTACAATATCGGCCCCATGCTTCAACGGCTGCATCAAATATGGAGATGGCAGCGTATTATCTAGGATCAGCGGCACACCATACTCATGTGCAATATCGGCAACCGCTGTAATATCCAGTGTATCCAGTCGTGGATTGCCCACTGTCTCAGCATAGAAGGCCTTAGTCTTGTCATTGACAGCACTACGGAAGTTCTCAGGATTGCGGCTATCCACAAACCGTACCGTCACCCCCAATTTGGGCAACGTATAGTGGAACAGATTATACGTTCCGCCATACAGGCTCTCGGATGTCACGATCTCATCGCCCGCCTCGGCTATGTTAAGAATAGCCATCGTCTCCGCCGCCTGACCAGATGACGCAGCAAGGGCACCCACGCCGCCCTCCAGAGCCGCGATACGCCGCTCAAAAGCATCCTGCGTCGGATTCATGATGCGTGTATAAATATTACCAAATTGTTTGAGTGCGAATAGATCTGCAGCATGCTCAGGACTATCAAACACATACGAGGTCGTCTGATAGATCGGCACCGCCCTCGCCCCTGTCGCACTATCCGCCGTTTCCTGACCTGCATGCAGCGATAATGTCTCAAAACCATAGCTACGATTGTTATTGAGTGCCATTGAGATCTCCTTTGAAAAATACAATCAGGAACGTTTGCATAGTCCCTACAAACTTAGTGTATTGGTCATCTGTTGCCATTCCTTGAGAAAGGCATCGTGGCCATGTGGTGAATCCAACTCTACATAGCTAGCATCACCACCAACAGCCCGTACCTGCTCAGCCAACTCGCGTACACGTGCTGCCGGAAACAGAAAATCCGAGCGAATACCAATAAACAAGGCTTTACTGCATATGCGACGTAGCGCAGCCTCCAACGAAACATATCCTTCGCTGACATCGTACAAATCCATGGCACGACTCAGGTAGAGATAGCTATTAGCATCGAACCGCTTCACGAGAGACTCACCCTGATAGTATAGGTAACTCTCTACATCAAAACGCTCACCGAGAGTGCCTACTCCGCTCGGTGCCGGAGTGCCCTGATACCCAGCAAATCGGCGACCGAAACGCTTCTCCATCCCTTCCTCGCTTTGATAGGTAATCATGGCCAGCATACGTGCTATCGCTAAGCCTGCACGCGGCCCTTCGCCAGGTGCATAGTTCCCATTTTGCCACTGCGGATCAGCCATAATCGCCTGCCGTTCGACCTCGCTGAAGGCTAGAGCCTGGGCCGTCAGAGCAGCCGTGGCCGCGACAACCACAGCCTTACGCACCAGTTCAGGGTAGCTCACCGCCCATTCCAATGCCTGTTGCCCACCAATCGAACCACCTGCAACCATGGCTAGCTGGCGTACACCCAGGTGTTTCAGCAACCTCCGTTGAGCGTTGACTATATCGCGAATGGTAATGACGGGAAAATTCATACCATAGCGACGTCCTGTCTGCGGATCAATTGAAGGTGGCCCCGTACTGCCATAGCAACTACCCAGAACATTTGAGCAGATAACAAAATAGCGCGAGGTATCAAAAGGACGCCCTGGCCCAATCAAGGGATTCCACCATGCCGCCTTGAGATCATCGGGATACTCAGCATCATGGGCATGGGTATTGCCTGTCAACGCATGGGTAATCAGGACAGCGTTATCGCCCTCTGCATTGAGGGTTCCCCATGTCTCATATGCTAGCGTCACTGGGCCAAGTTGCCCACCGCGCTGCAACGGCAAGACATCGAAAGTATAGGTGAGCACCGGATCAGTAGTCGCCGACGATGGACGTCCACTAACTCTCCTCTGCTCAATCTGAGCCACCATTGACTCTCCTTTCCTTTCCTTATATCCTGAAAATGGGGACAAAAAAACCCTCTCCCTGTCAGGGGCGAGGGGTAAACTACATCGCGGTACCACCCTGTTTTGTTGATACCTCACAGTATCAACCTTGGTGAGTGTTAGCAGCATCTTTCGCAGGGCGACCCCAGTGGTCGCCCCATAGGCGTTCACTTCAGCACGGCTGTCATCCTGAGCGCAGCGAAGGATCTCTCGCTGGGTCGAGCGCAGATCCTTCGCTGCGCTCAGGATGACAGGCTGAAGTGAACGCCTATGGTGGTCGCCCTGCACTCTCATGCTACAACACTCTGGCTGCTAACGGAGCCAACCGGCATGGTCTACTATCCCGCTACGGGAGTTCAACCTGCAACTCCGAGGTCATATTCAACGCTGGTGCGGTGCTGACTTCTCATCCTCGTCAACTCTCTGTAACCGTCCATATCGCTTACTCGTCCTCTTCAGCGTCATTACTGTACTACAACTGATAACGTCTCTCATGCATAGTATTCAGGCAACAAAAAAACCCCTGCATTTCAGGGGCGTTGGCATCATCGCTCGTTCCCCTCATCTTGCGGAATGCTCCGCCGGAATTGGCACCTTTCCTGCAACATTGCAGGAGGGTTGCCGGGCTTCATAGGGCCGTTTCCCTCCACCTCTCTGGATGAGAGCAGCTATCACTGCACATGTTCTCTTGTGTGGGTACTTGTTATTTGTTAAAGTATAACAAAGAAACTCTGATAATGTCAAGGGCAAATTGCACATTCGCACTCCCCAAATTATAGCCAATACGTGTCATATTACAAAAAGGCCAAATTCTGGCCCGTAAGAATTTCCTACGTCCGCTAACATCTTGGTCATACACTGTTACGTTTTCCACCTCTCCATCGTAAAAGATAATGGCATGAGTTTCAGTAAAAATACCTATTTCCCGTTCGGTATAATTACTGAAAAATTGATTTTTTTAATCATATTCCAGTAGGAGTGTTCTCTTATATGAGCAAGCAGGCCCTTAAAGAAGCGGAAATTGAGCAGCATGTGCAAGCAAAGCGTAGCTTTCTTCCTATTACTATCCTTCTAGCAATGGTGTGTGCTTTCTTTCTCTTAGACGCGGTTCTCTCTTTACAAAATATCGGCTTTCCCGATGCACTCCTGACCAATCTCGGTACATGGTCACTCTGGCCCGCTCACCTGCTTTTTCCCACACTTATACTCATCCCAACACCCATCAATAATTACATCCCTCACGCAGTTACACTGACACGGAGTTTGAAGGAAACAGCCTTACTCTTGGGCAGCTTTGTCATCCTGTTCCTGCTCTACCTGTTTGCGCTACGCACCCTACCACAGAAGATTACTCTGCGCTACATCCTTATTTCTACGCTGTTCTTGGGACTTATTTGCGTACTTATTCCCATCGTAACCTCCGAAGATGTGTTCTCATATATTGCCTATGCCCGTATGGAAGTGATCTACCATCTCAATCCACTTGTCACCTTTCCCACTGAAATTTCCACCGACCCTATCTACCCCCACATTTACTGGATTACTCAACCTTCGATTTATGGCCCGGTCTGGATAGCCATTACCAGCCTTTTACAAGAAGCTTTACTCATCCTGGGCTTGCGAGATATCGCCTTCATGGTGCTGGCACTACGTCTCTTTGGTCTGACAATGCATCTTGGCTCCGCTTTCCTCGTCTGGTCGATTAGTGGACACTTGCAAACCCGTTATAGCTCTCTTTCTACAACCAGACGCCTGCTGGCAACACTCACCTTTGCCTGGAATCCTCTTCTGCTCTTTGAAGCATGTATCAACGCTCATGCAGACACGACGGCCATGTTTTTCATCCTCTTCGCCATCTGGTTTCTTGTACGTAGCGGAAATGAGCAAGCTATCACCAGTTCCTACAAACCACTCCTCCTGGCAACCGCTATGCTTGCCATCGCCACTTGCCTCAAATTAAATGTCGCCCTGCTGCTCCTAGGTCTCCTATTCTTCCTGTGGACACAGCCCAAACGCATACATACCATCCTGGCAACGACTGCTCTGTACACAGGGATCATTGTGCTGTCTTACGCCCCTTTCTGGGCAGGTAGGCTCACCTTGCATACCTTACGCATTAACCCCGGAGCTACTCGCAACATCAACACTCTACCAGACTTCCTCAGCGAACTCAGCAATGGTATTGCGGCGGCCCTTGGACAACCGATAGTTGTCCAACCTACCGTCTCACCCGCTGAACACCTTCTACATATCTTGAGTACTATCGTCTTTATCATCGTCTTTGCCCTCTTCTGCTGGCAAACGTTGCGCACACCAAACTACATCAACACTCTTCCCAGCCTCATACGCTGGCTGGCATTCGCGTGGCTCATCTACTGTGCCATCGGTTCCCCCTGGTTCTGGCCGTGGTACCTACTCACCTTCTTTGGCCTCTACGCCCTTGTTGAAGCCACCAACGATACGAAAGTTTGGCCTTTCAGCTTCCTACGCCTGCCCCTGGCCGTTCACCTGCTCACCCTGAGCATGCTCATCCTCTACTGCTTCTACACCTGGGCACCCACACACAGTTATGTTCACGTCCTGCCAGGTTTCCTCTGGACTAACTTGCGTGGCCTCATCTGGCTCATACCTCTGTTCGCTATCCACCTACCCACCTCCTCACAGACCATCCAAGTCTTCTCGTGGCTACGCACACACAGGCTTGTAAAAACATAATCACCCCGTTTTCTCCCACATATTTTCCCACTGCTAAATTTGTGCTATGATAACGTATCATAGCAGGTCTGCATTTAACTCCATACCTGTTGCGCCCTCCATCCCTGACATATCTGGATGCGCAACAGCCGTTGAGAAAGAGTACAAGCAGTGATAGTCATACATGCAATTTGGGAGCATCTTGCCTCAGCTCAACTCCATCTTTGGGCTGAGGCCGCCAGCCCATCTATGCCCACGCCCAAACGCGCTGCTACGAAACAAGCAAAGCAGGCAAAAGCTCAGACTGCACAACAGCACCCTTTCGCACTCGCCCACCAGCCATTCATAGCAGCACTGCCAGCATATGGAGCATTTGCATCCCTCAAAGATGCAGCCACCAGCACACTCACGCTACGGCTGCCCTCCACCACCAAAGGGCCACAACCTTCACCAGAGCTTATTCTCGCTGAAGAAAGCGAACGACCACAACCCACAGAGTTTAAGTCATGGAACGTCGCTACGCTCGCACTTAGACCACAACATGCCCTGGATTTCCTGCTGGCCTTGCCTGAGCATCCACCTCATGGCATTGCTTTTGCTAGCTCATTGCGCTTCTGGGTCGAGGCCGCCAAATTTTCCCTCGAACTCATCACGAAACAGAGCTTTGCACCTGCTCTACAAGAGTTTCAAAGCGATAACACTACCTCCCTGCAAACCGACTGGGAAGTTGTGCTTACCGGAGAAGACAACACTCGCACATACCAACTCTCAACCTTCATGCCTCCCACCTGTTGGGCCTATTTACCGCCTGAAAAAAGAGTCTCCTCAGCCCCTCAACATATCCTTGAGCATTTTCTCAACTACACACTCGACGCTTTTATACGTCAAAGTCTGTCCTCAACGATCCTCATACCAGCTCGCCCCAGTAGACGCCCCGCTACATCAACACCTTTACCGGAACAATGGCTCCAGGCACTTGCTAGTGAGAACGCAACACTTACCGCGCCCCCTAAAGAACTACATAGTTTTTCCTCTGCCATGCACAGCTGGCTCAACCAGTTGAAGCCTGTCGCAGCCAATGCCCCGTTCCGCACCTGTTTCCGACTCGACCCGCCGTCCTCGCAGAACGGTAAGCATGATACAAGCTGGCACGTCAGCTACTACCTACAAGCCAACGATGATCGCAGTTTGCTCGTTCCAGCAGATCAAGTCTGGAGAGAGCGTTCAAGCACCCTCACCTTCCTCAAGCGTCAGTTTGAAAATCCGCAGGAACGCCTGCTAGCCGACCTCGGTAAAGCTTCACGTCTCTTTCCAGCCATCGAAAAAAGTCTGCGCACCGCTCGCCCCACAGAACTATCCCTGAACACTGAAGAGGCGTACACCTTTCTACGCCAATCCGTTCCTCTCCTCGAACAGAGCGGCTTTGGCGTACTTGTCCCCACCTGGTGGCAAAAACCCTCGGCCCGCCTGCGCGTTAAATTGAAAGTCAAGCCCAAGGAAAAGGGCAAGAGTAAAACAGGTGCAGGCTTATTCGGCCTCGACAGCATTGTCTCCTATAACTGGACAGTAGCCGTCGGTAATACTACCCTCTCGGCCAAAGAATTTGAGAAGCTTGTTAACCTGAAAATGCCGCTCATCCAGGTACGCGGCCAATGGGTCGAACTACGCCCCGAAGAGATCGAGCAAGCCATCGCCTTCTTTAGCAAACAACAAGGCAACGGCGACATGACACTGGGCGAAGCTCTCCGCCTTGGCCTCGGCCAGGAACAATCCGCCATAGGACTGCCCGTCGCCGATATCGAGAGCGAAGGCTGGATCGCAGAGCTTATGGACAAGCTCTCCAATAATGTCAAAATTTCTACGATTAAGCAGCCTACCGATCTACAAGGTCAGCTACGTCCATATCAACTTAAAGGTGTTTCGTGGTTAGCCTATCTCAAACAATTCGGGTTTGGTGCTTGTTTAGCAGACGACATGGGACTTGGAAAGTGCCTGAGTGCAGATTCACTTATAGTTGCTAACGGAATGCTGCACAAAGCGGAAGATATTTGGAGTCGCTATGCTGGCGAAACCATATTTGATGGTGAAGGCCACTGGACTGAGCCCACTGCACAACTACTTACTAACTCAATCGACGAAACAACCGGGAAAATTGTCCAAGCTCCAATCAAGCGGCTTTATCGCCAGCAAGTTAATGAACGTCTTCGCAAGATTCGCCTGCAAGATGGTAGTTGTGTGACAATCACTTCTGCACATAAACTGCTCACCGACAAGGGCTGGACAAATGACTTCCACATTGGCGATTATGTTTGTGTGCCAGCAAAGCTCATTTGGGATGGAAAGCCTGAAGACCCTGACCTCGTCAAATTCCTCGCCTGGCAGATTGCTGAAGGATATGAATTAAGCAAGGTAGCAAGTTTTTCCATAACCCAGAAGGACGTCTCAGTCCTTGAAGAACTGCGGCATTGTCTTCAACACCTGAGTGAAAAATATGGCATCAAAATTAATCGTCCTTCACTTCATACTCCTATCAGCCGACCCTCTTATCTAATGATCAGGAGTGTATCATATCAGCGTTTCCTCGAAACCAAAGGCTACCAGTGGGGAAAACTATCCCGCGAGAAACGCATCCCAGATTTCATCATGCAAGCCGACCTTGATAGTGTGCGGTTATTCCTGAGCAATTTCTTCGAGGCTGAGGCTTCTGTCGTCTCAAGCATGAAGAGTATTGAGATTAGTACAGCTTCACCTGTACTCATTCAGCAACTTTCTTGCCTGCTCCGACGGTTCGGTATCTGGATGCATATATCTACTAAACAGAAGCGAGCTACTAATGGTGCAGGAATTTTTCGTCCTTACCAATTTGGTGTTTTGGGTGGAAATGCAGCGAGGAAGTTTTGCCAAGCGATAGGCTTTGTAAGTGAAAGGAAACAACAAAAGCTCGAGAAAATCTGTGAGTTTAAGAATAATACCAATGTCGAGGGCATTCCCGCTTCTGAAATTATGGCTACGACAGTTTCAGCTTCCAACCTTCCTATCCGTCACTTTGGTATGGGTACTGTCTATGTCACTGGTTCACAGCAATTCTCACCAATCAGCTTGAAACAAGTCATTGCCACATTTGATAGCATTCTAAGCGGTGAAGCCGAACAAGCATATCGAGAGAAACCACGCTCAAAGTGGACGGTGCAAACACTTGCAGCTTACGCACAACTGGACAAGCAAATGCTAACCATCACGAGAACAAAATTGCAATACCTGGTTGCTCAGGAGGTATACTACTGCCGGATCAAAGAAATTGAGGAAGTTCAGTACGATGGCTGGGTATATGATTTTGAGATTGAAGACTATCATAACTTCGTCGCTGATAACATCCTTTGTCATAATACTATACAGTTCATCAGTTTACTGCTCCATGATCGCCAACATGCTAGCAACCAAAACCCTACCCTCATCATCTGCCCCATGTCCATCGTGGGCAACTGGCATCGCGAAATCCAGCGTTTCGCCCCTTCGCTCTCAGTTATGATCCATCATGGCTCAGAAAGGCTTGCGGACCAAGCCTTCGAGGAAGAGGCAAAAAAGCATGATGTTGTGATCACTACTTACGCACTCGCCTTGCGCGATAAAGAACATCTCTCCCTCCTGAATTGGGAATATATCGTGCTCGATGAGGCACAGAACATCAAAAACGAGGCCGCTAAGCAGACGAAGGCTATTCGTAGCCTCAATGCCAGGTATAAAATTGCCCTGACAGGTACACCTGTCGAGAACCGCCTCTCTGAACTGTGGTCGATCATGGAATTTCTCAATCCCAACTACCTCGGTTCCGCTCAAGACTTCCGTCAGAGCTTTGCCCTTCCCATCGAAAAATACCACGACGCCAACCGTGCTGAAACACTCAAACGCCTGATTCAGCCCTTTGTCCTGCGTCGCCTGAAAACTGACAAAGCCATTATTCACGACCTGCCTGATAAGATGGAGATGAAGGTTTTCTGCAACCTGACACAGGAACAAGCCTCGCTCTACGAGGCCGTTGTCAAAGAGATGATCGAGAAAATCGAAAACTCAGAGGGCATCGAACGCAAAGGGCTGATCCTCTCGACCCTCCTGAAACTCAAGCAAGTCTGCAATCATCCCACCCAATTCATCGGCGATGGCAGTAGCTTGCCCGGTCGCTCCGGCAAGTTGGCCCGCCTGGAAGAAATGCTGGGTGAGGCCCTGGCTGCCGGTGATAAGGCCCTCATCTTCAGCCAGTTTGCCGAGATGGGTACCCTCTTGCGCTCCCACCTTCAGGAGACGTTGGGCTACGAGGTACTTTTCCTGCACGGCGGCACACCCAAGAAAAACCGTGACGCCATGGTGCAGCGTTTTCAAGAGGATCGACGCGCTGCGCCTATCTTCATCCTCTCGCTCAAAGCAGGCGGCGTTGGCCTCAACCTCACAGCGGCCAATCATGTCTTCCATTTTGACCGCTGGTGGAACCCCGCCGTTGAGAATCAGGCCACCGACCGCGCCTTCCGTATTGGACAACAGAAGAATGTCCAGGTGCATAAATTCGTCTGCGTCGGCACACTGGAAGAACGTATAGATCTGATGATTGAGCAAAAGAAAGTTCTTGCCGAAAGCATCGTCGGTAGCGGTGAGAACTGGTTGACCGAAATGTCAACCGATCAACTCAAAGATTTGTTTGCATTGAGCCGTGAGGCTGTAGGAGAATAAGCTATGAGTTGGCGAGGCCGAGGTGGCTACTGGGATGATTACTACAAACCACAGCCGATAAGAGTCAAAGATGGTATCAAAACCAAAAGCGAACGGGGAGCCATCGGCGAAACATGGTGGTCTAAACGCTGGATTGGCGTACTAGAATCCTTTAATATGGGAGCTCGCCTGACCCGTGGCCGCTCCTATGCTCGTCAGGGACAAGTACTCTCGATTGACGTTGAACCAGGCCTTGTCAAGGCCAAAGTTCAGGGCTCGCGTCCTAAGCCCTACAACGTTAAAATCCAACTGCGACCGCTCTCCGACCAGGATTGGGACAAAGTGACAGAAGCAATGGCCGCTCAAGCCATCTTCGCCGCCAAACTCCTGGCCGGTGAAATGCCCACCGACATCGAGGAAGTCTTCAGAGCCGTCCATGTCTCGCTTTTCCCCACAGCCCTTAAAGACCTTGAGACAGATTGCTCCTGCCCCGACTGGGCCAATCCCTGTAAGCATATCGCCGCCGTCTACTATCTACTGGCCGAGCG
>WNGL01003001.1_pt2 | contig 20309 bp, 19 predicted proteins | sample 5400591 | NCBI WGS metagenome assembly WNGL01 (sample SAMN13153377, study PRJNA577476) | soil metagenome | isolation source: 80 cm soil or saprolite under Garry oak tree replicate 1 | place: USA:California | collected 2016-06-15 | reverse complement strand
TGGTCCTGGCCGAACCCCCCGGCGCAGGCCCGGCCACGGGCCCCGAGCCGCCGCCGCGGGTCATCCCCGTCCCCGGCGAGGTCATCCTGCGGGACAGCACCCTCCCGCACCCGCCCCCGGGTCTTCGATGAGCCCGGGGCCGGCCGTCGGCCCGGCGCACGATGTCCGGTTCCGGACCTTGCGCGCCCGCGCTCTGATCAGGTACGTTTCGCACAAATTGGAAAGCGCTTGCCAAGCGTGGTGACCACAGTTGTTGACTGTCAACCGTGACCCGCGCATGATCCGTACTGAACACGTACCAGCACCGGCCAGGACCGCCCCTCGAGGGAGACGAGCGCATGAGCGAAGCGCGGCACATTCCGTTCTCGGAATCGAAGGCACCCGAGTCGGCCGATCGGCTGCACCGCGGGGCCCTAGGGCTGATCGACATCTCCGCGTCCACGATGGCGAACATCGGCCCGGCCTACAGCTTCTACTTCGGCTTCGCCGGGATCGTGCTCATGGCCGGCATCGGCGCGCCGCTGGTGCTCATCGCGGCCATCATCGCCATCGCACTGCTCGGCAACACGCTGGCGCAGTTCTCCCGGGCCCACCCGAGCACCGGCGGCTTCATCACGTTCGTGGGCAAGACGTTCGGCGGCACCAGCGCGGTGACCACGGCGCTGATGTGCGGCGCCGGGTACATCATCGCGATCGCGTCGGTGCTGGTCATCTCCGGCGGGTTCCTGTCGATGATGATTCAGTACTACCTGAACGTGAGCATCCCGTGGATCATCTTCTCCGCCGCCTTCACCGCCGGCGCCATGGTGATGATGTTCCGTGGCGTGGCCGTGTCGACCAAGCTGGCCGGTTTCTTCTTCGGCTTCGAACTGCTGGTGCTGCTCGTGGTGGCGGTGGCCACGCTGATCAAGCACGGCGGCCACCTGTCCGCCGTGCCGTTCCACCCCAGCAGTGTCACCAACGGCTTCAGCGGCCTGGCGGCCGCCTTCCCGCTGGGCATCTACCTGTTCATCGGCTGGGAGAATTCCGCGGCGCTGGCCGAGGAGACGAACAACCCGCGGCGCAACGTGCCCCGGGCCGTATTCCTGTCCATCGCCCTGATGGCGGCCACCTACCTGCTGGTGGCCTACGCCACGGTGTCCGGCTTCGGCTACCACGACAAGGCACTGACCGCCGCGGCCATCCCGTTCATCAGCGTGGCCCACGACGTGGCTGGCTGGCTGGCCTTTATCGCCTACCTGGCCGGGCTGACCTCCACCCTGGGCGTGCTCATCGCCGCGGTGAACTCGCAGTGCCGGCTGATCTTCAACGCCGGCCGCGAGGGCCTGCTGCCGCGCTGGATCGGGAAGGTGCACCCGATCCGGCGCACCCCGGTCAACGCCATCATCACGTTCGTCGCCGTCGCCAGCGCCATCACCCTGATCTGGGCGATCGGCCACTGGGTCGGCGGGCACGGCAGCAGCCTGGACGCGCTGAACTTCTTCTTCGAGTCCAGCACGATGGGCACGCTGCTGATCCTGGTCGTGTACTTCGCGGCCAACCTGGCCCTGCCGTTCTACTACCGCAAGCACCGGCCGACCGAGTTCAACGTGATCAAGCACGTCATCCTGCCGGTGCTCGGCATGGCCGCCATCGCCGTCCCGGTCTACTACCTGTGCAAGCCGGGCCAGCCCCAGCCGTACAACTGGTTCCCGTACGCCGCCCTGGGCGTCCTCGTGGTGTCCATCATCTACTCGATATGGCTGGTCAGACGCGACCCCGCGCTAGGCGAGCGGGTCGGCTCGATTGTCGCCGATGAGTAGCCCGCACCCGCTCGACCCGGCCAGCGGACAGGAGTACCTGGCCGGGCGGGACATCCTGGTGGCGGCCGGCCTGCTGCCGGAAGGAGACAGGGCACCGGTCAGGTTTGCCTACTACGGCCTGGAAGAGGCGGCCAAGGACGACGTGCTGGCCGGCGCGACCGCGGACCGCAGGCTGCGCGCGTTCCTGGTCAACACCGGCAGCGGCGAGTCGACCGACGTGGTGGTGTCGCTCACCCACTCCAAGGTGGTCAGCGCGCGCACCCTGGACCCGGCCCGGGACGGCCAGCTGCCCATCCTGGACAGCGACTTCGCCCGGGTGGACGAGATCACCAAGGCCGACCCGGACTGGCGCGCGGCCATGGCCAGGCGGGGCTATACCGACCTCAGCAAGGTCAGGACGTGCCCGATCACCGCGGGCGCGTTCGGGCCCCCCGAGGACGACCGGCGGCGAATGGTCCGGGTGCTGGCCTTCGTCATGGAGCGTGAGCACGACCTGGCCTGGGCGCACCCGGTCGACGGGCTGGCTGCCTACGTGGACCTGATCGAGAAGAAGGTCTTCAAGGTCACCGACGAGTTCGAGCTCCCCGTCCCGCGGGAGTCCGGCGACTACGACGACGAGGCTGTCCGCGGCCCGCACCGGACCACGCTCAAGCCGATCGAGATCACCCAGCCGGAGGGGCCCGGCTTCACCCTGGACGGGTTCGCGCTGCGCTGGCAGGACTGGTCGATGCGGATCGGCTTCGACGCCCGCGAGGGCCTGACCCTGCACCAGGTCAGCCTGGACGACCGCCCGGTGCTCTACCGGGCCTCGATCCCGGAAATGGTCGTGCCCTACGGCGACCCGAAGTTCCGGCACTGGCAGGCCTACTTCGACACCGGCGAGTACCTGGTCGGCAAGTTCGCCAACTCGCTCGAGCTTGGCTGCGACTGCCTGGGCGAGATCGCCTACCTGGACGCCACCGTCACTGACGACGCCGGCCAGCCCCGAACCATCCCCAACGCCATCTGCATCCACGAGGAAGATTTCGGCATCTTGTGGAAGCACACCGATATCTTTAACGGCTCGGCCCAGTCCCGCCGGCAGCGCCGGCTCGTGGTCTCCTACTTCACCACCGTGGGCAACTACGACTACGGCTTCTACTGGTACTTCTACCTGGATGGCACGATCGAGCTCGAGGTCAAGGCGACCGGGGTCCTGTTCACCTCGGCCTACCCGGGTGACGATCACGCGCACTCCACCGAGGTCGCGCCCGGCCTGGCCGCGCCGTTCCACCAGCACCTGTTCAGCGCCCGGCTGGACGTGAGCGTGGACGGGATGGCCAACGCGGTCGAGGAGGTGGACGTCAGCGGCCTGCCGATCGGGCCGGACAACCCGTACGGCAACGCCATCGTGCAGCAGGTGACCCGGCTGACCCGCGAGTCGCAGGCGGGCCGCCGGACGGACGGCTCCCGCGGCCGGACCTGGCGGATCATCAGTACCGAACGGGCCAACCGTTTCGGCCGTCCCACCAGCTACACGCTCTACCCGGAGTCGGCCCCCGTGCTGCTGGCCGCTCCCGATTCCCCGCTGGCCGCCCGGGCTGGCTTCGCGGCCAACCACCTGTGGGTCACCCGGTACGACCCGGACCAGCACTGGCCGGCCGGCGACTACGTGAACCAGAGCCCCGGGGGAGCGGGCCTGCCCGCCTTCGCCGCCGCCGACCGCGACATCGACGGCGAGGACGTCGTGGTCTGGCACACGTTCGGCCCCACCCACGTCCCGCGCCCGGAAGACTGGCCGGTCATGCCGGTCGCCCGCTGCGGCTTCACCCTCAAGCCGACCGGCTTCTTCGACCGCAACCCCACCCTGGACGTCCCGCCTCCCGCCGCCCACTGCCCCCCCGCCTAACCCCGCCGCCTCCCGCGAGCGTCGAGTACGACGCGGCTGACCTGCGCGTCAAGCGTGAGAAACAGCGGACGGCCATACCGGTACAATTACGCTGCCACCAACGGGCCGGGTCGGCGCCCGGCGAGTCCATCCGAGGCTGGTGAACGGTGCCCGCTTGACCGCGAGTCGGAAATATGAGGCCTGAACCTGTCGCGGCGCCCGCGCCCGCGGAGAACTCCAACGCCATCGCCCTCGGGCTGATCGGCGACGAGTGGAACCTGACCATCGTCAAGCTGGCCGTCATGTCCGACGTGCGCCGGTACAAGGACTTCAGGGCCCGGCTCGGCATCGCCAACTCGGTGCTGACCGTGCGGCTGCGCCGCCTGACCGAGGCCGGCGTGTTCACCATGGCCCAGTATTCCGACGCGCCGCGCCGGTACGAGTACGTGCTCACCGAGCGCGGCCGCGACCTGTGGAAGGTGCTGCTGACCATCTGGTCGTGGGAAGCCGTCTGGGTGACCAGGCACATCGAGCCGCTGCCGCCGATGTACCACACCGAGTGCGGCGAGGAGTTCTCCCCGGTCATGTACTGCCGGGCCTGCGGCCAGCCGGCCGGCATCCACGATGTCCGCGGGGTGTTCGGGCCGAGCGGCGGCTTCGACCGGTCGGTGCCGCGCGCCACCACCAGGCGCCGGTCCACGGGCGGCTCGCCCGGTCCCGGCCTGGTGGTGGAGACCATCGAACTGATCGGCAACCGCTGGTCGGCCTCGGCGATGGCCGCCGCGTTCCTCGGCGCCCGCCGGTTTACCGACATGCTGACGATGATGGGCGCCCCGCCCACCATCGTGTCGGACCGGCTGCGCACGTTCTGCCAGATGGGCGTGCTCGAGACCGTCACCACCCGGGTCGGCTCCGGCCGGGTCGAGTACCGGCTGACGGACAAGGGCCAGGCCTTCTTCCCGCACGTCATGGTGATGCTCGAGTGGGGCGACCGGTGGTTCCGCGCGCCCGAGGGACCGGCCACGCTGCTCACCCACACCAGCTGCGGCCTGGAATTCCACCCGGTCCTGCACTGCTCGGTCTGCCGCCGCGAGCTGCACGGTTCCCAGATCCAGGTCGCCGGCGACCCGCCCAAGGCGCGCGCCAAAGGGCCCGGGGTCAGCCCTGCGGCGGGGTGAAGTGGATGCACGCCATCCCGAAGGACTCGTCCGCGGTCAGGCACACCGCGGTCAGACCGAGGTACGGCTGGCGCACATGGAAGCTCCAGAAGTACCAGCCGCGGCCGAGGGTGAACGTGTTGCGGGCCACGGTCAGGCCGCCCGGGTGCCGCGCGGAATAGACGATCACCCGCCAGGTCTTGGTCATCGGGGAGTTGTACTGCACCCACTCCACGACCGTCCCGACGCACACGCTCGTGCCGTCCGCGGAGCGCCGGAACCACAGGTGACCGCCCTGGGTGCGAGCCGGGTTGGTGATGAAACCGACCGCCGGGAACACCGCCGGGGTGACGCCGCGGCAGCCGGTCCCCGTGCCCGCGGCCGCCGTCGCCGGGGCCGACTGGCTGGCGGTGGCGTAGCTCACCCCCGGCGCGAGCAGCGCCACCACTCCCGTGATGAGCGCGGTCGCTAGCCACCTGCGCGGTAGCCGCCTGGTGCGCCCCGCCTGACTGGTCTTGGCCTGCCTGCTGTTGATGCGCGGTACTCGCCTCACGCCTGGGTCTCCTTCTCGGATGTGCACGAAGGGTCCGGCGCCCGGGCGATTCACTTACCCGTCAGAACGATCACTTCGGCTGGCCGGTTCACTCGTTCCTTGTGTGGCCAGCTGGGGGGCTGGTCCAGCGGTTCGGGCTGCAGCGTCGCGTGGTGTCAGCTGACTGCTCCCAGCGCGGCGCCGCCCCCTGGCAGCTAGTGCCGGCGGTGGCTGAAAGCACCGCGGCCATTGAGCTACTGGCCGTGGTGTCGGCGCGGAGGGCCAGCGCCAGTTACTACGAAACGTAGTAACATGTCGTGCGTGAACGGCGCCGTCCCCACGACGATCATCGTCGCCGGTCTCGCGCTTGCCGGGTACGCGCTGCTGATGACCGCCCGGAACCGGCGAATGAACGTTCCCCTGCTCGCCGCAGCGGGCGTCCTTGAGGTCCTGCTGCTTGTCCAGGTCGGCATCGTCGTGGCCAGGCTCGCCGGCGGTGAACGCCCGGCCGGGCTGGCTACGCTCATCGGATACCTGATCGCGATGCCGCTCGTCCCGGTGGCCGCGGCGTTCTGGGGGCTGCTGGAGCGATCACGGTGGGGCCCTGCGGTCATCGCCGTGGCCGGGCTCGTCGCGGCCGTGCTGATGGTCCGGCTGCATCAGATCTGGCCGGTCATCCGTGTCTGAGCCCACGGCATCGCCTGAGCCCACGGCATCGCCGCCGGGCTCGACCAGGACAGGCCCCGGCCGGGTGTTGATCGCCATCTACGCGCTCTTTGCGCTCGCCGCTTCCGCGCGGGCCGGGGTGCAGATTGCGACGAAGTTCGGCCACGCCCCGGTCGCCTACTTGTTGTCGGCCTTCGCCGCCGTGGTCTACATCCTCGCCACGGTCACCCTCGCCCTCGGCAGCCCGACAGCACGCCGGATCGCCGTCCTGTCCTGCTCGGTCGAACTCGTCGGCGTGCTGGCGGTCGGCACCTGGAGCCTCGCCGACCCGGCCACCTTCCCCGACGCCACGGTGTGGTCTAGCTATGGCAGCGGCTACGGCTTCGTCCCGCTCGTCCTTCCCGTTTTCGGCCTGCTCTGGCTACGCCGATGGACCGGGCGCGCCGGCCCCTGTTCACGGCGCGCCTCCTGTCCTCCTCCTCGGCCAGCAGATCGTCCACGCCGGTCTCCAGGAACAGCTTCACGAACGTCGGGTGCATAACGCCCTCCTCAACTCGCCCAGAGCACCGAATGAAGTCAGCGGCGGCCTGACAGCATCCCAAACAGCCGGCGCACGACGCGGTGCTCGCCCCGCTCCCGCACCGGGAGCACAGGTGCCCCCGGCCGGGCCGAGGTGGCGATCCTGGCGGTGGCCTCGGGACCAAGGATGGCGGCCATCTCCATGTACATGACAACGCTCCTCGCGTTAGCGGGCCGATCCGCTCGGCCCCTCACCATCGAGAATCGCCGTAAGGCGGGCCGCCGCGCGTCGGGCAAATGCCTAAGATCCCGGCCCCGCCGGCCCCCTTAGCCCCGCCGCCGGTCCTTAGGGCGGCCCGGAAGGCCCGCATGCGCGAACGCCGCCCGGGCCCCCGGACAGGCCGAACGCGAAGACGAACACGATGACAGGCACCCAGGCCTCGATCGCGCCGACGGCGGTGAAGGCCAGGTGGCCGTCCCGGACGACCAGACCAGCGCGCCGAACGTCGCGCCCAGCGAGATCACGTTCATGAGCAGCGCCGTGACCGGGTCCCGCCCCGCCCGTCCCTCCGACCCCGCCCGCCTCTCACGTCACCAACGCTGACCGGCTCGATGTGACACCATGCCGGTTACCACCGGCTCGATGTGACACCGTGCCGGTTACCAGCGGGCCCGTTCGGCTTGCTGCTGCGCGTTGAGGCAGGCGACGGCGGCGAGGACGCGGCGGTGGTCGTCACGGTAATCAGCGTCGCGTCCGCGGCTCGCCGCATGGTGGCCTCCCTCGAGTGAGTCGTATCACTTCAGCACGGCCGGGGAAGCCAGATACTGGACAGATGGACCCGCAGGTGGTGCGTTACAGCGAGCGGCCGGAACTCTGGGACGGCCTCGGCGACCTGTCCGCGGAGGTCTGGCCGGAGTACAACCTGCACGGCGAGACGCTCAACTACTACTGGGCGCAGCTGTACGACGTCTTCCCGGAGTGGCAGTTCGTCCTCGTCGATCCGCAGGACGAGACCGTCCTGGCCGAGGGCCACACCGTCCCGGTCGCCTGGGACGGCACCGATGCCGGGCTCGGGCCGGGCATCGACGCCACCATGGCCGCCGCCTTCGAGCTGCGCTCGGCCGGCGGCCGGCCCACCGCCGTCAGCGCGCTGGCCGCCGAGATCCCGCCGCGGCACCAGGGCAAGCGCCTGTCCGGCGTGCTGCTGCGGGTGATGGCGGGCCTGGGCCGCGACGCGGGCCTCGGTCACCTGATCGCGCCGGTACGGCCCAGCCACAAGGACCGGTACCCGACCATCCCGATCGAGCGTTACGTCGCTTGGACCCGCCCCGACGGATCGCCGTTCGACCCCTGGATCCGGGTGCACACCCAGATGGGGGCCAGGATCGGGCCGGCCATCCCGCGCTCGCTGCAGATCACGGGCACCGTCGCGGAATGGGAGTCCTGGACGGAGCTGAGGTACCCGGAGACCAGTGACTACGTGTTCCCGGCGGGCCTGTCCACCGTCCACATCGACCGCGACCGGGACCTCGGTGAGTACTGGGAACCCAACGTCTGGATCATCCACCCGCCCACGAGCGGATGATCTGCGCGGCCGGCTCGACCGCGCCGATGTGCGCGGCGGACTCGCCCGCGTACATCGGCATCGCGTCGATGTGGCCGGTGGCCGCCTCGCCCGGCGGGAGTCCGTGCCCCTTGGGCAGGGTGACCCGCTGGCCGCCCGCCGTCGTTTCGCCGGCCACCTCGCCGGCCAGGTCGTGCAGCGCGGTGACGCACGACCGCAGCACCCGGGCCCGCGGCACGGTCGCGCACAGCGGGCAGATGGGGAAGACGCCGGTGATCTCGGTCGATCCGGCCGCCGCCTCGGTGACGGCCCGCTTGTAGAGGGGATGGGCGCCCGATTCGCTGGCAGCCACGAACCTGGTCCCGACCCGGGCGCCGTCCGCTCCCGCCGCGAGCACCGCCCCGAACGCGCGGCCGTCGCCGATCCCGCCGGCCGCCAGCACCGGCACCTCGAGCCGGCCGAGCACCGATTCCAGCAGCGGCCGCAGCGGGCTGTGGCCGCGGACGTGCCCGCCCGCCTCGGTGCCCTGCACGGCCACCACGTCACAGCCGGCCTCGGCCGCGGCCAGGGCCTCCTCGACCGAGCCGACCTGCCAGCAGGCCAGGGCGCCGCCGCGGTGCGCGATCTCGACCAGGGCCGGGTCCGGATCGGCCCAGAAGAAGTCGACGATCCGGACGCGCGCCGCCGCCGCGGCCACGGCCTCCGGGTCGATCCGGCCGGTCACGAAGTTCGCGGCCAGGACCCCCGTCGTCCGGGCGGTCATGCCCGCGAGGACCTTGTCCAGGTCCGCGGCGGTCATGCCCAGCGCCGAGATGCTCCCGACGCCGCCCGCGTCGGCGACCGCGACCGCCAGCGCCGACGTGGACACCGAACCCATCGGCGCCTGCTGGATCGGCGCCCGGCACCCCGTCAGCTCGGTGTAACGCGTCGTCAGGGCCATGATCGCGACGCTACACCGCCCGCCAGCAGACGGCCATCTCGCCTCAGCCGACGTGGGCGGAGCGGCCGGTCGCGGAGCCTTCCCTCACGATCTCGCCGGAAATGTTCCGGTTGGCGTCGGAGGCCAGGAACACGATCAGCTCGGCCACGTCCGCGGGTTCGGACAGCCGCCTGCTCGGCACCCGCCCGGCGATGGCCTCCCGGACCTGCGCCGGCGCGTTCCGTTGGACACGATCGGTGAGGGTGAGCCCAGCCGCGACGACGTTGACCAGGATGCCTTCCCGGCCCAGCTCCCAGGCCAGGCTGCGGGCGAGTCCGGCCAGCCCCGCCTTGGCCGCGGCGTAGGCGGCCGCGCCTTCCCATCCTTCCTCGCCCGCACCCGAGGACACGAGGACGATCCGTCCCCAGCCGCGGCCCCGCATGGCCGGCACGGTCGCCTGGAGGAGCGCGTAGGGCCCGGCCAGGTCGCTGTCGAGCATGGCCCGCCACTGCTCCGGCTGGCCGTCCTCGAAGCGTCCGCCCCACGGGGCGCTGCGGTCCCGGCCGCCCGCGCAGTTGACCAGGACGTCGACGCCTCCCCAGCGGTCGGCGACCTGGCGGACGAGTTCCGCGGCGCCGTCCCGGGACAGGGAGCCGAGCTCGAACGGGAACGCCGAGGCCGCGGATCCGCCGGCTTCGATCTCCGCGGCGCAGCCGGCCGCGGCGGCCTGATCGGTGTGGTAGGTAACCGCGACCCGCGCGCCTTCCCGGCCGAACGCGAGCGCCGCCGCGCGGCCGATGCCCGAGGACCCGCCGGTAACGACGACGACCCGTCCGGACAGCCCAGTCTGCATATCATGACCTCCCAGAGGTATTTAATGGTAGAAAACCATGAAGGTAAAATACCATTAAATGCACCGCCTATCCTAGGCATGGTGGGAACACAGCGCGCCGGCACCCAGGCTGCCGCCGGTCATCTCGAGCTGGTCCGGGAGGTGGTCGGCCTCTGGGTCCAGATGCAGTCGCGGCTACAGGAGCACTTCGCCGCGCTGGCCGCCGAGCACTCGCTCTCGGCGATTCAGGCCAAGATCCTGGTCCAGCTCGACCAGGGCGGCGCGGTGACCATGCGAGCCCTCGCCGACCGGCTCCAGTACGACCCGTCGAACCTGACCACCGTGATCGACCGGATGGAAGAACTCGGCGTGCTCGAGCGGCGCCCCGACCCGCGCGACCGGCGCGTGAAGGGCATCGTCCTCACCGGCGCCGGCCTCAGCCTGCGCGAGGCGTTCTGGCAGCGGCTCGTCAGCGAGGCCGGCCCGCTAGGCGCGCTCGGCCCCCAGCAGCTCACCGAACTCCGTTCCCTGCTGCACCTGGCCCTGGCCGACACCCGCCAGCAGGCCGACACCCGCCAGCAGGCCGACACCCGCCAGCAGGCCGACACCCGCCAGCAGGCCGGCGGCCACCGTTAACGGCCAGCGGTACGCGCCCCCCAGCGTTCGTAGTGATTACCCGTGCACCCGCGGGCGCCGGCCACTCCACGGCGCGGCCTGCTCGAGCTGGCTGGCGACCCGGACGAGCACGTCTTCCCGCCCGTAGGCGGCGACCAGCTGCACGCCGACCGGCAGGCCGCCGGGCGTCCAGTGCAGGGGCAGGCTCACGGCGGGCTGGCCGGTCATGTTGAACTGCGCGGTGTAGGGGATGAAGCTGACGACCCGCGGCCCCTCCTGCTCCGGCCCGGCCTCGGTGAACCAGCCCAGCTCCGGCGGGGGCGCGCCCACGGTGGGCGTCACCAGCAGGTCATGGTCGTTCCACCAGTCCGCCATCCGCCGCGCCCACATCCCGAACCACACCCGGCTCTGCAGGTAGCTCACCGCTCCGAGCGCCTGGCCCGCTCGCCGGTACGCCACGTTGCGCGGTTCGATGTCGTCCTCGCCGATCGGGTGGCCGAGCAGCTCCTCGAAGGACTGGAACGTCGCCTCGACGTCGGCGGCGATGACCGTGGTGAAGTGCCGGACGAAGTCCGCCTCGTACATGGCCGCGGGCGCGGACTCCTCGACGTGGTGGCCGAGCGACTCCAGCAGCCGCGCCGCGCCCGCCACCGCGGCCCGGCACTGCGGATCGTCGAGATACCCCTCGGCGCCCGGCCGGTCGAGCACCCCGATCCGCAGCCGGCCGGGATCGGCGCCGACCTCCTGCGCCAGCGGGCGCGGCAGCGGCGGCGGGTAGTACGGCTCGCCCGGCATGCGCCCGCTGATCGCGTCGAGCACGGCGGCCGCGTCCCGCACGGTCCGGGTGACCGCGCCGTCGGCCACGCCGCCCGCCCATGCCTCCCCGGTCAGCGGGCCCTGGCTCACCCGGCCGCGGGTCGGCTTGAGCCCGACCAGGCCGCATTCGCTCGCCGGGATGCGGATGGAGCCGCCGCCGTCGTTGGCGTGCGCCACCGGCACCAGGCCGGCCGCCACCGCGGCGGCCGACCCGCCGGACGAGCCGCCGGTCGAATGACCGGGATCCCACGGGTTGCGGGCCGGCGGAAAGCTCCGCGGCTCGGTGGTCACCGTGGTGCCGAGCTCCGGCACGTTGGTCCGGCCGAGCGGGACGAAGCCGGCCGCCCGGAACTGCTCCGCGAGGTAGGACGTCACCGGCCAGGCCATGTCACGCATCGGCCCCAGGCCGAACGCCGTCGGCTCACCCGCGACCGTGCAGCCCAGATCCTTGTACAAGATCGGCACGCCGCGGAACGGCCCGTCCGGCAGGTCGCCGTCGGCCTCCATCCGCGCCGCGTCGAACCGCGTCCGGATCACCGCGTCCAGCTGCGGGTTGACCGCCTCGATCCGGGCGATGGCCGCCTCGGCCAGTTCCTTGGGACTCGCCTCGCCGCGGCGGACAAGTTCAGCCTGCGCGGTGGCGTCCAGCCATGTCGTCTCGGTCACACCGCCAACGCTACTAGGGCGCGCCGACGGTGGATACGCCGTCGGCGGCCTGCTTCATCAGAGTCCATAGCTCCTCGACGTCGGCCCGCTCGGTGCGCTCGGCGCCGATCGAGACCCGCACCGACCAGGTGCCGTCCAGCAGGGACGGGGTGACCAGGGCCGCGCCCGAGGCGTTGACCACGTCCGCCCAGGCCAGCGTGTGCGCGTTCAGCGCGTCCGCGTCCAGCACCGCGCCGTCGCCCGCCACGGTGCCGGCCGGCTCGTGCCTGAGCACCACGGTCTGCAGGCTGACCGGGGCGAGCACCCGCCAGGCGGGCGCGGCGGCCACCCGTTCGGCCAGCCAGCGGGCGTTCTCCAGGTCCCGCCGCAGCCGGGCCCGGATGGCCTCGACGCCGTCCAGCCGCAGGTGGAACCACAGCTTGAGCGCGCGGAAGCGGCGGCCGAGCGGGATGCCCCAGTCCTTGTACTGGGTCACCTCGCCGTCGACGGCCGAACGCAGATAGGACGGGTTGGTCGACATGACCCGGATCAGGTGCGCCGGGTCGGCGACGTACAGCAGCGAGCAGTCCAGCACGGTGCCGAGCCACTTGTGCGGGTTCCAGGCCAGCGAGTCCGCGCCCTCCACGCCGTCGACCATCCAGCGCATCTCCGGCAGCAGCAGCGCCGAGCCCGCCATGGCCGCGTCGACGTGCACCCACATCCCGTACTGGCGGGCCAGCGGGACGATCTGCGCGAGCGGATCCACGGCCGTGGTGCCGGTGGTGCCGACGTTGACCACGACGGCCGCCGGGCGGCGGCCTGCCGCCACGTCAGCCTCAAGGACCGCGGCCAAAGCCTCGGGACGCATGGCGTACGTGACCGGGTCGACGGCGGCGAACCGCAGGTTGTCCCGCCCGAACCCGGCCAGGGCCACCGCCTTGGCGATCGAGGAGTGCGCGTGCTCGGTGGTGTAGACCGTGAGCGGCGCGGCCTCGGCCTGCAGCCCGCCGCGCGCCTCGGAGTAGCCCGTCGCGCGCTCGCGGGCCGCGAGCAGGGCGACCAGGCACGCGCTGGACGCCGTGTCCTGGATGACGCCCTTCCACGACGCGGGGAGCGCGGTCAGCTCGCGCAGCCACTCGACCACGACCTCCTCGACCTCGGTCAGCGCCGGCGCGGACTGCCAGGTGATCCCGAGCGCGCCGATCCCCGAGGTGGCCAGGTCGCCCAGCACGGACGCCAGCGACGCGTTGGACGGGAACCAGCCGAAGTAGCGCGGGTGCTGCACCTGGGTCACGCCGGGAACGACCACCTCGCCGAGGTCGGCCAGCACCCGGCCGAACGGCTCGGCCTCCTCCGGCGCCCGGCCCGGCAGCTTGCCCGCCACCTCGCCCGGCGCCACCCGCGCCTGCACCGGCAGCTGCGGAATCCGCGCCCGGTAGTCCGCGATCCAGTCGATCAGCTCGTGACCAGCCGCCCGGAACTCCTCAGGACCCATATCGCATCGTCGCTTCCTCGCCGCCACGTAGCCCGGAACAGTCTCAGCATGCCAGTATGAAGCCCGATCACCCGCAGGAGGCAGACATGACCATCCCGCCGGATTTCGGGGGCCGCGACCTGGAAGAGGGACTACAGGAAGACCTGGGTGCCCCGCCAGAACACTACGCCCCGGCTCACGAGGACGAGGAAGGCCCGGCGTGGGAAGACAACGAGGCGCACGCCCCCGGCACGACCTGCGCCGTCTGCGGCGCGGTCATCACGGCCGGCCAGGACGTGCGGCGCCGGGCCTACGGCCGGTGGATGCACGAGGTCTGCCCCTGAACGGCTACAGCGCCAGGCCCATGACGATCGAGTCCCACAGCTCGCCGTTGGCCCGCCGGTAGTGCCGGATCCGCCGGCCTTCCTCGACGAAGCCGGACTTGCGGTACAGCGCGATCGCGGCCGCGTTGTGCGCGAACACCTCGAGGCACAGCTTGTGCAGCCCCTGGTCGCGCGCCCAGCCGATCGACGCCTGGACCAGCGCCGAACCCACCCCGCGGCCCCGCCAGCCGCGGTCCACCAGCATCCCGAACTCGCCGAACCCGTGCCGGCTGGCCTCGACGTGGATGAACCCGACGAGCTGCCCGCCGGCCAGCGCCACCACCGACCCGGCCGCGGTGCGGGCGAACAGCGCGGCGCGCTCCTCGACGTCGACCGGCGGCTCCGTCGCGATCCCGCTGCGCTCCGCGGCCACCGCCGCGAAAAGCTCCGCCATCGCCCGCGAGTCACCCGGGACCGCGGGACGGACCGTGAACGCCGTCACCGGCACATGGTCTCATAATGGTGCCGAACGGGGCCGGGTTACCCGCCCCGGTTCCGAGTCTGCCGAAAGTGGCATAACCCCTGTATGAGCTGGAAGACCGCCCGGCCGGCCCATCTCGGCCTGCTGGGCGCCGCCGCCCTGCTTATCGCCCTGCTTATCGTCGGGCTCATCGTGGCCGTCTTCCCCGACTCCCGCCCGGCCGCCGCGGGCGGGCGCGGGTTCGGCTGGGTGACCAGCTGGAGCGCCGGGGCGCAGGTCGCCGCGCCCGGCTCCCTCGCCGTCGGCGGCTTCGATGACCGGACGGTCCGCGACATCATCTTCGCCAGCGTCGGCGGCGATCCGATCCGGCTGGAGCTGACGAACGCGTTCGGCTCGGCGCCGCTGCGGGTCGGCCGCGTGACGGCGGCCGTCGCGGGCTCCGGCGCGGCGGTGGCGGGCCCGGTCCACCCGGTGACCGTCGGCGGCAGGGCGTCGTTCCAGATCCCGGCCGGGGCGCAGGTCATCAGCGATCCGGTGGCCATGCGGGTGTGGCCGCTGGAAGACCTGGCGGTGAGCGTGTACCTGCCGGGCCGGACCGGCCGGGCCACGTTCCACTCGGACGCCCAGCAGGTCAACTGGGTGTCGGCGCCCGGTGACCACGCCGCCGACCGGGACGCGCGCGCGTTCACCACCGCGACCTCGTCCTGGTACTACCTCAGCGGCCTGATCGTGCGATCGCCGGGCACGGACGGGACCGTGGTGGTGTTCGGCGACTCGATCACCGACGGCTTCGCCTCGACCGTCGGCCGCAACGACCGCTGGCCCGACGAGCTGGCCCGCCGGCTGGACGCGCTGGACGGCCCCACGCTGTCGGTGGCCGACGAGGGGATCAGCGGCAACCGGGTGCTGCGCGGCTCGCCGTTCTTCGGGGCCAGCGCCGAGGCGCGGTTCCCGCGGGACGTCCTGGACCAGCCCGGCGTCCGGGACGTCATCGTGCTGGAGGGAATCAACGACATCGGGTTCAGCCCGGTCCCGCCCGGCCCGGGTGCCAGGGCCAGCGCGGCCCAGATCATCGCCGGGCTCAGGCAGCTGACCGTCCAGGCACACGCCCGCGGCCTGAAGATATTCGGCGCGACCCTGCTGCCGTTCCAGCGCGCCGGGTACTACTCCGCGGCCGGCGAGGCCAAGCGGGAGGCGGTGAACCACTGGATCCGTACCAGCGGCGCCTTCGACAGCGTCATCGACTTCGACGCGGTGATGTGCGACCCGGCCGACCCGCTGCGGCTGAACCCCGGCTACGACTCCGGCGATCACCTCCACCCCAACGACGCCGGCTACCAGGCCATGGCCGACGCCATCAGCCTGCAGATGCTCCTGCCCCGCCCGCAGTGACACCAGCCGGCAGTATGCAGCGTTCCCCCGTGCCCGCGTAGCGCGTTCCCCCGTGCCCGCGCAGCGCGTTCCGGGGGGACTATCGTGCACCGGATCAACCACGGAGCCCGAATCCGCCATGATCTTTTCCGTGGCGGGACGTATCCGGGCGCTTACCCCCGACAGTGGTAACAGAAGTTCATGTTCGTGGCACCATTCGGCGCGGTCGTGGCTCTCCCGGGCTAGGGCCCTCTGCCAGGGATGGTCGGCGGCGATCGCCTCCGCCATCGATTCGTGCAGCGTGAAGACGTTGACGAGCCCGGTGATACGGAAGAGGTTGTAGATCCTCCCCGGGCCGATGACGAGCCTGAGCGACCCGCCCGCGAGACGCAGTCGCTTGAGGCTGCCCACCAGGGCACCGAGGCCGGTGGAGTCCATGAACTGCGCGTCGCGCAGATCCGTGATGATGTGCAGGACGCCGTCGGCGAGAAGCTCGATCACCCGCTCACGCACCTGCGGGGCGGTATAGATGTCGACCTCGCCGGTGATCCGCAGGACGGCGCAGTCGCCGCCGACGGCGATGGCTTCCAGCTGAAAGAGCGGCACCGCGGCCTCCGGCCAACTGTCATCACGGGGATTGACAACGAATTGCATGTAATTACAGTAGACGGGTGAAAAACGTTTGTCAATCACAGAGTTTCGATGTCATTATGGGGAATGACAGAAGGGGATGATCATGCGGGTGGAAACGGCCATCGGCCACCAGATCGCGCGGCTGCGCCAGGCGCGCCGGATGTCCCTCACGCAGCTCGGCGAGGCCGTAGGCCGGTATCTGGACAAGCCCTGGAGCCGGCAGGCCGTCCACCAGGCCGAGCAGGGACGTCGTGCCTTCACGGCCGCCGAGCTGGCCGCCCTCGCCCTGGCTCTGGACACCTCGGTGCCTGCCCTCTTCCTGGCCGGCGCCGAGCCGGTCGAACTGCCAGGCGCGACCGTCTCAACCGAGGATTACCAGGGGATCTTGCTGTACGCGGGCGGCGACGCGCCGCGGGACGGGATCGACGAGCTTCTGGTGGCGCTGCGTGACATCGAGCAGATACTGGCCCGGCCCGCCCTGGCCCGGCTGGCGAAGATCGAACGGGTGGCCCAGCAGGTGGCAGGGCAGGTAACCGGTCAGGCCCGGACGGCATGACGGACGCTCCTGCTTGAGGACGTGCACTGGGCCGACGAGGCGACCCTGGACATCATGCGCTTCCTCGGCCGCCGGCTGGCCGGGGCCCGGCTGATGATCCTGGCCACGTTCCGCTCGGAGGAGGTGGGCCGCGATCACCCGCTGACCGTGGTGATGGGAGACCTGGCCGGCCTGCCCGGCGTGGTCCGGATGCACGTTCCCCCGCTCAGCGTGACCGGCGTGCGGCGGCTGCTGGACGCGGCGGGCTCGGCGCTGGACGCCGAGGCGATATTCCAGCGCACCGGCGGGAACCCGTTCTACGTCACCGAGGTGCTCGCGGCCGCCGCCGAGCACGTGCCGGCCACGGTGCGCGACGCCGTGCTCGCCCGCGTGTCCCGGCTGTCGCCCGCCGCGCAGCAGGTCGCGGGCGCGGCGTCCGTCCTCGGCCGGCGGGCCGACCTGGACTTTCTCGCCGCCGTGTCGCAGCAGTCGCCGGCCGCGGCCGACGAGTGCCTGGACCGCGGCGTGCTGGTCATGGACGGCGGCGCCGTGGGCTTCCGGCATGACCTGGCCCGCCTGGCCGTCGAGGGATCGCTGCCCCCGGCTCAGCGGGCCGCGGCACACGCCCGCGCGCTCGCGCAGCTGACCGCGCGGGGCTCGCGCGACCACCGCTGGCTGGCGCACCACGCCGCGGGCTGCGGCGATCGCGAGGCGGTGGCCCGGCACGCCCCGCTCGCCGCCGCCCGGGCCGCGCGCCTAGGCGCGCATCGCGAGGCCGCCGAACAGCTCCAGCTGGCGCTGCGCTACCACGACCAGCCCGGCCGGCCGCGGGCCGCCCTGCTGGAGCGGCTGGCGTACGAGTGCTACCTGACCGACCAGCTGGTCCTGGCCAGGGACAGCGGGCTCGAGGCGTCGAGGCAGCCGCCGGAGCACCGGCAACATGTCCCAGCTGCACATGCTGGCGGACGACGCCACGCGCGCGGTGGGCTGGGGCACGAAGGCGATCCAGCTGGCCCGCGGGCTCGGCGACCGCGAGGCCGAGATGCACGCGCTGAACAACGTCGGCACCGTGCTGCTGGTGACCGGCGAGGCGGCCGAGGGCCGCGCCCGGCTCACCCAGAGCCTGGACCTCGCCCTGGCCGGCGACGCGCACGAGCATGCCGCCCGGGCCTACACCAACCTCGGCAGCAGCTGCGTCCTCAACCGGTCGTTCGGCCAGGCGGACCGGTACCTGCAGGCCGGGATCACCTACTGCGCCGACCGCGACCTGGAGACCTGGCGCTTGTACATGATCGCCTGGCGGGCCCGGCTGCTGGCCGAGCGGGGCCAGTACGCCGCGGCGGACCGGTGCCTGGCCGAGGTCATGCGGCATCCGCACGTGGCGCCGATCACCCGGGTCTCAGCCCTGCCCGTGGCCGGGGTGCTCGCCGCCCGGCGCGGCGACGGCGACGGCGGCGCCGCCGCGCTGGACGAAGGCATCGCCCTCGCCGTCCGGACCGGCGAGGCCCAGCGGCTGGGGCCGGTGGCCGCGGCGCGCCGAGGCAGCGTGGATCGCCGGGCGCCCGTCCGACGTCGCCGCCGACGTCGACCTCGCCTGGGCCGCCGCCCTGGCCCATCCGCATCCGTGGGAACTGGGTGAGTTCACCTGGTGGCTGCACCTGGTCGGCGAGGACCGGCCGGCCAGCCAGCCCCTGGCGCCGCTCTTCGCGCTCATGCTGGTCGGCCAGCACCGCGCGGCCGCCGGTGAGTGGCAGGCCATGGGCTGCCCGCTGTGGTCGGCCTACGCGCTGGCCTTCTCCCCGGAGACGCGAGACGTGCGGGAGTGCCTGGACATCCTGGCCGAACTGGGCGCTCCGGCGGTAGGACACCCATTCCCTCGACGGCCCGGTCACCATCGACGACGTAGCCAAGGCGCACGCGGCTGACCTGCAGACCCAGGACGCGTACGGCGTCCGTTACCTGCGGTACTGGGTCGACGAGAACCACGGCAAGATCTTCTGCCTGGTCGACGCGCCCGACGCCGCCGCGGCGGCCACGGTGCACCGGGAGGCGCACGGCCTCGTCGCCGACGAGATCTACCCGGTGGCGGAGGGGGCCTGACGCCGCGCGGGTCCCGGCGCGCGCCGGGATCCGCGCCCGCCCCGTATCAGGATGCGCACGAGCGGCTCCTAACACGTAGGGCGAGAAAGGGGGTGCCCGATGAGCACGCTGGCGCCAGACCGTATCGAACTGGATCCCGAGCCGCAGATCGCCCGGCAGGAGCCGGGCTGGCCGGGCCGGGTGGCCTGCTGGCTGAGGGGCGACAGCAACTCCCGGGTCTGGGTGCGCCGCAAGATGGTCGCGGCGTGGATGAACATCCTGATCGCGGCCGTCGCGGCGGTCACCGTCGTCACCGCCGGGCGGCTGGCCGGCCGGCACTGGCCGCCACCGCAGACCTGGGGCACCGGTGCGCTCAAGCTGTTCGCCCTGTGGTGCCTGGCGTTCCTGCCGGGGTGGCTCTACGTGCGCTTCCTCGACCTGCGGGCCAAGGCGCTGTGGAACGAGTACGTCCTCAACCTGCACCGGCTGGGCTGGGACCTGCCGTGGAACCTGCCGCAGCCCCCGCTGGCCTCGGCGTTCCACCACGACTGGGCGCTGCGGCCGCACGGCCGGGCGCAGGACAACATCTACCGGCAGAAGTTCGAGGCTTACTACGGGCGCCAGATCACCAAGGCCGCCGAGGGCCGCCGGGTCGGCGACCCCGACCAGAACTACCGGGTCAGTAGCGAGTCCTTGTTCCCCGTGTTCCTGGCGACGACGGTGCTCGCGGTCGGCTGGGCCGCGGTGCTCTGGGACACCAGGTTCCTCACCGATCCGGCGGGCGCGGGGGACGCGCTAAAGTACGGGTTTCTCGGCTCCTACGCGTTCGTGACCGGCATGCTCATCCGGCGCTTCTTCCAGAGCGACCTGCGGCCGAGCGCCTACGCCAGCGCGGTGCTGCGCATCACGCTCGTCCTGCTGATCGTCGCCGTCCTGCACCAGGTGATGGGCGGGACCACCGCGGTCACCAGCCACGCCGAGCTCGCGGTCGCCTTCGTCGTCGGCTTCTTCCCCCTCATCGGCCTGCAGGCCCTGCAGCGGGTGACGTCCAAGGTACTGGGCCTGTTCGTCCCGCCGGTCACCTCGGACTATCCCCTCGACCAGCTCGACGGGTTCAACCTGTGGTACGAGGCGCGGCTGACCGAAGAGGGCGTCGAGGACATGCAGAACCTCACCACGATGAACCTGGTCGACGTGATCCTGCACACCCGGGTGCCGCCCGGCCGCCTGGTGGACTGGACCGATCAGGCGTTCCTGCTGATCCACCTGGAGCGCGTCGACCGCAAGGAGCTGAACCGCCTGCGCAAGCAGCAGTGCACGGCCGGCCGGAACCAGGTCGCCGAACCGGACGCGGAGTCAGGCGCCCAGGCTCGGTTGAACCTGCGACGCGTCGGCATCCGCACCGCCACCGATCTGCTCAAGGCGTTCTCGACCGAAGACGAGCCGGGCCAGCGCGCCTTCGTCCTGTCTCCCGGCCT
>WNGL01002999.1_pt1 | contig 20312 bp, 21 predicted proteins | sample 5400591 | NCBI WGS metagenome assembly WNGL01 (sample SAMN13153377, study PRJNA577476) | soil metagenome | isolation source: 80 cm soil or saprolite under Garry oak tree replicate 1 | place: USA:California | collected 2016-06-15 | reverse complement strand
CAGATCGAGGCCAGCTGTCCGCCGAGCTTGATCCGCTGGTCAAACTGCCAATCGACGTGGATGGAGCCGGTAGTCGGGCCTAAAGGCGCGAGAAGGCCAGAGCCACTTCGCAAGTTGGCCGCACCAGCCGAGGCCTCAATCGCCAGCCACATGGTCGACGAGAGAGTCCGCTGATAGCCGACGGTCAGGCCGTAGATACCGCCCACCGCCATCGCTGCCTGTGTCTCAACCGGCGAAGCGAACTGGTCTCTTGAGCCTTGAACTGAGGCAAAGGCACCGAAGTAGAACCCGGAGCCATCGTACGGGTACGCGATGACTCGGGGAACGGCCTTGGCCGCGGGCAGATCGGCTGCCGCGGCTGGGCTAGCCACGAGCAGTAATGCGCAGACGAGCTTTCTCATTTCCTGTCCCCTAGTTACGGCTTTGGAGTGATATTCGGTAAGAGCGGATCAGCCGCAACCGCCTTTACCGAGTCCGAAGCATCAGGGCCGACAGTGACCTTGACCCCACGAATTCCATCAACCCTAGACACTTGGCTAGCCATCGTCGCTGACATAGCATCGAAGATATTCGATCCCGCGCTCATGATGAAGGCAAGCAATCCGCACCAAGCAAGGACGTGCTTGGCGAGCCATGGATCGTCGATGATGTTGGTCAGGGATACAGTACCAACTGAGACGCCGATGAACAACGTCAGATTTAACTTGTACACCAGCCTAATCCACGGATTGATATTCACGTCACTTTCTCCTGTGTGCCAAGATCGGGGCCTTATCCCAATCGCTTCGAATCTCTGTCATAGCCACATTACCGCCACAGCTAGAATGGTAACAATGATAGCCACTTGCACCGCTCCTTCGTTCATTTGTGTTTTCCTTTCCACCAATCCGCAAAGGTCTGTGAGTGACCTTCGGTTTTGCCATGTCGAAGCCCTGTCATCCAGCCCCACAAGCCCTTAGGCTTTTCCTTACCGCGGTTCCATTCCCAAAGAAATTGTAAGGCCTTACCCTCAGAGGCATTGGTAAGACCTGTTAAAGCACCAACCACGGTAAAGGCGTCTCGAATGACCTTACCGGCGTGCTCTTTATTGAAGACCTTAGGTCCTTTACCAATGTCACGAAAGACATCGGTAATAGTCTTGTAGAACGTCGGTACCATCCCGGCGCCAGGGTCACGGACATTGCCAATAGCATTAACGATATCGCGAACCCCGATGAATGAAGAACTGATTCCAAGGCCAAAGGTCTTCAATGCTTTGAGACCCCAGGAGTCCTTCTCTGCATTCGTATATGGTGTGACCCATTCCTCGATTAGTGCAGGCATGATTATGTAAGACACCAACCCTACGGTCAGTGGCCCTGCATGCTGCTTGGCAGCAGTAAGATCGCCCGCCTTCAAGCCTTGAAACGAGTCCTTAGCCCGCCAGGCGAGTTCGAATTGCTTTTGCTGCATATGACTAAAGAAGCCATACAACGATGCGAACGTTGCCCCGAGGGCATTGGTACGCATCAGCATTGGACGGTTGGTAATCACTGAAGAGCCATGTGCTTGGCGCACAGCTCGATTAGCCTGGGCAATCGCTTGCCCCTCGTTCATTCCATTTTCACGCCAAGCTTTCTCATAGCCAGCTAAGAATGTTGGCACCGCCGAGAGCAAGTCCGAAACCGCAACCGGAGTTGAACCGGCCCACTGCAAGAACTCGCGCAAGCCCTGTTTCTCTAAAGTTATCTCCGGTTTGAGCTCAATCATATCTGTCCAATTACGCATTCTCCGCTGAAGTTCTTCGCTTTTAGACATCGCGAATTGCCAGTTATTCTTAGATGAATCTTCACTAGTTTTAACTAAGCTCACAAAGTGCTTCATCCAAAGCCCAGCCCCAACCTGCGACATGCTATTAATCGCTGCCGTAGGTCCATGCTTGAGTACAGTGCCAAGATTGAAGCCTATCAAGGTGTGGAGTAGGTTCTGTCGGTAGTGTTCAATCACTCGATTGCCGAGGGCTTCTGCTTGCGAATTATAGTTAGCGAAGTTAGCCACATCTTTTAGATACGGAAGCAACTGGTCTTTGTAATGCTCGCCATAATGCTTAATTACCGCTTTATTGAAGTCTACGTCGTGAAATATCTTATTCGCTTGGATAACCGCAGGCCGCATAGTGATGTCATGAATCATCTGTTTTATGCGAATGGGAATGATATCAAGGTTCAACTCCATCGGCGCTATATAGCCGGTGCGAGCTTTGGTATAGCCCTGTGGCGTAGTGGCACGGAAGTAGTTATCTTCCTCAAGCGCATTGGGTCCAAGAAGTTTCTTGCTCGTTCCAGGCCTAGTAGGATCGTATTTAACAGGGTTGTACCAACCATCATATGTCCCGAACGGAGTTTGAATCGGTTGTAGATCAATCTTCTCCATCGGCACGCCGCTAAGATTCATCGCCATACGGCTAGCTTCTCGATGAAGCCTATCGAACACGCGGCCAATCCGCTGTGCTCGATCCCAATCCTCCTTAGTGGTATGTTGGAATAACCAGTCCATCACTTGTTGAGGCTTGAGCCCATATCCAGAGGCTAGTTTCTCCATACTTGAGGCATTACCAACATTCTGTAGAATGCCGAGGACATTCCGCTTGCGCATAACAAGCGGTTTGCCATCGATTGGATCAATCCACAGACTATTCTCGACCAGCTTATCGATATCTGGAATCTTCCCAACAGCTGTGCGGAGTTCCTTTTGGTAGGATCTAAGCATCGCTGAGTTATGATTAGCAGCCTCAGTCAGCGGAAAGATGATATATTGATGAAAGATCCCCTTTGGATCGGCTCGATCCCAACGGTTGAGAATGCTCTCAATCGTTAAGCTAGAAGCCCAATAAGTCTTGATCGCTTGAATCTTTTCATTTGGAGGTCGATCAATTGGATACTTCTTTACCATTCCAAGCAAAGCAAGCTTATCAATCATCTCGGCCTTGATCTTTGTAAGATCAGCGGCTTCACCTTGTTTGTAAATCGTCTGTTCGTCGCGACCATTCTTGATTAGGGTATCGATCGATTTCTTAACCTCAGCAAATTCATCTGCGGTTAGTTGCTCGAGGGGTTTACGAAAGGCGTCATCAAAGAGGATATCTGAGACAGGCATCTCGCGCAGATCATGACGGGCCTTATAATCGACGAAACTGCCGAGGTCTTTATGCTCACCCAATGCGATGGCTTCGTTAAGATCTTGTACGCTGCGGCGAACCTGCCGACCAACCCGCATTAGAATATCGTGGATGAAATTCGTGTACTCAGGCTCTACACTTGGCACCTCCCGTTTCGAGAATTGCTTCGCCGTCCGCTCAAAGGCCGCGAGAGCCTTCTCGTGCTTAATCGCCAATTGTGCGTAAAGCATCGACATGTACTGCGCCTGCTTCTGGCGAAAGGCATCGACTGGGTCATCGTGAAGCAGGGCCATCTCGGTATTACGGCCAGCTTTGCCCGCGGCATCGAGGAACTTCTCCCGGCTAATATCACCAACCTTCATATTGTCGAAATTGGTCTTAGCCCACTTCTTAAAGTCGGCCTTGGTGAAGGGCAACGAAGCGCCGGCTTTCATTCCAGAGGCAAGGGTTTCCTCATGCAAGAGGTCCATCTGCGTATCGGAGACGACGTGCTCTTGGGCTTCCTTAAGGATGTTCTCCTCAAGGTTGCCGAAGCGCTTCTGCATCTCCCGCTCAGTGCCTTCGTCAACCGCTCGCTTGATGTACTCCTCAGGGGTTAGCCGTAGGCTTTTCCGCTGCTGCTCCAGCATCCGCAAGCGATTGACCAAGGCCTCACCAGTTTGGTAGCCGAAGAAGCCAGCAAGGTCATCGGGGGCTACGCCTTCTTTGCCAACGAATTCCTTTGGCAGCTCTACCTTTTGCTCCGATGTCAGCTGCTTGGCATCAAACTTAATCCCATTATCCCGCAACCAAGTGTCAGCCGAGATATCTGGCCTACCCTCGACCTGATCCCGAACCTCCGCTCGGACCTTACCCGCGTTCTCTTTCCATTCATCAGTCTGGCGCTGGGTTACGGCCCGCTTTGCTCTATTGGTCTGACGCTTAATGTCCTCAACATTGCGTTCAGCGACCTTCTTCATATACCGCTTGTACTGCGGCACTGTCATCCCAACATCGCTGGCCTTTTGAAAGATGTCGGCCTCTTGGGCAAGTGGGGAGAAGTAGGCGCCCTCATCGATCGGCGTAACACCTCGTCGCTCGCCAATCTCGCCTGATTCGACGTGCCGAAAGAGATCCTCAAACGTTGGCTCTTGGCCCAAGACTTCGCGAATGGCATTCTTAATCGCTTCAAGAAGCTCTTTGATCCGTTCGAAAATCTTCGCCGCTTCATGGTCAGGCCTTAATCCCTCACCCCACTTCTTATACTCTTCAGCGATCGACTCCTCAAGCTTCAACTGTCTACTAGCACCAGGGTATCTGGCATCGATATCATGATTTTTTATCCAATTGCCTTCCTCAGATGCTTTCTCGAGCACACTCCATTCGGCTTCGGTAAAGAAACCAGTTCGACGCAGATGGTGAATGGCCTCATGTCTTGCAGTACCTAATGCTAATTTTTCTGTTACTCCAGACTCAAGTGACCAAAGGATAAGAGCTAATCGATCGGTATATTGTTGGTAGATTCCTCTGGGATAAGTATCACCCATCTCTAGTCGAGAGGCGGGCTGTACATTAACAAGCCTTGATACAACACGATTGAGAAGCCTATCAACAGCATCAATAATCCTTCGTTCGTTCTCAGTGTACAGTTTCTCCGGCTTAATATACGCAGCAACATTTTGTCCGAACTCATATCGCTGTGCTCCCTCAATCTTCTCCTTTATAAACGGCTCGATAACGTCCCAACCTTTGAGCTTGGTTTCGTCAAGCAAATCGGCGAGTGAGATCTTAACCTCGGTCCCACGAAAGGCCTCGCCACCCGCCGCTTCCCTCGCGCCGCTAACACGAACGCCGGAAATGGTCTCAGCATTCGGGTACATGGCCTTAAGCTGCTCGAGTAGGCCCCGAATCAGCCTCGGCCCCATTGCATTCGGAGCGATCTTGCCCCCGATCCACTCAACATGAAGGTCTTTTCCGCCTTCTTTTAGGGTAAGCTCCATCACCCCGCGGGCTGCGCCGGTTTCGTCAAGAATGGCGAAGCTGCCATAGTTCTCAGAGAGGGAGGGGACTTTTTTGAGTTTCAGCGCCAGCGGAGCCTCGCGTTGAAGCATCGGCTCGAGAGCAGAGCCTTTGCGAACTGCCTCAACGGGAGTAGTCGCTGGCTTTGGCGCTTCGCCTTCAACTGGCTCAGCTTGGGCCATCGGCTTTAGCGCTGTCTCTCGCTCGCCAAGTTCCTTAACCTCAGCCAGCGTCAGGCCGCCACGACGAACCTGAACGTGGTCGTGAAGGGCGTTCGCGACTTTGGAGTCGACCTTGGCGAGCCAGTCCGCGAGCGGAATCTCGACCTTGCCGCCATAGCTCTCGGCGGAGGCGAGTTCCTCTGCGGGGACTAAGTCGCCGAGAATGCCATCGCCTTTGGACGGAACCTCGTCGCCATACATTGCTCGAATAGCGTCGGCGGAGATAGCGATCTTATGCTCGCCAACGTTATCATGCTGACGAATGAAGTTGGCGGCCATCTCAGGCGATCGCTCGCGAGTAGCGGTATCGCCGGCGGCCTTCTCCATTTCCTTGAGGTGGTCGAGATCGAACTTGGCCTGTTCGGCCTTAATCTTATCAATGATTGGGTGTAGACCGGTTGGGGGCTCGATGCCGGCCTCGATATAAGGCTGGGCAACATCCCAGACTTCTTGAGCTTCCTTAACGTATCTAGCCTCTACAGCTCGCCGAGCTTCGGGCTTGGGCATTTCAGCCACATGCCCAGCCCCACCACCGACTACCATCAAGGTCTGCAAGCCGATATTAACGTCGCGAGCTAGCCGCTTCCCTTCAGCCGGATTGCCACCAAACTGAGTGTAGGCCTCGCCAACACCAGCTGGAATAGCATCCATAATCCCTTTGAATATGCGATTGGGCCAGTCGAATGGGCTAGAAGCAGCAACCACCGCCGCATGAGCCAGAGGAAATTGCTTGGCGAACTCGGTCTCGGTCTCGCCATGACGAAGAATGCCCGAGCCAGGCTCACCAATGCCTTCTTTGAAAGCTTCGAGGGCTTTGCTAAGAACGGATTGGGTAGCCTCTGGATATGCAAGGCCAAATGGCACCGCGCCGTAGGCTACGGTCTTGGTGCCAAGCTTCTGAAGCTTCTCGCTGAGCGAATCTAGAGCACCCCAATCATCGCTGCTGACCTTAGCCGCCATCGGGTCGGAATTGACGTAATTGGCGATATGGGGGCTATTCCGCAATATCTGTGCGGTTAGCGCGGCTTTGTGGTTCCTCTCAAAGCTCTCAAGATCGGCGTGAATAACCGGTGCAGGAACGCCAGAGTCCTGACTAAGCTCAACCGCCCTTGCTGCCTTATCCGGGTCGTCGTCGAGCGATCCGACGGCGTATCGCTGGGCAGTCTTAGCTTGGTTAATGAGGTAGTCAGTGACTTCGTCAGCCATTAGGTGCCTGGGAGTTGTCGCTCAGGAACCTTACCCTGTTCCTTCTTACTACCATAGAGCTTATTGAACCGATCCCTCGTGATCGCGGCCTTGATCTGTTCATCAGTCGGAGTGGGAACGCCGGCTTCCTTGTATTTTGGATTGGCCTTCTCTTGCTCAATGATATCATCCGAGATCGGTACCTGAAACATGGGATACTTATTAGTTCCCCACCAAGTCCCCGGCACAGCCTGCTGTTGAAGGAGCCCAGCACCGAGTTTGCGGACTTCCTCGGCATTCGGCTGCTTGCCACCATGGGTAGCTATATGATCTTCGAGAAGAAGCTGCAACGCACCGCGGAACTGAAGCGTTTCATCCTTTGACAAGGTCAGCGCCGCAAGGCTTGGCTTCAACGTATCCATCGCCCGCCCAACTCGTGGATCGGTTTCAGGATGGAGCCTGACACTCCGCTGCATCTTAAGCAATGAGGTCTTTTGCTGTTCGGTAAGATTTTCATTGAGGATATCGTAGTCAAGGAATGCCGCTTGATTCTCACCTGACAGACCAATTAGCTGATGATAGTTATTGCTCCGCTCTGGGGTGTTGACAAAGACGTCATGGGAATTCTGAGCCAGATGAGTCCGCATCTTCCGCTTCTCAGGCGGCGGCAACGCATCCCAAGCGACAGCAACTTTGGGGTCTGAGGCAATAAGCTCATCAACATTCATCGGTTTAATACCTTTAGCGGAGTAGTTGCCTTGTATAGCATCAACAACGACATCGCGGTTATCACGGAGGACCTTCTTTTCAATAGCATCCTTTTGGTTGTCGAGGCCAATAATGGCTTTCTCGACGTAGTCTACCGTCGAACTAAGAGACGGATCGCCCTTAATCAAATTCTTCGCAAGATCACGACCCTTGGCCACCTTATCCTCAATCGATGCTTCTGGCATGCTGGCGTCGACGTCGCTTGCTAGGTTTCTTGCCCCGACGGTTCGCATCTTGTCCAGCACTGTTGCCTCAACGCGGTCCCTTTCAGTATAGTGTATTAAATGCTTATCGTCAGATTCTTTGAACAAATTCCAAGCTTGCCACGGAGCCGATCGAGCCATGCCCGTAATACGGTGTGAAAGAGCAGAGCTTTTCTTCCGATCAATCTGCTCCTGAATCTTCTCTTCGCTCGAGCCCTCAATGTCGCCTTGTGTACGAACCTCAGTCTCGATTAGTTTCTCGTTTCGCTTAGCAAGTAACTCATCATCATAATCCTGCGCTCCAGCATTTATTGCTGCGTCCACTCTCGCTATCGAGGCTCCATGGGCCCACTTCTTATTCTCCGTCGCAGCATGACCAGCGCCATTGAAAATAGTCCTGCCCATAGTCGAAAGAGAAGAACCATCAAACATCTTCCGGGCCATATCATTTGATAGATTACCACGCATCTGCTGGCGCAGGTTTTGAATGTCTTCTTGGTATTTTGGTAGCGCATCGACAGCGGCTTTGCCTTGAAGCGAGGAGTAGTTGGCGTGGAGCTTACCCACCTCCATCATGTACTGAGCATCGGCCTCTTTGGCCTCAGTCTCGTTGCGAAGGTTTTGCAGTGCCATTGCACGCTGAAAGAGCTCATCTCCAGCGTGGCCGAGAGATCGTCCGACGCTGGATAGGGCCTCGCCAACGGTGCCGCCAAAAGCAGCAACGGGGGAATCGACGTGGACCTTGGGGGTCTCGATGAGGTTGGGAGCATTGGGAACGGGGTTATACGGAACCTGCATCAATCATAGCTCCCCATCCAAGATTGATAACCAGAAGTACCAGGACCATAGCCCGCGCTAGAGCCAATCCCAGCCGTGCTCGCCTGCGACCATTTCGAGGCCACGCTCGAGGCCCCACCAATGATCGAGGAAAGCATGTTGAGACTACCAGCCCTGCGAGATTGAGCAGCAGCGGTTTGATACATCCCAGCCTGAGCCGTTTCCTTCGCCGCCTCAACCTCAAAGCCATAGGCCTTCTTTGCGAAGTCGCTGCGGATCACCGCTTGATTGTGCTCGCCGAGTTCGGCCTCGCTAGCGCGAACATCGGCAGGGGAACCGATGTTGATATCGAGACCTCGGCCAGCCTGCGTGGCCTTGGTCGTCCCAATTTCAGCTCTAGTCTTCATCCCCTCCCGCTGCGCAGTGACTTCGCCAACTTCGCGAGTGTAGTCAGCATTCTGCTGCGCGATTCGCTTATTGAGCAAGGCCATACCAGATTGATACTGATACATACCCGCTTGGGCCGACGCTGACTGGCCAGCGCCCATCGCACCGAATAAGGTCGAAGCGACCGTGCTCCCAATACCTACCCCGGCCATTGTTACTGGGTCTGCCATGCTTCTCGCCTAATCCAGAATGGAAGCTTTCGGCCACAAGGCCGGCCGAACTCGGCCTTGAGCCAGCGGAGCCAGCGAATACTGCGGGCGGCGTCGACAAGAGTATCGCCAACGATCAGTGAGTATTGAGTTAGCATCTGCTGCACGAGCAATTGTGAGTAGCGAGTGAAGACGAACTTATGTTGGTCCACAACATCGGTTGTTGTAAGCCAAAGGTAAGCCTGATCCGACATCAGTGTTGGCGGTGCAAGGCCAAAGAGGCAAGCGGTTTCGCCGTCGATCGTCCCTTCCCAAACCCAAGTGCTCATCCGAATGCAAGTCGCGAGCGTTCGCTCGGCATCAGGATTGCCAAAGTGGCGGGTTCGACGGATGAGGCCGAGTTGATTTTGAACGGGCTTGATATCGACGTTCATCTTCGATCCTCGGTCACGGTCTCGGGAATGACGCCAAGGATCGTTGCCGGAAATGGGTTTGGCTGCGTGATGTAATATTGCCCGTAGGCATCCCAAACCGGATCAATCACCGTTCGCGCATCGCCCGAGACAAGGCCGGATACGACGGAGTTGCTAATGGTACCAACGTTGCCGATGACAAGGTCTTTCATCGGGACGACATTGGCAAGACTCGTTCCAATGCTAAGACCAAGGGCCTGGTTAACACGGACGTCCACCGCCGCGTTCTTCTTTCGCTTGGCTTGGATCGTGGGCTCGCCAATATCCAAGGCGAGGGTCTGAATCTGCGGGCTGAATGCGAGGCCGACCGTCACTTTGGAAGCAGCTGGTGATAGCGTGAAGTTCCCAGTCGTTGGCATGACAAATGGCGTGATGACCAGTCCGTCAGCCAGACCTGTGACGGTAGCACCGGCAAGATGCTCTGCACCAGTAAAGGAGGTTGCGGGAGAACCTGAGTATTGGATTCCTGCGTCGACACACCATGCATCAGTGACTCCATTTGGAAAGATCCTCTCTGCCATCCGCTCGATGTACTGGACGGTGTTGCCGTTGATCGTCCGCTGAACCACGACATAAATCGCATCGACCGCTCCAACTGTTGAAGTGGTTTCAGTTACCGTCGCAACGGATTTGAAAGTGCCAGTGGTATCGTGTCTGGCCCAACCAACGATCTCTTGTTCCTTGACGAAGGTCAACGAAAGCAACGTACCATCGCTTCGCACAGCCCAAACGACCTTGAACGGTTCTTCCGCATAGGCCCATTCAGTTAGGGTATAGCCATAGAAAAGATGCGACGATAGAACCGAGATATCAGTGCCAGTGTAGATATTAGTATAGAAATTGAAAGTGAGATCCCGAACGATAGACCCTTTTGCCTGTACATATAGAATATCGAAGTTGCTAACGATCGGCGGAACATCGGAGGCTCCGTTGTAGGCTTGGGAATTGGCAGCGGTATCAATCGCCGAAACTGCTGCGCCGGCAGAGCCACCGTTGACTAACCAAGCTTGTCGGGAGGAAAGCATAACAAGCCCAGCCGACATTGGAAGCATTGATTTGATCGTGTTAAGCTGGCCAGACTTGATCGAGCCAACGATTGAATCGTCCGCTTGTGTTGGGATAGATACGTCGAAATTGTATGAGCTTCCAGGCTTACTCATGTAGAATGTCTGTGGTGCACCGGCAGGACCAGCAAGGACCAGCCGTTGATCGAAGTAAGCTGCAACGGATGGGTTGCCGGTGGTGGCTACGCCAAGCACGGCGGTTGCCGCAGCAGCGCCCGAGGAGAAGGTAACTGCTGGTACGCTTGCATAGCCAGAGCCTTGTTGAATCATTGTAGCGAATTTAACACGCCAATTAAGATTTAGCTGTGCGCCCGTACCATGACCACCACTTAGTGGCTGAAATGGATTAGTTGGCATAGTGATGGTTACTGTGCCACGGGTTGTAACAGTTGCTGCTGTAACATCGCCAGCCCCACCAACAGTACTTACGGTAAAGCTTGTACCGGTACTGGCATTGGTAAGTACATCACCAACAATATAACTACTGCCACCGGCGGCAATCGAGGTGATAGATGAAACCTCAAACGTTAAGTACACTGTCGCCTGTATACCGCCAGAACTCGGCGCACCAATTGTCGCGGTTAATGCTATCGGAGCGTATGCACCTTGATTAGTAATTGTAAGGTGGTCTACAGGAGAGCCGGCGATGAATGGATTTCTCGAGATAGGCGGGGTAAAATCGAAATTAGGTAGGATGTTAGTAGTTGTGAATGTTGTAGCGCCGGCATTAGAGAAGCCAAGGAAGCCATAGGATTGAAATGCCGGAACGGCCACGCCATTAACGATCGTTGCTTGGTAGATGTTGTAGAACTGAGCGCCGGTAACAGCAGTCCAGGTGACAGTAACTGATACCCCAGGCGCTGGTAGTCCACCAGTCGCTGCTATGGCGGTGCTTGGCACGCTCTCTTGGTTATTGACATCAACAGCTGTCATTACAAATGAATAGTTTGTAATAGCACCACCCGTGACCGTGGCACCAACGCCTGTAGGCGCAGCAATGCTAGAACCAAAGACAATCGGATTAAGGGTCCAATTCGAGCCAGAGATAAAAGTTAGCACATAGGGCACGTAGTTAGAATTCACAAGCACCATTGTGCTAACGTCTTGGGCAAACTTAAGCAACGCAAGATCGGCAGCAGCATAAGGCGAGGTCAGCGTATAGACACGGGCAGCGGTACCACCAGAGGAGTACGCAGTATAGGCGGTAGAGTTAATGGCGACGCCATTAAGATCGGCAATGGTAAAGGTATTGGCGGTGACAGCTGTAATGCTGAAGTAGTGGCCGTTTAGTTGGGTCATACCGACTACGCCAGTGATGTAGACCCAATCTCCAACCGCGTAGCTGTGAGCAACGTCGGTAATGACACAAGGATTGGCCTGGGTAGCTCCGGTGATGGCAGTAGTGGCTTCGAGAACCGCGGCGCCGTTGGTGTAGAAGCGGATATAGAAGTCGCCGAATTCGAGCACGTAAGTGGTTGTGAATGAGGCCGAGAAAGGAATCAGGCGAACCGCCGAGGAGGATTTATAGGCTTGAAGAATGTACTTCGTCCCGACCCGGGTGCTGACGCCGCCGCGGTAGTCGACGTAGAAGTTTCGACAGGTTGCAAGGGCTTGATGGTACTTGCCGATGTCTACGCGAGCGTAGAGCGTCGGCGCTAGTTCGCCTGCGTGAAAGGCAGTTTGGATTACAGACTGTGGCATCAATAGCTAGCCCACAATGCACCCCAATCATAGCTCGCGCTATAAGGGCCGCCAAAGGCATAGGCACTTGGAAAGTCGATGCCGCGAACCCTGAGCCAATCTGGGGTTACGTCGTTGACGGTCAGGCCCTCATTACCATCTGCCTTCCGCGCTTCCATAATCGCTTCATTGGCGAGGCCAATGCAGATGTTGGCCTGGGCCTTATCACCAGTGAGCTGGAAAGCGAGTTTGGCGCCGAGGACGGCTGTCCACGCATCGATAAACAGCGGATCCATCACGTTGGGATCGATGACCTGACGGACGTAGGCGAGGAGAGCGAACTCTTGGTTGGTTAAAATAACCCGTTGGTCACCCTTCGCAGCATAGGTAAGGGTAAATGTTGCTCCCGTACCTGAACCGGTGGTCGAGCTTTGTGCTACGGGGTTGGTTTGCTGACTGAAGTAGCTTCCGGTTTGACCCGGACTCTCACCGGAGATCTGATTAACGACCGAGACTGTAGCAACAGCGCTTCCCGATACTGTCGCGACCTGAAGAACTGCTGGCGCTCCAATGGGAGCAGTTGAAGCAGGAGTAGTCGCGAGAGTGATCTGGTCTCCAACGACATAACCCAAACCTCCTGCCGATACCGCAGCCGCGGTGACTGAGAAGAACTGATCAACCGCGATCTTGAACTTCACCGGTGGTCCTTGCCAAAGCGTGGGGGCTGAACCAGTCACAGCAGTGGTGATCGGAACCCCAGAGCTGAAGCCGGTCACGAACTGAGGCACGACCCAGCAGGCCTTGAGGCAGTCGACGGGGTATTGGTACTCATACGACCAGGGCGGCGGCGGAATGCCCTTGGCCCAAGTCGTTGAGCCAGAGGTCGTATTCTCAGGCGTGCCGGGGACTGAGGTAATATATGTTAGGTTGGCATAGTTGAAGCAGCAATCCCATGGGGCCTTGCGAAGAAGCTCATCTCGAACCGAGGTCAGGATCAGCTGCGCCTGAATGGCCTCGTTCGAGGTTTGATTAGCAAGCTCGGACGAGGTCACGTTTGTCCTCGTCCCAGCTCTTTGCAAGGCGCGATTAACGATGTCAGTCGTTGTGGTCATCGCTGAGAGCCACTCTTGCCCTTGTTCTCACCATGCAAGCCTGGCGATCCGCTGCCACCATCGGCGTAGCACTTCTGCTGATGGCCATGGTTCGTGCCACCAAGTCCAGGCCTTGCAGGGTTATTGATGCTCGTCGGCCCCTGCGGTGGGGAATAATTGCGGACATCCCTCGCCGCGGTTACCCCGCCAGAAGTGGCTCGGGGCTTCTGAGGCTGGGCCGACTCAGGGCCGTACTCCCGGAGAATATCACGTGGCATCTGCCTTCTCCTCTTCTGTCTGCAAGAGCTTGTCGTTCATGACTATGAGTTCGCCCATAGCCCAATCATGAATAGCCTTAAGCCTTGGATGACCAAGGGTCTTCTCGACGAGGGTGACGAGAAGGTAGGCTCGGTGGATTGTTTCTTCGGTCATCGGTGCTTCCCTTGGCTGCCTGCTTTGTGAGTTGAGCTTCCGGCCATTGGTGCCCGGTACCCATGGCCTTGGTACAGCGTCTCAACAGCTCGTCGAGTGCCGACCTTCTGCCCAAGCTGGTCTGCACCGCCGGGAGAGACCGCCTTCGGGATCGGTTCCCGCTTCTGGCCGCTAGGCCCGTCTGGGTTAGCTCTGCCCTGTTTCATTCTCATGTTCCTTCTGTAAGATTCCCTTGAACTCAGCGTAGCATCGATCATACTCCTTATGCAGGGTCTTGCCCTTGAGCAGCCCTGCATCCTCTTTCGACTCCATAATGGAGATGAGATTCACGAGGTAGTCGGCAAGGTCGTACTTCTCGCTCATTTCGGTTTCTTCTTTCTCAAGATGCCGGTCTTCTTGTCTGCGGCGTTGAATTCCTTCGCCACTGCCGGCGGAACCCCGGTCCGCTTGGCGAACTTAGGGTTGTGCGCCGCCGCCGCCATCAGTCGGGCTTGGGCCGGGCTTTTGCTTGGCATCGATAGCCTCCTTTAGCTTCTTTTCGAGTTCGACCACCCGAGCTTGCAGCTTCTCGTTGTCGGCTGCAAGAACGGCATTGTTGAACATAAGACCACCAAGCTGGGTCTTGAGCAAGGTCTCAATCCCAGATTGCTGTTGGGCAAACGATAGAGTCGTACTCAGCAACAAGAAGATGAATATAAGTGCTTTCATTTTACCTTCTCCTTGCCAACTCTGCGCGTAAGTTATCGACATCGGCCTTTAAGTACTTGATAGCTCCTGTTAAAGCCGCTGTGTACTGTTCGTAACGAAAACCACCAACTGTGCCATCGTCATTCATCGCTACAACTCGGCGATCTTTCTTCAATGCATACTCTGCGATAAACCCAATCTGCTCCCCTGAAATATATGATGGAAGGCCTTTTTTCATAGTGTAACGCCATGGCTCCATCCCCATTACAAGATCAAAACCTTCCTTTGGAGTAAGCCTGGCTACAAGATCTTTAGCCCGCAGCGTTGATACTGTGCAAGTACCCACAGTACCGTTTTCTGAAACTAGGCCAGTTGTGTTGTCCCAACAAAGCGCCCGTGTTGTAGAGACATTTGTTACTGTGACAATATTTAATGAGTCAGTAAAAGTCTTTCCCGGTACTCCAAGTCCACCAGTACCGGCAATAACGACAGCACCGGTAGTAACAGAGGTTGAGGCCGTGCTTGCTGTATTGGCTCTCACACTCTCTGATCCATTTACTCGAAACAGAATGGGAGCGGCTGCAACCTGTGTATCAATCAGGAACTGACTCCCTGCATTATTCCATTGGAATGCGGCCTTGCCAGCACCTCCGACTGTCATTGTCACTTGTGGCGTGGCAGCACCTTCTATAAACAGAGCGCCGGGAGTAAAGGTCACAAATGTAGTTCCACCATTATTGCCACCTGTGACCTTAACTAGTTCAGCACCAACGCCTGCACCGCTAGTAGCACGAAGCTCAAGAGATGATCCAGCGGCAGTACCGCCAATAACGTGGGCAATCAGTGGGTCAGTCAAGGTTTTGTTGGTCAACGTATCAGTTGTAGCCTTACCAACCAGAGTATCGCTAGTTGCGGGTAAAGTAGCTGTAATTGTGCCACAGGCCGCAGCACAGGTAATCGTCCCTTGCCCACTCGTCGAACCAAGTAAATCGATTGTACCCTTACCTTTAAGCAGACTCCCCGTGATTGTAACACCGGTAAAATCGATAGCTGAAGTAACACTTGGTGTGGAGCCAGTAATCACAACACCAAAGATGGTTCCAGTAGTTTTAACTGGGAATTGCCCGTTGACATCGGTAACGGCAATGGCATTTGTCATCTTGTTGCCCCCAGTTTGGGAGCCGAGATTCAGCAATGTATTCAAAGTTGCAGCATCAACATTGTCGCTGGCGTGCTGAACAATACTCCATCCAGTTTTGAGCTTGGCAGTGGAACCCGTCTGCAATGCAACGTTGGCTTCGCCACCGGAAACACCAACTAGATTGGTAGCTCCACTCTGAGCTACACCATATGGATTAACTCCAACGCAACCGCCCAGAGCACCTGCACCAGTGTTAGTGCCGCCATCTCCAGTAGCACATGTTGCAAAGAGATTGGCACCAACATAATTGCGATTAGCATTGGCTGCATTAGTGGCACCATTAAGCGTCGCCAGTGCTTGAAGCGCGGCACGCCCTCCTAACATCGATGAACCGCCAAATGTGTGGTTGATACCAACACCAATATTGAAATTGGCGCCTGCGTTAACGGTGTCGGCAGAGATCAGAAAGAGATTATAGTTCTGATTTCCATAAGTCCCGGACGCGGTTTGCTGAGTGAGAATACCCTCAGCCGATGCAGCTGTTTGAGTTTGGGTTAGATTGAGGCCGCGACCAGATGTCGGATTGAGGTTTAACGTTCCATTGCTCGAAAATGTTGCAAGCGTTCCAAAATCCGTGGCAACGTTTGATCCATTACCAACAAAGATATGGGTATTGGCAAGCGCAAGGCCCCCACCATTTACGAATCGAGTATTGGCACAGGCATTGGTACTATCGCCAGCTGGTCGATCGGGACAGGTTTGAGCGGCGGCGCCAGCGGCAAGGCCAAGCCAAGCAATCGCTGCGAGCAATAACCGATTAAGCAAAGTTCGTCTCCATTGCAGTAAAGGGAAGCCCTGAGCTTGATGCAGAGAATGCTTGCCAAGCGACCTGCACTTCGCCAACAAGCGTGAGGGTATTGCTGGCAAAGATCTTAAAGCAGCCACCGAGGGCCGAGGTCGTTGGCGTGAGGGTGGCACCGGCATAATCGGTTGACGGTGCCACGTACATGTCGATCGAGGCATGAGGGTTATGGAAGGTCACGCTAACTCGGCTCGGGTTCGCTGGTAGCACCACCTGCGGGGTAGTTGAGAGGTTATTGAAAGCATGGATCTTTCCTCCGTTGGCTGCGGAGAAGGCTTGAACGCCACCAGCGATGCCGATTATGCCCATTAGAGCCTCCGAGGTGTAGCAACCAGAGCCTTGAGCAAGGCTTCGTTCTGAGCCAGCATCGCTTGCATCGTTGTCTGAAGCTCATTGAATTGCTCAAGGCCAACGCCGGCAGAGGTCGGCTGGGCGGCCTGGAGGTCGGCCATCTGCTGATGCCAATCAGCCATCATCCCATCGGTGTAGCTACCGCCTTGAGCCGGGAGGTCGTTGATCGGATGGCGCCACTGACCACTGGCTTCGAAGCGATTCGAGATGGCCCGAGCCTCGTCGTCAATCGGCTCCATATCCGGAGTAGGGTCACCGGCGAAGACAATATCTCGGGCCTCGCCCTTGCCTTCATAGCAGACATTGACCTCACCCTCGTCCTGGTTATGCTTCACCGTCCAATCGCCTGGGTCTTTCGGATCGAGCAGGCGGGGAACCGGATACATCCGCTGAACCTGCTTGCCGGTAACGCGATCGACCTCGCGCTGAGTCCAAGTGTTGCCAGGGCAAGGGAGGTAGTGGGGCTGGAGTAGGCGCCAACGAGCCATTTCACTTTCCTTTCACCGCGGCCTGATGCCGCAAGAGAGCTTCGATAAGGTCGATCGAGTGGCGATCATTCACAATGGTGGCCTTGAGGACCTCAATGGTCTGGGCCGAGGGCTCAGTCTCAAGCATGGCGTAGCCCGGCTTCGTTCGAATGGCTCGATTCCACGGCCAAAGCTTGGCCGCGAGCTGCAACTCCTCCAAATTTCCACGCCGAGTACCGACGTGAAACAGTTGGTCCGCGATCAGGCCAGAGGCTGCAATGTATAGCCCAACACCGAGCAAGATAGCCCGTGACGAGAGCCGCCATAAACGCTGAGACCGGGAGAGCCAACGGGAAGAAGCAAAGGGCTTGCTCAAGGAAGCAGAGTAGGATGAGGCGTTCAGCACGAGGGGCCTCCAGAGTTAGCGCGAGCATCAGCCAAAGTGGCAACACGCCTAACCCGAGTTCAAAGGTCAATTCGAGAAAGTCATTGTAAGCGTGCTCTGGTCGCGAAGGGGACCAATCCGATAGAGTTGGATACAGTTGGAAGAATGATCCAATTCCATGACCATGCCAGCTGAGAGCGGGTATCGTGGCCATCCAATATTCCAACCGCTGGTTAGCGGAGGCAAGGCCAGTGTTCTTGATAGCGAAGATCGCAGCGATGGTGGTGACAAGGCCAACTCCAAGTGTTAGGGCCAGCGGCCTATTCCGCTGCCAAAGGGCGATCAAGCCGACTACCCCCACAGATACTAAGCCGGTACGGAAGCCCGTCGAGATCAGGCCATAGACCGCGAGCGGGATAAACCAGTAGATCTGGTAGATGATGGCGGCGACCAGCGCGAGCGCCAGGGCTGAGCCGAGAGCGTTTGGAGTCACGAACAATCCAGCAGGGGCGTCGATCGTGCCCTGCCAAACTGGTCGGAAGCCGCATTGCCATGCGAAAACGAGGGCTATACTTATCCCCAGGCCAATGCATAACCCAACAAAAACCGGTCTCAGAGTCGGGAGGCTGGCTCCCAACACAAACACCAGCGCCAGAATCGAGAGATGCCATAACGCTTCACCGCTGTCGTAGACATTCTCTGTCCAGAGGAGCGACGCCGCTGCCCAGCCAAGGGCGGACAACCCGAGCCAATGCAGCGGCGTCATCTCGATCTTCCGGAAGAGGGTGAACGGAAGAGCGAGGGTGAGAAGGAGCCAAGTTGAGTGGATGGCCGTGCCAGTCACCAGTGGGATATAGGCAATTGGCACGGCCAGACCGAGGAGCAGCACCTTATTCCTCGGTCCATTCGATCTGACAGGTCATGATAACACCGCTAGGCGTAGTGCCATTCATGTTGAACACTAAAGCCTGTGCAGCTCCCCGAAGCACTGGAGTGTTACCACCAGCACCCCAAAGGAAATCGACCGGGGGCTGGGTCTGCACACCAGTAGTCAGGTTGGATACGCCCCACATAGACTCGACGATCTGGTTCGAAGCAGCAGGCTCTGTGGGATTGACTGACCAAAGCTCGAGCGTTGCTGTAGCCGAGATCTGGCCGGTTGGGCTGCTGGAGTCATACGCATTGATTGGCACAATCGAACCTGTGCCCACAGTGCCGCCAGCATTCGCCGTACGCATGGCGATGATATAGGTAAAGGCCTGGGCATTAGTAGCGCTGCCATTGACCTTTACCCGTCGAACTTTGATCTTCTTGGAAGCAGAACCACGAAGCTCAAAGAGATCGGTTGCGGAAGTACCGGGAGGGCAGTTGAATGCGGCAGCGAAGGTCGCCTTCTCCGTCGCGTTGTCGTAGACGAGGTTGAAAACAGCACTGAGCGTGCTGTTAACCCCGGGCACCTGAGCGTAGGCGATTGCACTCAGCGTCAGCAGGCTGGCGCAACCGAAGAGGAGAGTTCGCTTCATGATCCGGCCCTCACTCAAAGTGGTTTTGAAGGTCGAGACGAAGGTCCTCGTCTCGAACATCGGGCACGAGCCAGTTGAGTAAACGGAGGAGGTATTTCATGGCCCACCTCAGTTCGCGATGTTGACGCCGGCGGGATAGCCGCCAGGGGTCTGGTTCGTGGTCGAGGAATAGGGCTGGTCGAAGCGGTCGACGACGATCCAAGCCTTGATGATGCCAGCGGTGAAGGTGCCAGAGTTGGTGTAGGCAAGGCGCAGAAAGCGGGGAATGGCAACACCTGCCGGAGGCCTTGGCATATCCATATCAAGCAGACGGGCACCAACCACAAGCTGGGCAGTGGTATAAGTGGGAGAAGCCCACCAGCTTGCATACGCAGTGGGATTTCCAGTGCCATCGTCTGTGGCGCCTTGAAGGGTCACGATGACGCTGGTACCACCAGCAAATGCCGTCGTGACTACAACTAGGAGCTTCAGCGCCGGATCATCGCCGACACCAATATCACGAGCGCCCTGTAGATTTGTAAGCACGGGAATTAAGCCCGTGCCGTGAAGATCGATAACGTTGCCAGAGACGGTCGGATCAGTACCAGACCAATCATCGTTGGCAGCGGTAGTGAACTGAAGAAAGCCGTCGAGGATCATATCATGTCTCCGAAGTCACAGTCGTGACTGCAGTTGCAGTCGAAACCACGTCTACAGTAGTAGAAGCGTGGAATGTGAAGAAACGCCACGATGTACCGATTTCATCGCGACGGAAACCTCTGCCAGCACCCCATCTCACTTGCTGATCGCCTGGAAATGGGTTGTATGTCATGATAGCAAGCAGAAGGCCATCTCCTGGATTGAATGGATCCTCTAGGTCTAGGATAAACCCAGGTGCCCATTTGTTGCCAGCAACCAGAACCTGAACGGGTGCACCAATTGCAATCGTCATGTGACCTGAGCCTCGGTGTTGAGAATAGCATCACAGGTACGAACCGGGATGCCGCGGAAGGTGGTCACAGGCTTGCCGTCGAACTCTTCAATCCGAAGCAAGACGTTGGTCTTGTTCATCGCTTGGAGGTCGAGGTAGGTCCGGATCACGCGATTGCAGTAGATCACCGTTCGGCCCATGTTGGCCCGGACCTCAGGGGTATCGGAGGTTTGGACGGTGGTGGCTGAGGTTGGCGCCGTGGGCAGGCGGTAGAGCGCCCGAACGATCAGGTTGATCAGGTTCGCCGCGGCAACGCCGGTCAGCTGGGTCACGTCGATGTT
>WNGL01012867.1_pt1 | contig 20318 bp, 20 predicted proteins | sample 5400591 | NCBI WGS metagenome assembly WNGL01 (sample SAMN13153377, study PRJNA577476) | soil metagenome | isolation source: 80 cm soil or saprolite under Garry oak tree replicate 1 | place: USA:California | collected 2016-06-15 | reverse complement strand
TCCGGGGCCGCGCCCACGATCGGCTGGTTCAGGCACTGCGGCAGGCGGGCCAGGATGCCGCGCTCCCAGAGCACCAGCGGCGCGCCGCGCAGGCAGCCCGAGGCGCGCATGGTCCAGTCCTGCGCCAGGTCGAGGTGCTTGAGCACGTGCGCCTGCCCGCCGATCACCACCCGCTCCAGCGTGGCCCCCGACTTGCCGGGGACCTCGGCCAGTTCGGTCCGCTCGGTCGCCCCGGCCAGCAGTTCGGCGACGTCACGGTAGCGGCGCGGATCAGGCACCGGCCGCCTCCATCTCGGCGAGCAGCCCGGCCGGCCACCGCCCGCCGCACATGACCGTGTCGGCGACGATGCGGTCGTCCCGCACGGTCAGCAGGTGCATGTGATGGGCCGCGTGCGGCACGCCGTTCTCCGACCAGCTGAGCGTGTACTCGATCACCTCGCCCGCGCCGTCGTCGAGGGGGTGGCGGCGCAGTTCGTCGAAATGGCCGGGGTCGGCGAACCACCTGGCGTACTCGGCGCGGATCGCGTCGGCGCCGGCCGCGTGCAGCCGCCAGTTGGGCACGGTCGCGTCGAGCGTCGCGTCGGTGCTCCACACGTCGCAGCCGGAGATCGTCGCGGTCTCGATCGCCTGCAGGAACTTCTCAATCGCTGGCTGGTTTGCCATGGTCGCCTCCTGGTCGTGATGTGATCATCGTGCCCCGGCCGGCTTGCAGCCAGGTTGCAGCGTCCCGGGGCCGTGTTCCGGGGCGATAATGACCGCATGCCCTCGACGGGCGTTCTCCCGGGTAACCTGCCGCGCCAGCTGACCAGCTTCATCGGCCGGGTGGATGAGCTGCGGGGGCTGGCGGAGCTACTGGACCGCAGTCGGCTGCTGACCCTCACCGGCGCGGGCGGCAGCGGCAAGACCCGGCTCGGCCTGGAGTTGGCGGCCGCGGCGGCGGCCGGGTTTCCCGACGGCGTGTTTTTCGTGGCCCTGGCCCCGGTCGGGCACCCGGACCTGGTGCTGTCCTCGATCGCGCAGGGCATCGGGCTGCGGGACGCCGGCGACCGGCCGCTCCCCGACCGCCTCCGCAGCCACCTGGCGACGGCGCGGGTCCTGGTGCTGCTCGACAACTTCGAGCACCTGATCGCGGCGGCGCCGGCGGTCGCGGCGCTGCTGCGGGCCACGGCCGAGCTGAAGATCGTGGTGACCAGCCGGGCGCCGCTGCACGTCAGCGGCGAACAGGAGTTCGAGGTGCCGCCGCTGCGGGTCCCCGGCCCGCGGTGCGCGACGGTCGCCGAGGTGGCGGCGTGTGAGTCGGTGCGGCTGTTCGCCGAGCGCGCCCGGGCCGCCCGGCCCGGTTTCGGCCTGGACGAGGACAACGCGGCCGCGGTCGCCGCCATCGCCCAGCGGCTCGACGGCCTGCCCCTGGCCGTCGAGTTGGCCGCGGCGCGGGTCAAGCTGCTGCCGCCCGCGGCGCTGCTCGCCCGGCTGGACCGGGCGCTGCCCCTGCTCGTCGGCGGGGCCCGGGACCTGCCGCACCGCCAGCAGACCCTGCGCGACACCATCGCCTGGAGCCACGAGCTGCTCGGCGCGGACGCCGCGCGCGTGCTGGCGGCCTGTTCGGTGTTTCGCGGTGGCATCAGCCTGGAGGCCGCCGAGCCGGTCTGCGCGGACCTGGGGGCCGACGTACTGGCCGGGCTCGAGGAGCTGGTCGACCAGAGCCTGCTGCAACGGATCGACGGGACGGGCGACCCCCGGTTCGGGATGCTGTTCATGGTCCGCGAGTACGCCGCCGAACGACTGGCCGAGATGCCGGAACGGGCCCGGATCGAGGCGGCCCACGCCGCCACGTTCCTGGCCCTGGCCGAGGCGTCGGCGCACGGGCTGCGCGGCCCCGGCGAGCTGCAGTGGCTTGACCGGCTCGAGGCCGAGCACCAGAACACCCGGGCCGCCCTCGACTGGTACACCCGGCACGAGCCCGCGGACGCGCTGCGGCTGGCCGCGGCGATGTCCCGGTTCTGGGGCGTCCGCGGTCACTTCACCGAGGGACGCCAGCGGCTCAGGGCGCTGCTCGACGCGAACCCGGGCGCGACCGCCGTCCGGGTCAGGGCACTGAATGGCGCGGCGTCGCTGGCGATCGACCAGGGGGACTACGAGGGCGCCGGTGACCTGCTCACCGAGAGCATCCGGCTCAGCCGGGAGCTCGGCTACCGGCGCGGCGAGGCGATGGCCCTGGTCTACCTCGGCCGCAGCCTGATCGCGGGCGCCCGCCCCGCCGAAGCGGAACCGCACGTCGACCGCGCCCTGCGGTTGCTGCGAGGGCGGGACGATCCGGCTGCCCTCGCGACGGCCCTGCTGTACGCCGGCCTGGCGGCGCATTTCGCCGGCCAGAACGAGGAGGCCTGCGCGCGGTACGGACGGTGCGTCGAGGAGTCCCGGGCGATCGGCTTCCGGTCGGTGGGCGCGCGCGCGATGCAGATGCTCGGGCACGCCCGCCTCGAGCTCGGCGACATCCGCGGCGCGCGCGAGGCCCTCGAAGAGGCCCTGCCAACGTGCCTGGAATTCGGGGACCGCTGGGTTATCCCGCTGGTGATGGCCGGATTCGCCGGGGTGGCGGCCGGCACGGGCCGGCCCGTGCGGGCGCTGCGGCTTGCGGGGGTGGCGCGAGGTCTGTGCGCGGCCGGCCAGTTCAGCATGCCGACGGTGGCGCAGGCCCGGCTGGAGCGCTGGCTCGCCCCGGCCAGGAAGCAGGCCGGCCCGGCAGCGGAGCGGATCATGGCCGAGGGACAGCGGATGAGCCAGGAGGAAGCGGTCGCCTACGCGCTGGCGAACGAGCCGGAGGACGCCTGGAGCGGCGGGCCGCGCCGGACGCTGACCCGGCGCGAACTGGAGGTGGCGGCGCTGGTCGCGCAGGGCCTCACCAGCCGCGACATCGCCGCCCGGCTGTACCTGTCGGTGCGCACCGTCGAGACGCACGTCGACCACATTCTGGCCAAGCTGGGGTTCAGCCGCCGCACCCAGCTGGCGGCCTGGGCGTACGAGGCCGCGCTGGTGCCCAAAGATACGTAGCGCCTCGGTAGTTCCCCCGATGTCCCGGCCCGGCGCCCGGAGCCAGGCTGCGGTCATGACACGCGATTGCCACGTGCTGATCGTCGGCGCCGGGCCGACCGGCCTCGCGCTGGCCTGCGGCCTGCTGGCGCAGGGCGTCCCGACCCGGATCATCGACCGGGGCGACGGGGTGGCGCGGCAGAGCCGCGCCCTCGGCGTCCACGCGCGCACGCTCGAGGTGTTCGACATGATGGGCCTGGCCGACCGGTTCATCGCGCGGGGCCAGACGGTGCGGCGATTCCACATGTACGCCGACGGCCGGACGGCCACGTGGCGGCGCGCGGGCCGGACGCGGCGCTGGAGTACCTGCGCGCGCTGTTCGGCCGCGGGTGAATCGCCTGGGTCGTGGACCGGCTGCGCCGGGACCCCGCCACCCGGTCCGCGGCCATCACCACGTTCCAGCCGCACACCGACACCAGCTACATCCCCTGCGTCAGCCTGCTCGACTTCTGGCTGCCCGGCGGCGCCGTCGAGCTGGTCGTCTACGCGCACAGCATCGACTTCGGCGCCAAGGGCTACGGCAACCTGGTCGAGCTCGCCGCGCTGCAGCACCACGTGGCCGGCCAGCTCGGCCGCCCGGCCGGGCGGCTGCTGATGGTGGTCAAGTCGGCGCACGTGTACGAGACCGAGCGCGGCTACCTGCAGGGCGTGATGGCCGGGGCCGGTTAGCCGGGCGCGGGCAGCTCGCCGCGGCCGGCCGCCTTGGCCAGGCGGCGGGCTTCCTTCAGGTCCAGCCCCCGGGCCTGCGGCGGGACCCGGAAGATGGTCGCGCCGCCCATCAGGTTGTAGGTACGGAGCCGGATCAGCGGCGCCCCGGGGCGCGGGCGCTCGGAGCCGACCTCGGTGTTCCCGCCCATCAGCGAGAAGCCGCCCACGTCCAGCTCGACGGTGTCCGGGACGTAGATGTTCGCGCCGCCGCAGATCGCGACCAGGTTGAGGGTGAGCTCGCCGCCCTCGATCTCGGCCTCGCGCAGGTCGATCTCGTCGCCGCCCATGATCGCGACGGCGTTGATGCGGCCGACCGCACGGAACCGGCCGCGCCGGTGCGAGCCGGCCATGATGGCGACCATCCAGCGCACCGGCTTCTTGGCCAGGGCCGGCGCGGGCCGTCCCTGGCCTGCCTCCTGCGGCAGGTCGCTGACCAGCGTGGCGAGCTCGCCGCGCGTCTTGGCGGCCAGGGCCCGGCCGGACCGCTCCTCGAGCTCGTCCAGCGTGAGCCGGCCGACGGCGGCGTGATCGCCGAGGACCCGGAGGGTCGCGTCACGCTCGGCGTCGGAGACGCGGAGGGTAGCGTCGGGGTCGGTCACCTCAGCAGGGTACGCCGGGCTCGCGGCGCGGTCCAAGCCGCGCCGGCGGCCTGCGGCCGGCCACCAAATGTTTTCGCTGGTCACAGTGAGAGGAGAAAACCCACACGCGGACTACCAGGGGCGATACCATATGTGTCGCACTAGGGATTTTTGGGACAAATGTGTCATACACCGCCACCGGGGAGCGGCCATCCATGCTTCACGTCAACAACTTTGCCTACGGGGCGCTGAACCCTTCCCTCTCGTACGTGGTGTCGTGCGTGGGCTGCTTCCTCGGGCTGCGGTGCACCACCCGGGCGCGGGCCTACACCGGAGCGGCCCGGGCCCGCTGGCTGACCCTGGCCGCCCTGTCCATCGGGACCACGGGGATCTGGGTGATGCACTTCATCGCCATGCTCGGGTTCAGCATCCCGGGCGAGACCATCCGCTACAACGTGCCCGTGACCATCTTGTCCATGGTGATCGCGGTGGTCGTGGTGGGCATCGGGACGTTCATCGTCGGGTTCAGCCGCGCCGGAACCTGGCCGCTGCTGCTCGGCGGCACGATCATCGGACTCGGCGTGGCCAGCATGCACTATCTCGGCATGGGTGCCGTGCGGGTGCAGGCCTCGCTGAGCTACGACCCGGTCCTCGTGGCCACCTCGGTGGTCATCGCGGTGATCGCCGGGACCGCGGCGCTGTGGATGGCGCTGCGGCTCGACAGCATCTGGTCCACGCTCATCGCGTCCCTGATCGCGGGCGTGGCGGTCAACGGCATGCACTACACGGGCATGGCCGCGGTGCGGGCGCAGGCCGCCCCCGGCCTGGCCGTGAGTACGTCCCTGACCGCCAGCGCGATGGGGTTCCTGCTGCCGCTCATCCTCGGGCTGAGCAGCGTCGGGTTCATCTTCTCCGCCGTGATCGCGCTGTCCCCGACGGCGGCCGAGATCTTCGAGGAAGACGAGCTGATGAAGCGGATCGGGCAGAGCCAGGCCGCACGGTACGAGCCGCAGCCGCGGCAGGCGTCGCGAGTGCCGCCGGGCCGCACCGCGGCCGGGCCGGGCCAGCCGGGCAGCCTGTTCCGCCCGCAGCGGCCCCGGGATCCGCGGTCACCGGGGTAGGTGGCTCAGGTCCGCCCGGGCGACCTCACAGCCGGACGTGATGGGCGAGCCAGGAGCGAAGAGGTCCGGCCGTTCGGAAAAATGAGACGACGAGGTCCTTAGCCTCGGCACTTTCCAGCCAGGGTTCCACCGGCCACTGCTTCCACGCGGTCAGCCCCTTGTACCGCAGCAGCGTGACGCGGGGATGGTCGGCCGGGTAGCCGCGCGGCGCGGACTTGAGCGCGCCGTGACCGTGGATGGTGATGTCCGCCTTCTCGATCTCGGCGACGATCTCCTCGAGCTCGGGACCCAGGCGGCCGTGGTCCACCGCGGCGCGGTAGCGGGCCAGCTGCTCCGGGTTCATCTCCCACATCCCGGCCCCCGCCCCCAGGCCCTCGACGGAGAACTGGACGTAGCCGGAGTCGCCGACGACCGCCCCGATGTGCGTCTTGTACGGGGTCTTGTCCTTGCTGAACCTGACGTCCCGGTACGGCCGGAAGATCTTCGGCTCGCCGAACTCCTCGGCTAGTTCCTCGGTGAGTTCGGTCATCGGCCGCAGGATCTTCTCGTCGTAGACGGCCTTGTGCGCCGTCCAGAAGGTCTTGGTGTTGTCGGCCGCCAGCCCGTCGTAGAAATCCAGGGCCTCTTCCGGCCACCCGCTGAACGCCATCGTCCCCGCTCCTTCCCGCCGGTTCTCACCCTAGCCGTGATGCCCGTGATAGACCGGAGGCATGAGCGAGCGGGACGGTGTCGAGCTGACGCACCTCGATGAGCCGCTGTTCGACGGGGCGGGCGCCACCAAGCGGGACCTGGTGGACTACCTGGACGCGGTGTCCGGGCTCATCCTGCCGGAACTGCGCGGGCGGCCGCTGTCGGTGATCAGGGTGCGGGCCGGCCAGCAGCCGTTCATGCAGAAGAACCTGCCGGACTACGCGCCGGCGTGGATCGGTTCGGTCACGCTGTGGGCTGAGTCTTCCCGGCGCGAGGTGCGCTACGCGCTGTGCGACGACTGGCGCACGCTGCTGTGGCTGGCCAATCAGCGGGCGGTGGAGTACCACCCGACCCTGACCCTGGCCGCGCATCCGGACCGGCCGTCCTACCTGGTGCTGGACATCGACCCGCCGCCCGGCGGGCCGTTTGGGCAGGCGGTGGCGGCGGCGACGCTGATCCGGCAGGCGCTGTCCGATTGTGGCCTGGCCGGGGCGGTGAAGACCAGCGGGTCCAAGGGGGTGCACGTGTACGTGCCGGTCGACGCGAGCAGCGAGGAGGCGGCCGCGGCCACCCGGGCGATCGCGGTCCGGGCCGAGCGCCTCGACCCGGACCTGGCCACCACGGCCTTCATCAAGGAGAACCGCGAGGGCAAGGTGTTCCTGGACTCGACGCGGGCCTACGGCGCGACGGTGGCGGCGGCCTACAGCCCGCGGGTCCGGCCGGGGGCGCCGGTGTCGTTCCCCGTCCGCTGGGACGACCTGGACTCCGTGACGCCGGGCGACTTCACCGTGCACAGCGTGCCCGGGCTGCTGGGCGGGCATGTGACGTGGGCGGGCGAGCTGCCCGCGCCGCAGCGTCTTTCGGCGGACCTGGTGGAGGAGGGGCGGGCGATCCCGGTGGCCCGGGTGGTGGCCATGCACGAGGGCAAGCGGCGCAAGCGAGCCCAGCGCGAATCGTGAGGTCGTCTCTAGCTGGCCTGCCAGCGCTCGCTGAGCTCGGGCCAGGCCGGCGGGGGGCCGGGCAGCTCGCCGCGGTCGGCGGCCGGCCCTTCGTCGGCGCGCATGCCGTCCAGGATCAGGGCCAGGTACCGGTGGCGCAGTTCGGCGGTGCGGCCGGGGTCGGCGAACCTGATCGCGGCCACCAGCTCGAAGGCCAGCGAGACATCGTGCAGCACCAGGTCGGGGCGGAGCTCGTCGCGGATCAGGCCGAAGAACTCCCCCATCAGCACGCTTGACCGGTTGGCCAGGGCGAACATCTCCGGCGTGGGGGCGAACTTGCCCGCGAAGGCGCGGGTCATCGAGCTGGCGTCGGCGTCGGCGAGGTGGCGCATGAAGTCGGCGAAGACCTGCCAGCGGTCCTCGCCTTTCCTGACGCGTTCGAGGGCGGTCTCGGTCTCTTTCACGACGATCAGCAGGCCGTCGGTGCACAGCGTGCGCAGGAGTTCCTCCTTGCTGCTGTAGCGGGTGTACAGCGCGCTGATGCCGACGTGGGCGTGCTTGGCCACCGCGGTGATCGGCGCGCCGGGGTCGGCGACGAACACCGCCCGGGCCGAGTCGAGGATCCGCTGGTCGTTGCGGGCCGCTTCGGCCTGGCGGCCGCTCATCGGGCCGTGCTGCCCCCGGCGCTGCCCCGCGTTCGTCTCGGTCATGAAAAAAAGAGTAGCAGACGACTGGAACAAACCATTCCGTTCTGTTAGAGTTGGAACAGAAGATTTCGTTCCGGTCGGGTGCTCGGTAGGGCGAAGGCCGGCGAGACCACGGAGGAGGCGTTCGGCGTCTACGGGCCGGTGATGGGCCTGTCGGCGATGCTCGGGCCGATCGCGTCGGGCGGGCTGATCAGCGTCAACGTGTTCGGCACCGGGTGGCGGATGATCTTCCTGGTGAACGTGCCTGTCGGGCTGGCCGCGCTGCTCCTCGGCGCGCGCACGCTGCCGGCCGGGATGGGCTCCTTCGGGCAGCGGCGGCTGGACCTTCCGGGCGCGGTGCTGGCAGGCGCGGCCATGTTCGGCCTGGTCTTCCCGCTGGCGCAGGGGCACTCGCTGGGATGGCCGCCCGCTCTGTTCGGCATGATGGGAGCGTCGGTGCTGGTGCTGGCCGGGTTCGGGTGGTACCAGGTGCGCCGTCAGCGGGCCGGGCGCGACCCGCTCGTCGAGGCGTCCCTCTTCCGGCACCGCCCGTACAGCGCGGGCATCGTGTTCTCCCTCGTGTTCGTCGGCTCGCTGGGCGGCATCGTGATGATCTTCAACGTGTTCCTGCAGAACGGGCTGGGCTTCAGCCCGTGGCACTCGGCCGTCACCACCGCGCCGTGGGCGGCGGGCGCGTTCGTCGGCTCCGCGGTCGGCGGCATCACGATGAGCAGGCTCGGCCGCCGGGTGCTGCACGCCGGGCTGGTCGTCGAGGCGGCCGGGCTGCTGGGGATCTGCGCGGTGCTGCGCGGCGCCGGCGGCGGCGCCTCCACGCTGGACCTGCTGGCCCCGATGGTGATCGGCGGGATCGGGATGGGCATGGTCTTCGTGCCGCTGTTCGACATCGTGATGGCCGGCGTCCGGCCGCAGGAGATGGGCTCGGCCTCCGGCGTGCTGCAGACGGTCAACTCGCTGGGCATGTCGCTCGGCATCGCCGGGATCGGCGCCATCTTCTTCGCCCTGGCGGGAGGCCACGGCGGTCACGTGCCGGTGTACCTGCACGCGGCGCAGTGGACCGCGCTGGCCACGGTGGCCCTGCTAGCCTGCTCGTTCGCGGTGGCGTTCGCGCTGCCGAAGCGGGCCAGGGAGATGGGCGGCCAGTAATTCGCCGGATGGAACTGCGGGACCGTGACCGAGCAGAATTCAATCGAGTAACTACAGACACGTGAGGGAGGAAGCGCGGCCCCGCCCCGGACTCCGGGGCGGGGCCGCGCGACCGGAGATGAGCGAGATCACCGTGACCGGCTGGGACGTCCTGGACGAGGCGCGGGCCATGCTGCGGGCGACGGTCGCGGGGGTGCCCGCGGACGGCTGGCAGCGGCCGACGCCGTGCGCCGAGTGGAACGTGACCCAGGTGCTGCAGCACGCGGCCCTGGACCAGGGGGCCTGGGCCGCGGTCGTGTCGGGGACGGAGCCGTCCGGGCAGAACCCGTTCGCGCCGTCGGGGCAGCTGGGCGCCGAGCCGCTGGCGTACACGGCGGCCGCGCTGGACGGGTCCGCCGCGGCCTGGACCGGGGTCAGCGCGGACGCGGAGTCGGTGCCGACGCCGCTGCCGGGCAGGACTCGCCGCTTACGCCGGAACTGGCGCGGGCGCTGACCCCGGTGGCGCGGAGCATCGTCGAGCCGCTGCGCGAATACGGCGTGTACGGGCCGGCGCTCGAGCCGGGGCCGGGCGCCGACGACGCGGCGGCGCTGCTCGGCTACCTCGGCCGCCGACACGACTGGGTGGCTTGACGCTCGTATTCCATGATCGTGGGTAGTGAGGCGTCAGAGGCTGCGGAGGGTGGCGGTGAGGGCCTCGGCGAACTGGTCGACGTTGGCTTGGCTGAACGGCAGCGGGGGGCGGATCTTGAGGGTGTGGCCGTGCGGGCCGGTGGCGCTGATCAGGACGCGGCGCTCGCGCAGGCCGTTGACGACGCGGATCGCGGTGTCGCCGTCGGGCTCGCCGGTGCCGGGCTCGGTGAAGTCGGCCGCGGCGTACAGGCCGGCCCCGCGCACGGCGCTGATCCGGGGCGTGTCCCTCGCGATCGCCTCCAGCGTGTCGCGCAGGTAGCCGCCCACGGTCAGGGCGTTTTCCCGCAGGCCCTCGGCCTCGATCACGTCCAGGACCGCGGCGGCGGCGGCGATGCAGACCGAGTTGCCGCCGAACGTGTTGAAGTACCTGATCTTGTGGCCGAACTCCTCGAGGATCTCCGGGCGGGCGGCGACCCCGGCGATCGGCATGCCGTTGCCCATCGGCTTGCCCAGGCGCCCGCGCAGCGGGCCGTCCGGCACCGTGGCCCACGGCTGCCCGCCGGCGGCGGGCCGCACCCGCGGCACCGGCAGTTCCGGGGCCGCTGCCTCGATGTGCCGCAGCACCCGGACCTGGACGCCGACCACGGCCGGATCGGCCCGCAGGTGGGCGACCTTGACCACGTAGCGCCGGCCGTCGTCGGCGTGGAGCAGGAAGTTGTCGTCGGCCTCGCCGGGCAGCCGGGCGAGGTGGCCGGCCAGGGTGAAGCAGGACCGGACGGCTTCGGCGGCGTCGGGCGCGGTGACCGGCGGGGAGGGCGTCAGCCTGGTCACGTCCAGCGTCTGCGGGTCGGCGTCGTGGGTCACGGGGGCGGGCCTTTCGATCGGCAAGGAAGGGCGGCACGCGGGGGCGGGGCGGGGAAGCCAGGCCCGTTCGGGATCAAGGGTCTTTCAGGACGCCGGCCGGTGACCGGCCTCGGCGGGCAGCAGGCGAGCAGTCAGGCCTGGCCCGGCCGGGTCAGGCCATCTGGAAGTAGGTGGTGTAGTACTCGTGTGCGGCGCAGGCGACCGGGATCAGCGTGACGGGCTTGTGGTCGGCGACGGCCTCGAAGGTCATCGGTTGGGCGGCGGTCCGGCGGACCGAGGCCATCTCGAGCAGCGGCGTCGGCGAGCCCGGGTCGCTGGGGTAGACGCCGCTCAGCACGACCGGACCGTAGATCAGTGCCTGCACGGCCGGATGGTCGGGGGTCGGCTCCACGGCCAGTTGCATCGGCAGCGTCACCTCGAGTCGGTCGCCCGCCTGCCAGTTCCGCCGCAGCGCGATCCACCCGGTCGGGCTGGCCTCCAGTAGGTCGGTGGCCGGAGTGCCGTTGAGCCAGACGATGGGCGGTTGGGCCACCCAGTTCGGCACCCGGACGCGCAGGGCCAGGGCGGCCCGGCCGGCCACCACGGATATGCGGATCACCGGATCGTCAGGGAAGCCCGTGTCCTGCCGCAGGACCAGGTTCCCGAGCGTGACCTCGGACGGGATGAACAGGTTGACGTTGAGGCCGTCCGCGTCGCGGCTGTAGATGGTGTCGGCGAACTTGGCCTGGGTCTCGATCCCGGTCGCGGTGTCGCAGGTGAACGTGTCCCAGTCGGTGGCGTAGATTCCGGGGCTGCCCTGCGGGAAGTAGTTGAGCGGCTGGCGCTTGAACGCCCCGGCGGACAGGCCGGTGTAGTAGCAGTTGAAGCCGTGCGCTGAGCGGGGGTCCTGCTCCCCCAGCATCTGGTTGAACAGGGTCCGCTCGTAGTAGTCGAGCAGGTCCACCCGCTGCGGCTGGTGGAAATGGAGCAGCCTGGTCAGCTTGAGCAGGTTGTAGCTGACGCAGTTCTCGCAGGTGAAGTTGGACAGCTGGGCGGCCACGGTGTCCGGCTGCTGGAAGTGCTCGTAGTTGCCCGCACCGCCGATGACGTACACGTGGTGGCCGGTCACGATGTTCCAGAAGTTCTGGGCGATGTCGCGGTATTTGCCGCTGCCGGTCTCCTCCCACATCCGCACGCAGGCGATGATCTTCGGCGTGGTCACGTTGGCCTGCAGCCCGGGCAGGATGTCTTCGCCGTCGGCCAGCGGGTCGAGGACCGCGGCGTGGTAGAAGCGCTGCGCGGTAGCCAGGTACCGCTCCTGGCCGGTGATCGTGTACAGGTTGGCCAGCGCCTCCGGCAGCCCGCCGAATTCATTCTCCAGGACCATCTGCATCTGGTTGTACGGGAGCCTTTTCGTGCTGGTGCGCCAGTCCACCCAGTCGGCCAGCTTCTTCGCGACGTCGAGCGCCTGGTCGTCGCCGGCCAGCTGGTACTGGTCGATCATCCCGGCCAGGTACTTGTGGATCATGTAGTACGGCGACCAGACCGCCTTTCCCTGCTCCAGCCAGTCGAAGTAGTACTCGGGGAAGCCGGACAGGTAGCCGGGGTGGAAGCCTGCCGTTGTGGCCTTGGCCTGGAGTTTCGCAAGCTCGCTGACCAGGTAGCGGCCGCGGGTCCTGGCCGCCTCGTCGTTGGTGTTGGCGTAAGTGAGGGCCAGGGCGGACAGCAGGTGGCCGGTCATGTGGCCGCGGATCTGCGAGTCGGGCTTCTCCCAGCCGCCGAGCGGTTCGGCGTTCGTGCGCTCGTGGTAGTTGATGCGGAACGAGCGAAGCATGCGTTCGGGGTCGAGGAACAGCAGGTACGTGGTGTTCCTGACCTGGTTCTGGCGGAACGGGCTGTCGAGGAGAGTGATGTTGCCGAGCGGCAGGGCGTCGGCGCGGCCCGCGGTGCCGTCGGGCGCATACCCACTGGGTTCGGGGGTCACGGCGGGGCTCGGCGGCGGGCTGGCGCTCGGGGGCGGGCCGTCGGCGGCGAGGGCCTGTTCGGCGATGAGGGCGCCGGCGCCTACGCCGAGGGCGGTCAGGGCCTGGCGGCGGCTTAGGCCGCGCCGGGGCGGCGGTGCGGGCTTCTGGGATTTCTTGGGCTTCTGGGGTTTCTTGAGCCGCTGGGATTCTTTTGCCTGGTGGGGCTCCGTCGTCGTCTGGGGTGCTTTTTCCTGTGGGGGTTCCGCGGCCTGCTGGGGTTCTTTTTCGTGCTGGGGTTCCGCGGCCTGCTGGGGTTCCGGAGCGCCGCCCGCCTCGTTCACATCGGAGATCCTTTGCCCGGTCACCACGCCTGCGGAAGATCGTTCCTCGCCCTACCTGTCCATGTAACCGTCCTGCGGCCGAACTCGGTTCAAGTCCGGCGGGAGAAATTCTTACCGACTGCTTACGTGGGTCCCGGTATGTGAGCCGCCAGAGACCGGGGCCCGTAGTCATGGGTAGTGGTCAGCGCACACGGCGGCCGAGACTACCGGGCCAATCCGATCGCAACGCTCCCGGGCCCGGCGGTCGCTCGTCTCCCCCTATCCGTGCAAGGCGGCCGGGTGCGCTGGCCACTTTCGTTGGTTCTCGCCCGGCTTCGCGCAATTGCGTGGAGACGTAGCGGAAACGCCCGGTCGCCCCGAGGTCGTTACCGGCGCCACATGTAGGGCGTCGTGGTAGAGACCTTGATCAGCCCCGCCCGCTCCAGGATGGGCCGGGAGAACTCGGTCGAGTCGCTGTGCATCAGCCGCTTGCCCAGTGCGAGCGCCGAGCGCGCCCGGGCTGCGGTCAGAGCCCGGTAGATCCCCCGGCCCCGCCACTGCGACCGCGTGGCCCCGCCCCAGATGCCGGGCCACGCCAACTCTGCCCATAGCAGGCAGGATCGACGGCTGACCGTCATCGTTACCGTGAATCTGTAACCCCTAGTCGGCGCCTGCGGGCTGACCAGAAGTATGATTCAAGGTATGACCAAGAAAATCGGCGTCTCGCTCCGCCAAGAGCTGTATGACTGGGCGGCCCGCGAAGTCGAGGAAGGCCGCGCCGAGTCAGTGTCCGCGCTGATCGCCGAAGGCCTGGAACTCCTGGAGGCCCGAGCCCAGCTCGAGGCGGTCGTTACCGAGCTGCACCGCGAAGCTGGCGAGCTTGACGGCCAGGCGAAGGCACGTCTAGCCGAAGCTCTCGCAGCCGCTGACGAGGCCTACAGCAGGCACCGGAGCAGCAGTGCCGGACACGCGGCGTGAGGGGATTCGTGTTCGACGCAGGCGCCTTCATTGCTCTGGAACGCAGGTCTCCGCTCCTGCTGGGAATTCTTGACGAGGCGCTGCACGGCACGGTGGAAGTGGTCCTGCCCCGCACGGTCATCGCTCAGGTCTGGCGCGGTAGCCCTCGCCAGGCCAACACGGAACGGCTGATCAGCGCAGGCCGCGCCCGGGGCGGCCCGGTGATCATCGATGAGCTGAGCGCCGAACGTGCCAAGCAGATCGGCATCACGATCGGCGCGACGTCCCACCCGGACATCGTCGACGTGCACGTGGCCCTGGCCGCGGCCGAGCGTGGTCACGCTGTGCTCACCTCTGATGACGCCGACATCGCCGGAGTCAACCCCGGGCTGGTCCTCGTACACGTCTGACCCAGCCCAGAGCCACCGCCGTTCCGGGAACTCACATGACCAAGAGGCCAACCGAGACCACCCATCACAGAGGCGTCCGCCGGGGTGCGCGCGGGCGCTCCGACCCACGATGATGGCAGCCCAGCACGCTAGTGGCCGAGCACGCTAGCGGCCGAGGACGAGGGCGGTCAGGGCGACGAGGGCGATGGTCACGGTGGCGGCGCCGCCGTGCAGGGCGATGAGGCGGGTGCTGAAGGATGGCCTCTCATCGGTCTCGGCCTCGTGCCTGACGGCGCGGGTGTTGGCCGTGAACCAGGTCAGGCCCAGGCACACCGTGAGTGTGACCAGCCCGAACGCGATCCAGCCCAGCGCGCGGTAGTGCACGAACGTGAAGCCAAGCCAGAACCCGAGGCCGATGATCGCGGACGCTGGGTGCGCGAACTCGAGCAGGGCTCCCAGTCCCGGCAGGGCCGGGGCGCTCTTGGCCGCGGTCAGCGACGGCGGGTCGAACCGGTCCCGCGCGGCGCGGCGCTGTTCCCGCTTCGAGGGGGAAGGCGCCGGGGCGGGCTGATCGGCGGCAGCCTGAGGGGCGGCCTGGGCGGCCTGAGCCTGGGCGGCGGCGACCGAGGCCGTGGCGGGCTCGGCGGCGGGAGGCGCGGCGGCGGGGCGGGCGCGGCCGAGGTTGCTGGTCACCAGCAGGTAGAAGCCGGCCCCCGCGGTGAACAGCCAGAGCACCAGGACCACGATGGCCATCGCCACTCCTTTCGCAGGCCCGAATGTACCCGAGCGACCTGGACGGGCGGCGCTCACGCCTGACGGTGACGACGCGGGCGGCCCGGGCCACGCAATCTCGATCACGGTGTGCCCGCTGGGCCCCGGTGTAGCGTGGGCGGCATGCAGCTGACGGTGGTCGGGTGTTCAGGTTCGATCCCCGGGCCGCATAACCCGGCGTCCTGCTACCTGCTGGAGGCCGACGGCTTCCGGCTCGTGATGGACATGGGCAGCGGCGCGCTCGGCGCTCTGCAGTGTTACACGGGCCTGGACCAGGTTGACGCGGTGGCGCTGAGCCACCTGCATGCTGATCACTTCATCGACATGTGCTCATTCTGGGTCGCGCGGACCTACTGGCCGGGGGACCCGCTGCCGCGGATTCCGGCCAGGTGCTCGACCCGGGACAACCGCCGCCGGGATGTCCGCCACTCACCGGGTAGGCACACGATGCCCCCCGGCGGGCCGGGGGGCGTGGGCGTCAGGCGGGGGTGCCGTGGCGCTCGATGACGTGGGTGATCGCCAGGGCCACGCCGACGGCGGCCAGGCCGGCCAGGGCGAGGAAGGTGATCGCCTCGGCGTGGGCTGACACGTGCCGGAACGCGCCGAACGCGCCATGGGCAGACAGAGCCGCCGGGAGCCTGCCGGCCAGGTTGAGGTAGAGCGTGCCGAACGTGGCCACGCCGACGAGCAGGCCGAGCTGGTTCACCGTGACCACGACCCCGGTCGCGTCCGCGGCCAGTTCCACCGGCACGCGCAGCAGCACGCGGGTCATCAGCGGGCTGAACGCGGCCGCCATCCCGGCGCCGCTGAGCGCGTTGAGCAGGTAGAGGCCCGCTCCCCCGGTGCCGCCGTCGCGCAGCACCCAGGCCAGGCCGGCCATCCCGGCCGCGAACACGACGAACCCCCCGACGATCAAGGTGCTGTACGACCGGGCGGGAAGCCGCCGCCAGTTCAGGCTGACCAGGGCGAAGGTGGCCGCGGCCGGGGCGAACGCCAGGCCCGCCCGCAGCGGGGAGTAGCCCAGGCCGTCCTGCAGGTGCAGGGCGAGGATGAAGAAGAACCCGCTGAAGATGGTCATGACGGTGAACAGGGCCGCCATCGCGACCGGCACGCCGGGCACCCGCAGCACACGGCCGGGGATCAGCGGGGTTCCGCCGCGTCCGGCGACCCGGCGCTCGGCGGCGGCGAAGGCGGCAACCAGGGGCACGCTCGCGGCCATCAGGGCCCAGCCCCAGGACGGCCAGTGTTCGGGCTGGCCGAGCACGAGCGGGAGGACGAACGCCAGCACGGCCGGGGGCGCCCGGGCGCCGGCCGCCAGCAGCGCCACACCGATCGGCACGTTGACGAGGAACACCGGCCGCCAGCTCGACCCGAACAGGTTCGCGCTGATCAGCAGGCCGCCGACGATCTGGCCGACCACCGCGCCGCCGGCCAGGACGGCGGAGTACATGCTCATCGCGCGGGCCCGGGACGGGCCCGTGTGGGTGCGCTGGATCAGGCTGAGCACCTGCGGGATCATCAGCGCGGCCCCCGCCCCCTGGGCGAAGCGCAGCGCGATCAGCAGGCTGGCCGTGCCGGCCAGTCCGCAGCCGAGCGAGGCGAGCGTGAACAGGACGAGCCCGGACAGGAACACCCGCCGGTGGCCGACGATGTCGCCGAGCCTGGCCCCGGTCACCAGCAGCACCGCGTAGGTGATCGTGTAACCGGCCACCACCAGCTGCAGCCCGGCACCGGAGGCGCGCAGGCTGGCGTGGATCGAGGGAGCGGCGACGTTGACGATGGAGGCGTCGAGGACGGCCATGAACTGACCGATGAGGACGACGGCCAGGACGAGGCCGGGACGCAGGCGCCCGCGGCGGGTGAGCACGTCGGCGCGGGCATCACGGGTCAAGATGTTGGTCATGTCACCCAGCTTGCCGTTATTCTTATCCAGGTACCAAGACACTGTTTATCCTGGTACTGACACCACCTGGAAGCCAGCGGATATTAAGGCCACGATGGAAACATGAGCGAGCCGAACGGGCGTGGCGGAAGCGCCCTCACGCTCAGGCGCAACGAATTGGCGGCGTTCTTGCGCAGCCGACGGGAGCGGATCACGCCGGAGGATGTCGGGCTGCCCGGCGGGCACCGGCGCCGCACGGCGGGGCTGCGCCGCGAGGAGGTAGCGCAGCTGGCTGGGGTGGGCGTGACCTGGTACACCTGGCTGGAGCAGGGGCGGCCGATCCGGGCCAGCGTCCAGGTGCTCGAGGCGGTGGCCAGGACGCTGCGGCTGGATGCGGTCGAGCGCCAGCACCTGTTCCGGCTGGCCGAGGTGCCGGACACGACGTCCCCTGACGAGAGCGGCCCTCGACTGCGGCCGCAGATCCAGGCCATCCTGGACGGGCTCAACCCGATGCCGGCCAGCGTGGTGACCGAGCGGTTCGACATCCTGGCCTGGAACGCCGCCTACGCGGTGCTGTTCCCGCGCACCGCCGAGGTTCCTCCCGCGGAGCGCAACACGCTGCTGTACTGCTTCACCCGGCCCGAGTGCTGCAGCGCGGTCCAGAACCGGGACGACCAGCGGGCCGCGATGGTGGCCCAGTTGCGCGCGGCCTACGGGCACCACGTCGGCGACCCGGCCTGGACCGGGTTCATCCGCCGGATGGAGGCGGCCAGTCCCGGGTTCGCCGCCATGTGGGCCACTCAGGACGTGGCCCGGCCGGCTTACCACGCCAAGGTGCTCCGGCATCCGCTGTACCCGCGGCTGGAGATGACCTCGGCCAGCTTCGCGGTGCAGACCGCGCCGGGCACCCGGATGGTCGTCTACACCCCCGACAACGAGGCCACCCGCGCGGCCATGGAGCGGCTCGTCGCGGATCCGGTCCAGCACCACTTCCCGTGCCGGGGGAACCACCGGTCGCAGGCCCGGGAACTTATTACGGCCTAGGAAACAACTGGCCGAAGCGCCCGCAGAACGCCACAAGACGGCTCAAACTAACTCTGAGTCACCATTTTCGCTGTTCGCTACGCGAACCGGCGCGCGGGACTCTACAATCGAGTAACCAGTAGGCACAGGTTGTTACGTAAATATTCTTCCGGAACACCGGAGGCAACACTGCTAACCTGCCTCCCAAAACCGCCGCCTGTCATCCTGTCAGCTCGGGGTCCGCGAGCACGGACGGTGAGCAGGAACCACGGTTCGTTCGGAATTAATGTGGTTTTCCTGTGTTCTCTGGGGTAGCGGGCTACGGAGGAGCAGTTCAAAGGGGAACTATGACGCCGGTTATTGGCATCACCACATACGAGGATCAAGCGTCCTGGCGGGGCTGGTCGGCCCGGGCGGCGATGCTGCCTTACGTCTATGTGGAGGCGGTGCGGCGCAGCGGCGGGCGGGCGGTGATGCTGCCGCCAGGCGGCGACGACCACGAGGCCAGCGAGACGGTGGCCAGCCTGGACGGCCTGCTGGTCACGGGCGGCCCCGACATCGACCCGGCCAGGTACGGCGCGGCGCGGCACCCCAAGACCCAGCCGCCCGCGACGCTGCGGGACGCGTGGGACCTGGCCTTGACCAGCCACGCGCTGCGGCTGGGCGTGCCGCTGCTCGCCATCTGCCGCGGCATGCAGGTGCTGAACGTCTGCCGGGGCGGCACGCTGCACCAGCACCTGCCTGACCTGGTGGGCCACGGACGGCATGACGGGCCGCCGAACGGGTTCGGCCTGCACCGGGTGCGGGTCAGCCCGGATAGCGCGCTGGCCGCGATCTTGCCCCACGACGGCTTCTTCGAAGTGCCCACGCACCACCATCAGTCGGTCGACCTGCTCGGCGACGGGCTCAAGGCGGTGGCCTGGGAGGAAGACGGCACCATCGAGGCGGTAGAGGCCGGGCCGTCCGAGCTCGACGGGTTCTCCGGCTTCGTGCTTGGCGTGCAGTGGCACCCCGAGCAGGGCAGCGACGCGCGCCTGTTCGGCGCGCTCGTCGAGGCGGCCGCGGCCCGTGGTGAATACGGCGCCGCAGCGGAACGGGCCGCCGCCCGTGGCGCGGTACTTGCGCCTATGGTCTAGTCTTTCTGCGTATGCTGCCTTAAGGCAGCAATGTCGGGTTATCAGGAGATAGGGACCGTGCCGGGAGGGTCGCCTGCCATCACCGCGGCGGTTTTCCGCGCGGTCCGGACGGGGAACGCCTTCGAGGAGACCGTCGAGCGGCTGCTCGAGGGCGTCAAGCTGGGCGTGTACGCGCCGGGTGACCGGCTGCCACCGGAAAGGGAACTCACCCGCAGGCTCGGCATCAGCCGTATCACCTTGCGGGAGGCGCTGCGCGAGCTGGCCGCCGCCGGGTACGTCGAGACCAAGCGCGGCCGGTTCGGCGGCACGTTCATCCTGCGCCAGCCCGAGCCGATGGTGCACGACGAGCTCACCAGGACGGCGCGGGACATGGGCGCCCAGCTCGACGACGCGCTGACGTTCCGCCGGGTGGTGGAGACCGGCGCGGCCGAGATGGCGGCCCGGGCCAGCCTGACCATGCAGCAGCGGGAGAGCCTGGCCGAGTGCCTGGCGGCGATGTACGCCTGCGGCCCGTCCGGCTACCGGCCGGCCGACACCAGGCTGCACCTGGCCATCGCGGACGCGGCGGGCTCGCCGATGCTGACCGCGAGCGTGGTCGAGTCCCGGGTGCAGCTGGTCGACCTGCTCAACGCGATCCCGATGCTGCAGCGCAACCTGGAGCACGCGAACGTCCAGCACGCGGCCATCGTGCGGGCCATCTTGGCCGGCGACCCGGACCGGGCCAGGCGCGCGATGGAGGAGCACGTGGCCGGGACGGCCGCGCTGCTCCGCGGCTTTCTCGGCGACACTGTGTTAGCCCCGGGGGGACGACCCCCCGGGATCCCCCCGATCACGGGGGGGCTGCCCGCCCCCCCGTACCCCCTGGCCCCTGAAGGGGGCTCTTGACACGCTCCCCGGCACAGTGGGTGAATACCTTCATTCAATGGATCAGTTCCATCCATATGCGCTGGCATCGCCCTAGGGAGATCTCATGGCCGACGATATTGCCGCCGTGCCGGCGGCAGGCACGGACGAGCAACGCCTGCACGAACTCGGCTACGCACAGGAACTCATGCGGCGCATGTCCGGGTTCTCGAACTTCGCCGTGTCGTTCACGATCATCTCGATCCTGTCCGGCTGCCTGACCCTGTACGGGTACGGCATGAACACCGGCGGGCCCGCGATCATCGTCTGGGGCTGGCCGATCGTCGGAGTGCTGACGCTGATGGTCGGCCTGGCCATGGCCGAGGTCTGCTCCAGCTTCCCGACGGCCGGCGGGCTGTACTACTGGTCGGCCAAGCTGGCCCGTAGGAACGGGGCGGCCTGGTCCTGGTTCACCGGCTGGTTCAACTTCCTCGGCCAGGTCGCGGTCACCGCGGGCATCGACTTCGGCGCCGCGTTCTTCATCAACGCGCTGCTGAACCTGGTGTGGGGGGTCAGCACGGCGCA
>WNGL01010551.1_pt1 | contig 20318 bp, 13 predicted proteins | sample 5400591 | NCBI WGS metagenome assembly WNGL01 (sample SAMN13153377, study PRJNA577476) | soil metagenome | isolation source: 80 cm soil or saprolite under Garry oak tree replicate 1 | place: USA:California | collected 2016-06-15 | reverse complement strand
AGAATCCGTACCCGCCGCAGCTGAGTCCACCCGCCGGCCCCGTCCAGGGCGTGTGCAACGGCGCCGACGAGTGTCGCGCGGCGGTGCGCTATCAGATCAAGTACGGCGCCGATGTCATCAAGTTCATGCCATCGGGCGGGGTGCTGTCGCTCTCGGACCCCGTGGACGTTCCGGAACTGACACAGGAGGAGATGGACGCGATCGTCTCCGAGGCGCACACATGGCACCGCAAGGTGGCCGCGCACTGCCACGGCGATCGCGCTGCGAAGATGGCCATCAAGGCAGGCGTCGATTCGATCGAGCACGGCACGTTCCTGCACGATGACACACTGAGGATGATGAAGGACGCGCACGTCTACCTCGTCCCGACGCTTTTCGCGGGCGAGTGGGTCGGGCAGAAGGCCGACACCTTTCCGCCTCAGATCCGGGCGAAGGCCATTCAGGCGTCGGCGGCGATCCAGCAGATGTTCCAGCACGCCGTGAAGATCGGCGTGCCGATCGCCTTCGGCACCGACTCGGCGGTCGAGCCGCACGGCCTCGACGCCCGCGAATTCGCGCTGATGACGAAGGGCGGGATGTCGGCCGCCGACGCGCTCATGTCGGCAACCGCGGGCGCATCCGCGCTGCTCGGGATCGACAAGGAGACGGGAACGCTCGAAGCGGGCAAGGAGGCGGACATCGTCGCGCTCCCCGGCAATCCTCTCGCCGACATTCACGCCACGGAACATCCGCGGCTCGTCATGAAGCACGGCGTCGTCTACGTGCACGTCAAATGACGCACTGCGCGCTGGACGTCGAGGCGTACGGCGGCTCGTGACGGTCGGCGTGTTCAGGCGATTCTAACCGCCCGCTACTTGGGGGCCCCGCACACGAAGTTCGCCGCATCGTCCGTGCTGCCTGGTCCTTTGTAGGTTGCGACCTGCGGGTACGGGCAGAGCGGACGCGTGCGATCGATCTTGCCAGCCGTCGAGTGTGAGGCCACGATCCGCTCGGGTGCCTGCGTGCGCTCGACCCAGTCGGTCAGCGCGTCGAGCGCGTTGAACGCATTCGGACCGGCGCCGCCGCCGCAATGCCCCATGCCGGGAACCATGAACAACCGCATCGACTGCGCGGACGCCGCCGGGCCGACGGCGGCGCTCACTCGCGAGTAGTAGTCGATCGTGTTCTGCGGCGAGATCAACTGATCGGCCCAGCCGTGGACCATCAGAAGCTTGCCACCGCGGTCGAAATACGGTTTCAGACTCGGATCGTCGGCTGTGAGGCCGGCATCCGCGCGTTCCGCGCGCTCCAGGTCCTTGTCGATGTCGAACCCGCGGAAATCCCACGCGGGATCCTTGAACACCACGAATTTGAAGTAGTTCAAGGGGATGGGGAAGGGTTCCGCGCTACCGGCGATTGGCGTCCATCCGAGCTCGCTTCCGCGCGCGAAGCCGGGAAAGATGCGTCCGCCAGTGCGCGGATTCACGGTATCCGCGTACATCCTTCGGGCAACCGCGACTTCGTGTACCGTCAGACACGCCGGCTGATCGTCGGCCGCGCACTGCAGCGCTGACGGATCGAAATGACAGGCCGCGGGATTCTCGAGGACACCGTCCTTCACGCCGTCGAGGCCGTCGCACGCGTCGAGCACGGCCTTGTGCAGCATCGCGAATTTCTCTCTCGGCAGCGCACCCTGGGATGTCGTCTGGGCGATCGACATCATTGCCGCCAACATTGGCGTCCAGTTGTTGGCCGACGCGATCGCGATGATGCCGTCGTAGTCGGCGGGGAAGCGTTGCGCCTCGGTCAGTCCCTGCTTGCCGCCGGTCGAGCAGCCGTTCCAGAAGGCAATCCGCGGCGACGTGCCGTAGTACGCAGCCGCGATCGCTTTCCCTTCAACAGTCATCTCGTGCACGGCGCGATACGCAAAGTCGGTCAGCTTCTCCGGATGCCCGAGCGCGAAGCTGGCGTCTGCGCCAGAGCCCCTGTGTCCTGTGTCCGTGGCGGCGGTCGCGTATCCGGCGCCCAGGCCTTCGGCGAGCTCCACGTAATTGATTCCGCCGCTCCATCCGCCATTGCCCACGCCCTGGAACTTGCCGTTCCACCCGGCCGCCGGCAGCCAGATTTCGATCGTAATGTCGGAATCGCTCGACGGCTTCAGACTCGCGGCGACCCGGCAGAATGCCGGCAGCGCGGCATACACTTGCGGCTGTGGCGAGGGGCCACTCGCGGGTTCCCCGGAAGGGCGATGAAATCCGCCGGCGCCAATCGCTTCGGCAATCGTGATCGTCGTGTGCGGGAGCGCGAGCGCCGTGAGCTTCTCGCACGGCGTCCCGCCGGAGGCAGGCACGGCCTGCGCGGCACCGGATGCCGCCGTGATGAGTGAAATCAGAAGCGACGCGCCAACGCGGGCAAAGCTGAACATGCGCCAGCATACTCCAGCCTTCTCGGTGCCGCTGGGACTCGTTGATTGAACGGCGGACGAGAGAGTGTTCGTGCAACCCCCAGAGTGGGAGTTATGGCTTGGCGGTAGGTAATTGATGGAGAGGCCGCCGGGAGCCGGCGGCCTCTTTCTGTCTCGGACGGCGTGCTACTGGATGAAGATGATCCGCACCTGGAACGTGTCGTTCCGCCGTTTGTGGCTCGCGTCCAGCTGGAAGGCCCGGTGCTGGTACTCCGCGATCAGCTGGAACCCGTTCTGGAACGGAATATTGACGTAAGGCGTGACCGCCCAACTCCTATTCAGCTTCGCGGTGTTCGGATGGAACCAATCGTACCGCAGACCACCCGTCAGGTACTGGTTGATCGGATATGTGCCTTCCGCAAATGCTCCCTTACTGTGGAAAGTCGTGAGCGCGGCATTGGTCGGAAACGACGCCGGACTCACGGGAATGTCATCTCGCCCGTACTGATACCCCGCCATCGGAAGGAACTTTCCTACCGGATACGATCCGTAAACCGCGACTCGATCGAAGTTGTTTTGAAACGCGCTGGCCGCGGTGAAGTCGAAATCGGTATTCCCAATGTCGCCGGCCGATGAGACACCGCAGACGGCACCGGTAGTCGCATTCTTCGATCCGATCGGTGTCCCGTCGGCGCACTGAGTCGGGGTGGCCATCCTGCCGTGGTAATAGAGCAGCGAGACGCCGCCCCCATCGTCTTGCAGAATGTAGGTCGCATTGGCCGAAAAATCGACCGAGTTGTGTCCGATCGACGTCGCCGGTTTGCCGAGCGCGGCGACGGCCTGATTGGCGCCCTTCCACGGCCCGGTCTGCGCAGGGAATCCCAGGAATACGCTCGCTTCCTCATCCCATCGCATGAACGTGCCGCTCAGCACGGCCGCACGCAGCGACAGCTTGTTGAAATCGCCGCCGACTTCTGCGCCCGCCTCGTCAAGGCCCCACGGCTGGAACGTATACGGGATCCCACGGCCTCCGGCAGAGAGCGGGCTCGTTTGGAATAATGGCCGGGCATTGGAGAATGGACGATCCGACGCGCCGAATCCCTCCCATGGATGGAAGATGCCGAAGCGCGACGTCAAGAATCTCTTCTCGTTGCCCGTTACGACGCGGACATAGGCGTTTTCAACCTCGAAGAAATCCTCAGGAGAGACCGACAGTTCAGAGAGCGACCCGAAGTATTTCCCCCACGAGCCGGTCAACGGATAGATTGTGGCTTCCTGGAAGCTGAACGCGTTCGTCGTCGTGCGCGGTCCGCACACATTGCCTGGGCAGTTTGCGATCGGCGCGCCGTTCGGCTGGTTCGTCGACACTGTGTCATAGCGCGATTGAATACGCGCGGAGAAGTAATTTCCGAGCTCGAAATTCTTCTCCGGCTCTGCTTTGCCGATCGAGTCGGCCAGGCGGAACCCGGCGGCGCGGAACTTATAGCCTATTGCATTCAACCTCGGAATCGTGGTGTGGCAGAACGTGCATGCCACCCCGTACTTGCGCGCGAACACCGGCATGGCGTCGGCCCGCGATGCGCCAAGCATCGCGCCGAACAGCACAGCCACAACTGTGATGTTGAACCGCATAGACAACGCTCCCTCCACATTGATTGGATTGATGATTGATGGTCCCGACGCGATCGCCCGAATGAACTGTCGTGGGACCCTGCAAAATGTCTGTCAACACTCCGGATTCGTGGATTTCAGCCCAGTTTCGCGGCATCTCGCCGGTTCTGATAGGACTGCTCATCCGTCTTGACGGATTTCCGTCAACTCTCAGCGGGCCCTCGTTTCATGGCGAGAGGGCTCGGACCGGCAGGAGATGAGCGGGTCGTCGCGGAACACGGAACGAAACTTGTGGTAGAAATCGAGGCCGCATAAGCGGCCACGGAGGTCACCATGTCAAACCGAGCGGCGTCGATTCTCGTGCTGGGCTGTGCAGCACTGTCATTTGTGGCGCCGGTCCGACCGGCGGCGCAGGCGGATTGCGGAGGACGCAGCTCGAATCCGCGCACGGCGTGCCAGGACGACGTCGACAAGATGATGGCGGCGCTGCCGGACCGGGCGCCGGCGAAGCCCGCGCGTCCGCGCAAGGTTCTCGTGCTGGGGAAGGCCGCCGGCTACGTCCACTCGTCGATACCGCTCGCGGCGAAGACCATCGAAGCGCTTGGCACGAAGACCGGCGCGTGGTCGGCCGCCGTCACGTACGACCCCGCCGATATCAATACGCAGAACCTGAAGCAGTACGACGCCGTGGTCCTGGACAACACAACGGGGTGTTTTCTGGACGATCCCGCCGACAGCGCCGCGACCGCCGCGCGCCGCGCCGCGCTGCTCGACTTCGTGCGTGGCGGCAAGGGCATTGCGGCCATCCATGCGGCTGGCGATTCGTATCACGGGTCGTCGTGCGCAGGAGGCAACCCCGGTCCACCCGCGGCGTCCAGCGCTCCCGGCGGACAGCCGCTCTGGCCTGCGTGGGATCAGATCATCGGCGGCTATTTCAAATGGCACTGGCTCGATCCTCAATTGATTACGGTCAAGATCGACGATCCGGCGAGCCCGCTGACAGCGATGTTCCATGGCGAGCCGTACGAGATTCACGACGAGACGTACACGTTCAACCAGGAATCGTTCTCGCGCGCGAACGTCCACGTGCTCACGAGCATCGACTATTCGAAGATGAGCGCCGAGGACAAAGCCAAGGAGCAGAATCCGCGCGCGGATCACGATTACGCCCTGAGCTGGATCAGGCACGAAGGGAGGGGACGGCTCTTCTACGAGGCGCACGGCCATAGTGAGCGGGTGTACGCGATGCGGCCGATGCTCGAACACTTTCTGGCAGGCGTGCAGTACGCAATCGGCGATCTGAAGGCGGACGATCGCCCGAGCGCCGCCCGTGAAAGCAGGTAAAGCGGGTCTGCGCCGGTGGTTGATCGCCGGCGCGATCGCGACGTGCTCGTTCGTCAGCCTCACTGACGCGCAGGAGCGCCGCTGGGAGATCGAGGGTTACGGCGGACTCGCCGCCCAGACGGCGGGTGCCGGCTCGCAGACACTTCCGCCGGCGGGCGCTCCGATCGTCACGTCCAATCCGATTTTTCCCAGCCGCGAGACTTCGTCTTGGTTCTTCGGCGATGGCGCGGCGTTGCTGAACGGCGTGAATGCCGAATTCGGTGCGCCGGGCCGCATCACTCCTCTTGATTCGATCCTCTCGGCCCTTCCAGGCACGCATGCTGCCGGCATCGGTTTCCGTCTTCGGCGCAGACTCGACGACCGCCTGTCGGCAGAGTTCAGCGTGGACACGACGCCGTCATCCGGTGCGGGGTCGGAGCGCCTGACAGCCGCCGTCGATGCGGCGCGCAGCAGTTTCAAGGCCGCGTTCGGCGATCTTCTGGGGACGGGGCCGTTCTCGGGCGTCGCGATCGACGCGACCGGCGCCAGTCACTCCGGCTTTCAGCGCGATACCGCGATCACCGCGGCCATCAACGCTCGCATCACCACATGGGGCCCGGTGGCGCCGTACATAACAGTCGGCGGCGGCGTACTGGTTCCACGCGGCACGCTGCCGTCGGCAACCCTGGAAGGACACTACCGGTTCTCGATCCTCGGCCAGGTTCCAATCGAGGAAACGGACCGCATATCGATGCGATACACGCGCGGCACCGCGTGGGCGGCGGTCTTCGGTGGAGGCGTGCGCCGGGAGTTCTCGAGCCGCTGGGGCCTCCGCGTGGACGCGCGCTTGCTCGTCGGTCCCGACCCGACGCGCGCGATTATCGATGCGCACCCGTNNNTTATCGATGCGCACCCGTCGATTGCGCACGGCACGCCGTCGGGTTTTGTCGAGTCGTTCACCAATCCGGCGATTCAGTTCAGCAACGATCCTTCGACCGGGCGTGTGTCTTCACTGAGCGGCGCGGCGCTGGACGGCTTCCAGACGTTCAAAGGCGGGACGCAGACGAAGACGATGTTGACCGTGGGGGTGTTCAGAAGATTCTAGGGTTCTAAGGGTTCTAAAGTTCTAAGGTTCTAAGAGCTCTTTGACAAACGCGTAAACCTGCGCACGTGCAACGAGCCGAAGCGTCACTCTTGGTGTCTAGTCCAGTTCGTAGTTCAACGCGAAGGGATAGTCGGCCGCATGACCGACCGAGGAGGTGCCCTCGCCGCGGAGACTGCGGAGTTCGCCGGTCCCCGAGCCGGTGACGACGGAGTAGGATTCCTTCGCCTGGCCGTTTTCGAAGACGCCCGTGCGCTGGAGGACGAAGCTGCCGTTCCTGTCAGCGATCCGCCCGGTAATCCGCTCGAGTCCGACGAAGGCCGCCGTCCCGTCGCTGCGGTACATCATCACGTCTTCGACGTGACCTTCGCCGTCGATATCGCCGGTGAACGTCTTGTCGACGCTCGCGCGCGTCATCTTCGGCAGGTCCTTGCCTTCGCTGTACGGCTTCTCGTCCCAGCTCTTTATGCTGAACCTGGCGCTCGCTGTCTTCTTCATGCGTCGGCTCCTCGGCCGCCATCATATTATCGACTTATCGACACGGCGAGTGCGCGCCTCAATGGCTGCGCTTCATGCGTTTTTCAGCAAGGTCCCAGTCTAGAACCTTAGAACCTTAGAACCTTAGAACCCTATTCAAGTCGCAGATAGAAGATCCCGAGACCGTGAGTCGCGGCGACGAGCAGCCGTTGCGACGGAATGAATTTCAGATCCACCATCAGCGCCTCCGGGAATCCGACACCGGCGAGCTGCCAGTTCGCGGAGCCCTTCCGGAGCACGAGAGGACCGAAGTCGGTGCCCGCATAGATGTCGCCGCGCAGATCGTCGACGGCGAGCGTGTTGATCGGCAAGTCTCCCAAATCCTGATCGAGCGGTGTCGACGCCGCCGTGCGGCTCGACGGGTTGTAGACGATCCGGAACACGTGGCCCGGCGCTGCGGGCGTCAACGCATTGAAGCCGGTATAGGACAGGAATGCGACATTTGGGTCGCTCCGATCCGCGACGATGCGCGTCACGAAGCGATTCGGAGTGACGGGTGTATCGATCCGAGTGAATGACACGTCCGACGCCGCCGCGTCCGCGTTCTTCGAGATGAACAGACGGCCGAAACTCGTCGCGGCCCACAGCGTGCCTGCGTCGGCGGGCGATCGCTCCGCGGCGACGATGAGTCCGCCCGTGCGATCCGATCCGTAGACATCGCTGGTGAGATCGCCCGGTTTGCGGCTCGCCGACTCGGGCGTCGTTCCTGCCGGGAACGGATAGCGCACGCCGAGCGGCGTCCAGTCGCCGCACGAGGCGGAGCCGGAACCGCCGACGAACCGGCAGCTCGCTTCCAACGCCGCCTGGCTGCCGCCATTGTCCGTCGTCCGCCAGACATGCTGGAAACCGGTGAACTGCGTGTCCGGATTGACCTGATCGAGAGTGAGAAACTGGCGCCCGGTCGAGGCGGTGATCGTCGCGCGCTCGTTCGCGGCGCGAATGGGATCGTCGGTCCGCACCCATCGCGAGAGATCGCCGTTGGCGAAGTTCGTGAAGAAGCGGTTGCTCTGGAAGCTCGCGAACATCACGTCGGATCGCGCGGGATGAAAACCCGACGCCGACGTGCCGTCGCCGAAGGGAAACAGGCCTTTCCAGACGCCCGCCGGACCCGTGCCGTCGATCCAGATTGTGCCGTTGTCCTGCAGGCCGCCGATGAGCCGCTGCAGCGGCGCGTGCGGATCGACCGACACGTTGTAGAACTGCAGCGTCTGCAGCCCGCGGTTGAGGAAGTAGATGCGCGTCGGGATCGCCGAGAAAACCGTCGTGCACTGATTAGCCCCCGGCGACGTGCACCGGCTGCTGACGTTTGCGAACGTTCCGTCGTTTCGCACGACGCCGCCGTCGGATCCGACGAACGCGATGTTGGGATCCTTCGGATGAAAAACGACGGCCCGCACGTCGACGTGGCTGGCGTTCCTCGGATTTTGCGCGTCGGTGGAGAACGCGAGGAAGCTCACGCCCGCGTCCGTCGACCGCATCGTGCTTTCGCCGTAGACCGGTGAGAAGACCCCGCCGATCACGACGGTATCCGGTTGGCCCTCCGGCGTGGCGACAACCAGATCGTAGAAACACTGAGCGGCGCAGATGCCCTGGCTCGGCGATCCGGGCTGGTTCAGCTCGCGCGACGACAGCGCAGTCCATGCTTCGGAATTGACGACGGCTGCGCCCGAGCCGCGAACGAGGCTCCCCGCAGGCACGTCCGCGTTGTCGAGCCGATACAGCCCCTGGTTGCCCGGTTCGAGCGTCCCGTTGTAGACATACATCCTCGTGTGCCGGTCGACGACAGTGAGATCGAACATCGCGAGGTCCTGGAATCGCTGAAGGCCGACGATCGCGAACACCGGTTTGAACGACGCGTCGCCGCCTTCGAGCGGCGGAGCCGATCGATGAATTGCGTTGTTCCACGCCGTGGCGTAGACGATCCTCGGATCCTTCGGATCGAGCTTGACCCGGCGGACGCCGATCATCGTGTCGCCTGCGCCGACGGCATGGTCGGGATTTGGCGGGATGACGGGATCGAGCGGCGGCACCCAGATCAGTTTCCAGGTCGTGCCGCCGTCCTGCGTCCGGTACAAGGCGGGTCGCGGCTGGGGATATCCCGTCGTCTGGCTTTGCCCGCCGCGGACCGCCGTCATGCCGAGAATCGCCGTCGTGGTCGCCACGTAAATCGTCTGCGGCGCGCCGGGCTCGATCACGACCGAGCTGACGCCGCGGGTCGAGGTGAAGTCGATCGCCGAGGGAGACACGGCGGGGTCGACGATGTTCGTCGACAGACGCGCCCAGTGATCGCCGCCATCGGTGGAGCGGTATACTCCCGTGCCGGCGCCGGAGTTCTGCGGCGTGTTGGTCTCGCCCGTGCCGACGTAAATCGTGTTGCCGGACGTATCGTTGGGATCCACCGACAGGCTGCCGATGCTGTTGGTGCCCACTCCCTGTCCGATCCATCGCCACCCGACATCATCCGTCCGCATCGCGTCGTCAGTTCGCCACACTCCGCCGCCTGCCGTTCCCACCCAGAGGCGGCATCCGCCTTGTCGCGCGCAGTTGGGATCGATCGCGAGCGCCGCGACGCGGCCGGAGATGTTCTGCCCGCTGCCCGACGCGGGATCCTGTAGAAGTGAGAGCGGACCGAGACTGGTCCACGCCGCCCCCTGCGGCTGATCGGATCCGCGATACGCCAGGCCGCGGAAGACCCAGTACTTCGAGGCCGCCGCGCGGGCGAGGTTTTTGCGGAACCGCCGGATCCCGCTGCTGCTGGACGCGGGCCACAACCGGCGCCGCAAAGAGCAATGCCGCGACGACGATGGTGCGTGCCTTCATGGATGGCCTCGTCGAGGCGAATCGTAGCAGAGTCCGAGCGCCTCGACCTCTGACCTCCGACCTCTGACCTCTGGCCTCTGACCTCTGGCCCCTGACCTCTGACCTGCTGATGTATCTTCTTCCGCATGAAGACAAGGATGCTTGTTGCGGCGTTGGCGATCGCGGTTGTAGCGCAGGCGTTCAGGCCTGCTTCATATGTCGCGAACGTGGAGGCGCAGCGCGGCGCGGCTCCGGTGGTCGCGTGCACCGCGGCGACGCCGGCGTGTACCGAATGGGTCCAGCTTCGCGGCGGTCCCGCGCGGTCGCTCATCTACCGCACGCATTCGCTCGACACGCGCGACGATCGCATCCGGCGCGCGCTGATCATGGTCCACGGCACCAATCGCAATGCCGACCACTATTTCCAGACTGCCACCGCCGCGGCGTTCCTCGCCGGGGCGCTGGACGACGCCGTCGTCATCGCGCCGCGGATCGCGTCGGCCGACGGAGGCTGTCACGATCAGCTCGCGGCGAACGAAGTGAGCTGGAGCTGCGGCGGTGACAGCTGGCGATCGGGCGGCTCCGCGCCGGCCGACAAGGAGCTGACGTCGTTCGACTTCGTGGACGCCATCCTGAAGAAGCTCGCCAACAAACGCGTCTTCCCGAACCTCGCCGCCATCGTCGTCGCCGGCCACTCGGCGGGAGGGCAGTTCGTCGCGCGCTATGAGATGGCGAACAGGATTCACGACACGCTCGGCGTTCCGGTGACCTACGTCGTGGCGAATCCATCGAGCTACGCGTGGCCCGACGTCACGCGGCCACTCCCTGTGGACGATGCGGCGCCTCCGAATGCGACGCTCGGCTGGAAGGAGGAAAAGCCCCACACGAAATTCTCCTACGGCGCCTTCGACGGCGCGAACTGTCAGCGATTCGACAAATGGCCGTTCGGACTCGAGGATCGGACAGGCGGTTACACCGCGGGGATGACCGACGATCAGCTGAAAAAGCAGCTCGCGGCGCGCCCGACGACGTATCTGCTGTCGCAGGTCGATACGCTGCCGCTCGGCGGCTTCGACTCCTCGTGCGGAGCGATGGCGCAGGGGGCGACGCGCCGCGCACGCGGCGAGGCTTACGCGAAGTTCGTCAACGAACACCTCGGCGCGAAACACGATATCGAGATCGTGCCCGAGTGCGGGCACAACGATCGTTGCGTGTACACGACATCCGAAGTGCTCCAGGTGATCTTTCCGAAGCAGTGACGCTCGGACGATTGCGTTCGGTCCGTCAATCCTGTTTGAGCGCGCCGGCGGGATCTACCAGCGCCGCCCGGCGTGCTGGCAGATAGCCGGCGAGCGCGGCGACGGCGACGAGCATCACGCGTTCGTGTGTTGTGCGAGCAGCCTCTCGATCGGTGGTTTGAGAAGACCCATCTGATGTGGTCACAATGACTACATGGGCCGATCCACGACCGGGGGAGCTCGTGAGCTGAAGACCCGGCTTGGCGGCTACCTGCAGCAGGTCCGTCGAGGCCGCACACTCGTGATTACTGACCGCGGTCAACCCGTGGCCGAGCTGAAGCCACTCCAGGCGGCTGGCGGCGAGAAGGCCAAACTGGAACAGCTGAAGGCGCTCGGGGCAGTTACCCGATTGGAGAATCGATCACTTACGCCCCTTCGTCCTTTTCGCGGTAGCGGCCCCTCTGTATCCGATGCCATCGTTGAAGACCGGAACGATCGCGCGTGACTCGCTACTTCGACGCGAGCGCCCTCGTCAAGCGATACGTGCAGGAAGCCGGTAGTACAACAGTGCGCCGCCTGCTGGCGTCGGGGATACCCGCGACCAGCCGGCTCTCCGAGGTCGAGGTGGCATCCGGCATCGTTCGCCGAGCGCGCGAGGGGCGTTCGCGACCTCGGGTCGCGATCGGATGCTGGCCGCCCTGCAACGCGATCTTCCCGCCCTGGCCATCGTCGAGACGATTCCGGACGTCTCTGCTTTGGCACGTGCGCTCCTCGGGCGGCATCCGCTCCGCGCGGGCGACGCCATCCAGCTTGCCAGCTGCCTCTACCTGCAGCGAGGGTTGGGCCAGCCCGTTCCGTTCGTCGCCCACGATCAACGACTGTTGGAGGCCGCGCGTGCGGAGGGTTTGACAATCGTCCCGACTGCGCCCCATGGACGACGGCAGGCCAGGAAGCCGCGACGTAGAGGCGATTCTCCGAACCTGACACGTGAGACTCGATGAGACACGCTGCACGAGAAAAGGGCCGTGTCGGATTCGTCGCGAAAATCGGCGGCTGACCTCCAAGACTTGAAACTCTGACCACCGACCCCACATGCCATGCGAACATCGGTTGGCTGAGCGATCAGAGGTCCCAACCGAACCGGAATGCCCGCTGCATTCTATACTGGAGGGCCGGAGTCGGACGGTTATGCTCCCTCGTTGCCCCGGTTCGTCGAGGGGGCCGAATTCCCGTAAGTGATCGGGGGACATTCGGGGCTATCACAATTCGGGTTTGCTGGCTCATCCGCTCGCCCGTAAACCGCTGATCCTAAATACACGGAGAGATGTCCGAGTGGTTGAAGGAGCACGCTTGGAAAGCGTGTGTAGGGGAAACTCTACCGTGGGTTCGAATCCCACTCTCTCCGCCAGCCTTCGCCTACGGCGAGCGTCGGCTAGGCCAGCCCTCCGGGCTGGCTATGTCAGCGAGTCACTGCCAGGCGAAGGCTGTCTCGCCGTCGCACGCGCAGCGTGCGGAGGCGGACGCAATTCCTGCGACCCTTCCGCAATATCATGGTGAGACCGCATGACCGCACGAGATGCCGCCCCAGACTTTGACGGGCTTCGAGTCCTCGCTCTCGAAAGCCGCCGCGCGCTCGAGGTCGCGTCGGTGATCTCCACCTACGGCGGAACGCCCATCGTCGCGCCGGCGCTGCGCGAAGTGCCTCTCGAGTCGAACGCCGAGGCGCTCGCCTTCGCGGCCGCCCTCCTGCGCGGCGAGCTCGATATCGTGATCTTCCTGACGGGCGTCGGGACGCGCGCGCTCGTCAGCGCCGTGGAACAGGTGTGTTCGCGCGAGGATTTCGTCAGCGCCCTGGCGCGCACCAGCGTCGTGGCGCGCGGGCCGAAGCCGCTCGCGGTACTGCGGGAGATGCAGGTGCCGGTCTGGATCGCGGTGCCGGAGCCGAACACCTGGCGAGAGGTGCTGGGGGCGATGGACGCCCGCGCCGGCGAGCGTCCGTTGCGCGGAGCGCGTGTCGCGGTGCAGGAATATGGCGTGTCGAGCGTCGAGCTGCTGGAGGGGCTCGAGGCGCGGGGGGCGGAGGTCTCCCGTGTGCCCGTGTATCGGTGGGCGCTGCCGGAAGATATCGGTCCGCTCAGGCACGCCGTCACCGCGCTCGCGGCGGAGCAAGTGGACGCCGTGATGTTTACCAGCAGCGTCCAGCTCGTGCACCTGTGGCAGATCGTTCAGGAGATGCAGGTCGAACCGCAGGTGCGGCGCGGACTCGCCCGCGCGGTCGTCGCCTCGATCGGACCAACCACGACCGAGGAACTACGGCACCACGGCATCGCCGTGGATCTCGAAGCGTCGCACCCCAAGTTCGGGTTTCTGATCAGGGAACTGGCCGAGCAATCCCGATCGCGGCTGGACGCGAAGGCTCAGGCGCCGCCGTCAGCCGGCGACACATAGCCGGCCACCACCGGCAACTCGACCATCACCACGCCCGCCTCGACGCGCGTGGGGTACGTCGCGATGCACGCGGTCGAACCGGCGGGGCGCTCGACGCATCCACTCTCGAGATCGATTTTCCAGGTGTGGAGCGGGCACACAACCGACGCGCCGGCCACGATCCCGTCGGCGAGCGGGCCGCCCTGATGCGGGCAGCGGCTCCCGACCGCGAGGAAGCGATCACCGAGATTGAAGAGAGCGATCTCCCGATCGCCCGCCATTGCCGCCCGTCCTTCACGAGGCGGAATGTTCTCGCAGGCCGTGATGCGCAGCCACCGCCGTTCGCTCATGCGTGTACCCTCTCGATGGCCTGGATCGGAATGAACTGCGTCGGATGCACGGGGGCCTGGCCCTCGAGCCACGCATCGCGCGAGAGGGCTTTCGACTTGGCCAGCCGATCGAGGAGCCCCTGCCGCACGGGCTCGGACGCGTAGACCGTGTCCTTGCGCACCTTGTCGATCCCCAGCCGCTCGACGAAGTCGTAGGTGCGTTCCAGATAGTTGCCGTGCTCGCGGTAATACTGGAAGAAGAGCACCGCGGCTTCGAGCGCGGCGTCGGTCGTCTCGACGGTGATCAGCAGGTCCGCTTTGCGCACCGACTTGCCCGCCGCCCCACCCACCACGACCTGCCAGCTGCCTTCCTGACCGACGAGGCCGATGTCCTTCACGGTGGCTTCGGCGCAGTTGCGCGGACAGCCGACGCTGCCCATCTTGACTTTGTGAGGCGTGAAGAGATTTTCGAGCCGGCGCTCCAGCTCGATGCCCGCGCTCGTGGAGTCCTGCACGCCGTAGCGGCAGAACTCGGTGCCGACGCAGGTCTTCACCATGCGGACGCCCTTCGTGTAGGCCTGGCCCGACATCATGCCGAGGTCCGCCCATACCTTCGGGAGATCGGCTTTCTTGATCCCGAGCAGATCGATGCGCTGGCTGCCGGTGACTTTGACCATGGGCACGTGGTATTTGTCGGCCACGTCGGCAATGCGGCGTAACTGATCGGGCGTGGTGACACCGCCGCGCATGCGCGGGATGACCGAGAAGGTGCCGTCCTTCTGGATGTTCGCGTGGACGCGATCGTTGATGAACCGCGCCGACCGATCCTCGTCGTGGTCGCCGCACCAGAGCATGTCGAGCATGTAGCTGAGCGCCGGCTTGCACACCTCGCAGCCGAGGCCGTTGCCGTAGACATCGAGCACGTCCTGCACCGCCTTCAGCCGCTGCGTCCGGAGGATCTCGCGCAGGTTGTCCTGCGTGAACGGCACGCACGCGCACATTACCTTCCTCGATTCCTCCTCAAACGCCGGGGCGACCGCCTTGAGGATCTCCTGGCATAGGCTGGTGCAGCTGCCGCACCCGGTGCTCGCGCGCGTCGCTTCCTTGAGCTGCGACAGCGTGTTCACCCCTTTCTCGTGAATCGACTGGATGATGGCGCCTTTCGTGACGCCGACGCAGCCGCAGATCGTGGCGCTCTCGGCCATCGCGGCGATGTCGAGGCCGGAGTCGGAGGTCGGCGGGGGAAACAGCAGGTGTCGACGCTGCGCCGTGAGGTCGACGTCCGCCCGGAGCCAGTCCATGTAGCGGTGGCTGTCGGAGGTGTCGCCAACCAGAATGACGCCGGACAGCTTGCCCTGCCGGAGCACAAGTTTCTTGTAGACCCCCAGCGCCGGATCGTCGTAGCGCACGGCCTCGGCGTCGGCGGCATCGGCCCAGTGGCCGGCGGAGAACACGTCGATGCCGACGATCTTGAGCTTGGCCGCCTGCACGCTGCCTGAATAGGCCGGCCCCTTGTTGCCCGTGATCGTCGCTGCCAGCACCTTTCCCTGCTCGATGAGCGGCGCCACGAGGCCGTAGCAAATCCCGTTGTGCTCGACGCACTCGCCGACGGCGAAGATGTCGGGGTGGGAGGTCTCCATGAAATCGTTGACGACGATGCCGCGATTGACCTGGAGGCCGGCCAGACGCCCGAGCTCCACATTCGGCTTGATGCCGGCCGCCACCACCACGAGATCCGCGTCGACGCGGCTCCCGTCGGCGAACGCGACGCCGCTGACCTTGTCGCCGCCGAGGATCTTCTTCGTGGCGCGGCTCAGGAGCACCGTCATGCCGAGAGCTTCCATCGTCGACTTCAGGTAACCGCTGCCCGTGGGATCGAGCTGCCGCTCCATCAACGTGTCCATCAGGTGGACCACCGTCACGTCGCACCCCTGCACCTGCAGGCCGCGCGCCGCCTCGAGCCCGAGCAGGCCGCCGCCGATGACGACCGCCTTCACGCCCGGGCCCGAGCGCTCGATCATCGCGCGGGTGTCGTCGAGCGTGCGGAAGACGAAGACGCCGTCCTTGTCGATGCCGTCGATCGGCGGCATGAACGCCGAGCTGCCGGTGGCGATCAGCAGCGTGTCGAACGACGTGGGGGTGCCGTCCTGCGTCGTGACGATCTTCAACGCCGGATCGACGCCGGTGATTCGAGAGCCGACGTGCAGGCGGATGTTGTGCCGGCGATACCAGTCGAGCGGATTCAACGTGATGTCGTCCGCGGCCTTTTCGCCCGCGAGAACCGACGACAGCAGGATGCGGTTGTAGTTGAGGTGCGTCTCGTCGCCGAACACGGTGATCTCGAACCGCGGGGCGTGCTTGAGGATCTGCTCGAGGCACGCCACGCCCGCCATGCCGTTGCCCACGACCACCAGGTGTTTCATGGGGCCGTTCGCTCCACGCGCACCGCGCATTGTTTGTAGTTGGGCTCACGTGAGAAGGGGTCGAAGGCGCTCTGCGTCACCTGATTCGCGTTCGACTCGGCCCAATGGAAGGGCACGAACACCTGCCCGCTCGCGATGGTTTCCGTGATCCGTAGCTCGAGATTCCGGACGCGGCCGCGCTGCGACACGACGTCCACGCGGTCCGACCACTTGAGCCGCAGCCGGCGGGCGTCCCGCGGGTTCATCTCGAGCCAGGCGTTCGGCGACAAAAGCTCGAGAATGGGCACGTGCTGCGTCTTGGTGCGCGTGTGCCAGTGTTCGACGGTGCGGCCGGTATTGAGCACCATCGGAAACGGCGTGGTCGGTTGTTCCGGGAACGGTTCCCATTGCACCGGAATGAGCCGCGCCTTGCCATCGTCGGTCTGAAAACGGCCGTCGGTGTACAGGCGCCGCGCGGCACGCGGGTGGGTGGCACCCGCAGGAAACGGCCACTGAATGCCGCCGTGCGCGTCGAGCGCCTCGTAGGTCATGCCCGAGTAGTCGCAGAGACGCCCCGCAGAGACGCGCTTCCATTCCTCGAACGCGGCCTCCGGGCCCGTCCAGCCGGGAAACAAGCTGTCGGCGCATCCGAGGGCTGCTGCGAGGCTCATGAAGATGTCGAAGTCGGCGCGCGCCTCGCCGGGCGGCTCCACCGCCTTGTTGACTTTGCTGACGCGCCGCTCGGAGTTCGTGTATGTCCCTTCCTTCTCGCCCCAAATCGCGGCCGGCAGCAGGAGGTCGGCGAACTCCGACGTCGGCGTGGGATGAAACCCGTCCTGGACGACGAGGAAGTCGAGAGTCCTGAGCGCCTGGGTCAGAGTCCCGAGGTTGGGAAACGACACGATCGGGTTGGTGGCGATGATCCAGAGCGCTTTGATGCGCCCGTCGAGGCACGCTTCGATGATGTCCGGGTAGGCCAGGCCACGGGCCGCCGGCATGCGGTCGACCGGCACGTTCCAGATGGCCGCGAGCTCAGCGCGATCGCCGGCGTTCTCGAACTTGCGGTAGCCCGGCAGACAGGAGGCAAAGCCCGCTTCGCGCGTCCCCATGGCATTGCACTGGCCCGTAATCGAGAAGGGAGAGGCGCCGGCGCGTCCGATGTTGCCGGTGATGAGCGCCAGGTTGTTGATGGCGTTGACGGTGTCCGTGCCTTTCGTGCTGTGGTTGACGCCCATGGTCCAGGCGATGAACGCGGCCCGGGCGTTTCCATACAGCGTGGCGGTCTGATACACGAGGTCGATCGAGAGCCCCGTGATCGCCGAGACGCGTTCGGGCGTGTACTCGCGCACCGACTCGCGAAGCGCGTCAAAGCCGGTGGTATGCGCGGCGATGTACTCGCGATCGATCCGATCGTTTTCGATCAGGATGTGGATCAGGCCGTTGATCAGGGCGAGATCCGATCGCGGCTTGACGGGAAGATGGAGGTCCGCGAGCATCGCAGTTTTTGACACGCGCGGGTCGGCGACGATCAATGTCTTGCGCCGGTTCGCCTCCAGGCGCTGCCAGAGAATCGGATGGTTGTCGGCCACGTTGGCGCCGACGAGCAATACGACGTCGGCGTATCCCAGGTCGTCGTACGCGCCCGGAGGGCCGTCGCTGCCGAACGAACGCTTGTAGCCGGATACGGCCGTCGACATGCAGAGCGTGGTATTGCCGTCGTAGTTGGACGTCCCCAGACCGAGCTGTACGAGCTTGCCGAGTGCGTAGAACTCTTCAGTCACCAGCTGACCGGTGCTGATGACGCCGACCGCCTGGGGCCCGTGCGCCTGCTGCACCGCGCGGAATCTGCCCGCCATCGTCTGGATCGCTTCGCTCCAGCCGATCCGCTCGAACCGGCGGCCGCGCTTGAGCAGCGGATAGCGGGCCCTGCCGGCCGCATCGAGCGTCTCGTGCTCCGAGAGTCCTTTCGGGCACAGCGCGCCGGCGTTGACGGGATGATCGGCGTTGCCTCGCACGCTGATCGCGCGTCCGTCCTTGACGCCGAGGAACATCCCGCAGCCCACCGAGCAATAGCCGCAGGTTGTCTTGACCCACCGATCCGGGATCTTGCGGGCCGCGGTGTAGCCCATGGTGGGATCGGAGGCGTAGGTATATCGGTCGGCCCTTGTGTCGAGACCGAGCGCGCGCTTCCACAGGCTCATGCCGCCTCGCTCCCGATGTAAGCGGCGACCATGTGTTTCGGGACGGCGCTCACGAAAAACAAATAGCGGCCCAGCCCCTCCCCACCGAGCGCGAGCGCGAGCGCCGACCATTGGGCGATCGGGTGAACCGTGAACAGCGGCACCGCGATGCCCCCAAGCGTCAGCAGCACGCCTCGCACGACGAGCCGCGACTTGAGGGTCGTCGCCAGCAGCCGCGCGGAGGCCTGCAGCTCGACGCCGTCCGACGCGCTCATCCTGAAGAATCGCAGCGCGAGGACGACGAGCTCGGCGCCGGCCATCGAGGCCGCCGCGACGGCAAGCCACCGCGCGGCACCGGTGCCGATCGCCGCGGCGAACAGCGCACCGAGCGTCCCCGCGGTCAGCGCGAACTGAACGAGCGTGAACGGAGTGTTCCAGGCCGGCCGTGATGGAACCTGATAGATGTAGGCGCTGGCGATGACGCCGCCCACCCCAAGGGCCACGGTGAGCGCGCCGATCGCGGTGCCGCCCGGCCACGCCATCCAGAGCACGGCGGCGTAGAGACAGGCGACCGCCGAGAATCCCGAGAACAAGAGGACCTCGCGGCTGAGCCAGGAGCGTCTCCACATCTTCACGGCTCGGTACGCATAGGCGGGGCGACCGAGGTGAAGCGGGGACGCGGACAACGCGAGCACGCCGACCAGGAGCGAGGAGAGCGCCGCCGCACCCAGCCGGTTCGAGGCGCCGACGAGCTGCAGCAGCCAGATCGTGCCGAACGCGCCCACGGAGAGCTGCGTCAGCACCGTCATCACGACGAGCGGCCAATGCGGATCGCCCGGCACCAGCCGCACGAGATCCACCGGCCGGCTGTTGGGCGGAAGATGCGTCGGCAACGTGATTCGGGTCGTCGAGATGCTCTGGTCGGCGCCCGGCAGGCCCGGTGCGGGAGCGGCGGAGGCGGTCGCGGCGCGCCACTCGTCGATCTTGACGATCTCGACTTCGATGGCGCCGGTGGGGCAGGCAGAGACGCAGGCTGGCGACTGTCCCAGCTCGAGGCGGCTGTGGCACATGTCGCACTTGCCCACCACGCCGCGCTCCGGGTTGTACTGAGGCACGCCGTACGAACAGTTCCAGGTGCAGTACTGGCAGCCGATGCAGGTGTCGGCGTCGTGCAGCACAAGCCCCGTCTCGGGACTCTTCGTGTACGCGTCAACCGGGCAGCCGGTCAGGCAGGTGGGGTTCAGGCAGTGATTGCATCCCATCGACAGGTACGCGCGCGCGGCCTGTGGATAGAAGCCGCCCTGGATCTCGCCGACCCGCCGCCAGTTGATCGACGCCGGATTGCCATTCTGCTCGTTGCACGCGACGACGCAGCACTTGCAGCCGATGCACTTGCCCATGTCCACGTGAAACCGGTACTGCTCGCCGGGGCCTGGCGTGCGCAGCGGCACGCGTGACCGCGCGATCGCCGGCGGCATTTCCACTTGCGTCGAGCGTGATTTCCGCGTCAGCAGAAATGTGACGCCGTCTTCCGTCACGCGCGCGAGTAGAGGGAGAGACATGGCGTGATCCGCCCAAGAGCAAGAGGCAGGCCACGCCAATCACGCGGACAATCTGTGTCGCGTGTTCCTGGAATGGACGGGAATGTTCATGATCGATCGGGTCAAAGACACTAATGTCGTGATGCGATCGAAACACCATGCGCCACGCCGCGGACCGCGGCCGATGAAACCAGACGTTGAGGGACAAATATGGACCATCACAACTGGTCACTCGACAAAAATGTCTACCCTCAACGGCGCCGATTTCGTGAGCAAATCCAGCAAACACACGCGCCGATCGTCGATCGCGCATCGGATCGATCGCGGCACACCGCTTGCTCAGCCACGCCCCATGTCCGATCGCTTCCGATCGTTGTCTGCTCTCCGATGGCTGGCCGCGGCCGCATTGTTGTCGGCGATCGACGGCGCCGCGCTGGCCGCGCAAC
>WNGL01006732.1_pt1 | contig 20326 bp, 23 predicted proteins | sample 5400591 | NCBI WGS metagenome assembly WNGL01 (sample SAMN13153377, study PRJNA577476) | soil metagenome | isolation source: 80 cm soil or saprolite under Garry oak tree replicate 1 | place: USA:California | collected 2016-06-15 | reverse complement strand
GGACAATGAGCCGGTTTTTCCACAGCCAGATCCCGCTTCTGACTAAAGGCGATTGAGTCGGCCTCTCTTGCATCCTCGCAACCTCAGACGTACCATGAGCATCAGAGAAAACGGCTTGCTCCAACTACTCCTGATCGATGCTGCCTGCGCAGGCGCTGTCTTGGCGCTTTGGTATTTTGTGTTTTTAGCCTACAACCGTCGGAAGGGTGCGGTGGCGTTGCATTGGGTTCAATCCGCCTGCGCGGGCAAGGGACGCATCGTTGAATGGCGTTGGCTGGGCAGCGCGCACCTGCATGCACGGTTCCGCTTTCCCTCGCGCTGTTTCGAGAATGCGCGCGTCACCATGAAGTTTCGGCCGCGGGCTTTGCCGGTGCAATGGCTGGTGAGCTGCTGCCGTCACCAAAAGGAAACGCTCACCTTTGAGGCAGATCTCGATCGCACTCCCGACTTTCATCTGGAGGTGTTCCGGCACCGCTGGTGCGCCCGTAGCCGCGGCTCTTCACCGGGACGAGATCAACGCGAATGGGACGTATGCGAACCTGGTCCCATCATTCTGACCACCCGCACGCACTGGAAGCAAGATCCCGCGCCGGAACTGAATGCACTCATGGCGGCCAGGCAGCAGAACGTGTTACAAGTGCGTTTCCGACCGGAGTCCCCGCAATTTTCTGCCACAGTGGCGCTCGATTCGCTGTCTGACCCACAAGCCGCCGCCAATTTCCTCACTGCAATGCGCGAACTGGCTGCGGAAGCGAAAGCTCATCCACAGTGATCGTATGGCGCTACTGAGGGGATGTTCTCCGACACTCCTCGCAGTTTCAGAGCTCAGCCCGAATAAAACCCTTTTATCCACCTCATCAGCTTTTTCGATTGGCACAGTCCGCAAGCTCGCGATATTCTGAAACGTTGCAACCAGCCATTAATGTTCCCCATAAGTCTGGATTTAGCCAGCACATGAAGAGTATTGACAACACAGTCGGAGACGAAGGAGATTCATGTCCAACGAACTACGCAATTTTCTGGCACTCTCGTATGACGAGCTCGAAGAACTGAATCTGAAGGCGAAGGAGCAGCGCCGGAACCGCGTCGCAACTCACAAGGTCCAGGAAGAACGCCTCAAGTACCTGACCGACGAGAAGCGCATCAAGGCCTTGACCGTAATGTTCAGCGATCTTGAGGGCCGCCTGCACATGCTCGACTATGACAAGAAGTTCCTGCTGAAGAGTTACGACAACCTCACCTTCGACGGCTCTTCGATTCGCGGCTTCACGGCGCAGCGGGAGAGCGATTTGCGGCTGGGCATTGACTGGAGCGCCTTTTACTGGGGACCGGCCGACGTCTTCGGCCCGGGCAAAGTGCTTGTGTTCGGGGAAGTCATTGACAAGAACGGCGGACCCTACAGCGCTGACATTCGCAGCGTGCTGAAACTATTTGCCACAGAGCTGCACAAGCGGCACGGCTACACGCTCAACGCCGCCAACGAAATCGAGGGCTTCCTGTTCCAGGGGCCAGACGCCGAGCGCCGCTACCACGAAACCGGCAAGTTCGAATACGTCAACACTGGCGGATATTATCATTCCCTGCCCGGCGATCCGCTGCGCACGTTTAGACCATATCCAGCTCTACAAACTGATCTGCCGCCAGGTCGCCCGCAACATGGGCCTGACCGCCAGCTTCCTGCCCAAGCCGGTGGTGGGCGTCAACGGCAGCGGCATGCATACTAACGTTTCTGTCAGTGAGAACGGCAAGAACTTGTTCTGGGATCCCAAGGGCGAAGAAAAGCTCAGCAAGCTGGGCTACGAGTTCCTCGACCGCCTTCTGACCCACGGCAATGACCTTTGCCTGGTATTTAACTCCAGCGTGAACGCCTATCGCCGACTCGATCCGCACTTCGAGGCCCCGAACCAGCTCAAGGCATCGGCCGTGGACCGTGGGGCCATGATCCGCATCCCCATCGGCAACGAGCGCAGCATGCGTACGGAAGTGCGCGCGGTCGCTCCAGACGCTAACCCGTACCTGGTCATGTTCTCGATCTTCAAGACTGGACTCGAAGGCACCACCGCGAAGATGAAGAACCTCCGCCAAGCGGAGCGCTATCTACCCGACAACATCTACACAGCGATCGAAGACTTCCGCAATGCCGAGTGGACGACAAAGCTGCTGGGCAAAGACGTGAAGGGCCGCTATGCCGATCTGAAGCAGGGCTCGGCCGACCGCTGCCCACGTCTCTTGGGTTCGGTCGTAAAGGCTGCAGAGGTCCAGTTCCATCACGAGGTTTACAACCAGTTCCTGTGGAATTTGTTCTAGACCAAGTACCCGAGAAGAAAGAAGCAGCGACTCTAAAGAGCAAGAGGGTAGGCGCCGCTGAATCTGCACCTGTGCTAGATTCAGAAGTTTCATGGACGCCGCCCCCACCATCTCTACCCAAGGCTTGACTCGCCGCTTCGGAGAACTGGTTGCCGTCGACGACGTCAACTTGCGCGTCGCACCGGGACAGTTTTTCGGATTCCTGGGTCCCAACGGCGCCGGCAAGTCCACCACTATCAAGATGCTGACCGGCCTCTTGGCTCCCACCGCTGGCCGCATCGAGATTCTGGGAGTGGATCTAGCGAACAACCCCGTCGAAGTAAAGCGGCAAATCGGAGTTGTCCCGGAAGGCATGGCGCTATTCGGACGGCTGACTGGGAGCCACGATTTTTCTGACCTCGCATGTGCTTGAGATCGTGGAGAGGCTTTGCAGCCACGTCGCCATCATTCATCAAGGACGGCTGGTGGCACAGGGATCTCTGGAAGAACTTCGCGCCGGCGTGGAGGCGCAGCCGTCGGACGGCCGGTCGCAGCCATCATCCGGCGAAAAGCTCACGCTCGAACAGATTTTCTTGCGCACGGTGGGCGGTTCGTCCCGGTCGGAGCAGGAACTGTCGTGGCTGGGATGAACCGGGTGGGACAGAAGGTCGCCTGAGACGCTGTTGGAGTTAACGTCTGCCCCATACGAAGGAGCACAAGTTCTCTGCTGCAACATCTCTACCTGAGGGCCGCGCATGAGTGAACTCAATCTCACGGTACATGCGCGCGGTCAACTCGCAGCCATCGCGGACCTGCGCTGGCGACTGTTCATCAACTCCTTGCGCACGACGCGCGGCAAGCTGGAATTCCTGTCGCGCGGACTGGTATCGTTGGCCTTCCTGCTGGGCGGTCTGGGTGGGTGTTTCGCTATGGCCGCGGGAGCATTTTATTTCCTCTCCGCAGGCAAGCCTGATTTGCTCGCACTTTTGTTGTGGCCTGTGTTCTTCTTTTGGCAAGTCTTTCCGGTGATGGCGACGGCTTTCACCAATAATCCTGATTCTTCCGATCTTCTTCGCTTCCCTCTGAGTTATCGCTCATATTTTCTGGTTCGGCTGGCTTACGGCTCGTTCGACATAGCGCCCGCACTCGGCAGCATGTGGCTGGCGGGGATTTTCCTGGGTATCGGATTTGCCCGCCCGACCTTATTGCTCTGGGCCGGATTGGTGTTGCTGGCATTTGCGTTGGTTAATTTGCTGATCATGCAGATGGTCTTCGCCTGGGTGGAACGCTGGCTGGCGCGGCCGCGAACGCGAGAAATCCTCGGTGTGCTTTTCATTCTCCTAATGCTGAGCCTTCAGCTAATCGGGCCGCTGATGGAGCACTTTGGCAGGCGCTCGCGGCCCGAGATGACTCGCTGGATCGAGCTGCTGCGGACAACCCAGGCTCTGTTCCCTCCAGGCTTGGCGGCTGACGCTATCGCCCAGGCAGCGCGCAGCCATTTTATGGTCAGCTTCAGCTCTTTCTTACTCTTGTGCGCCTTAGGAACCACAATTGGTTACTTTTTGCATGTGCGTCTTGGCGCGCAATACCGTGGCGAGAACCTTAGCGAGGTTGCCGCGCCATCTGCCTCAATCGAACGCCAGCCGCTGCGCCCGGGCTGGAATCTGCCGGGACTCCCACCATCCGTTGCTGCCGTCTTTGAAAAAGAGATTCGGTATCTTGCACGCAGCGGCCCCATGCTGCTCACTCTGATCATGCCCATCTTTATGCTAGTGATCTTCCGTCTGGGACCGATGAGCCGCCAAGGGAGCTTCTTCGCGCGGGCACCCAACATGGCTTTCCCCGCTGCGGCAGGATATGCGCTATTGATACTGACAAACCTCGTTTACAACAATTTCGGTGGCGACGCCACTGGCATACAATTTTTCTACGCATCTCCGGTTCGGTTCTCACAAATTATTCTGGCAAAAAATCTTACCCACGCGACAATCCTGGTCCTTGAAATGGCCCTCGCATGGGTGGCAGTAACTTACCTTTACGGTCCCCCTGCGCCTGGCATCGCGCTGGCCACACTCGCCGGACTGTTGTTTGCTGCTCCCGTGAGACGACGGTGCTCGTGAGTCTGCTGGTTCAGATCGTTGTGGTCAGCTTGGGTGTAACCGCTTTCCTGGTGGCGCGAAGCTACGGACGCTCCTGGATGGCTTCGGCGATTTTTCTGGCCCTAGCTGCGATCTCGGTTACCGCCTACGTTACTGTCTTGAAGAAAATGGACCGCATCGCGGAGCAACGCAGGGAGACGCTGATTTCCGAACTCTGTCGTACTTAGCCGCTGCCTTACGCCTTATCCGGCTTAGCCAGAAAGCGGTAGCCCACTCCGCGCACTGTAAGCAGATGGCGCGGCTCAGCAGGATCCTCTTCGATATAGCGCCGCAACCGCACGATGAAATTATCGATCGCGCGAGTATCGGTGTCTTCGTGCAGACCCCAAACGTCCTCCAGAATCGACTTCCGCGAGACTATGCGTCCCTCATTACGGATAAGATGACGCAGCAGCTCCGCCTCCATCACTGTCAGGTGAATCACATTTGTGCCGGAGCGGAGTTCCAGCGTTCCGAAATCGATGCTCTTGCGGTCAAAGGAAAATGTTCCGAATTCATCCGCGGAGGCGGCATCATCAAAAGCACCGAGCTTCGCACCCGTTTGTCCCGGCGTTTTTTTCGCTCTGCTCTCCGGCCCGGACTTTTGCCACTGGCTCCTCCGCATCAATCCTTGCAACCTTGCCAAGAGGATCGACAGGTCGAAGGGCTTGGGCAGGTAGTCGTCCGCGCCTGAAGCAAACCCCTGCAGCACGTCCTCGGGACGCCCTCGCGCCGTCAACATGAGTACCGGCACATAGTTCCGCGCAGCCCTCAACTCGGAAACCACGCAGAATCCATCCTTGCCCGGAAGCATAATGTCGAGTACGACCGCGTCGAAATCCTCTTTTTTCGCTAGCAGGCGCTCGGTGGCCGCCTCGCCATCACCCACCACTTCGGCGGAGTAGCCTTCGGCTTCGAGGTTAAAACGAAGCCCCTCAGCCAAATGAGCTTCGTCTTCCACGACGAGCACGCGGCTCATGCCATTCTCCTCGGTAGCTCGATGGTCACCGTAGTGCCCCGCCCCTCGCCTTCGCTTGCCGCGAAGACCTTGCCGCCGTGTTTTTTCGCGATGGCCCGGACGATGAACAACCCCAGACCAGTTCCCTTCACATGCGCGACCGACCGTTGCGAGACGCGATAAAAACGTTTGAAGATAAATTTCAGATCTTCAGGTGGAATCCCCATACCGTGATCCTGCACGCTGAGCACAACCCGCTTCTCGTCTGGGGCTGCCAGACGCACGTTTACAGCGACTTGCTGGCCCGAATACTTGATGGCGTTGTCCAGCACATTGGAGACGGCTGTCCGCAAGTCCTCTGCATTCCCCCGCACGCTAGCTCCGCTTCCGTTCATTCCGGAGTCTTCAAAGCGCAGCGCGTCCGGCTGCAGATGGTGCCGCGTGCGAGCCAGTTCCATGCAATCGCGCACCAGTTGCCGGAAATCGATCTCCTTTTTTTCACGTCCCGCTTTCTTGTCTCCGGCTTGGCCCGCGCGAAGCACTTGCTCGACTGTGCCCAGCAGGCGCTCGGTGTCGTGAAGCATGATCCGATAGAACTCCTGACGTTGCGGTTCCGCCAGTTCGCGGCGTTGTAGTGTCTCCAGATGCAGCCGGATCGATGCCACGGGCGTTTTCAATTCGTGTGTAACCGCATTGATGAAGCTGTCGTGCTGCTCGTTGCGGCGGATTTCGTGCACCAGGAAGCTGGTGTTGACGATCATCCCCGCAATGATCAGGAGGAAAAAAATTACCCCAAAGAAAAGCAGCACCCCTTCGCGCCAGTTAAGGATGATCCAGCCAACGTTCAGCGCTACCGCCAGCGCCACCAGGCATATGCCTAGAATGACGAAGAACGCGATCGCTTTACTTCGGCTGGTAATGCGCATGGCAATCGGCCAAGCTGATTTTAACGCTTTCCGCAGCAGCGTCTATCTGAGATGGGGTAGCGCCCAAAGGAAAACCCCCGATCATTAACGGATCGGGGGCAGTCATCGAATGCCGATATTCAAGTTAGCCTCAGGCGACTCAGTCGCCTGCTGCCGAGGCTTCTCGCAGTGCCGCGGAGATCAAGCGTCCATTCGGTGCCGGCACCAGGCCGCGCTCTACGTCAGCCAATTTCACGCGTTTGATGTCCCAAGCCAAGCCCAGCGTCTTCAGCACCCAGATGCCGTACCAGTTGATATCCACTTCGTACCAGGTGAAGCCATGCTGTGCAGCCGTGGGATAGGCGTGATGATTGTTGTGCCAGCCTTCGCCAAACGTGAGCAGCGCCACCCACCAGCTGTTGGTGGAGAGATCGCGGGTCACGAAGCGTCGCGAACCCCAGCTAAGCGTCGCTGAGTTCACCAGCCAGGTCGCGTGCAAGCCAACGACGGTGCGCATGAAGACGCCCCACATCAGAAACGGAAGTCCGCCAACAGCGAGCAGCGCTACACCCAGCACAATCATGGGAACGTAATGATATTTCGTGATCCACACATGAAACTTATCTTTGGCCAGATCGGGGACATAGCGGGCCAGCGTGGTCGTGTCATGGTGCATGGATTTGCCCATAAGGATCCAGCCCATATGAGCCCACCATTTACCGTCGATGGGCGAATGCGGGTCGCCGTCCACATCGGAAAACTGATGATGAATGCGGTGCGTAGCCACCCAGAAAATCGGTCCGCCTTCGAGAGTGAGGGTGGCGCAAACTGTGAGGAAATATTCCACCCACTTCGGCGTCTTGTAGCCGCGGTGCGTCAGCAGGCGGTGATAGGCCATTCCGATGCCCAAACTGCCCGACACCCACCACAGGAACATGGCGACGAACAGCGCCTTCCAGGTAAAGAAAAACAGCGCCGCGATCGCCCCAATGTGAAACAAGGACATAAAAGTCGTGGTCACCCAATTAATTTCGCCGTTGGCCGCTTGCCGTTTTTCTAGGTCTTCCAGTTGCATATCCAAGTGATGTCCCCAGTGGTCTGGATTGATAAAGTTAGAGTATCAAGGCCAGTCGCAGCGGTTTGTAATACTTGTGTAATAGAGGAACGAAGCTTCATTACGAGAGTAATAAGACTCTCGTGCGCAAACGGCCGGATGTGCTTGCAGCTAAAGCGGAAGCCAGTTCTTCTGAAATTGCTCTAGATCCGTCTTGGTCGTATGAGGACTATGCGGCGGTTCGTTTCACTTGCACTCCTGCCCACTTTTCCAGCAGCGTCAGAGTTGCGGCGTAATCGAGGTCCCCGGAACCCTCTTCGGTGGCCATCTCGTAGATTTCTTCCACGGTCTCGAGTGCCGGGAGTTTCACGCGCGCTTCTTTCGCAGCTTCCAGAGTGAGGCGAATATCCTTGTGCATCAATCGCAATGGAAAGTTCGGTGTGAAATCGCGCTGAAGCACGAAAGGCGCCTTGTAATCCACCACGCCTGAGCGCACCATGGTGGCTTCAATAAGCGCCACCATCTTCTCGGCGTCGACGCCAAGTTTCGTGGCCAGGGTGAGCGCCTCAGCGAATCCTTCAAAAATGAGTGCGATTTGCAGATTCATAACCAGCTTGGTCGCCTGGCCTTTACTGGTCTCGCCCATGCGAAAGATTTTCTTTCCCATGGCAGCAAAAAGCGGTTTGAGCCGTTCAATGCTGGCTTCGTCTCCGCCCACGATAAAAACAAGGGTTCCATTCTGCGCTCCCACTTTCGAGCCGGTCATCGGAGCATCGACGTAAGACACTCCCTTGGCCTGCACCCGTTCCGCAAATTTAGCGGTCGCTGCCGGGGAGATCGTGCTTGAGTCTGCAACGATCATTCCTTCTCTGAGGGAAGACTCCACACCTTCACGACCGAAGAGCACGCTCTCAACCGCGTCAGTATCGGAGACGCACATCCACAGTACTTCTGCGCCATTCGCAGCATCTCGAGGATTCGCGGCGCTGCGCGCGCCCTCCACCTGTTTGCCCGGAGTGCGGTTCCACACTGTGACGTCATTGCCGGCCTTGACCAAATTCGTGGCCATCGCATGCCCCATGATTCCCAAACCTAGAAAAGCAACTCGCATATGGAACCTCTCTCGTGCATTAGAAGCAATTTTGGATTAGATATGACGGATGTAAGAAGGTCAAGCAATCCGGATGCCTCTGCCGGGCGAAAATCGAAGCGAGACCGGCAACTTTCCCCCACAGGCATTCTTCCTCCTGCTTCGATTGTGCAGGTGGACGGATTGAACATTAATTCCAACTGAGCGTGCCGTGGGCGCGACGGCTATCAAGGTTGGAGTACAAAAGTAGTGGAAGGACGGGTCTGTGGGGGCCTGGCGGCTTGGTTTTCTGAGATCGCACCCCAAGTGAGGTAAATTTTTCTTAATTAGCCCATTCGGTTACCCGATTTCAGACATACTCCAGCGAGCCCTGCTGAACTAAAATAGAGCTTGGTTTCTCCGCTGACATCAAACTATAGGCGCCCAGTCGGCGCAGCATTGGGATGATTAAGTCAACTCTTCGCAATCGGGCGCTGCGCAAGCGCGCTACTCAGTTTGGGCGTTTGGTGCGTCATTCCGCGGTGACCCCGCTCTCGGGCGAGACTCACCATCCCCGCTTTGCGGTAAATGGAGAACTCGCCGTCACCTTCATCGGACATGCCAGTTTTTTTGTTCAGATTGGCGGGCGCAGCGTCCTGATCGATCCAAACTTTGCGCGCTGGCTTTTTGTCTTGAAGCGTCTGCGCCGGCCTGGGTTGCGGGTTCGTGACTTACCCCCGATCGATCTGGTTCTGGTCTCACACGCCCACTTTGATCACCTTCATCGCCCATCGTTGCGGGCGATTGTGCACCAAACGCTGCGTGAGCGCGGGACCGCGCCGGCCATTATCGTTCCTAGCCACGTTTCGGATCTTGTTTCGGACCTGGGATTCTCGGAGATCATCGAGATGGACTGGTGGAACAATTCCCGCCAGGGCAATCTCTCGATCACTCATGTGCCTTCGCGCCACTGGGGAGCCCGCATCCTCAAAGATTCGCATCGGGGGTATGGTGGCTTTGTTCTAAAAGCAGGCAAACACTCGGTCTACCACGCTGGCGACACTGCTTACTTTGCAGGCTTTCGCGAAATCGGCAGGCGCTTGTCCCCTGAACTCGCGCTGCTCCCGATTGGAGCCTACAATCCACCGGCGTTCCGCAATGTTCACACTAACCCCGCGGACGCTACCCGTGCCTTTCTTGATCTCAACGCCCGCTGGATGGTGCCCATGCACTACGGCACGTTCCGCTTGTCGCACGAGCCCATGGATGAGCCGCTGCAGTTGCTGGAAAAAGAAGCGCGCGCAGCTGGAATTAGCGACCGAGTGGTCGTGATGGAAGAGGGTGTTACCAGATTCTTCTGAGGCGATCCTCAACCTGAAGTGTTTTGTTTCGCTGAGTTCCGACCCTTCGTTTTGTAACAGCCCTTTGACTATCGAAGCACCCTGTTTTTGGTGTAAACTTCCTGCCGCGAAACTTTCGAAATGAGGAGGTCTTCATGTCTGTTCAAGCCATTCCAAAGGGCTATCACACCATCACACCATACATGACTGTGCGCGACGCCGCTCGCGCCATTGAGTTCTACAAGCAGGCCTTCGGCGCCAAGGAAAAGGGCGCCATGAAGGGACCGGACGGCAAGGTCATGCACGCTGAACTCGTTATCGGCGATTCCATCATCATGCTCGCCGACGAATTTCCCGAGTTCGGATCTTTGTCACCACAGAGCACCGGCGGCTCCGGCACGGGCCTTCATATTTACATTGAAGACGTAGACTCCGCCTTCGATCGCGCCGTGAAAGCCGGAGCGACGGTTGAAATGCCAGTCGCCGATATGTTCTGGGGTGATCGCTACGGCAAGCTGCGTGATCCCTTCGGCCACAAATGGTCGATCGGAACCCATAAGGCTGACCTGTCCATGGAAGAGATGAAAAAAGGAATGGAAGAAACCATGGCCAACATGCCGAAGAGCGCGTAGGGGCCTGGCTTATTCTTGCAAGAAGGGCGGCCTGCTTCGCAGGGGCGCGGCTTTCAGCCGCGCCGCCGACCCCTCCCAATCAATAATTTTCCTCGCGGGCTTTAGCCCGGGAGGAGGCTCTAACCTGGCTCGGGTCCGCCCACGTACTCCCGACAGAACTCAGGAGTAGACCAACAGAATCCTCACATCGCGCAAATTATTTCCGGTCGGACCAGTCTCAATCGCGTCGCCGAGAGCACTGAAGAACGGACCCACGTCAAAGCGCTCTAACGCGACCGCAGGGTCGAGCCCGCGACTCTGCGCCCGTGGTAGCGTACTGCCATCCACCACGGCGCCGGCTGCTCGACTATTACCGTCGATGCCGTCAGTCCCCGCACTCAAGACGGTAATGTTGTCTCCCGCAATGTTTCGCGCACAGGCCAGCGCGAACTGTTGGTTGCGGCCTCCCACACCGCCGTTCTTTACTTTCACGGTCACTTCGCCGCCGGAGATAAGGCATGCGCGCGCCGACTCTTTTCCTAACTCGCGCACGCGTTGCAACAGGTAATCTGCTGCGCGCTGGTAATCCCAGTCGTCACAGGTGTTGTCGACACCGACGACGAATCCGGCACGCTCCGCCGCGGCTTTTGCTTCTGCCACCACCGTTCCGTTTGAAAGCACAGTCCACCAACGCGAATGGTAAAAGGCCTGGTCGTCGGACTTGGGAGTCTCGTCGAGTGCGCGGCGCTCGAACGGCTCGCGCGTAGAGGGGGGAAACTGAGCGTCATGGAGCAGGCCATATCTCTGCGCGATGCGATAACAGTCTTCTGCGGTGGTCGAGTCGGGCATCGTCGGACCGGACGCTAACGCATCGGGAGTCGTGTCGGGCACATCGGAAACCAGCAGCGAAACCTGTTGAGCAGGATACGCTGCCTGCGCCAACCGTCCGCCTTTGACCGCGGAGAGATGTTTACGAATCGCGTTGATCTCGGCGATGGGCGCGCCGGAATGCACCAGAGCGCGATACGTGGCAATCAAATCGTCAAGTGGGATCTCGTCATCGATGGGCTTTTCGACAATGGAAGATCCTCCACCGCTCAGGAGAAAGATGACCAGCGAAGCCGCGGTTTGCGCCTGCAGCAACTTCAGCGTCGCGCTCGCTGCCTGAATCGATTCACCATTCGGCACGGGATGTCCGCCGCGAAAATAGCGAAAGCCGCGCACCTGCGATGCTGGCTCCAACGAACTGGCTACGATGCCTTCGAGCGCAGACGCGCCGACCAGCTCCGCCAATGCTTCGACCATCGTATGGCCAGCCTTACCGATCGAAATGACCCGCACACTCGAATACGACTGCAGATCGTACAGGTCCTCGCAGATGCGTAAAGCCCCGCGCTCCGAGCGCAACTGCCGCGCAAATGCTTTGGCGATCGAGGCTTCCGCAAGCGCATAGCGGAAGATTCCCATCGCGGTCTCGCGCATCAGGCGGAATTTGCTTTCGTGCTCGGCGTCAGGCATGCAGAGGATTATAAGGAAGGGCTGTCAGCTGTCGGCTATCAGCGAAAACACAGCCTGCAGGGGGTCGATAGAATTCACAGCCACGTTCTCCATGCCCCACGGAATTGCCGGAAGCGCTGCCAGATTTAGCTGATGGCTGACGGCTGAGAGCTGACAGCTTCCCTCACCCACGTCTCGATCGCTTCCCGCAACTCGCGCAAGCGTCCTTCGAAAAAGTGATCTGCGCCTTCGATCACTACCAATTTCTTCGGCTCAGGCAGCGATCGAACCAGCGCTTCCAATTTTGTCCGCGGGCCGAACTGATCACGCGCTCCACTCACAAACAACTTCGGCTTGGCGCAATTGTGCAAGAAGTCAAACGTGTATGTGCGGGGCAACTCAGTATCAGCCGCCACCGGAACTACCGGCGTTCCTACGCTGATCGCCGCTTTCACTCTCGAATCTGCGCACGCGGCTTTCAGACCGACCGCGGCTCCGAAAGAAAATCCAGCGAATATAAGCGGCAAATGAAGTGCGTGATCGAGCCAGTCGAGCGCCGCGTGTACGTCATCCACTTCCCCGATTCCATGATCGTGTTCACCCTGGCTCAAACCCGTGCCGCGAAAATTGAAGCGCAACACGGGAAAACCATAACTGTTCAGCGCCTTCATGGTGTGAAACACGACTTTGTTGTGCAGCGTGCCACCAAACAGCGGATGCGGATGGCAAACGACCGCGGCATGGGTCGCGTGCTCCGCGCCCGCGTTGAGCAACGCCTCCAGCCGACCAGCGGGCGCGTCGAGAAAAAACGACTTGATGGTCGAATTATGAGTTAACACAATGTTCAGACTACAGGATGAATACTCGGCTTTGCTCGTATGTGAAGCGGACGACTTTCGGACTCTGTCTCAACGGCGCCTGTGGTTTATCCTTCTTCCATGGATGCAGTCGCGTTTACGCGTCAACTCGTTGACATTGAATCCATCACCGGCCATGAAGCTGCTGTGGGAGATTTTCTCTATCGCGAACTTTGTCGACTCGGCTATCAGGCAAAAAAAATCGAGGTCGAAGACAATCGATTCAATGTCTATGCGACCTCGCCCGACAATTTGCATCCGGTCGTAAGTTTTTCCACGCACATGGATACCGTGCCTCCATTCATTCCTTCTTCCGAGGATGTGGCGCGCATCTATGGCCGCGGCTCGTGCGACGCGAAGGGCATTATCGCGGCACAAATTGCCGCCGCTGAACGCCTGCGGCAGCAGAGCCTTCATGTCGGCATGTTGTTCGTTGTGGGCGAGGAGCGCGATAGCCTGGGCGCCAAAGTGGCGAACGAGCAAGCGGCTGGCTGCAAGTATCTGGTTAATGGCGAACCAACCGAGAATCGCATGGCTCTGGCCTCCAAGGGCACACTGCGCGTCGAGTTGACGGCTTCGGGCCGTATGGCGCACTCGGCGTATCCTGAGCTGGGCGAATCCGCGATTAACAAGCTGCTCGACGCTCTCGGTCGTCTTCGTGTCATGCCGTTGCCTTCTGATCCGGAGATTGGTCCATGCACTTTGAATATCGGACTGATTGAAGGTGGGCGCGCACCTAATGTGATTCCTGACTATGCTCATGCGGATTTGCTTTATCGTCTTATCGGACCGTCGCAGGACTTGCGCGGCCAGATTAAGGCGACTGCGGGCCATCAGGTGAAGACAACGTTTCCTCTGGAGATTCCTTTCCTGCGCCTGCGCACTGTTGACGGCTTGCCTACGATGACTGCTGCATTTACTACCGATATTCCCTTTCTCAGCAACTGGGGTGAGCCGTTGCTGATCGGTCCAGGATCGATTCACGTCGCGCATACTGCGGGTGAGTACATCGAGAAGCAGCAGCTTGCTGACGCAATTGATTTGTACTGCAAGATCGCGAAGCAACTCGCGGGCTGAATTTGAAAACGGTTAACGATGACCTCACCACAGCGTCACAGAGCGACCGAGAAAGACAATCGGAGGAAAAACTCGTCCAACCTGCGGATTTCGGGCCGAAACATTTGTGTGAAAATGCACAATCGAAGCGCGCTGCGCGGTGATTTCCAGCTGATATTAGGGTGTGGTTCGAAGCCAAATTCAGTAGGTTACCAAGCAGATTTTGAGCTTGGAACATCTCGGATAGAGCTTTCCAATAGCCACGCCTGTTCGCAACAACCGACTTCAGGGATACCGACAGAAACGTAGGTGAAGATGGGCGGCTTTCATTTCGTGAGGCGAAGAACATATTCCAGCCTGTGCCGCGCTGGTTCACTCCTCGCGCGGTAGGATCATGGGATCAACCGACAGCGCGCGGCGGGTCGGAATCGACGTGGCTAGTAGCCCCATCAGCGCCATAGCTAGAACAGCACCGGCCAACACCATTGGATCGCGGGGAGTTGCCTGACAAACGACGAGAGCCAGGACCCTGCTCGCCAGAAGTCCGAGGAGCAATCCTGCTGCGGTACCGTCTTTGGTGCAACAGTCTGCCTGCATATACGTTCCGTTGGGGAGAATCACAGATTGCGCACCTCCGATGGTTTTCCAGCCGGTGGGCGGCGCGACCGAAGTCCACCCATTCTTCACTGGATCGTAAATCGCTCCCTGATTGGTCCAGGCGGCATTGCAGGTTCCACTTGAGCAGTCGTATTCTCCACCCTCGACGACCACATGGCCGTTAGGCAACACGACGGAACCGAAGTAAAGCGGAGCGTAACCGGTGGGTGAGGCGACCTGCGTCCAGGTGCCATGGACGTAGCTGCCACTGCTATCGGGCGTGAGCTTGTACCAGGAGTTGTAGTCCGTGCTCGTACAGTTGAGGCAGTTTGGCTCGGAATGCGCGAGGACTGTGCCATCAGTCAGCAGAAGCACTGCGCCCGGACTGAAACTGCGTTGATTGGTGAGCGGCTGCCAGGTTTGGCAGGTGGCTGAGCTTGTCCCGAGGGTGAGTACTGCCAACGCGACTGCTAGCATTCGCAATCTGTTCATAGATTTCCTCAGCACGGAGTTTGTGCACGCGGGAGCATGCATGCGGGTTGGGCACCCCGCCCTGGTATCACGTGAGACTTTTTTGCAACCGGCAAAATCGACTGATGCCGGCAGGCCAGCGATTCGACGGGGTGGCGTACGCCGATGACAGTAGGTGCAGAATCGGGTGGGAGGGTTGCTTATATCGCGGCAACGCAGGGAGCGCTCTCTGCGATAGGAAAGGATTTACACTTGATGGGATGACCATCCAAACCCTGAACTCGCTCGCGCGCGCTTCCTCCTCCTACCTGCGCTCTGCCATGCACCAGCCCATTCAGTGGCATGAGTGGGGCGGGGAGGCTTTTTCGGCTGCGCAGCGGGAGAATAAGCCGATGCTGCTCGATATTGGCGCGGTTTGGTGTCATTGGTGCCATGTGATGGACCGCGAGTCCTACGACGATCCTGAAGTGGCCGCCATTGTGAATGAGCATTTCATTGCGGTGAAAGTGGATCGCGATGAGCGTCCTGATATCGACAGCCGCTACCAGGCTGCGGTCAGTGCGGTCAGCGGACAGGGGGGGTGGCCGCTCACGGCTTTTCTGACTCCCGAGGGCAAGCCGTTTTATGGTGGGACGTATTTTCCGCCTGCCGACGGCTATGGGCGCCCGAGCTTTAAACGCGTGCTGACCAGCATCGCTAACGCCTACAAGGAGAAACATGGAGACATCGTCGAGCAAGCCAAGATGGTCGAGAGCGCCATCGCGCAGTCGGAATCGTTTGCCGGACGGAGCGGGCACGTGTCCCTGGGCGTCATTGACGCCATTGAGAAGTCGGCCCTCGCTATGTTCGACGCGCGCAATGGCGGCTTTGGACAGGCTCCCAAGTTTCCGCATTCGTCGGCGATTGATCTTTTGATCGAGCAGTACGTGCGGACCACAAGCGGAGCTTCGCTCCGCCCGTCAGCCGAGGGCGGCGGTCGCCCCATGGACCGTGCCGAACGTCTCCACGACGATCAGCAGCTACGAAATCTCTTCGTCACCACGCTCGAGCACATGGCGAACGGCGGCGTTTATGACCAACTGGCGGGCGGGTTTCATCGCTACTCGGTCGATGAGCGGTGGGTTGTGCCTCACTTCGAGAAGATGTGCTACGACAACTCGGAGCTGCTGAAAAACTATGTACACGCCCACCAGGCCACGGGATCAGAATTTTTCGCCGACGTGGCGCGCGACATCATTCGCTGGATGGATGAGTGGCTGAGTGACCGCGAGCGAGGGGGCTTTTATGCTTCGCAGGATGCCGACATTTCCATGGATGATGATGGCGATTACTTCACCTGGACGGTCGAGGAGGCGCGTACCGTGCTCTCCGAGGACGAACTGAAGGTCGCTGCACTTCGCTACGACATTAATGAAGTCGGCGAGATGCATCACAATCCCGCCAAGAATGTGTTGTACGTGCGGGCGCCGATTGAAGAAATCGGGCGCAGGTTGAATGTGGGGCCAGAACGGGTTAGTGAACTTCTGGAATCGGCCAAAAAGAAGATGTACGCAGCACGGCTGAAGCGTCCGACACCTTATGTCGATAAAACAGTTTATGTCGGCTGGAACAGCATGTGCATAGCGGCTTACCTGGAAACTGCAAGAGTTCTTAATCTTGATGAAGCGCGCCGATTTGCTTTGCGCTCGCTGGATCGCATTCTGTCGAAAGCGTGGAGACCTGAGCCGGGGAGCGCAGACGGCGGCCGCGCCGCACAACTGCTGCATGTGGTCGCTTACTCCGATCCGAAGGCCGAGCACCGCGAAGTGTCGGGGCTGCTCGACGACTATGCAGCAACCGCGTTGGCTTGCCTCGATGCTTACGAAGCCACGGCTGACATCAGCTATTTCAGGTTCGCTCACGCTATTGCCGACGCCATGATCGCGAAGTTTTTCGACCTCACTTCGGGAGGATTCTTCGACACTGAGCCTCTAGCGGATGACAAGACTTTCGGCGTTCTCTCCACACGGCGTAAGCCGTTGCAAGACTCGCCCACTCCGGCGGGGAATCCAATGGCCGCTATTGCACTGTTGCGACTGCATGGCTACACGGGGGATGCGGCCTATCGAGACAAGGCCGAGCAGACGCTCGAGACTTTCGCGGGCGTAGCGGAACAGTTTGGCATCTTTGCAGGAACCTACGGCATAGCCGTGGCTCACTTGTTCCAGCCGCACCTGCAAGTGATCGTGATCGCAGGGGATAACGCTGATCGGCGGGCAGCCGAATTGTATTCGGCGGCAGCCGCTTCATTCGCTTTTGGCAAAAGTGTGATTCGTTTGGCAGCAAACCAAGCGGTTGCGAACAACCTGCCTCCGGCGCTGGCCGCGACGATTCCTAACTTGCCGGACTTGACGTCGGGGAAATCTTTCGCTGTGGTCTGCTCGGGCTTCTCCTGCCAGCCGCCAGTTTCGGACCCAGGAAAGCTGCAGGAAGTGTTAGCCGCGGCGGCGTGAAATCCCGAACTAGATCTCTCCCAAAATCGGTTCTTCAAACCATTCTGGAGGTCTCTCTTATGTAGTGTCTGCAAAATAACTAGGCAGTCATTGCTTCCGCTTTCTGGATTTGGGGCTGGTGCAGCCGGGCTGGATCTGCTCCAAAGTTCGGCGCGCAGTTTTCGTGCGATGTGGCTGTAGATTGTGGGCGCGCCAGATATTGTTCACCGTGGACTTGCTGACGCCCTGGCTCTGCGCCATAGTTCGGCAACTCCAGTGCGTCATCCCCGCCGGTTTGGTTTGCAGGGTCGCATCCACGATGGCCGCGATCTTGTCGATTGGATACAGGGGTTTTCGTCCCCGGCCGGGAGCAATGTCCCACAAACCGTCCAATCCAATGGTGACATCCGATTCACCCGCAGCGGCGGCCAAGACGATACGGCAGCGCAAAGCCACCTGCTGTGGAGTGCCGTGCGCTGCGGTCCACTGCTCCATCTTCTGCTGCTCTACGGCGGAAAGCGGACATGCTTTACCCTTGGACACTGCAGTCGGTACAGTACGACAGCCGAATTCGCGAGTCAATGAAACTTTCGTGGGACAATCCATCTAGCGTTCGGGCGGCTGGTTTGGAACGGTTGGCGCGCGACACGCAGGATAGGAGGCGGCGTCAGGAGGTGCTGGGTTTTGTTTGCCTGCCCCAGGTATTTCGGCGATGGCCTCATTTGTAGGGGAGCTGGTGCCTCCGCCGGAGTTGATAGCAATTGCTACGTAATAATAGGTCGTGTGGTCCTTTACGAGGTCATCCACGCAGCGCGAGCTGAGCAAAGGCATAAGGTTGACCTGCTCACAAGCCGGGCACTTCGGCAGTTTCTTCGCCGTGTCCTTCTTTTGGCTTCGATACAAGCAATAGCCTACAGTAGTGGCGCCCGGTTGGCCAGACGAGGTGCTGGCGTTCCACGAAAGAAATACTTTGTGGTGACCGCTTCCCGGTGCCGACGCCGGAAGCATAGGATAGGGCGTTCTGGGACAGGGCGGAAGAACGGGGTTGGGTGCGGCAGCAATGACCTTTTCCCTCGCGGCTGGCACCGATTGCGGTTCGCCGTGTGATTCTGGAACTCGGCTGCAGCCAGTGAAGGCTTGCGACATGCAAGCGATCGTCAGTGCTGCGACTTTCCCGTTGAACTCCATCAAGTATTCCAAATCAGCTGGAGCCGGAGCACTCCGGGCTCGTGCGAGAATCGAATAAGGGAACCCTGCAATTGTGCTAGTGATGACATGTTCAGAATCGCAGGCAGAGAATTCACATGACCGATTACCGAGAATTTTATATCGATGGAAAGTGGGTTGACCCTGCTGAAGCCCGTGACTTCACGGTGATCAATCCGGCAACTGAAGAGCCGACCGAAACCATTTCTCTCGGTGGCGCGACCGATGTTGCTGACGCGGTTGATGCAGCCAAGCGAGCATTCGCGTCCTACTCGGAGACCAGTCGGGCGGAGCGATTGGCGCTCTTGCGCAGGATTATCGAGGTTTACAAGGCAAGGGGCGAGGAGATGGCGGAACGGATTACTTGCGAGATGGGCGCTCCCGTTTCCTTGTCTCGAAAGGCGCAGGTGCCGGCCGGGCTGGCCCACTTGTCAGAAGCCGTGAGGGTTTTAGAAAACTTCAAGTTTGATGAGGTACAAGGTTCAACTCTGATGCGAAAAGAAGCAATTGGAGTCTGCGGGCTCATCACCCCCTGGAACTGGCCGATGAACCAGATTACCTGCAAGGCGGCGCCAGCGCTGGCGGCAGGTTGCACGATAGTCCTGAAGCCAAGTGAATTGGCGCCCTTATCGGCTCATCTTTTCGCGCAAATTATCGATGAGGCCGGTGTTCCACCAGGAGTCTTCAATCTCGTAAATGGAGATGGTCCTGGGGGTTGGAGCCGCCATTGCTTCCAACCCTGACATTGCCATGGTTTCATTCACGGGCTCGACACGGTCTGGCATCGCTGTGGCTAAGGCGGCCGCACCCACTGTGAAGCGGGTTACTCAGGAACTGGGCGGTAAGTCGGCGAACATTATCTTGAAGGATGCCGACTTGGAAAAAGCAGTGCGGGAAGGCGTGCAAGCATGCTTCCGTAATGCCGGGCAATCCTGCAATGCGCCAACTCGCATGCTGGTTCAGCGGTCGCGAAACAAGAGGCTGAAGCTGCAAGAGTCGGCGATCCCCACAGCGACGATGCCAGCGTCGGCCCTCTTGTGAGTGAAGCACAGTTTGAGAGAGTTCAGCGGTTGATGCAACGTGGGATCGAAGAGGGAGCTACCTTGGTTGCTGGTGGCACAGGCCGACCAGAGGGCATCCGAAAGGGTTTTTATGCAAGGCCAACTGTGTTCGCCGGTGTGCGGAACGACATGACCATTGCCCGCGAGGAGATCTTCGGTCCCGTTCTGTGCATCATTCCCTATGACGAAGAGGCGGATGCCATCGCGATCGCGAACGACTCTCCCTACGGTCTTGCAGGCTTCATCAGCTCGGGCGATCTGGAACGGGCCCGGCGGTTAGCTAAACAGATCCGTGCGGGCAACGTCCACATCAACGGTGCTCGTGTCGACTTCGGTGCTTGCTTTGGCGGTTACAAACAGTCGGGCAACGGCAGAGAGTGGGGAGAAGCTGGAATGGAAGAATTCTTGGAGCTCAAAGCGGTTCTGGGCTATGCGGGATGAGCTCATAAGTCTCGCAGCATTTCTCGGCGAACGTCTACAGGGCGAAGATCAAACATGTTGTTGTTCCGTGGGCGTACAGCTTACCAGCGGAATCAAGAAGTCTACCTTCCGCAGTGGCGATACGCTTTCCTAAGTGGATGACCTTCCCCTCGGCATGTACCTCTCCAGTGTCAGCTGTAATTTGTCTCACATAGTTGATCTTGACTTCTATCGTCGCATAGTTGTAACCGGCCTCAAGCGTAGAATGCACGGCACATGCCATGCACGAATCGAGCAGAGCAGCGATATAGCCTCCGTGAACAGAACCG
>WNGL01008359.1_pt1 | contig 20331 bp, 22 predicted proteins | sample 5400591 | NCBI WGS metagenome assembly WNGL01 (sample SAMN13153377, study PRJNA577476) | soil metagenome | isolation source: 80 cm soil or saprolite under Garry oak tree replicate 1 | place: USA:California | collected 2016-06-15 | reverse complement strand
ACCGGCAAGCGCCTGCCGGGCCTGATCAAGGACGTGCAACTGGTGGTCATCGACGGTGGCCCGCACGCGATCGCCTGGACCCACGCCGACCAGGTCAACAACGCGTTGCGCGACTTTCTCGCCTAACACCGCCAGCCATAGGCATCGTCTCGCCCGGCTTTCCGATCGCACCAAGGAGGGGGAATCGTGAAGGTGGGTGTGGTCGGAGTCGGCGCCGTGGGGGCCGCCACGGTGCTGTCGTTGATCGAGCGTGGCGGGATGTGCCGGGAGATCGTCGTCGTGGACCGCACGACCGAGCGGGCGAACGGCGTCGCCACCGATATGCGCTACGCCACGCCGCTGTCCCCGACGGTGGACGCGCGCGCCAGCGACTACGACGCGCTGAGCGATGCGGCGCTGGTGATCATCACGGCCGGGGTGAACGAGAAGGCGGCGGCGCCACCGACCGGTCCGATCCACAGGGACGGCTGCGGCTGCTCGACACCAACGCGAGGGTGTGCGCCGACATCGTGCCCAAGTTCGTGGCGGTGGCGCCGCGGGCGGTGCTGATGGTGGTCACCGACCCGCCGGACCCGCTGGCGGACCTCACCCGCCGGCTGGCAGGTCATGACCGGGTGTTCTCCACCGGCACCCTGATCGACAGCCTGCGCTTCCGCGTGCACGTGGCCGACCGGCTGCGGGTACAGCCTCGCGACGTCCAGGCGATGGTGGTCGGCGAGCACGGCACCTCCGAGGTGCTCTTGTGGTCCTCCGCATCGGTGAGCGGCATTCCGGTCCTCGATCTGCTCGGCCAGGACGGCCAACCCGTCGACATGCTCAGGCGGCAGATCGAGAACGACATACGGTACGCGAACATCACCATCATCGTAGGGACTGGGGCGAGCCAGTACGGCATCGGCGCCGTGTCGGCGCGTCTGGCCGAGGCGGTCCTGCGCGACGAGCGCGCCGCCCTGGAGCGCAGCGTCGCCGCCCTGCGCGAAGCGGCCCGCCGCGTCCTCGCCGCCAGGCCATGACCGCCACACGGGGCACTGTTGCATCTGGCGATCAGCGCTATCGACATCCTCCACGGACCCTCTGAACGCCATGGATCACATCCCTAATCGGCAGCTTTGGGAAGCTCTCATGGCGCTCCGGGCGGGAAGAGCCTCCACTTCAGTCCTTGTCGGCGACGTCCTTGGCTCAGATGCAACAGTGCCAGCAGGCTAGCCATGCGGGGACCCCTTAGAGCCGGGTGAGGCAGCGGAACGCGGCGGGTCGCTTCGGCCATTAACGTGGGTGACAGGACCCGGATGATGAGGAGCCCCCCACGGACGACGCCGAGCTGATCGTCGCGTCGCTGGTCGAGCCCGCTCGCTTCGCGGAGCTGTTCGACCGGCACTACCCGGCGATCCTGCGCTATCTGCGGCGGCGGGTCGGCCACGAGCTGGCCGACGACCTTGCCGCCGAGACGTTCACGCTGGCGTTTCGGCGGCGCCACCAGTACCGCGCCGAGCATGCCGATGCCGCCGCCTGGCTGTACGGGATCGCCGGGAACCTGCTGCGCCAGCACGCCCGCGCTGAGGTGCGGCGGCTGCGTGCCTATGCCCGCGTCGTGCCCGACCCCGCCGGACCCGACGTCGGCGACGGCGTTGCCGAGCGGCTCGACGCCGCCGTGGCCGCGCGTCGTGCCGCGCTGGCGGTGGCCGACCTGCCCGCCGAGCAGCGCGAGGTGCTGCTGCTGTTCGCCTGGGCAGAGCTCGACTACGCCGGGATCGCCCGCGCGCTGGGCGTGCCGCCCGGCACCGTCCGTTCCCGCCTGCACCGCGCCCGCCAGCGCCTGCGCGGCCAGCTCGGCTGGGCGGCCGCGGAGGAGCTCATGGAGCTGCAGCCCACCCCTCCTGAGAGGATCGACCCAGCATGAACGAACTCGACCTGGTTCGCGCCGTCGCAGCGGACACCCCGGCGCCGGACGCGGCCACCACCCAGGCCGCGCGTGTGCGGCTGCTGGCCGTGATCGCCGCCGAAGCCGCGGCCGGCCAGCCACAGCCCACCCACCGCCGCGCAGCTTGGATGGCTGGCAGGGCACGGCTGCGCCGGCTGCTGCCAGCCAGCGCCGTCGTGGCCGCCGTATTGGCCGCGGCGCTGGCCGCGGCGCTGCTCCTGCAGCCTGCCACGGTCACCCACGGGCCTGGCACGGTCACGCCGCCGCCGGGGATGATTCCCGGCGCCGAGCCGACCGCGGTCAAGGTGCTCACGAATGCGGCGCTGGCCGCGGCCCACGCGCCGATGCCCGGGTTCGGCCCCGGCAAGTACTGGTATGTCCTGGAACGCGGCGTCCAGCTGGGCACCAACCTCGACCAGGCCGGGTCGAAGAAGAGTTTCTTCTACCGGTTCGGCTACGAGAGTGAGACGTGGTGGGCCCTGGACGGGTCGCTGTCTGGTCAGCTGCGCAACGGCCGCGCCGAGTTCCTGGACACCGCCGAGCGGGCCGCCTGGGTCGCGGCCGGCCGCCCCGACCTCGGCCTGCCCAACACCGAGGTCTACTCACCCAAGGACAAGCAGCTGGTCGGGGGCGTCGGCTGGCTGCCCCCCACCTACCAGGACCTGGTCCGGCTGCCGACCGATCCCACGCGGCTTGCCGCGGCGCTGACTGCGCGCGTGCGCGCCAACCCGCAGCTCGCCAGCGCCAGCCGCGCGCGCCTGACCATGGAGCTGTTCGGCACCATCAGCTACCTGCTGGAGCACTACCCCCTCCCACCGCAGCTACGGGCTGCGCTGTACCGGGTGCTGACCCGGCTGGACGGGGTCAAGCTGATCGGTAACGTCACCGACCTGGCCGGCCACCGCGCCGTCAGCGTTGCCATCGACGTCGTCGGCCGACCACTCCACGAGCGCGACGAGCTGCTCCTGGACCCTGCCACGGGCCGCCTGCTGGGGGCACGCAGCGTCCTGACCCGCAACGTGCCCGGCTGGCGCGTCCCGGCCGGGACCGTGATCGACCAGCGTGTGTTCCTGGAGGCGTCGGTGGTCGACTCCCGCACCACCCGGCCGCAATCCCACCCGCAGGTGTCATGACCACAAGCTGCCGAACCTGATCATCACCAACGCATCGGCGAGCGCACTGGCGGCCGACCATTCCGGTGATGATCCAGCGTGGGTGGCGACCAAAGGTGGTGTGCGCCGCCCGCGCAAGGGGGCGGGCCGGGCCCGTGGTGCGAAAATTCGTTCACGCAGCTCAGGGCATTCACAGACCGGGCCGGTCACGGCGTTGCCCATGCGCTTGGTCTCGACGGTCAGCAGCGCGCTGTCTACATAGATGCCCTGATGATGGCGGATCTCCCGGAGTGGTGGGGCGCCCGGCACCCCGAGCGCATGGGAAACACCCCCACCAGCACGCCTGCCCCGCCGCCTGACCATCAACGGTGGCTTCAGGGTCGACGGCGGCCATCACCATCAGCTCGACCAGCAGGCCAGACGCCTCGGCTTCGCCGACCTGCGCGCCTGCCTGCAAGCCCTGCTCGACGATGGCTGGAGCACCCCCCAGCTCGCCACCCACCTCGCCACCACCCAGGCGGCCATCCGCCACGCCATCACCGACCACCACCTCCACCAGCTCCCCCATCAGGAGCTGCTGGCCCGTCAGCGCCAGCGCGCGGCCCAGCAGCGCGCCGCCGCCCGCGTGGCCGAACTCGGCTCCCCCAGCGTGCGGGCCTATCTGGTAGACCGGCTGGTCACCAAGGCGTGGACGCTGGCGCAGCTGACCGCCGAGCTTGGCGCCGCGCCCACCACGGTGCGGCGCCTGCTCGATCAGCACGGGGTTCGGCGGGTGGGGCCGACACCGCGGCAACGCGCCGTGCGAGGGCGAGGCCTGGGACCCCGGGCGCAGGCACATGTCGCACAACAGCGGCGACAGGCGCGCCTGATGGAGCTGGGCTTCGCTGGGATCGATGAGTACCTGCGGGACCGGTTTGTGGGGCGGGGCTGGTCGGTGCGGCGGCTGTGCGCCGAGCTCGGGGTCGGTCATGGTTGGCTGGATGGACAGCTGGCCCGGCTCGGACTACGACCCTGACCGCAGGCTCAGCGGGACTGCCGTGGGGTTCGAGTCGGTGGGTGCGTCACCAACCTTTGGCATACCCGCGGCTGACCACGACGCTAGCGCTCTGAGCAGCGGTGACGAGGGCCTTCGCGTAGATGATGTCGATGTTCCCGCTGATCGCCCAGACGATCGCGATCGCGAGCACGGCGGCAAGCCCGATGACGACGCGCGTCCAGTTCGCGGTCGGCACCGTGGCAGTCATCCGGGAGGCGTAGACACCTGCAGCAGCGGGCGTCACTCGCTGTCAACCTGTGGGTGCCGAAAACTCGTCCACATCATGCGACCTGGGCATATTCGTGGATCAGCCCGCCCAGTCGATCGACCCGCATGTCCGCCGCCGGAGCAGCCGGCGAGCCGACCCCGAGCGGTGCCGCTTGCCCGAGCGCGCGGTGTGCTCGGTGTTCGTTGTAGTGCGCCACGTAGCCGGCCAGCACCGTCTCCAACTGCCGTCGACCAACGACCACCATCCGATCGAGCAGCTCACGACGGACCGTGCACGCACTGAAGATCCACCGCCATCCACTCGCCCAGCCGCGAGATCACAGAGGATGGCCGCTGACCTTCTCCGTCAGCGCATCGCTGTCCTTTGCCATCGAAGGTGGCCTGATCCGAGCCGCTGACCTGGACGGGCCTGTTTGAGTGGCATGCGGATGCGTGGGAATCTGTTGCCCGGCTCGGGCCGAACGGGCGCCCGTCCCCCCGGTCGTGGGCCCGAGCCAGCAGCGCTGACGCCGGGCACGGCGATGCGAAGCCGCCGGGCGGGTCAGCCCGCGGGAGCGCCCTCCAGGTTGGCGGCCATGCGCTGCAGCACCTCCACGGTCGCGAGGTACTCCTCCCGGGCGACGCCGTCGACGAGCCGGCGCCGGGTGACGTCGACCTGCTCGGCGATCTTGGCCCGAGTGGCCTTCCCCGCGGCCGTGAGCGCGTAGCGCCCCCCGTCGTTGACGACCAGCGCCCGGCGCTCGAGGTCGCTCAGGACCTCATCCAGCGTGATCGCACCCTGACCCCAGAAGGGCCGCAGCGCCTCGGCCAGCGCAGGCGCGTCGCTCGGCCCCTCGTGGAGGAAGTTCATCGTCTGCCAGTGCCGGCGCGTGAGACCCTCGGCGGCGAGCGTGGGGTCCAACGCGCCATCGATTGCACGGTCCAACCGCTTGAGCCAGTATCCGATCGGATATCCGGTGGGCCCTTCGGCCGGACCTCCTAACGAATATCCGGTGGATCCTTCGGTCGTCATCGGACCTCCTAGCACATGTAATGTAGCAACTAGATGTCAAAGATTATGCATTGGAGGCATCGTGCCGCGCAAGCGCCCCAGCGGCGAGTGGGTCCAGGAGGATGAGCACGTCAAGGCCGTGGAACGCGCCATGGTCGCGATCCGCAGGAGCCAGACCCGGCGTGCGCTGACCCGCCTCGCGGACGGGCGGGACGACGCCGACGATTCCGGCGTCGTCGGCGGCTCGGCCGTCGACGTTCTCGACGCGATCGAGGCCGCGGAGCAGGCCGGCATCCCGGCCACCGTCTCCGGCGTCGCGGCCGCCCTCAACGTCGACCAGCCAAGGGCGAGCAAGCTCGTGGCCGCCGCCGTCCAGGCGGGCCTGGTGCGCCGGGAAGCTGACCAGGCCAACGGCCGCCGTGCGCTCCTCGTCCGGACCGAGCGGGGCAATGCCCTCTCCCAGGAGCTGCACCGGTTCCGCCGCTCGATCTTCGCCACGGTGATGTCCGACTGGACCGACGCCGACCGCGCGGCGTTCGCCCGGCTGCTGACCCGCTTCGTCGAGTCCCTGGCCGGCATGACAGGGCGCGGCGGGAATCGGTGACCTCATCGACGCCGAGCGAGTTCAGCACCGACAGCAGCTGCCCGGTCGGCGACCCGTAGCCGTCGGAGCCGGTTGCACCTCCATTCCTGGTTGCCAGTTCGCGGCCGCGCAATCACCGCCACGTCGACCCGCGCGCTCACGCCGCGGCAGAGATCGGGTGGGGGATCTGGCTGACCAGGTCGCAGCCAGCTCGTCGATCAACGCTGGCCGGTAGCTGTTCCAGCAGCCGCCCCCACGTGACCCGCGCCTGCTCGCCCAGCCGGGCAGCAGCCATCTCCCCACTCGTGTTCGAGGAACGCCTCGCCACTGCCATGCCGCTGGCTCACATGCGAGTAGCCTGTCAGACAAACTGGAGGAGAACGTTCATGGCAGCGGACCTCAACCACCACCACCGCGACACGCTCGAGAAGATCTTCAGGCATCCGTCGAGCGGCAACATCGAGTGGCGTCAGGTGCTGTCGCTTCTGGAGGCTGTCGCAACCACGACTGAAGAGCTCAACGGCAAGTTCAGGGTCACGCTCGGCTCCGAGACCGAGGTCCTGCAGCCGCCGGGCGGCAAGGACATCGACCAGCAGATGGTCGTCGACCTGCGGCGGATGCTCACCAAAGCTGGGCTGGCGCCGAGCTAGCTCGACCGTCGCTCGACGGCGGCCGACCGGCGGCGGTTGAAGTGCGGCTGCTCGAGGACCAGCTCGCCGTGGGGCGAACAGCGCCCTGATCCAGAATCGGCCTTTGTGTCGTCGGCTCCGTGGCGCACGACCGGCATCGTTCAGGAACGGAGCGGGCTGGTCCACGTGCAGCCTTGGACGAACGTTCCCTCGCCGCTCGGACTGGCGGGCCGAGCTCAGTGGCCTCCGTACACGGTGTAGCCGCGATTGCGGAGGCGCCTGGCCAGTTCGCGCTCCATCGCCACGGCCTCCTCGCGCGTGGCCATCGGATTGAAGCGGCGATACAGCCCGGGCCGGAGATGTGTCCCGTGCTTTCTGACGTGCCGGGAAGACCGGTAGCCCTCCTTGTGCTGGCGGAAGCGTTGCGCCGGCGGGACGGCACTCTGGCCGACGTAGACGTTGGGATACCTGGGGTTGCGACGGTGTCCCACGGTGTCGTCCAGTTCGATGACGTAGACGTAGTAGCGGCGTGAGGGTGCTTCTGGTGGGGCGTGTGAGCGATCCATGGTCCACCTTCGGCGGCGCTGCCGGCGCCGCGTAGGGTAGGCGGCCGCGGGATGACTCGTCGACCTTGTAGACGGCCTCCAGGTACCGCAGGTCCGACCGGTGGTCCTCATCGGAGATGGCTTCCACGGCGAGCAGCGGGTCCAGCCCGGTCTCGTGGAACGATGATCTGCGCGCACTGCAACACCATCTCGCCGCCGCGGAGACGTCCGCTGCGGCGTTGCCCCGTGCGCGCGGACTTCCCGCCGCTGCTGATGGAACCATCACCAGCACGTTGGTCACCTCGCTCACCTTGGGTAGGTATGGGATGATCTCGGCGACAACCACGAGCCCAACACTCCAGAGTCAGTGCTGGCTGGCGGGTGACGCTACGCCCACGTCAACGACCCCACTCCGTGGAGAAGGTGCGCCAGTGACCGACAGTTGGTCCTCCCCCGGCCAGCAGCCGCCCGAGATCGACACCAGCGTGGCGCACTCCGCCCGCGTCTGGAACTACTTCCTCGGCGGCAAGGACTACTTCCCCGCCGACCAGCAGGCAGCCGAGATGGCGCTGCAGCTGATGCCGAGCCTTGTGGAGGCCGCCCGCGCCGACCGTGGGTTCCTGGCTCGTGCGGTCCGCTACCTGGCCGGCGAGGCGGGCATCCGCCAGTTCCTGGACATCGGCACCGGCCTGCCCACCGCCAACAACACCCACGAGGTCGCCCAGCGGGTCGCACCCGAGTCACGCATCGTCTACGTCGACAACGACCCGCTGGTGCTGGTCCACGCCCGCGCCCTGCTCACCAGCAGCCCCCAGGGCGCCACCAGCTACATCGAGGCCGACCTGCGCGACCCCGACAAGATCCTGGACGGCGCCGCGGCGACCTTGGACTTCGAGGAGCCGATCGCGCTGATGCTGCTGGGGATCGTGAACTTCATCGTCGACGACCAGCAGGCCCACGCGATCGTCGAGCGGCTCCTGGGCGCGCTGCCCGCTGGCAGCTACCTGGCAGTGACCCACCCCACCACGGAGGTCCACGGCGAGGAGGTCGAAGAGGCGATGCGGCAGTGGAACCAGAGCGGCGCCGCGCCGATCCGTGCCCGCAGCCACCAGGAATTGGCCCGCTTCTTCGACGGCCTGGAACTGCTGGAGCCCGGGGTCGTCTCCTCCTCGCCTGGAACTGCTGGAGCCCGGGGTCGTCTCCTCCTCGCAGTGGCGGCCCGACCCCGCCAACGGCAAGCCGGTCGAGGTGGCCGAGTACTGCGCCGTGGGACGCAAACCGTAGAGCACAACCCGAGGCGGTGATCCTGCAGGCCGGCCCGATTGGCGGGCGCTGCTCGGGTTCCTCGGCCACCGAGGGACCCCCTGCCTGCTGATCGGATCGACCAGGGAGCCGCGCGGCGCATCGGCGGACAGGCTGCCCGATCTCATCGATCTTGAAATCGTCAGGATCGACCTGCGAGCTCGCACCATCCAGGTAGAGGGCAAGCCCAAGGTGTTGCCACCCAAGGAGTTCGAGATCTTGTTGCAGCTGACGCTCTCAACCGCGACAGGGCGACGCGGCAGTGTCCCTGGCGTCCACGCCAGCCGTAACGATTCCGGGACGGTGACCAGCGATCCTCAGCGGTGAAACAGGGGATGTCGACGGCAGCCTCGAACGCCACAGGAGGTCGAGATGGCCACGCCTGCCGTTCCGCCCGAGGTCCAAGCCGTCTTCCGTGAGGTTCGCACCTGCGAGTTCACCACCCTGGCCAAGGACAACACGCCGATCACCTGGCCGACGGTGGCGCTGTACCAGCCCGCCCAGGCGCGGTTCGTCACCACCACCTCGATCGGCTTGCCCCACAAGGCCTACAACCTCCGGCGGACCCCTCGGGTGGCGATGCTGTATTCCGATCCGACCGGCAGCGGCCTGGCCGCGCCACCGGCGGTGCTGGTCCAAGGCGACGCCATCTGCCCCGACCAGATCGTGACCCGCAGCGAGGAGCTGGACGAGCTCGGCCGCCTGATCATGGTCCGCCAGCCGGTCTCGGCCAGGTACTCGGCCAACCCACTGGCCCGCTACCTGTCGGACTGGTACCTCATGCGGTTGCTGATCTACATCACGCCCCGCCGGATCCGCTGGTGGCCGCACGGTGACTTCTCGCGTCCGGCGGCAGAGCTGGAGATCGACCATGTGGGGTGAGATCGTCAAGCGCCTGCCACGCTTCCCGAGCGCGGTCCTGACCGGCCTGGACGCCAGCGGCGACGCGGTCAGCGTGCGCTGCCAGCCCACGGTGGACCAGCAGGCGCAGGTCCTGCGGGTGCTGGTGCCCGATGGGCTGGGGATCGTCCCTGGCCCGGCCGGGCTGCTGTGCCACCGGCACGACGACCAGCTCTGGGGGCTCAGGAGCTTCCTGCTCCGAGGCAGCCTGGAACCAGCCGACCACGACTGGGTGTTCCACCCGCATCAGCTCGTTCGTGGCATGGACACCACACCGCTCAGCAACCTGCGACTGCTGCGCAACAGCCGTCGCACCGCCAAGCGCTACCTTGCCGCCCGCGGCCTGGCGCGCCCGGCGATCCCATGGGAGCACTACGCCCAGCTCAAGAACCAGGCCGGCGTCGACGACGCGTGAGCCTGGTTCTGACTGACAGAACGCGGGCCATGTGGCGGCCACCGGCTCGTTGAAGTACGCGGTCAGCCCGCTGTGGCTTGCTGGACCGGTCCGCCGCCCGAGCCCAGGGACCGGGGATGCCCACGCCGACCAACGCCCGACCCGCACCAGCCCGCACCCGCCGACGCACGGCGCGGCGGGAGCGGGAGGCCGTGGAGGCGCTGCGGGCGGCGGCGCGGGCGTTCGCGGCGCGCTCCCGCGCTGCCCAAGGGCTGCCGCCGCGCATCCAGGACCCGAGGTGATCGCCAAGCTGGTGGTGCTGTTTCGGCCCGTTGCCGGCGACCAGGCCAGCACCGATAGGCGGGCGGGGTTGGGGCTGACCGCCTCGACGACCAACCGCAGCGGAGGGGGTTGCGCAGTCGGGCTCCCGATCCCCCTACCGGCCGGGCTACCGACCGGCCTACCAGCTACGTAGGTAGGTTGCGAGGGATCTTGTGAAGGTCAGAATTACCCTGCGAGTCGGCCAACACCGCAGAATTGATCCACTTCGGGAGCGCTGAGGTCGTCGGGCTCGGGCCGCCAACGCGAACACGAGACCACACCGGGATCGAGCAGTTCCACCCGGTCGAAGAAACGAGTGATCTGCTGCGCGGTGCGGAAGGTGATCGGGGGCTTGGCATTCTCGTTCCAGAACTGCCGTGCCGCCTCCGCCTCTTCGGCGTTCACCTCGTTGCTGGCGTGGGCGATCGCTAGGTAGCTGCCGGACGGCACCGCATCGAGTAGCCGGTTCACGATTGCCTGCGCCTCGTCGTCGTCGAGGATGAAGTTCAACACGCCCAGCAGGGTCAGCGCGACCGGTTGGGTGAAGTCCAGCGTCTGGGCGGCTTCCTGCAGGATCTTGTCGGGGTCGTGCAGGTCGGCGTCGATGTAGTCGGTGGTGCCCTGCGGAGTGCTGGTGAGCAGGGCGCGAGCGTGGACCAGAACCAGCGGATCGTTGTCGACGTAGACGATCCGCGACTCCGGCGCCACGGCCTGGGCGACCTCGTGGGTGTTGTCCGCGGTGGGCAGGCCGGTGCCGACGTCGAGGAACTGGCGAATCCCGGCCTCGCCGGCCAGGTAGCGGACAGCGCGGCCGAGGAAGGCCCGGTCGGCGCGGGCGGTGGTCCGCATGTTCGGCAGGAACTGGAGGATCTGCTCCCCGACCTCCTGGTCGGCGGGGAAGTTGTCCTTGCCGTCCAGCCAGTAGTTCCAGACCCGCGCGGTGTGCGCCACGCTCGTGTCGAGCCGGGACTCGATCTGCGGGTCGCCGGAGGTGAGCGAGCTGTCGGTCACGGATGCACCTCTTCATTCCACGCTGCGCCGCGTCTTGACGTCACGCGCAGCATAGTCTTCCGTGCCCTGTCTACAAAGGCTCGCGCCTCCAGGTGACAGCGGCGAGGCCGTGCAGCCCAATGAGCTGCAGGGGCACCGTCCGTGCCTGTCACCGGAACGGGCGATCCTCTGTAGAGTAAGACCGGTAGAGGCCGCCAGCGCGTTGGTGCAGGTCAGCTCGCCTAACAGGCGGTTGTCGGCGGCCCGACTCCCCCTGGTGCAACCGGGCCGGCGCTGCTGGGGTGAGCTGCGGAGCTGCCGGGGTCGGCAGCTCCCTCGGCAACTCCGACGGCAGATCGCTCGGCAGCTCCCTCAGCAGCCTTGGACTTGCCGGGGGTCGCATGACTGTTGGTGCAGGCAGGCGGCCCTGTTGGTGCGCTGTTGGTGCCACGACTCCGGAACGGAGCCGCCTATCGTCCCCCTGCGATCCCCAGACGGGGAGCAGGGTGGCCGATGGGCGGCCCGCGTCCTGGGCGCCCCGGGCGCCCTGCGCGGCCTGGCCCGGCGCCGGGCGCTCGTCTGCCGCGCCGTCAGCTACGCGACCCCCGCCGCGTCGCCGCCTTGGTGCTGGTCCTCGTCTTCCCAGGGCTTGGGCAGCTCGGGGTCCTGGTCGCGCGGATCATCGGCGGGGTTGAGCGGCCGATCGGCCCACTCGACCTTCAGCGTCTTGTCCGGGTCAAACGGGTGCCGGCCCCGGCCCTGCGGGAACAGGGTGATCCTGCGGGTGACGCCTCGGATGACCGCGCGCCGCCAGGCAAGATCGCGGCGGCCCCATTCGCGGCGAATATCGGCGGCGGTGATCGCCTCCTCCGGCAGCACCGTCACCGCACGGGCAAGCGCGAGCCGGCGAAGCTCGCTTCGGGCCTGGGCGATCATGCCGTCGAGCTGCGCGGCCGTGTCCAGGTAGGTCTCCTCCGAGATACGGTCGTGGACGTAGCAGGCGTCGGCGGCGCGCTGGATGCGCGCCTCGTAGGTCGTGATGTCGGCCACCAGCTCCTTGACGCGGCCGTGGTCGGCGGAGTCCACCCGCAGGCCCTCGGCCAGCTCCGGCGACTCCAACGCGCTCAGCACCGCCTCGGTGATGAACTCGTCCACCAGCCGGATGTCCCGTTGCACGCCGCCGCAGCCGCCGCGCTTGCCGCCCATGATCCGGCAGGCGTACACCACCCGGCCGCCAGCGACGTTCTTGGCGAACAACAGCCGCCCGCACCTCCCGCACGTCAGCAGGCCCGACAGCAGGTACTTCCGCCCCGCCGCCTTGGGCCTGGTGCGCCGGGCGGGGTCGGTCAGCAAGGTCACCAGCAACTCGTGCTGCTCGGGGGCTGATGATCGCCGCCCAGGTGGCCGGGTAGGTCTTGGCTTTGTGCTCGCGCAGCCCCGCGATCCTGGGGGAGACCAGGATGCGCTTGAGGTTGCCCTGGGTCCACAGCTCCCCACCGTGGGGGGTCGGCACCTCCTGCTCGTTCCAGTCCTTGGCGACCGACCGGACCGACTCGCCCGCCAACACCCGCTCGGCCGCCTCCCTGATCCTGGCCGCCTCGGCGGGCACGACCGCCTTGTAGGCGCGGTCCCGGTTGATGATCTGGCCGTGCGCGTCGTGGACGGCGCCCTCGTACCCGTAGGGACGACGGCCGCCGTTGGGCCGCCCGTCCTGGGCCAGCTCGAGGTGCTTGCGGCGCAGCCTGCGGGAGGCGGCGTCGGACTGGTTCTTGGCGACCGCGCCCTTGATCCGCAGCGTCAGCATGTCGTCAGAGTTGGACAGGTCGGTGTCGCCGTAGCAGGACACCAGCCGATGCACGCCCGCCTTGAGGCAGGCGTCGGCGAACTCCTCCAGCTCCCGCGGCAGCCGCGTCAGCCGGTCCTCGTGCCAGACGATCACCGCGTCGACCTTCCCCGCCCGAATATCCGCCAGCATCCGCCGGTAGTCCGGGCGAGGCTTGCCCGTCCACGCCGACAGGTCGTTGTCCACATACGTCTCGCAGACCTGCCACCCCAACCTATCCGCCAACGCGAGGCAGTCCTCCCGCTGGCGTTCCACGCCGGCTTCGATGCCTTGGGGGTCGTTGGAGATGCGGTTGTAGATGGCGACCCTGGTGAAGATCGCTGCCCGTGGTGCCGGCATCGGCGTTGCCCTCCTGTTCGGCGGGTCGGTCTGATTGTACCGACTTGGAGGGTCATTCAAAATCGTTCCGGAAGGCAACGAGTTCTGCGTCTGCTGAACGAACGAGCCGAAGATGGCTGCAAATCTGACGGAGACGAGCAAGAAGTCTCCTTGGCCAACCCGCAAATGGTGGGTGGCGGTGGTGACTGCGCTGGCCGCCTTTTCATCAACTGGATCCAGGCTGGAACGTTTACGAAGGAGATGGCGATCGCTTTGATGGGTGTCGGGGCGCAGGCCTTAACCTCCTAACTGGTCCTTAATGAGAACACCCCAGGTGGGTCCCCCTGAAGTAACCAACCGCGAAGGTCCCCCGGCGTTTCCATCCAGGCGGGTGATCATCCGGTGCTGAGGCGCCGTGCGGTGCGTGCCACGTCGATGCGCTTGAGCTCCTTGCGCCAGGCCGGGTAGCGCTCGCCGTACTGCTGGCTGATCTTGCCCTCCTTCAGCACGACGATGTAGCCACCGGGGGTCATCCTGAACGCTTCCTTGGCTGTCCCCATGTAGTCGAAGCGGTCACCGGCGTTGCTCTGCGGGTCGAACCAGCGTGGGCCGACGAAGTTGGAGACCGTCACCTCGTGCCCACCGATCGCGACCGTGTAGCTGTCGGACTCGACCGGGTCAGCGACCTCAAGGGCCACGGCAACTCCATCGCCCCGGTCGGCCCACAGGTTGACGTTGGGGTCGACGTAGGTCTCCAGCACCTCATGGGACAGGACGCTGGCGACCGACAGCGACCTGGTGAGCGCGTCGCCTCCATTGTCGAGCACCGGCCGGGCGAACACCCGACCAAAGATCAGCTCGCCCTGGCTCTCGGTGTGCCAGCCCAGCGCATCGGCCTGGTCGGGATCGTCGAGAATCGCGATCACCCACGCGCCCGGTGGCGCGTCCGCCTCGGTGGAGCTGTACACCACCGGGATGACCCGGCGGCCCCACAGCGGCGCGGCGTGCAGGCGCAACTGCGCCGCGCAGGCCCTGGTCATCGTCTTGACGTCGTCGTCGCTCACCAACGTGGACTTGTTGACCACCGTGATCATTGGTCGCTCCCCTCTGCCTCAGCGCCCGTCGCTGGGTCGCCGGCGTCCGAAACCTCGGGCCTCCTTGCCTTGCTGCCGGCAGCGCTCTGATATTCAAACTGCGGGAGCGAAATAGCAACCCCATCGTTTCGCGGCTCGAGCGGCTTCTCGCCAGCGAACTCCGGACGGCCCGAATGAGGTTTGGACATAGAGCCTGCTGAATGGCCGATCAACCGAATCCCTGAGGCAGGCGAGCGCTGGCATGAGCGCGTCCGCGAGCGGGCGGTCCCGCAGTTTGGCGACGGTTCGCTGCAGGGTGCGGCGAGCCGCTCCCCCCCTCCAACCTGAGGTCGAGCGCCGATCCGGAGCACCTGCGCGATCGATCTCGTTTCGACTGGGGTATTGCCTTTCCGCGCATTTGTGATGTGATGCATAGCCGTCGCATTCCCGCCCAAGGGAGGGCAGATGGACCACACGTCGAACCCAGATCGCGAGAACGACCAGCGACTCAGTCGCAGGCGCTTCCTCCGCTACACCACAACGGCCGGCGCTCTGGCCGCTGGTAGTCCGGCGATCGCCGCGCTTGCCGGTACCGACCCGGCGATGGCCGCAGCGAGCAGCTCGGCCCCCGGCGTTCCGTCGTTCAAGTGGGAGGAGGCGACCATCGCCGAGCTGCAGGCGGCGATGGAGGCGGGGAAGCTGACGTCCCGGCGTTTGGTGGAGGCCTACGTCCAGCGCATCAGGCAGATCGATCTCTCTGGGGTCCAGCTCAACTCCGTGATCGAGGTCAACCCGGACGCGCTGGCGATCGCCGATCGGCTCGATCGGGAGCGCCGCAGCAAGGGTCCGAGGGGGCCGCTGCACGGCATCCCCGTCCTCGTCAAGGACAACTTCGCCACCGATGACCAGATGGAGACGGCGGCGGGATCCCTGGCCCTGGTGGGGTCCCGAGTTCCCCGGGATGCCTTCGTCGTGAAGGGGCTGCGCGACGCGGGCGCGGTCATTCTCGGCAAGGCGAACCTGTCCGAGTGGGCGAACTTCCGGTCGCTGCAATCATCGAGCGGCTGGTCCGGCCGGGCCGGCCAGTGCGCGAACCCGTACGTGCTCGACCACAATCCCTGCGGCTCCAGCTCCGGGTCCGGGGCAGCCGTGTCGGCCAACCTGTCCGCCGTCGCCCTCGGGACCGAGACCGACGGCTCGATCGTGTGCCCTTCCTCGACCAACGGCGTGGTGGGCATCAAGCCAACCCTTGGCCTCACCAGCCGCTCGGGCGTCGTCCCGCTCGCCCACAGTCAGGACGTCACCGGCCCGATGTGCCGCACGGTGGCCGACGCCGCGACGGTGCTGGCCGCCATGACGGGCGTCGACCCTCGGGACCCCGCCACGGCGGCGAGCCAGGGTCACTTCTTCAAGGACTACCGCCAGTTCCTGGATCCCAACGGCTTGCGAGGTGCCCGGATCGGCGTGTGGCGGGAGGGGGTGTTCGGCGTCAGCCCCGAGGCTGACGCGGTCGCGGAAGCCGCGATCACCCAGCTCAGCCGGCTCGGGGCAACGGTCGTGGACCCGGCCGACATCCCGAACGTGAACGACGCCGGCGGCCCTGAATTCACCGTGCTGCTGTTCGAGTTCAAGGCCGACATCGCCAACTACCTGTCGGAGCTCACCAACACCTCGATGCGCACGCTCGCCGACCTGATCGCGTTCGACGACGCCCACGCGGATCAGGAGATGCGCTGGTTCGGACAGGAGATCTTCCTGCTGGCGGAGGAGACCGATGGGCTCGACGACCCCGTGTACAAGGCGGCGCTCGCGACCTCCAAGCAGCTCATGCAGGACGCCATCAACGGGGTCATGAGCAGGTTCGACCTGGACGCGATCATGAGCCTGACCGGAAGCCCGTCATGGACGACCGACCTGGTCAACGGCGACCACTTCCTCACCGCCAGCTCGACGCCGGCCGCGGTGGCCGGCTTTCCGAACGTCACGGTCCCTGCCGGCTTCGTGTTCGATGAGCTGCCGGTCGGCATCAACTTCATCGGCAGGCAGTGGGACGAGCCGACGCTCATCAAGCTGGCCCACGGGTTCGAGCAGGGGACCAAGGTGCGGCACGCTCCGAAGTTCCTGGCCTCGCTGGGGGTTCGCGACTTCGTCCCAAGGGACACCGGGGTGCAGGGCGGATCGAAGGCGCAAAGCCGGCGCCAAGCCGCCCCCACGGCCAAGCCGCGAGGAAACCCGATGGCCGGCAGCCTGTAGGATCCACGGGCTCACCAACGCGCATTTATCATTGGGACACCGCGGGGTGCCACTGGTCGATCGTGGTGGCTGAGTTGCTCGGCCCGGCTGCCGCGCGACATGCTGGTGGATCGCGGGCAGATCGAGCATGCGCGGTAGGTAGCCCAACAACCGAAGGGGGAACCCATGGCCGACAGCGTCTACCGGGTCACCGAGGTCGTCGGGACCAGCAGCGAGTCGTGGGAACGGGCGGCGACCGTGGCCGTCGAGACAGCGGCCAAGAGCCTGCGGGATCTCCGCATCGCCGAGGTCGTCCAGCTCGACATGGCGATCGAGGATGGGCAGGTGCGGGCCTACCGGGCAAGGGTCAAGATCTCGTTCAAGCTCGAAGCCGAGGAGTGAGCGCACAGCTTCCGGCTGACCGCCGGTGGCAGGACCCGCACGTACCGCATGCGGGTCGACGAGCCCGAGCCCGGTCGCGTGCTGACCGAGTCCGACACCGGATCGTCGCTGGTGACGACGTGGACCGTGACGCCAGAAGGGCATGGGTCCCGCGTGCGCGTGGAGACGCGCTGGCAGGGCGCGGGAGGCGTCGGCGGCGTCTTCGAGCGGCTGTTCGCGCCTCGGGTGCTGCGCGGGATCTACAGCGACGAACTGGGCCGGCTCGACCGCTACGCCCGCACCACCCCGCCGGAGTGAGCCGCGGGCGACGTCGCCAGCCCGGCGGTCCGCGTTAGGCGTAGAGCTGGCCGGCGAGGTATTTGAGGCCGCTGTCGACCTGGAGGGTGACGACCCGATGGCCGGCGCCGAGGCGGCGGGCGATCTGCGCCGCCGCGACGAGGTTGGCGCCGGTCGACGGGCCGGAGAAGATCCCCTCGGTGCGGGCGGCCTCGCCCGCCATCGCGAACGCGGCCGCTTCGGGGACGGCGATGACCTCGTCGAAGTCCTCGGGGGCGAGCATCGGCGGCCAGCGCCCGATGCCGCCGCCCTCGATATGGTGGATGCCCGGGACCCCGCCGGACAGCACCGCCGACTCCGCTGGCTCCACGACCGCTCGATGCAGACCAGGCAGCGCGACCAACGCGCGGCTGGTGCCGAGGAAACAGCCAGCGGTCCCGACGTAGCTGCAGAACGCGTCGATGGCCGGTGGACCGGGTAGCTGCGCGAGCAGTTCCTCGCCGATCGCTCGGTAACCCTCGACCATGTCGAGGTTGTTGAACTGGTCGGTCCAGAACGCCCCGGTCTCGGCGGCGATCTCACCCGCGCGGGCCACCATCGCCGGGATCAGCTCCGGGGTGATGCCCTGAGGGCTGTGGAGCAGCTCCACGTCCGCTCCGAACGCCTGCATCGTCCGGATCTTCTCGGCGGCGAACGCGTCCGACGACACGATCCGCAGCGGGTGGCCCTTCACGGCGCAGACCAGCGCCAACGACGAGCCGGTGCTACCGCCGGTGTACTCCACCACCGGCTGGCCCGGCTGTAGCCGCCCGTCGCGCTCGGCGGCCTCGATCATGGCCAGCGCCATTCGGTCCTTGTAGGACCCGGTGGGGTTGGCGGCCTCGAGCTTCACCCAGACCTCGGCGCCACCCTGGCCGGCCAGGCGCTCCAAACGGGCGACTGGGGTGTCGCCAATGGCATCGATGCCGCTCATGTTGCCTCCAGATCCGGCGGCGGTCCCGGAGCATTCTCCTAGAACTTCGTCTGCGGCCGCTTGGGCCCCTTGACCAGTGTCCGCGCTGACGTGGCCCACGCCATGCTCCAGATGCTCGACACCCCCGCGACGGTCACGCAAGCGGTTGGGGTCGCATAGTGAAGGCCTGACGCTCCCAGACCGTCAGCGTCCCGGTCACGGCGGCCGTGCTGGTCCGCACCTGCCGGTATCCGGCCGCCACAAGCGGGCCTTCGATCGCGGGACTCCAGCCATGGTGGGCGTTGATCATCGTCATCAGGAACACGCGGCTGGGGTCGCGGTGCGCGGCGAGGAACGCCATCACCGAGGACCGCCGCGGCGGGTCACCGACGAGGGTGCGGTCCGGCGGGATCGGACCGCGCGCCCAGGCGCTCGACCCCTCTTGGTAGGACCACATGTAGTACGACCAGCCCTTCACGCCCATGGTGCCGACCACGATCGCCGCGTCGCGCGGCCCGGCGTGGCCACGGGCCTCCTGGACCAGGGTCCGCATCCCGGCTCCCCAGGCAGGGTGCTGGCGCAGGTCGACGGCGTGCATCCTGCTGACCACCGTGGCGCTCGCCCATGCAACTCCCCAGCAGCCCGCCGCCGAGACGGCCAGGACCAGCGCCAGCGCCGCGACGCCAGCAGCCTGGGCCGCCGCATGTGGGCGCCGTGCCCAGCCCGCCGCCAACCCCGCGAGCCGCGCCACCCCGAACCCGGTGAGCAGGTAGAACAGCGGCACCATGAACAGGTTCACCCGCTCGAACCCGAACGGCCACAACCGCAGCGCCGACGCCGCCAGCTCGATCGCGACCGCTCCGTAGAGCGCCGCCGGCAGCGGCCGGGCGCGCGCGTCGACCAGGGCGAACGCCGTCCCGGCCGCGAGCCCGCCCACGAGCAGCCCGTCCAGCGCGACGTGGACGCCGCCCGGCAGGGGCCGCAGCCCGTTGGTCACCACGCCCGGGACGAAGGTCCCCAACCGCGTGGTCAGCCACCCAAGCCGTCCGGAGCGCGGCAGGAAGTCGAGGTTCCAGGTGCTGATGTTGGCGCTTTCGCGCTGCGGCAGCACGAACCAGATCAGGTGCGCCAGGGCCATCCCGCCGGCCAGCGCCACCGGGCCGACCCGGCGGAGCAGCTCCCCGCGACCGCGGGACCACCGCCCGCGAGCGAGGTCGATCACCAGCAGCGGGGCGACCGCGAACACCAGCGGCGTGGCCACCAGCATGCACAGCCCGATCCCGGCATACATGACGATCCGGGTCGGGGTGGAGTGGCCGTCCGGATCGGTCGCCTCCAGCCACAGCAGCAGCGCCACGACACAGCACAGCGCCTCGATGGCGTATGGCTTGAGCTGCAGCGCGTACGGCAGCAGCGGCCCGCTTGCGACCATGGCGGCGGCGATGATCGCGCTCGCCGTCACGCCGACCCAGTGCCGGGCGACCCGCCAGGTCGGCCAGCCGATCGCGGGCAACGCCAGCACCTCCGGTAGCCGCAACGCCCACTCGTTGTTGCCGAACGCGAGCGCCGAAGCGCGCTCGATCCCCACCCACCCGACCGCCACCGCGGTGTTGACGTGCCGCAGCTCCCGCCAGAAACCCGCGCTCAGCGACAGGTGGTAGGCGCGCCACTGCTCGTCGTACCAGAACGGCGCGCTGACCCTCGCCCGCACCCGCAGGAACACCACGGCCGCCTCGACCAGCAGCGCGGCAACCACGGCCGCACCCACCCACCTGGGCGCGGCGTTCGCGGCGGCCCCCGAGCCCAAACGGGAGCCAGCCCGCGGCGTGGATGCGTCCATCCCATGCACTCCAACTGGTGTCGTGAGGCCAGCGCGCATCATCCCGCTCGCCCGGTGAGAATTGGGCGAGCGTCAGGCGACCTCGGCGACCGCCTCCGCGAACTGGGCCGCGTACAGGCGAGCGTAGGCGCCGCCGGCGTCGAGCAGCTCGGCGTGGGTGCCCTGCTCGACGATCTGGCCGTTCTCCATCACCAGGATCAGGTCCGCGTCGCGGATGGTGGACAGGCGGTGCGCGATCACGAAGCTGGTCCTGCCCTTGCGCAACGAGGTCATGGCCCGCTGGATCATCACCTCGGTCCGGGTGTCGACCGAGCTGGTCGCCTCGTCGAGGATCAGGATCGCCGGCTCGGCGATGAACGCCCGCGCGATGGTGATGAGCTGCCGCTCGCCGGCGCTGACGCTGGAGCCCTCCTCGTCGATGACGGTGTCGTAGCCGTCCGGCA
>WNGL01002995.1_pt1 | contig 20337 bp, 18 predicted proteins | sample 5400591 | NCBI WGS metagenome assembly WNGL01 (sample SAMN13153377, study PRJNA577476) | soil metagenome | isolation source: 80 cm soil or saprolite under Garry oak tree replicate 1 | place: USA:California | collected 2016-06-15 | reverse complement strand
CGGGGCTTTGCGAACGGCAGGCGCTGCTTTGTCGGCAAAATCCCCGGGAATTTCAAGGAAATGCGATGCGACGCGCGCATGGATCGGCTCGGCCGGGCGAGGATGCCGCGCCCGACAGGTCGATTTTGCCGTGGGCGGTTGATTTGCGGCCCTGCTTTGGCCAGAAATTCGCCCCCAATAGGCAAGCGCGTAAGATTGGTTAAGCGGCCGGAAACCATCGCCGGTTCCCAATGGGGGCCGGCGCCGCGCAGCGGCGGGGAAGGGCGGGCACATGGGCGGGAAACGGATTCGGTTCGACAGGCTTGTGGGCTTTCCCGGCGCGACGCTCATCGCCGCCGTTGCGATGTGTGGCGTTGCTGCCGTGTCGGCCGGAGCGCAATGGCAGGATGAACGCGCCGTGCTGGTCCGCGGCGAGGCCACCCCGATCGCGCCTCCCAGTCGCGGCTGGAGCGGGGAGGCCGGCGGCTCCGGGCACCCGCTGATGACCCCGCAGGCGATTCTGGCCGCGGCCAGAATTTCCAGAATTGCATCGCGCAGCTGTGGCCGCAGGCCGCCCGGCGCGGCGTCTCCTGGCAGACGTTCCAGGCCTATACGGCCAATCTCGAGCCCGATCTCCACATCATGGATCTGCTCGATGCGCAGCCGGAGTTCACGAAATCGCTGTGGGATTATCTCGATCTCCTGGTCAACGATACGCGCATCGCGACCGGGCGGGAGATCTTGGCGAAATACCAGCCGACCTTCGCGGCGGTGGAAAAAGCCTACGGGGTCGATCGCCACGTCATCGCCGCGATCTGGGGCATCGAATCCAATTTCGGCAGCGCGATCGGCGAGCGCCCGGTGCTGCAATCGACGGCGACGCTCGCCTGCATCGGCCGGCGCCAGGATTATTTCCGGGAGGAATTCCTTTCGACGCTCGAAATCCTCCATCGCGGCGACGTGCGGCCCGATCGGCTCAAAGGATCGTGGGCCGGCGCATTCGGGCCGACGCAATTCATGCCGACCGCCTTCAAGCGTTACGCGGTCGATTTCGACGGCGACGGCAGGCGGGACGTCGTCGATTCCATTCCGGACGTCATCGCCTCGACCGCGAACAATCTGCGCACGGACGGCTGGATCACCGGCCAGATCTGGGGCTACGAGGTCGGGGTGCCGCCGGGGTTCGATTACCTGTTCGCGGACCGCTCGCGCCAGCTCATGATGCAGGAGTGGCAGCGACTCGGCATCCACCGGATCGGCGGCAAGGCATTTCCGCGCCCGACGGACCGCGCCTACCTGCTGGTGCCGGCCGGCGCCCGCGGCCCGGCGTTCCTGATGCTCAGCAATTTCCGGGTGATCATGCGCTACAACCCCGCGGAGGCCTATGCGCTCGCCATCGGCCATCTCGCCGACCGCTTGCGCGGCGAGGGGCCGCTGGTGCAGCCATGGCCGCGCGACGAGCGCGTGCTCAGCCTCACGGAGCGCTACGAGCTGCAGCAGCGGCTGGCGCTGCACGGCTTCGACGTGGGCGAGCCGGACGGACGGTTCGGGGCCAAGACCCGCGCCGCGATCCGCGAGTTCCAGCGGCGCGCCGGCCTGATCCCGGACGGCTTTGCCTCGACGCAAGTGTTGGACCGCCTGCGCGCGCAGTAATTGCCTCCCCGCTGGCGGGGGTTCGATCACGCGAGGCGTGATCGGGGGCCGATCCACCCTGCCGGTTTCGCCGGCGACTCTCCCTGTAGGGACGGAGTACCGCGAAGTTGACATTTTCGTCGGGCTATTGGCGGATGGCCCGTCGCTCTCGAAGGGAAGGTCGCGCTTGCATGCGGCCGGGGGCATCAAGATGAAAACGGCAAGCATTCTGGGCAAGCTCGCTGCACCGACCTTGGTGCTTGCGGCGGAGATTTGGCTCGCGTGTGCGGCCTCTCTTGTCCTCACCTCGCCTGCGGCGGCGCAATTCTGGGATTATCCCTTCTGGGGCCGGCGCCAGGCCCCGCAGCAGCAGCGCCAATGGGCGCCATGGAGCGGGGGCGGCGGCTGGCAGGGAGAGCGGTCGCAGCAGATGGATGCCACCAAGGCGCCGCCGCCGCCGCGCAAGCAGGAGGGCTCGCCGACCAAGACCGTGGTGGTCGTGGGCGATTCCATGGCCGACTGGCTCGGCTTCGGGCTCGAAGATGCGTTCGCCGAAACGCCGGAGATCGGTGTGGTCCGCAAGTACCGCACCTATAGCGGCTTGATCCGACCGGAATCCCGGAAGGAAGTCGATTGGCCACAGGCTGCAAAGGAAATCCTCGCCGCCGAGAAAGCCGATTTCATCGTGATGATGATCGGAACGAGCGACCGGCAGGCAATCCGCGAGCGGCCGCCGCGGGTCGCTCCGAAGCAGCAGCCGGTGGTGCCGCAGACGAAGCTCGAAGGCGGGCAGCCGACCTCGATCAATCCGCAAGCTGCCGAGGCGCAAGAGGGTGCCGGGGCCGAGCAGCCGAAATCCGCCGAGCAGCAAAAACCGGCCGCGGCTCCCGAACCGCCTGCCGGGCCGATGATGACCTACGAGTTTCGCTCCGAAAAATGGGGCGAGGCCTACGGCAGGCGCATCGACGAGACGATCGCAGTGCTCAAGAGCAAGGGCGTGCCGGTGCTCTGGATCGGTTTGCCGGCGATCCGCGGCACCCGTTCGACCGCCGACCTCGCCTATCTGAACGAGCTCTATCGCGCGCATGCCGAAAAGGCCGGCATCGTCTATGTCGACGTGTGGGATGGCTTCGTGGACGAGAGCGGCAATTTCGTCGCGCGCGGCCCCGATTTCGAAGGTCAGACCCGCGTGCTGCGCGCCGGCGATGGCGTGCATTTCACCAAGGCGGGCGCCCGCAAGCTCGCGCATTACGTCGAGCGGGAGATCCGGCACGTGATGCTCAGCCGCGGCGCGCCGATGGCGCTGCCGATGCCGGAGGAGCCCCAGCCGGACGCTTCGCGCACCGGCGTGCCGGCGGCGCGTCCGGTAGCCGGGCCGGTGGTGCCTTTGACGACCTTGACGAGCGCGCCTGAAGGCCTGGTCGGCGTCGGTCTGCAGCGGCCCGGCGTGAACGACCCGAATGCCAACCGCATCCTGGTGAAAGGCGAGCCCTTGTCGGCGATCAGCGGCAGGGCGGACGATTTCGCCTGGCCGCGGCCCGACGCGAGCTTGCGGATCGAGCCGGAACCGAGCGCGGCGCCGGCTCCCGCGCCGACGGCGAAATCCGGAAGCGGCGGCGCGCCGCCCGCGCCCAAACCGGGGGCGCCGGCGCCGGCACCGGCGAAAAAACATGCGCCCGCGGCTGCGGCCGCCGCCGAAGGCGGCCGTCGGCCGCTCTCGCTCGGCGACGATCAGCCGCGGCCCGAGCCGTCGCGCCGTCGCGCGCAACCCGACAACGCGCTGCGGCCGCCCGCGGCGGTGCCGCTCGCACCGATGCGTTGATCGTAACGCCCGTAGCGCAACGCGGTGCGCAATCCGGGGCCAAAACCCGCATTACGCTTCGCTACATCGGGCTACGTATTGAAATACTCATTCCCGCGCGGCGCCCAGGGTGTCGGCCATGGTCGCGCCGCGCTGTCCCATCGGCCGGGAGGCCGTCTCCGTGGTGTCGCGGACGGTTTGGTGCTCCATCTCGGCGTCGATCGCGGCGCCGGCCAGGACCACGATGATGGAGAGCCAGATCCAGGTCATGAAGCCGATGATGGCCCCGAGCGAGCCGTAGGTCTTGTTGTAGCTGCCGAAATTCTCCGCATACCAGGAGAACAGCAGGGATGCCGCGATCCAGACCAGCGCCGCGAACATGCTGCCCCAGCTGACCCAGCGCCACTGCGGCTCGTTCCGGCTCGGACCGTACCGATAGAGAATGGAGAGCGCCACGCCGACCGCCACGAACAGCAACGGCCATCTCGCAACTTTGATGATCCACTCGGTCGCGCTTTCCAGGCCGATGTATTTCAGAGCCAATGGCACGACCGCGACCAAACCGAGCGCCAGCAGCAGGAATACGATGGCCGCCAACGTCAGGCCCAGCGAGATCAAGTTGAGGCGCACGAAGCCGCGCTTCTCCTTCTCGCCGTAAACGATGTTGAGCGCGTCGAACAGCGCCTTGATGCCGGCGTTGGCGCTCCACAGCGAAACGGCAAGTCCGACGATGAATGCCAAGCCGAGCGTTCCCGCGCCTTGCGCGGCGAGCCGGCTCATCTGGTCGCGGAGCACTTCGATCGCGCCGCCGGGCACGAAGCTCGAAATCGAATCGAGGTGGCTGGCGATCGCTCCGGGGTCCGCGAACAACCCGTAAATGGCGATCAGCGCGGCGATGGCCGGGAAGATCGCGAGCAGGACGTAGAAGGCCACCCCGGCCGCAACCGCGATGACGCGGCACTCCGTGATGCGGGCGTACACGCGCCAGAGAATGTCCTTCCATCCCCGCGCCGGAATTTCCGACGGCGTTTCGGCGAGCCGGCCGCGATCCGCCGCGAAGGCGTGCTCGCTGCGTTGCACTCGCGTACCGGAGAATCGCTGTTGGCGGAATCCCGGGTCTCTCGTCATCCGATTGTTTGTCCTGCAACGCGCCGAGCACCGGGCTCCAGCCGCACGCGGAATTCACGCCGTCAACCGCGATTCGCCGAAGTCTGTTCCGGCAGGAGCGAAATAGGTTCGAAGCCTTGGCCGAACGGTCGAGCAGGCGACGCGAAGGAAATGATCGATAAAGGAATATGCGTCCCTTGCGCCCTGGCATGGAGGGGGCGGCCCCGATCGCAGCGTTTCCGTTCGGTCGAGGTCGCCGAAGCTCAGGAACCGGGCTCCCGAACCGAGCCTATTGTAGGACGACGGACGCGGATTTCCTTGTTCCAGATCAAGCCGGCTTGCCGGCGCGGTTCCAGCCGCGGCCGGTGTCGCCGAACGCCTCGCAACCGTCCTCGGTCACCGCCACGGTGTCCTCGAGCTTGATGAAGCCGCGGCGCGGGTGCTTCATCGTGGTCTCGATCGACACCACCATACCGCTTTCGAGCGCGCGATCCGCATCGTAGCCGCTGTAGGCGCGGTTCGTAGCGAGGCGCGGCGCCTCGTGGCTGATCAGTCCCATCCCGTGGGCGATGAATTCCAGATAGGGGCGGTGCGGGGAGGCGCTCATCAGCTTTTGGGCGGCAACGAAGATGTCGCCGCCGCGGGCATCGCGGCGGATCGGTTCGCGCGCCGCCTGCTGAATCACGTCGATTGCGGCGAGCAGGTCCTGCAGCTCCGAATCCGGCGCGCCCAAGATCCCCATCCGGCAGAGATCGCCGATATAGCCGCGATAGTTCCCGCCGGAGTCGAGCGAGATGACGTCGCCCGGCTCGAGCCGCTGATCCGACGGCGCCCGGTTCAAGCTGGTGCCGGCCGTGATCAGGCAATATTCGAACGTAAGCCCGCGGCCGACCTCTTCGCGCCGCAGCTTTTCGACGAGCTCGGTCTTGGTCGTGCCGGGCGCGCAGCTGGCGAACACCGCGAGCATGGACGCGACGACGCGCTCGGAAGCTTCCCGCAAGAGGCCAAGCTCGGCCGGGGTTTTGATTGCGCGCAGCCGCTCCAGCGGGAAATGCGCGTCGACGATCTCGCAGTCCGGCAGCGCCGCGCGCAGCGCCGCGTCGGCGTCGGCGGGCAGGAACGAGGTCTCGATCCCGATGCGCCGGATGCCGGGCCCGAGCCCGCGGACGTGCTCGACCGCAAGCTTGATCGCGTCGACCGAGCCCGAAGACGCCGGCTTGACCGCAGGGGGCCAGAACTTGCCGAGCTCGTGCTCGAATGCCTCGAGCCGGTAGCCGATATAGGCGGCCTCCTCCGGCCGGCTGCGCCGATAGACGAGCACCGGCAGATAGCGGCTCACACCCATGGCGTCCATGTAATCGAAGAAGAAGAAGCGATAGCCCCCGAGCAGATATTGCACGTTGTGCTTCGACGTGACGAGAAGCAGGTCGATGCCGGCGCCTTCGAGCAAATCGTCGAGGCGCGCGGTATCGAACGGGATGGGTTTTTCGGCCGGTTTTGCCGCGCGGGCGAGCGTTGCGCTGTCCATGATGTTCCTCCGAACGCCGATGCGACGATCAGCTTGCCCGATCGCATGGGTGCGTGTCACTAGCCCGCATGGCCGCCAGGAGGGCTCCGAAATGGTCGCGACCGGGAATATGTTCGCCGATATTTCTCCGGGCGGCGCCGAGGAGCAGGTCACGCAATTGCTGCGGGCGCCGGCGCTGCGGATCGAGCGCATCGTTTCCCACGCGCATGCGAGTCCGCCGGGGTTCTGGTACGATCAGGATTGTGCCGAATGGGTTCTCCTGCTCCGGGGCGCGGCGATCCTCGGGCTCGAGGGCCATGCGGAACCGATCCGGCTCGCAGCGGGCGATTACGTTCACCTTCCGGCCCACACGCGTCATCGCGTCGAATGGACCGACCCGGACCACCCGACCATCTGGCTCGCCGTGCATTATCGGTGATAACCGCATAGCTGAAATTATCCGGTGTTTTGGAGCGGAGAGCATTTGCTGATGCCCCTCGATTTACTCGAGACACCTCCCCCCTTGTCGGGGAGGCCGCCTCGCCCGCCATGCCCCTGATCGCGCTCACGGGCGGCACCGGATTCATCGGGCGATATCTGCTGCGCCAGCTCTCCAAGCGCGGCTATCGGCTGCGCGTCCTGCTGCGCCGTCCCAGCGTGCTGCCGGCGGAATGCGCGAGCGCGGTGGTGGGCGATCTCGCGCGGCCGCAGAACATGGCGGCGGCGCTGGCGGGCGCCGACGCCGTGATCCATTCGGCCGGCGTTTCCCACGAGATGTCCGGGCTGCCGGAGGACGACCATCGGGCGCTCAACACCGAGGCCACGATCGGCCTGGCGCGCGCGGCGCAGCGGGCGGGAGTTCGCCGTTTCGTGTTTCTCTCCTCGATCCGCGCGCAATCCGGGCCGACCGCCGCAAGCGTGCTCACCGAGGATTCCGAGCCGCAACCCACCGACGCCTATGGCCGCTCGAAGCTCGCGGCCGAACAGGGTTTGGCACAGCTCGAGCTCGATTGGGTCGCGCTGCGCCCGGTGCTCGTCTACGGGCCCGGCGTCAAGGGCAATATGGCGCGGCTGATTGCGCTGGCGCGCTCTCCGTTGCCGCTGCCGCTCGGCGGGCTCGTCGCACGGCGCTCGTTGCTCTCGCTCGATAATCTCCTCGCGGCGATCGATCTCTTGCTCGGCGCGCCGGCACCGCTGCGGCGGCCGCTGATCGTCGCCGATCCCGGACCGCTGAGCATTCCGGAGATGATCGCCGCGATGCGGGCCGGGCTCGGCCGCCGGCCCGGCCTGTTTCGCGTGCCGGCGCCGCTCCTCGAAGCGGCATTGCGTGCGATCGGGCGTTCGGAGACCTACGAGCGCCTCGCCGGCCCGCTGGTCGCGGATCCCGCGGCGCTTGCGCGGCTCGGCTGGACGGCGCCGGTCGCGACCGCGTCGGGATTGGAGCAGCTGATGCGGGGCGACGCGTAGCCCGGATGGAGCGCCCGGGAGCGGGCGCGAAATCCGGGATCCCGCATTCCGTTTCGCTTCATGCGGGCTACGAGCTTACGCCGCCTTCCATTTGATGGAGCAACCCATCGAGGCGAACTGCGGCGCTGGCGCCGCCCCGGTCGACGCGATCGCGCGCATCGCCTCGACGAGCTCCTTGCGGGCGCCGGCGGGCGGGGCATTCATGCGGCCCTCGTCCAGCCGGCCGCGATATTTGAGCTTGTGCGCCGCGTCGTAGCCGAAGAAATCCGGCGTGCACACCGCCCCATAGGCCCGGGCCACCGCCTGGTCCTCGTCGTGCAGATACGCAAACGGGAAACCGTGCGCTTTCGCGAAGCGCTGCATGTTGGGAAACGAATCCTCCGGATAGGAGTTCGCATCGTTCGAGCAGATCGCCGCAAATCCGATGCCCTCGGCGTTGAGCGTGCGCGCATCCGCCACCATCCGGTCGATCACCGCCTTCACGTAAGGACAATGATTGCAGATGAAGACGATCACCGTGCCGTTCGGGCCGGCGACGTCGGCGAATGCATAGGTGCGGCCGTCGGTCGCCGGCAGCCGGAAATCCGGCGCGGCCGCTCCGAGCGCGACCGGCGGGGGTGTGGCGGCCATGGTGGACCTCTCCTGATGAGGTCCAGCCTAGCACGAGATTACATCGGCGGTGCGATGCCGCCCCGGCCGACGTTCACGCGCGGCGCCAGCAGCGTTCCAGCCCGACCAAGCTCGGCTTCAAGAACCCCAAGCACGTCATCGGGATCACCGTTCTCGATCGCTGCCCCGGCGGATATTGGGAGGACCAGGGCTACAATTGGTTCAGCGGGCTCTAGGCATCGACCGGCCAGAGCCAGGCGGCGCCGCGCACGCCGCTCGAATCGCCGTGCCGGGCGCGCACGATCGGCGTATCGATGCCGTCGGAGAACGCGTATCGCTCCACCAGCGCGGGAAGTTCCTCATAGATCTGCGCGACATTGGAGAGGCCGCCGCCGAGCACGATCTTGTCGGGGTCGAGCACGTTGATCACGCCGGCAAGCCCGCGCGCCAGCCGATCCCGATAGAGCTCGAAACACGCGACCGCATCGCCGTCGCCGCGAGTGGCGGCAAGCGTGATCGCTTCCGGCGTCAGCTTCTTGCCGGTGCGGTCGCGATAGTCTCGCGCAAGCCCCGGCCCGGCGAGGAAAGTCTCGATGCAGCCGGTCTTGCCGCAGTAGCAGGGCGGCCCCGGCCGTTCGTTCTCACGCGGCCACGGCAGCGGATTGTGGCCCCATTCGCCCGCGATGCGGTTGCGGCCCGTGATGGTTGCCTTGTCGACGACCAGACCGCCGCCGACGCCGGTGCCGAGAATAATTCCGAACACCACGCTCGCATCCGCCGCCGCGCCGTCCACCGCTTCGGACAACGCAAAACAATTGGCGTCGTTCTCCAGCCGGATCTCCCGCCCCAATCGTCTTGCGAGATCCCGGTCGAGCGGCTTGCCGTTGAGCCCAGTGCTATTCGAATTCTTGATCAGGCCGGTTTGCTTCGAGATCGCTCCCGGCGAGGCGATGCCGACGCTTCCGCGCCGGGAGGTCTCGCGTTCCACGAAGGCGACGAGGTCGCCGACCGCATCGAGGATGGCGGGATAGTCGCCGCAAGGCGTCGGCACGCGGCGGCGCACCAGCGTTTCGCCACGATCGTCGAGCGCGATCGCCTCGATCTTGGTCCCGCCCAAATCGATCCCGATGCGCATCGATACGCGTGAGCCCTGTAGCCCGGATGGTGCGAAGCGAAATCCGGGCGCAGAGTACAGGTCATCACGCCGCGTTTGCCAGCCCGGGTACCGGCAGCGTCTCGCGCGGCAGCGCAGTTCGCGAAAGCGCCAGGTCCTTCACGATGCGGACCAGCTTGGCATCGCGGGGCACGCCCGCCATGGCGAAGCCGGCCTTGCGCGCCAGCGCCTGCATGGCCTCGTTGGAGCGCAGCACGTCGCCGACCAGATAGCGCGCACCGAGGCTCCGCGCCCGGCGCTCGAGATCGGCGAGCAACAGAGTGCCCAGCCCCTTGCCGCGAAAATCGTCCGCGACCGAGAGCGCGAATTCGCAATCGAGCCGATCGGGCGCCAGCGCATAGCGCGCCTCGCCGATCGGGCTCCATCCGCCGTCGATGCGCGTCTGGGCGAGCAGCGCCAGCTGGTTGCGAACATCGAGGTGCGTGACGCGCTCGATCTCGGCCGGCGGCAGCTCGCGCAGCGGACCGAAGAACCGATTGTAGCGTGCGTCCGGCGACAGCGCGCGGACATAGTCTTGCAGCGCCTCGGCGTCGCGCGGGCAAACCGGCCGCAGCATCACGCGTTCGCCGCCCGGCAGGCGCAGCGCGTGAACGAGACGGGGTTCCTCGCGGGCCATGGCGCTCACGCCGCACGCCGAAGCTCGTGCCGCGCCAGGATCGTTCCCGGCTGCACCACCAGCACGGCGGGGCCGGAGAGCGCGGTCACCAGCGTGAGACCGGGCCGGTCGAGCACGAAGGATTCTCCCCCGTGGAGGATCTTGTCCTCGGGGTCGCCCGCCTGGGTGATCCAGAGATCGCCGCCGAGGGATTTCACCTCGAGCCCGGCGCCGTCCTCGATCGGGAGCAATTCGCGCGCCTGCAGATGAACCGGGGTGTCGAGCGGACCAGCCATGGAAGCCTCCTCTTGCATGAGGGCGACGCATGCGATTTCATGGGGCATGCAGTCGAATCGTTGAACTAAACCGCAGAGTGGTGCAGAGTTCGGCGCGGCTCAAACGATCCTTTTTCAGCCAATGCATGAGTTTCGAGAATGGCAAGCAAGCGCTACGACCTGCCCCATCTGGCGTTCTTCCAGGGCTTCGAGGCCGCCGCGCGCACGCTGAGCTTCACTAAGGCGGCCGAGGAGCTGTTCATCACCCAGTCGGCCGTCAGCCGGCAGATCAAGGCGCTCGAGCAGCACCTCGGGCTAAGGCTGTTCGAGCGCCGGCCGCGATCGCTCCAGCTGACCGAAAGCGGGCAGGCGCTCTACCGGATCGCAACCGACGTGCTCGATCGGCTGCAGAGCGCGACCGACCGGCTCAAAGCCGAGACCCGCGCGCGGCAGCTCTCCATCACCACGACCACGGGCTTCGCCTCGCTCTGGCTCATTCCGCGGCTGCGCCGGTTCACATCGCTCCATCCCGACATCGACGTGCGCATCTCGGCCACCACCGACGCGCTCAACCTCGAGCGCAGCCTGATCGATCTCGCCATCCGCTATTGCAGGCCCGAAACCGTGCCGGAGGGCGCGGTGAAACTGTTCGGCGAGGAGATGATCCCGGTGTGCAGCCGTGCGCTGTTGCGCGACAAGGCGCGGCCGCTGAAAACGCCGCAGGACCTCGCGCATCACACTTTGCTGCATTTCGATTATGCCGGCGCGCAGACGATGTACATGGATTGGGGCACCTGGCTCACCGCGCTCGGCATCGGCGACCTCAGACCCGCGGGCGCGCTGCACTTCAGCCAGTACGAGCAGATGATCCAGGCGGCGATCAGCGGGCAGGGCGTGGCGCTCGGCCGTCAGCCGCTGATGAACGATCTGATCGAAGCGGGCACGCTGGTCGTGCCGTTCAAGCAGACGCTGGTGGGATCGCGGGCGTATTTCATCATCGAATCGAGGCTCTCCGCCGGAAAGCCGCACGTGCGCGAGTTCGCGCAATGGCTGGTGGCGGAAGCCGGTCGCGACGCCGGGCCGGCGCCCCGTGGGTGATGGGTACAAAATCAAAACTTTGTTTGTGGATTTTGACCATGAGGGGCCGCAATCGGCCCCTCCCCCGTTGTGGGGCCCTGTGGGGGAGGGATGGGGAAAGGGGGGCCTGTTTGATTCAGCGACCTCCATACTCCCCTCCCGCCTCGCGCGCATGCCGGGCGAGGCGACCTCCCCCACAGTCGACATCGGATGTTTCCGATGTCGACCAGTTCATGCCGAACCCGGGAACACCCGGGTTCGGGGGAGGTGTCTCGAGTAACCCGAGAGCCATGCGAGCGGCGGAACCAGGTCCTAATTTCGCCCATTCCTGGTAGGATCAAACCGGTGATCCTCGGCGGGGGCCGGTCCGTCCCAGTTCGGAGCGCGTTTGGCCATGTTCGACTGTCGCGGTTTGGCTCTCGGCGTCATGCTCGTGGCGTTTGCGCCGCTGGCATCGGCCCAGGATTGCGAGCAGTTCCCCTGGTCGTGCCAGGGACCGTGGGCGCGCCCGGCCCCGTACCCGCGGCAGGCGTGGCCCGGATGGCAGCAGCGATCGCCCGAATATGCGCCGCAGCCGCAATACCAGCGCCAGCGCCCGTGGCGGGACGAGCCGGAGCCGGCACGGCCGCGCGAGAGTGCGCGGCCGCCAGCGGCGCCGGTCGATCCTGCTGTGGTGCGGCAATACGCCGGCATGTACGCGGCGATCGAGGACGAGCCGTTCCCGATTCCGGCGATACAGCTCTCCGACGTCGATCCGGCGTTTCTGCGCAAAAATGTCGCCTATTTCAGCCCCGAGCCGGCCGGCACAATCGTCATCGATCCGGCAAATCATTTCCTCTATCTGATCCAGGGCGGCGGCAAGGCGGTGCGCTACGGCGTCGGCGTCGGCCGCCAGGGGTTCAGCTGGTCCGGCAGCGCGACCATCCACGACAAGCAGGAATGGCCGGACTGGTATCCGCCCAGGGAGATGCTCGCGCGCCAGCCCGAACTGATGCGGCACATGAGCCAGCTGCGCAGCGGGATCGGCATGCCCGGCGGCCCGCGCAATCCGCTCGGCGCCCGCGCGCTCTATCTGTGGCAGGACAACAAGGACACCTTGTTCCGCATCCACGGCACCGTCGAGCCGTGGACCATCGGCAAGAACGTCTCCTCGGGCTGCATCCGCATGCTCAATCAGGACGTCATGGATCTCTACGAGCGCGCGCCGGTCGGCGCCAAGGTGGTGGTGCTGGGCTCGCGAGTAGCCAGTTGACGCGTTCCCCGGACGCGGCGCAGAGCGGGGCGATGCGCCGCAGATCCGGGGTCCAGAATTTTGGAAGATTGCGCAATGGGTCCCGGTTCAGCGACGCAGCACTTCGTGCTGCATCGCGCCCGGGACCCGAGGGGAGAGTTTTCCCATGCCGAACCACACCATCGCCATGCTGCATCCGGGCGAAATGGGCGCCGCCGTCGGCGCGTGCCTCGTTTCGCGCGGGTTCCGCGTGCTGTGGATTGCGCAAGGCCGCAGCGCCGCAACGCGGGCGCGCGCGGACGCGGCCGGGCTCGAGTCATGCGAAACGCTCGACCTCGCGCTTGCCGAGGCCGACGTCGTCTTCTCGGTGTGCCCGCCGCACGCCGCGCTCGATCTCGCCCGCGCGGTGGCCGAAAGGCACTTCCGCGGGATTTTCGTCGATGCCAACGCGGTCGCCGCCTCGACCGCGCGAAAAATCGGCCGATCGATCGAGGCCGCGGGCGCCTCCTTCGTCGACGGCGGCATCATCGGTCCGCCGCCGAATGCACCCGGCCGCACCCGGCTCTATCTGTCCGGCCCGGCGCGGGAAAAAATCGCCGCGCTGTTTGCCTCGAGCGATTTGGAGGCGGTCGCGCTCGACGGCGACGCCGGCGCGGCCTCGGCGCTGAAGATGGCCTACGCGGCCTGGACCAAAGGCTCGACCGCGCTTCTCGCCGCGATCCGCGCGCTGGCGCAGCGCGAGGGCGTCGATAAGAGCCTGCTCGCGGAATGGAAGCTCTCGCAGCCGCAGCTGCTGCGGGAATCCGACGCGGTTCCCGCCAAGGTCTACAAAGCCTGGCGCTGGGTCGCCGAGATGGAGGAGATCGCAGCGAGCTTCGAAGCCGCCGGCCTGCCGGGCGGCTTTCATCTGTCGGCGGCGGAGATCTACGGTCGCCTTACGGCATTCAAGGACAGCGCCGCGCCGCCCTCGCTCGACGAAGTGACGCAGGCGCTGCGCGAACCCTCTCCCCTTGCGGAAGAGGGTGGCGCCGAACGTAGTGAGGCGCCGCGCGAGAGGTCTCGCGCTGCTCGGCGTTTGAAGTTGCGTCGCGGCTGACTACGCCGCCCGGCTGTGCATCCCGCCGCCGTCCGCCTGGGCGCCGCGGATCGCCGCGACCGAGCGCTCGACCGCCGACCACAGCCGCGCGACCTCCTGGCCGGCGGCCGAATCCGGCGCCACCTCGCCGGCGCTGAAACCCGCCGCGAGCGAGGCCATGTGGCCGGCGCGCTGCGAGATCTGGCCCGACCACACCGGAATGACGACGAGGGTCGCGGCGCGGATCGCCTCCTGGACCACGACCCACAGCGTCGGCGCCGTGTCGATGAACACCCATTCGACGCCGTCGATCATGGCGTGCGCGAGCAGGCGATCGATGCCACGCGCGGCGTTCTCGAGCGGCGGCTGGCGGTCGCCGCGCATCGAGTGCCAGAGCGTGAGCGAGCCCTGCGGGTCGGCGTCGAGGATGAGACAGCGTTTTCCCAGTTTCTGCGCAAAGGCGGCCAGATGCGCGGTGAGCGTGCTCTTGCCCGAGCCGCCCTTGCGGGACGCAAGCGTGATCACGTTCATGGCCGGCCCCCCGGTGGGATTTGCGAATTTGCCGGCGAGGGTGGGGGGATATGGTTAATGAAGCGTTACCGGGCGGGCGGATCTGCGAGTGCCGCATCAACGGCACGCGCTTGCTTTGTCCCTACCGGCACATCGGCTAGGCTCTTCGAGACCGGGAGGACCTCATGGGCGTGATCAGCGCCGCCGTCGGCGGGCTCGGCCGGCTGTTGATGGTGCCGGCGGGAATCGCCCTGATCCTGATGATGCTGCACGTCAATGCCGACGTGGTCGGGCGCCTCCTGCTCAACCACCCGATCCCGGTCACCATCGAGGTGGTCTCGTATTACTACATGGTCGCGGTGATCTTCCTGCCGCTTGCGGCCGTCGAGCGTGCCGACCACCACATCGCGGTCGATCTTCTGTCGCAGCACTTCCGCGGCGCGTTGCGGCGCTGGACGCTTGCCCTCGCCGCGCTCGCCAGCATGGCGTATTTCGCGGTGCTGGCTTGGCGCTCCGGCCTCGTCGCCGTGGAAAAATTGCGGATCGGCGAGTACGAGATGGGCGCGGTCGCGCTGCCGACGTGGCCGAGCCGGCTGCTGGTGCCGATCGGGACCGCCGCCATCGCCGCGGTCCTGCTGGTCAAGGCGATCGAGCTCCTGCGCGGCCGCGAGCCGGCAAAACCGCTGCCCGTCGTCGAAGAGATCCCAGCCTGAAGCGGAGCCGCGATGTCGCCGTTGACGCTCGGTTCGCTCGGCTTTGCCGCCGTCATCGTCCTGCTGCTGATGCGCGTGCCGATCGGCGTGACGCTCGGCGGGGTCGCCGTGGTCGGCACCTGGCTGCTGGTCGGCGCCAAGGGCGCGCTCGGCATCGTCGCGGCGATCCCCTACGAATTCGCCGCACATTGGTCGCTGAGTTCGATCCCGATGTTCCTGCTGATGGGCTACGCCTGTTATCACGCGCAGCTCACCGAGGGCCTGTTCCGCGCCGCCCGGGTGTGGCTCGGCGGCCTGCCCGGCGGGCTCGGCGTCGCGTCGATCTGGGGCGCCGCGATGTTCTCGGCGGTGACCGGCTCCTCGGTCGCGTGCGCGGCCGCGATGGGGCGCATCGCGGTGCCGGAGATGCTCAAATACAAATACTCCGGCCCGCTCGCCGCCGGCGTGGTCGCCGCCGCCGGGACCATGGGCTCGCTCATCCCGCCGAGCGTGATTTTCCTGATCTACGGCATCTTCGCCGAAGTGCCGATCTCGAAACTGTTCATTGCCGGGGTGCTGCCGGGCCTGCTCAGCGCCGTCAACTACTCGCTGATGACGATCGCGATCGTCGCGGCCAAGCCGCACCTCGCGCCGCGCGCTCCGGCCGCGCGTTTCTCCGAGAAGCTCGCCGTGGCGTGGGAGACCTGGCCGGTGCTCGCGGTCGCCTTCGGCGTGTTCGGCGGCCTGTTCGGCGGCGTGTTCACGCCCACCGAGGCGGGCGCGGTCGGCGCGCTCCTGGCGTTCCTGGTCGCCGCGGCGAAGCGCACGCTGTCCTGGCGCGGCACGCTGGAGGCGACGCGGGAGACGCTCTCCGCCACGGCGTCGATCTTCATCATCGCCGTCGGCGCCGCGCTCTTGACGCGATTCTTGGCGCTCACCGGCTTGCCGGAGGAGATGGCTGCCGCCGCCGCGATGTTCCAGGACAATCAGCTCGTGCTGGTGATCGGCGTCTCGCTGCTCTACCTCGTGCTGGGCTGCTTCCTCGATCCGATCGGCATCATGCTGCTCACCCTGCCGGTGCTGCTGCCGGTGTTCGAGGCGGTGAAGATCGACCTGATCTGGATGGGCGTGATCCTGACCAAATATCTGGAGATCGGTCTGTTGACGCCGCCGGTCGGCCTCAACGTGTTCGTGCTGAAAACCGTGGTCGGCGATCGCATGCCGCTCGAGGCGATCTTTCGCGGCGTGACCCTGTTCATCCTGACCGACCTCGTCACGGTGTCGCTGCTGATCGCGTTTCCCTCGATCAGCCTGTACTTGCCGAGCCTGCTGGAGTGATACTCAATGCCGGCTCACGGCCGGATCCTGACGATGGGAGGACGCAAATGCGCGTGTTGCTCGCGATCGCATTGGCCTGCGGCATCGGCGTAGCGCAGGTCGAAGCCGCCGAATACAAGGCGGCGACCTTCGTGGGGCCCAAGCACCCGATCGCCAAGGGCGGGTGGGGCCCGTATTTCAAGGCGGTCGAGCAGCAGTCGAACGGCGCGCTGAAATTCCGCCAGTTCCTCGCCGGCTCGCTGCTCGAAGCCAAGGGGCTGCTCGGCGGCGTGCGCGACGGCGTCGCCGACGCCGCCCAGGTGGTCCTGACCTATCATCCGGCGGAGTTCCCCCACGGGCAGCTCGTCGCCGACTTCGCGCTCTACGGCGGCGACGCGATGGTCGCCGCGGCGGCGGTGACCGAGTTCAACCTGTTCCACTGCGCGCCCTGTCTCGCCGAGTTCAAGCGCAACGGCATCGTCTACACCGGGGCGTTCTCGACCACGCCCTACGTGCTGATGTCGAAGGTGAAGATCGCCACGCTTGCCGACCTCAAGGGCAAGAAGATGCGCACGCCCGGCAGCGTGTGGGATCGCTGGGCGACCCACGTCGGCGGCACGCCGGTCAACCTGCCGGCCAACGAGATGTTCGAGGGGCTGAGCCGCGGCATCCTCGACATCGCCATCCAGGCGCCGGCGGCGCTCAAATCCTACAATCTCGCCGACGCCGCGAAATACCTGACCGGCCTGAGGCTCGGCACCTATCATTCGGTGGCGATGCTCGCGTTCAATCCGGAGACGTGGAAGAAATACAGCAACGGAGAGCGCAAGATCCTGCTCGACAACATCGCGCTGGCGATCGTCGGCACCGTGTTCGATTATTACGCGACCGACGAGGAGGCGATCTCGGAAGCCAAGTCGAAGCGGATCACCTTGCTGGAGCCCGACAAGTCCATGCTCGACGATCTCGCGGCCTTCAAGGAGACCGACCGCGCGGTCATCCTCGAGGTCGCGAAGAGCAAATACGGCATTGCCGATCCCAGGGCGGAGTTCGCAAAGCTCCTGGAGATCTACGGCAAGTGGGACGCGTTGCTCAAGCCGATCCGCCAGGACCGAGCGAAAGTCACCGAGCTGGTGAAGGCGGAGCTCTTCGACAAGCTCGACCCGGCCAAATACGGGATGGAGTGATCACGTAGTCGTCATGCCCGGCCCCGGACGAGATCCGAGGCAGGCTCTTGTGCCGGGCATCCACGTCTTCACAAGCCCGGCAACGACGACTGCACGTTTGATCACCGCGTCTACGTTTGCTCACCGCGGCAAATTCGTAGACCCCATGAGAAATTCGTCGACCGCGGCGGCGGCCTGGCGGCCCTCGCGGATCGCCCACACGATCAGCGATTGGCCGCGCCGCATGTCGCCGGCCGCGAACACCTTCGGCAATGAGGTCTGGTAGCGCCGCGTGTCGGCCTTGACGTTGCCGCGCGGATCGAGCTCGAGCTCGAGCGCCGCGATCATGCCCTCGTGCACCGGATGCACGAAGCCCATCGCGAGCAGCACGAGATCGGCCTTGAGCTCGAACTCGCTGTCGGGAACCGGCGCGAGCTTGGAATCGACGCGCACGCAGTGCAGCTTCTCGACCTGACCGTTGCCGGAAAATTTCTGCGTCATCACCGCGAACTCCCGCTCGGCGCCCTCCTCGTGGCTCGCGGAGGTGCGCAGCTTGAGCGGCCAGTCCGGCCAGGTCAAAAGCTTGTTCTCCTTGGCGGGCGGCTGCGGCAACAGCTCGAGGTTGGTCACCGAGAGCGCGCCCTGGCGGATCGCGGTGCCGATGCAGTCGGAGCCGGTGTCGCCGCCGCCGATGACGACGACATGCTTGCGATTGGCGGTGATCGGCGGCAGGTCGCCGAGCTGCGGCTCGCCGGAGATGCGGCGGTTCTGCTGCGGCAGAAAATCCATGGCGAAATGAATGCCGGAAAGCTCGCGCCCCGGGATCGGCAGGTCGCGGGATTTCTCCGCGCCGCCGGCGAGCACCAATGCGTCGTGCTCCGCAAGCAGCGGCTCGATCGGCACGTCGACGCCGACGTGGGCGCCGTAATGGAACACCACGCCTTCCGCCTCCATCTGTTTGACGCGGCGCTCGACGTGATGCTTCTCCATCTTGAAATCGGGGATGCCGTAGGTGAGCAGGCCGCCGGCCTTGGCCCAGCGCTCGAACAGATGCACCTCGTGGCCGGCGCGCGCGAGCTGCTGCGCGCAGGCGAGCCCCGCCGGACCCGAGCCGATCACCGCGACCTTCTTGCCGGTCCTGTGCGCGGGCGGTTCGGGAAGAATCCAGCCTTCCTTCCAGGCGCGGTCGGCGATCGTGCATTCGATGGTCTTGATGGTCACCGGATTGTCGTCGAGGTTGAGCGTGCAGGACGCCTCGCACGGCGCCGGGCACAGCCGGCCGGTGAATTCCGGGAAATTGTTGGTCGAATGCAAATTGAGGCTCGCCGCGTGCCAGTCGCGGCGGTAGACGAGATCGTTCCAGTCCGGGATCTGGTTGTTGACCGGGCAGCCGGTGTGACAATACGGAATGCCGCAGTTCATGCAGCGCGCCGCCTGGTCGCGCGTCGTCTCCTCCGAGAGCGGGATCACGAACTCGCGGAAATGCCGGATGCGGTCGGACGCCGGCGCGTAGCGGCGGTCCTGACGTTCGATCTCCAGGAACCCGGTGACCTTGCCCATTCGTACTACTGCCTTGTCATTCCGGCCGAGCGCTCCGGAACTCGGGTGTTCCCGAGTTCCGGCAATATTATGAGTTTCGCAAGTCGGAAACATCCGACTTGCGGGTGCGCGAGAGCCGGAACCCATGGCCACAGACTTGGCCATAGCTCGACAACGGTGTTCATGGATCCCGGCTCGCGCTCGCTCCGCTCGCTTGGCCGGGACGACGAGTCAAAGTGAACACTATCTCCACCTGGCTCAGCCTCCGGCGGCGGCCAGGGGGAGTGCCTCGGCGCCGGCCTCGCGGGCTTTCAGCTCGGCGAGCGCCCGGCGGTACTCGACCGGCATCACCTTGCGGAATTTCGGCAGATAGGCCGCCCATTGCCCGAGAATCTCCTGGGCGCGGCGCGAGCCGGTGTAGCGCGCGTGATTGTCGATGAGCTGCCGCAGCCGCTCGGCGTCGAACCGGGTCATGTCGGCCATCACGTCGACGCGGCCGTGCATGTCGAGATCGCCGGCCTGGTGATAGTGCCGCGCGATCATCTCCTCCTCTTCCATCACCGGCTCGAGCTCCACCATGGAGAGATTGCAGCGCCGCGGGAAGCTGCCGTCCTCGTCGAGCACGTAGGCGATGCCGCCGGACATGCCGGCCGCGAAATTGCGCCCGGTCCAGCCGAGCACGACCACGACCCCGCCGGTCATATATTCGCAGCAATGGTCGCCGGCGCCCTCGATCACCGCGATGGCCCCGGAGTTGCGCACCGCGAAGCGCTCGCCGGCGATGCCGCGGAAATAGCATTCGCCCTCGATCGCGCCGTACAGCACGGTGTTGCCGACGATGATGGATTCCTCCGGCACGATGCTCCTCGCCTCGCGCGGCGGATAGACGATGATGCGCCCGCCCGAGAGCCCCTTGCCGGCGTAATCGTTGGTCTCGCCTTCGAGCTCGAAGGTGACGCCGCGCGTGAGCCAGGCGCCGAAGCTCTGGCCCGCGGTGCCCTTGAATTTCACGTGGATGGTGCCGTCGGGCAGCCCTTCGTGGCCGTAGATCTTGGCGATCTCGCCCGAGAGCATGGCGCCGGTGGTGCGGTCGGTATTGCGGATCGGCGTCTCGATCCTGACCTTGGCGCCGCGGTCGATCGCGGCGCGCGCCTCGACGATCAGCTTGCGGTCGAGCACCTTGGCGATGCCGTGGTCCTGCGGCTCGCATTTGTAGATCTTCACGCCCGGTCCCGCCGCCGGCTTGGTGAACAGTTTTGAGAAATCCAGCCCGCGCGCCTTCCAGTGCTCGACCAGCTTGTTGCGGTCGAGCATCTGCATCTGGCCGATCATCTCCTCGAACCTGCGATAGCCCATCTCGGCCATCAGCTCGCGCACTTCCTCGGCGACGAAGAAGAAATAATTGATGACGTGCTCGGGCGTGCCCCGAAAACGCTTGCGCAGCACCGGGTCCTGCGTCGCCACGCCGACCGGGCAGGTGTTGAGATGGCACACCCGCATCATGATGCAGCCGGCCGCGATCAGCGGCGCGGTCGAGAAGCCGAACTCGTCGGCGCCGAGCATGGCGCCGATCACGACGTCGCG
>WNGL01005961.1_pt1 | contig 20338 bp, 18 predicted proteins | sample 5400591 | NCBI WGS metagenome assembly WNGL01 (sample SAMN13153377, study PRJNA577476) | soil metagenome | isolation source: 80 cm soil or saprolite under Garry oak tree replicate 1 | place: USA:California | collected 2016-06-15 | reverse complement strand
GAAAGACGTAATCGACTCGCTTGCGAGGAGGTGCGCTCCGCTTTCCTTTCGGTCACATCAAGACGCAGCTCGACGAGCATGACTGGTGGGAGATCACGGTCCCACTCGGCTGTACCTGGCGCCGCCGCAGTCGGCGCATCGCAGGGCACGAGCGGTAGGTGAACAGGCAAACTCCCAAGGAGGGATTCTCGTATGAAGCGTCTCGCGCTGTTGTTGGTAGCTGTGGCATTGCTGCTGCCCGCGGCGGCCAACGCCCAGCTCACGATGCAGATGTCCAACGGATGGTCGTTCTCCTTCGCGGGCAACGTGAACGCCTTCTGGTCGTTCACGAAGCAGAACAACAGCGGGCCGGCCAACTCCAGCGTCCGCACCGGTCTGCTCCCCGCCTTCGCCACGTTCGAGGCGAAAGGTAAAGAAGCCGGGATGAACCTGGCCGTGCACTTCGGGTTCGCGCCGCAGATCCAGAACGCGGCCGTGCACGATCAATTCGGCGCGCAGATCGACATGCGCCAGGTCTACCTAACGTTCGGCGGTCAGTGGGGCCAGATCCTCGCCGGTCGCGAGTTGGCGCTGTTCAGCCGCCAAAACATCCTCAACGACATGACCTTGTTCGGCGTGGGTGCCGTCGGCATCGGCGGCGGCCAGACTGGTGGCACCACCGCGGGCCGCATTGGCTACGGCTATCTGTATCCAAACTTCAACGCTCAGCTGACGTTCAGCACGAGGACCGGGCGGCCTGCGCAGTTCAGCATCGGCGCGTTCCAGCCGAGCGTCGTCCTCGCCAGCACCTATAACGTCACCAAGATCCCGCGCCTCGAGGCGGAGTTCATCTACAACCAGAAGTCCGGCAAGAACAAGTACATGTTCTGGGCGGGCGGTCTGTGGCAGAGTACGTCAAACGCGGCCACGGGCGGTAACACGATCAGCTCGGTTGCCGGTACGGCTGGTGTCCGGGCTGACATCGAGGACCTCGCGGTCGTGGTCAACGGCTACATCGGTAAGGGTGTTGGCACGACGTTCATGTTCTCCGCCCTCAATGGCGGCGGCGTCTCGACGGGCGGCACTGAGCTGCGGACTTCCGACGGCGGCTATGTGCAGCTGGGCTATACAGTGAACAAGAAGACGACGATCGCCGGCAGCTGGGGCTTCAGCCGCCTGAAGAACAACATCACGGCTGTCGCGTCCGGTGGCGACGGCAACGAGCTCGTGCGGTCGAACCTGTATGCCTACACCGTCGGCATCTATCACCAGTGGACCAAGTCCCTGAAGCTCGTGTTCGAGGGCACGCAGGAAGGCACCACCGGTCAAATCGGAGGACTCGCGCCGGGGACCAAGCAGGCGGACGTGTCCGGCGGGTTCATGCTGTTCTTCTAAAAGACTGAACGGCGTCTCGTAGAGGCGTCTCGAAAGAACGTCACGGAGAAACGTCGAGAGGCCGGGAGCGCTCCCGGCCTCTTACGTTTCTCCGTGACGTCTTTTCGTGACGTCTCTTTTTATTTGTATCGGTAGGTAATCCGCCCTCTCGTGAGGTCGTAGGGCGAGAGATCGACCGCGACCCGATCTCCCTGCAGGATGCGAATGTAATTCTTGCGCATCTTCCCGCTGACGTACGCCAGCACCTCGTGGCCGTTCTCGAGCTTCACGCGGAACGTGGTGTTGGGCAGGACCTCGGTCACGGTGCCCATCATCTGAATGGCGTCGCCGGCCACCGCTCCTCAGTCTCCCCTCTCGTTCAGGCCGGCCTCAGACGTGGGCCGCGCGCGGGTCCATCGTCTGATCACGCGGCGGCTCGGGGCCGCGCTCAATGTAGGACGCGTGGCGGCCGCAGCTGTGGCAGGTGAGGGTGATCCGCTCCGAAGCAGCCGGGACCACCCTCACCCCCCCTCGCCGCCGGGGCGACCGCACGATCGAGCGGGTGCCACACGACGGGCAGACCAGGGGGGTGTGCTCCCGGTCTGCCGCGATCAGCGCCAGCGCTTCCGGCGCTCGGTACTCCTTGATCCCGCGTCGCCCCACGACGTCCTTGCACCTCCAAAATCGTAATGTAGCCACCCCTGGAAGGGCGGCAACGCGTCGTGCCGTGGCCGGGCGCCGGCTTGACACCCCCCGTGCGAGGCGTATCTCTCACGGGAACCGGAGGTTGCCATGGACGGCCGTGAGTACGAGCCACTGGCGGAAATCGAGGTTGATCAGGTCAAACCCGAGCGCCAGGGCTTCACGCTCTCCGGCCAGGGTCCGGACAACTCGGAATACCAGCTCGACCTGCGGTTCGAGATGCCGCTCGACCCGCGCACCCGCTCGGTGTTGGGCGAGCTCCTCTCCCATTCCGACCTGATCATCTCGCGGCGCGCTCCGGGCGCGCTGGCGCAGGCGCTGCGCCAGCGGCGTAACCGCGCGCCGCAACGCTAGTTGGCGCAAAAATCCTTGACGGTCCCGAAGGCGGGATGTAGCTTGGCGCGACCTTCAGCGCCGGAGCAGCGTGCTTCATGCCAGCCGAACTCGGCGGGTCGCAGATCTCTTCGCTGCTCGAGGCTCTCCCTGGAATCGCCAGTGTGCTGCGCAGCCCGGTGGCGGACGCGCTCGTCAAGGCGATCCGTGGGGCGGCCGGCATCGGCGATTTCTCGACCGAGGACGCGGAAGAGCTGGTGCGGTATGCCGTGCGGCGGGGGTTGATCGGCCCCGACGAGGGCGATCGCGTGCTCGCCGAGGTGCAGGCGGCTCTCAAGTCGCGCAAGACCGCCAAGGCCGGGAAGCCGAAGGTGGCGAAGAAGCGGCCGGCGAAGAAGAAGTCGCGACGCTGACGGGTTCCCGGCTTTCCCCCCTCCCTCTCTCCTCTGTACTCTATGAACATGACGCGGCTGCTGCTCCTCCTGGTGGCGCTCGTGGGGGCCTGTGCACCCGCCGCCAAGCCCGCTGCCGTCGCGCCGCCCGAGATCCCCGCGCTCATCGCCCAGGCCCAGCGCGAGCCGCGCAATGCCGCCCTTCGGTTCCGACTCGCCGCCGCGCTCGCTGCAGCCCGTCGCTGCGATACTGCGGTCGCGGTCGCACGCACCGCCCAGCTGCTCGAGCCGGACAACGTCCGCGGACCCCTCGTGGTGGGCTCGTGCCAGGAGCAGGGGGGGCGTTACGACGCAGCGATTGCCACGTACAGCGACTTCGCCGCGCAGCACCCCACCGCCCGCGGGGTCGCGGCGCTCCGTGCCAGGTCCCAGCTCGCGCTCCGCGCGTCGGCCGAGCAGACGGCTCAGCAGGCGCTGGCGCGCGAGGCTGAGCTCGCGCAGCAGCCGCCGCAGTCGGCGACCGTAGCTGTGCTGCCGGTGCTCGTGTCGGGCGATTCGACCTACCGGCCGCTGTCGCGCGGGCTCGCCGAGTTGATCACCACCGATCTCGCCTACATCCGGACCCTGCGGCTGCTCGAGCGGCTGCAAATCGGCGTGCTGCTCGACGAGTTGAAGCTCGGGGCCAGCGATCGCGCGGACCCGGCGACGGCGGCTCGGGTCGGAAAGCTGCTCCGCGCCGAGCGCATGGTCCAGGGCGCGGTCACGATCCCGCCGGTGGGGACGGGGTCGGTCCAACTCACGGCGTCCGTTGTGAGCGGCAGCGGCGTGGTGCGGCCGGTGGCGCCGGCGACGGGGCCGTTCCCGCGGCTGCTCGCCCTCGAAAAGCAAGTCGTCTTCGGGCTCGCCGCCCAGCTCGGGATCCAGCTGACGGAGGCCGAGCGGCAGCGCATCCTGAAGGAAGGACCGCGCAATCTCGCGGCGTTCCTCGCGTACAGCAGCGGGCTCGAGGCGATGGACGGCGGCGACTACGCCGGTGCCGCGCGGCATTTCGGCGAAGCGACGAGCGCGGACCCGAGCTTCCGGGCGGCCGCACAGGATCGGCAGGCAGCGGCGGCGGCCCCGGCGATGCGCCAGGCGGGCGCCGATCCGATCGGTTCCATCGCGGCCGTGGATGCGCTCGGCCAAGCCGCGGCGGCCCTCCTGCCGGCGACGGGCGGGCTCCTCTCCGCCGGCACGCTCGACGTCGCACCGACCGCGGGTGACGCCATCGCCCAAGCGGGCGGCGTGGCGACGGGGACTACGACGACTATCCGGCGCCTGGTGCCGGAGACCGCGGGCCTGCCGTCGATCATCTCCGTCACGAACGGCATCACGATCATCTTCAAGCGGCCGCCGTGAGGCGCGCGTCTCTGCTGCTGCTCCTCGCGGCGACCCCACTCCTTCCCATCGCTGCGCAGGAGCCGGCGGCCGAGGTCTCGACGGTGGGCAGGACCGGCGTCGTCTTCGACGGCTACTACTTCGGCTCGCCCTTCGCGTTCGCCAACGTCGTCCAATGGACCGTGCCGCTGACCTTGGCGCAACGCGTGGGACCGCGGCTGACCGTAGATCTCTCTACCGCATTCGCCCGCGCGTCGGGCGCGACCACGAGCGGCACGCTCGAGGTGTCCGGCTTCACCGACACCGATGTGCGCGCGAGCTGGGCCACGGTGTCCGGCCATCTCATCGTCTCGGTCGTCGCCACGCTCCCCACGGGGAAGAAGGCCGTGTCCGACTCGACGCTCCCGCTGCTCAGCGCCCTCGCGACCGAAGTGCTTGCCTTCACCACGCCGACGTTCGGGTCGGGCGGCGGGGCGACGGGCGGGTTCGCCACGGCGTTTCGGCTCGGTGAGCGGTGGGCGGGCGGCGTGGCCGCGAGCTTCCGCTGGCATGCGAGCTATACGCCGATCGCCGGCAGCGGCCAGCTCGAGCCTGGCGGCGAGGCACGAATGCGGCTCGGCGTCGAAGGGCCGTTCGGAAGGGGGGGCTACTTCCGCGGGGCTGCGGTCTACACTGCGAGCGGCGCGGACACCCTGCGCGGCGGCTCCCGCAGCATCACCGGCGATCGGATCCTGGTGTATTCGAGCGTCGGCTTCCCCGCGGGGTCGAGCAACCTCGCCCTCTATGCATACGACATGTATCGCCTGCGGCCGCGCGCCTACAACACGACCAACCTGAATGCCGTCCAAGTGCCGCGCGCCAACGTGTTCGCCGTCGGCGCGCGCCTCGAGCGGACCCTCTCACCGGCGCTGAGCCTCGCGCCGAACCTCGAGTTTCGCAATGAGCTCGCCGGGTTGGACACAGGCACGGTGGGGATGGCGCTGCTGGGCTGGCTGGTGCGGCCGGGGATCGATCTACGTTATCGTGCGAGCGGCCAGGTGGCGCTCCTCGTCCAGGGCCAGGCGGCGTTTGGCCGACTCGCGGACAACGGCAGCTCTGTGTCGCTGGTTGGCCCCCGCGCCGTCGTGCTGGTGGAATACCTCACCCCCTGAACCGCTGTGTGGAAGCTCCTCATCCCCTGACCCCTGGTAGGTCCTCACCCCCTGGCTGCCTCGCAGGTCCTCACCCCCTGGCCGCCTCGCAGGTCCTCACCCCCTGTCCCCCTTCCCTTCGGGAGAGGGGGAACGACATCCGTCCTTCCGTGTCGCGCAACATTCTGCTCCCTCGCACGCTGTTCCGGTTGGGAGCGGAGCGGCCCCGCGCACGAGTTTCGAGCCATGGATCCGCTCCGGCGCCTCACGAACGCAGAGAGGTTTACCAGGGCGCGGCAATTGCGTCGCGCAGCGCCCCCGGCCGAGCGCTACGCGTGGTCCCTGCTGCGACACCGGGGCGTTCTTGGCTTGAAGTTTCGCCGCCAGCACGTCCTCTACGGTTTCATCGTGGACTTCTACTGCGGCGCCGAGCGGCTCGTCGTGGAGCTCGAGGGCGACGTGCACGACCCGTGTGAGCAACAGACCTATGATGCCGCCCGTGCAGCATTCCTCAAAGCCGCCGGGTACCGCGTGGTTCGCGTCCGGAATCGAGACGTCACGCGCGAGCACCTCGAACTAATCCTGCGGGAGGCACTCCAGAGGCGTGTTGTCGTTCCCCCTCTCCCGAAGGGAGAGGGGGACAGGGGGTGAGGACCTCTCAAATGGGGGAACAGGGGGGAGGAGATGGTGAGGGCCGAGGGGACAGCTTACCCCGGGGCCACAGCCCGGGATCACGCCCGATGCAGCGCGCCTAAACCCGTAGCCCCTGCACCAACCCGCGCAGCTTCTCGGCCGCTTCCAGCATATGCGCCGCGGCGGCCGCCATTTCCTGCGTCGACGCGCCCTGCTGCTCGGCGGCGGCGGTGATCTGCTCAGCGCTCGTCGCGTGCGCGGTCGCCCGGCTCGCCACCTGCTCGACCTGCTGCGTCAGTCGCTCCGTGGTTTCGCGGTTCGCTTGTGCCGCGACCCGCACCCGCAGCGCCGCGTGCTCCACCTGCTCGATCGCCGCGACGATCTCCGCGAGGCCCCGCGCCGCTCCCTCGGCGATCGCTTCGATCCCGCGCACCTTCGCTTGGCCGGCCGTCATGGTGGCCGTGACCTCCTCCATGTGCTCCCGGATGAGGCCGGTCGTGCGGGTGACTTCCTCGGCGGCGCGCGCCGACTCATCCGCCAGCTGGCGGACCTCTTCCGCCACGACGGCGAAGCCGCGGCCGTGCTCACCCGCCCGGGCCGCCTCGATGGCCGCGTTGAGCGCGAGCAGGTTGGTCTGCGAGGAGATGCGCTTGATCAAGTCCACGAAGTCGTCGATCGCGGCGGAGAGCTGCGCCAGCTCCCCGACTTGCTGGGATGTCGTTTGCACCACCTCGCGCACGTCGAGCAGGGCTTTCCCGGCGGCGGCCACGGCCCCCCGATGCCGGTCTGCGACCGTACGGATCTCCTCGCCGAGCTGGGCGGTGCGGTCCGCCGCCTCGGCCATCTCCGCCGCGGCGCGCCGCAGCTCCTCGAGACCGGTCCCCATCGCCCCGAGCTCGCTGCGCTGGTGGTCCGCGCCCCCCGAAATCTCGACCATCGCTGTCGATACCTCGCTCGACGAGGCGGCGAGCTGCTGGCTCGTGGCCGAGAGATCTCCCGCGGAGCCCGCGATCAGGTCGGATTCCCCCACCACCTCGCCCACGATCCGCCGCAGCCGATCGGCCATGCGCTGCATCGCCTCAGCCAGCACTCGGAACTCGCGCGGCATCTCGCCCACTGTGACAGGCCGGAGGTCGCCGCCCCCGAACCGCTCGGCCGCCGTCACCAACCGGCTGAGCGGCCCCTGGATCGACAACAGGGCCCAGCGTGCGAGCAACAGCGCGATCACGGCGATCGCGACGAGCAGGAGCCAGAGCCCCTTCTCGCGCTCCTTCGAGGCCGCGGTCAACCGGTCGGCGGCCTGAGCCGCCTTCGCCGCCTGCCGGCTCGAAAGGTCGCGCGCCAGCCGCGTCACCTCGGCCGCCTCCGGCCGTACCGCGGCCGACTGCGCCAGCGCTTCCCGGTCCCGCCCCAGGTCCTTGAGCGCGTGCGCGATCGAATAGTCTACCTGGATCGACGCGTGCAGCTGCTTGAGCCGGTTGACGGCGATGCGGTCCTCACCAGTCACCCCGAATGCCTCGAGGCGCTTCTCGTACTGTGACGCCTCGTCGCTCGCGGCCTGGAACAGCTTGCGCGCGTCGGCGCTGGGCGCGGCGAGGTACTGCTCCGCGGCGCGAATCTCCTCTAACACCGTGGCCACGAGGCCGCTGCCGACGTCGCTCGACGCCCGCAGCCCCGCCAGCTCCTCAGCGACGGCCTGGCGCATCTGGCGCAGCGTGACCGCGCCGAGCAGCGCCGTTCCCACGAGACCGATCAAGAGCGGCATCAGCCCCGCCACGATGCGGGAGCGGATCGTGTCGAACACGAGCCGCATCAGCGCTCGCTCTCCGTGACGAGCCGCCCACCCCGGATCACCCCGATCATGACCTGCTTGCCAGGGACGTCCCCGTTGGCGTCGAAGGTCACGGTCCCCGTCACTCCCTCGAACGGGGGTCTCCCGCGGCCAACCTGGGCGAGATCGTCGCGGATTGCCTTGCGGTCGGGCCCCGCCTCGGCGATCACGCGCGTCAGCAGAAAAATGGCGTCATAGGCCCCCGCCCCGCGATGGTCCGGGCGCTGCCCCTGGTACGCGCGAGCGTAGTCGGCCACGAACGCCCCGTTGCGCTCATCCCGCCGGTCCGACAGGTACGCGGAGGAGACGTGCACTCCCTCCGCCAGCGCCCCGTCGGCCTCGATCCCCGTGAGCGCGTCCCCGCCGATCACCGGCCAGCGCAGCCCGAGCGACTGCATCTCCCGGAGCGCGAGCTCGGCCCCGGGGCGCTCGGTAGCCAGCACCAGCACGTCGACCCCTCCCTGTCGCATGCGGGACAGGTACGGCTCGAGCGAACGCGTCTCGGGCACAGCGGGATCGGCCTCGACCACGACACCGCCCAGCCGCGTAAACTCAGCCGCGAACGTGCGGCGCACGCCGCGACCGTAGTCGTTGTTCAAGTAGATAATTCCGGCGTGGCGGGCGGCGAGCGTTTGCCACGCGAACCGCGCGAGCTCGGTCCCGTGCTGCAAGTCGCTCGGACAGATCCGAAAGAAGTAGGGGTTGATGCCGCCCAGGTCGGGATTCGAGGCGGACGGAGAGACCATGACCAGGGGGGTCACGCCGCTCCCGTAGACGCGCGCCGCCGCTTTGGACGGGTCCGAGCTCAAGTGGCCGACGACCGCCATCACCGCCGGATCGGCGTACAGCTGCTCAGCGACCCGCATCGCCACATTCTCGCTGCCCGAGTCGTCGGCGACTTTCAGCTTGAGCGGCCGACCCCCCCCGGCTCTCCCCCCCCGCACGCCGCCCCGGGCGTTGACCTGCTCAACCGCCAGTTGGGCAGCCCGCAGCATCGACGTGCCACGCGGCTGCGAGAACGGCCCCGCCAGGCCGATGAGGATAGGGCCGCTTGGGCGGGTGCACGCCGCCAGCACGAGGGCGGCGCCGACGAGAGCTGACGTTCGCAGAGGCCCTCCAAGGTGACCTCAGGGGTGAGGTTCGCGCGGCAAGGTTAAGCTGGGCGAAGGGGAAGCGCAACGTTATCCGCATCGGAGTCACATGATTTCCACGCGGTTTTGCAGATTGGTGTGGACAACCACCCCTCGCCATCGGCGCCGGAGCCGGTAGTTTCAGAGCGTGAACGTCGTCCAGAGCTTGTGCCGGTTCGCCGACGCCTTGGAGCGACTGCTCGCCGCTCGCGACGCGGCAGCGTTCGAGCGCGTCTGGGACGCGCTCGGCTTGGACCGGCTGGCCTGGGAGGCGCTGGCGCTGGCGCGCCGGGCGGACACGGATGCGATCGAGCCGGCGCTCGCGCAGGTGGATCGGCGGCTGCTCGCGGTGCTCGAGCGCAGCCGCGCGTTTCTCGACCGCCACCTCGTGACCTTTCGTGTTCCCGAGCTGGAGCGCTGGCAGCACGCGGCGGCGGCGGCGCTGGTGGGTGCGCGCTGGGGTGTCGCGGGCCTCCGTACCGTCGTAGCGGACACCCAGGCACCCATCGGACGCCGCTATTTCGCGTTCCTGGGCCTCGCGGAGCAGCATCCCGATGCGGCCTGGCCGCTGTTCGAACGCTATCTCGTGACTCCGGGCGCGCACCACGCGTTCGTCGCCGCCGCCGTCGAGGCCGCGCGCTACTATAGCGGGCGCGCGGACGTGCTGGTCTCGCTGTTCGAGCGGATCCGCGGCGACCAGCTGCTGCGGCGATTCCTCGGCCCAAAGATCCTCGAGTCGTTGTACGTGCTGGGTGAGGTGCGCAGCCTACCGCTCTTCGAGCAGCTGCTCGTCGCCGGCCACACCGATCCCGACATCGGCCGGTGCGAGGTGACGCGCGCGCTCGTGGCGGTGCGGAAGCTGACCGGCCGGGTGGCGCCGAGCTGCAAGTTCGCCGATGCGGAGCAGGAGGCCGTGCAGCGGGCGCTCGACGACGCGGAGCGACGGTTCGAAGCAGAGCGGGACCGCATCGTGCCGGTCACGGTCATCTGACGAACTGCGCCACTTTGCTCCGATAGCTTTCCCCGCCCGCCTCGTAGGTCTCGTTGTGGCCCGACGCTTGAATCAGTACGACCTCGACCGGCCCGGCCGCGGCGGCGGCGACCCGCATGCCCATCCGGACCGGGACGAGCCGGTCGTCCGTGCCGTGGAACAGGAGCAGCGGGCAGCGCACCTGTTTGATCCGCCCGAGGTTGTCGAGCGAGAGGCGGAGGATGAAGCGGGGCAGGATGCGGTATGCGTCCCGCGCCATGTCGGCAGCGTTCGTGAACGGTGACTCGAGGATCAGACCGGCGACCGGATGGCGTGTCGCAGTGTACGTGGCCGCCGCGCTGCCGAGCGAGCGGCCGTACACGAAGATGCGGCGGGGATCGACCTCCGGGCGGGCCGCGAGGGCGGCGTAGGCGGCATCGGCCGCGGCGTACATGCCCGCCTCGCTCGCCCGGCCGTCGCTGCCGCCGTACCCGGGATAGTCGGCGACCAGGAGCGCCGCTTCCGACGGCTGAAACTCCCGCAGGATCGGCCAGATCGTCGCGATGTTCTCGCCGTTGCCGTAGAACCAGAGTAAGGCGGGAGAGGGCGGTCGAGGACGGTCAAAGGCGGTCGAGGGCGCCGTCCTGGACCGTCCTCGACCGTCTTCGACCGTCTGCGGTGCCAGGTACCACCCCACCAGCCGCGTCCCGTCTTTCGTCACCAGCTCGATCTTCTCCCCGTTCGCGACGCCGACCCGGCGCGGGTCCGGCACCGGCGCGCGGGGAGCCGGGAACGCAAGCCGCTCCTGGAACAGCCACGCGAGGACGACGAGCGCGACATAGGCGAGGACGAGACCGAGGCCGATGCGGAGGATGAGCATGCGGGGACAAGTTAATGCGCGACTGGTGCGGCGTGCGTTCCCGTTTGTCCCAGGCTGAAGCCTGGGCTCGACACGGCATTGTGCTGAAGCACACGATACCCTTTGGGGTCGTGCACCGCCGAGCCCATCCTTCAGGATGGGAACAACATGGTGACGGTCTCGCTGTTGCGTCCCGTTGCACCAGACGCTCCGAAAGCGAATCTTACGTCCCGTGACTACGCAGATGACCTGCCCCGCGTGCCGCGCGGAGATCCCCACGGGCTCGGCGTTCTGCCCCACGTGCGGCAACCCGTCGCCCACGGTGATTACGAACGAGCGCGTCAGCGCCGCGCCGCAGGCCGCACCTGCGGGGACGCCGCTGCCGACCACCGAGCGTCTCGCCCGCGCGCTCGGCCCCAAGTATCAGGTGAAGCGGCTCGTGGGGCGCGGCGGGTTCGCCGAGGTGTACGAGCTGTGGGACCACGATCTCGACCGCCGCCTCGCCTGCAAGGTGCTGCACCCCGAGATCGCCTGGACCCCCGGGATGCTCGTCCGGTTCCGCCAGGAGGCGAAGGCGCTCGCGCGCCTGCAGCACCCCGCGATCCTGCCGATCCACTTCACGGGTGACGCCGAGGGCCTCGTCTACTACGTGATGCCGTTCGTGGAGGGTGAATCGCTCGCCGACGCGCTGCGCCGGCGCGGGTCGTACTCGGCTGACGAAGCGCTCCAGATCGCGGAGCCGATCCTACAAGCCCTCGCGCACGCCCACGCGCAGGGGCTGGTGCACCGCGACATCAAGCCCGACAACGTGATGCTCGAGGCGAAGACCGGCCGCGCGCTGCTGGTGGATTTCGGGATCGCGAAGCTGCTCGATCCCGGGACTGCGACTGCAGGGGGAGGAGCGAAGACGGCCACCGGGTTCACCGTCGGCACGGTGCAGTACATGAGCCCCGAGCAAGCGCTCGGCCAGGCCAACCTCGACGGACGCAGCGACCTCTACGCCTTCGGCGCGATGCTCTTCCAGATGGTGACCGGCGCGCCACCCTACGACGGCAACTCCAGCGCCGAGATCGTCGGCAAGCACCTCGCCGACCCGATCCCCGTGGCGAGCGACGTGAATGCCCGGATCCCGCGCTGGCTGTCCGACGCCATCGTGAAATGCCTGGCCAAACGGCCGGAGGACCGCTTTCAGACGGCGGACGCGGCGCTCGCGGCGCTCACGCGAGGACGCGCCGCCGGGTCCGGGAAGCTCGTCGCGGCGGCGACGGTCGAGCGCCAGGTCCGCCGCTCGGGCGAGGTACGCTTCCGCCCGGGCCGATTCGGCTGGTGGGTAGCGGGTGGGCTCGCGCTCGTCGCCGGTGGGCTGTTGCTGGCGCGGGGAGCAGGGTTCGTGGGCACTGCCGTGGCGTTCGTGCACAACGCCCTGGTCGAGCCGGTCGAGATCCTGCGGGATGGAACGCCCATCGACACCGTCCGGCCGGAGGGGACGGCCCGGCTGGCGCTGTTTCGGGGCCGAGCAGGCGGGGGGTCGCACGCCGAGCTCCGGTGGCGTCTCCTCAGACCTGGCAACCCACCAATCGGCGAAGCGCTCGAAGGCCCGCTCCCCGAGTTCCGCCGGCTGCGCGGGCGCCGCATCGCCCCGATCGTGGCGGCGGTCGGGGGGCAGAGCTACTTCGCACCGCTCGTCACCAACACGAGCGCTACGGACATCACCATCGAGGTAAACCCCGGCACTCAGGCGGCGGTGCGCTGCAATTGCCTGGTGCCGAAGGGCGCGGTGCGCACGCACATCGGGTACTACCGGTTGTACCGGAACTCCACCATCGCGGCTTACAACAACGCGCACCCCTACGCGGGCCCGCACGCCGATCGGGACGGGTTCGCATCGCAGGTTGCCCCCCGCAGTGGTGCGGTGGTGCTCACGTTTTGACGGCTCGACCTACCGGCGACGCCCTCGATCCCCGGCTCCTCACCCGGGCGCGCGGCGCGTTGCTCGGGCTCGTGATCGGCAACCAGCTCGGCGTGCCCACCGAGCGCTTGGGCACCGCGCCGGCGATCCGGGAAGCCTTCCCCCGGGGTGTGCGTGATCTGTCACCGCCTCCCCAAGGCTCCCCGTTCGACGATGACGCGGCGATGACGCTGCTGCTCGCGGAGTCGCTCGCCGAGCGTGGCGACTTCGACGCGACCGACGTGGCGCAGCGCTGGGTGAAATGGATGAAGGTCGACGGCCGCGGGATCGGACTGACCACGCAGCGGGCGCTACGGCTGATCGAACGCGGGACGGAGCCATTCGAGGCGGGGCGCGCGGCGCACGACGCCGGCGTGGCGGCGTCCAACGGCAGCGTCATGCGCTGCATCCCCGTCGCGCTCCGCTACCACGACAACGCCGATAAGCTGGTCCGCGTTTCGGCGCAGCAGGCCGCCATCACGCATGCCGACGAGCGTTGCACCTGGGGATCTGTTGCGGTGAATCTCGCGGCCCGGGAGCTGTTGCACGGCAACCGGTACTTCGTGGATGAGGTCCTGCACCGGCTGCAGGGCGCGGCCCCTCGGCCCCTGCTCGAGGCCATCAGACGGGTCCCCTGGGAGGAGGAAAGCGCGCTGCCGATCGCGGTGCAGGGCGAATACGGCTATGTCGTGCATTGTGTGGAGATCGCCATCTGGTGCGCGGTGCACCGGCCGTCACTCGAGGAGGCGCTGATCTTCCTGGCGGAGGCGGGGGGCGACACCGACACCAACGCGGCCGTCGCCGGGGCGCTGCTGGGGGCGCGCGATGGGGAGGCCGCGATCCCACCGCGCTGGCTTGATCAGCTCGGGGCGGCGAAGGGAGTCGCTACGCTGGCTGAGCGGTTGATGGAAGCCGCAGCCGCCTCTTGAGGCTTACGATTTACGTCTTGCGGCTGGTGTCGCGTAGCGGCCGATCCGGTCCATCACGTCCCGGTCGATCAGCGTGACGGAGATCCAGCGCGCCGTCCCGCGGCCCCGCCAATTGAATCGCACCAGCTTGCGCCCGTACCGCCACTCCCATCCGCTCTTGCCGATCGGCCGGGCTCTCCCGAACACGCGCGTCAGGTCCTTCTTGGTGCGGTTCACGAGCGGAACGCCGCGCGCGTCGCCGAACCCCGCCGAATCGTACAGGGCCACGACGTCAGCGTTGCCTTCGACAAAGTGCCCGCTCAGGTAGAACCGCGCCACGTCGCTCGGGTCGCGGATCACGACGCCGCACTCCATGAGTTGGGCAGTATGGGAAGAAGTCTGGCAGCGCACCATGTCACTGTCGGCCAGCGCGCGCGCCCGCTCGATGAACGCCCGATAGCTGATGCCGGGTGTGAAGCCGCGGTACGCCGGGGGCGCCGGGGGCGCTGGGGAGGCAGGGGGCCGCGCCGTGGCCTGCGCCGCAAGGGCTAAAGGGGCGACGAGCGCGCACAGCGCGTGGATCGCCGTGAAGTGGACGAACACGTCCGGACCCGACTCCTGCGCGATAAAGCCAAAGCCCTTCGCGTCGTTGAACCACTTCACCTTACCCTTTGCCATACCGTTCAAACCTCAGCACTAAGGGGCACTGCCCCGGAAATGGTCGGCCCTGGTCACCGCGACCAGAGACGGGCTCAAACAAAAACCGCGAGACAAGTGGTCCTCGCGGAGCGCAGACAAACCGGTGACGGTGCCACGTATTGCTTGAACCGGGGCCAAACGTATGGGCTGCGCCGGGTCCTGTCAATAGAGTAAGCAGTACTCCCTTCAGGGCTTGCCTCTTGGCACCACAATAACGACAGTATGCCGCCACTCGAAAATGCCCAGATTTCGAGGCCTCTTCCGCGCACCTCGCGGGGGGGATAACGTGCTAGGCCGCCGTCAGCCCAGTTCCCGAGTTTTGACGTCCCAGCCCTCGGCTCATGAGGTTCCGCATGGCTCTGCATCTCGTCTACGCGCTACTCGCATGGCAACAGTCCGCGCAACAGCCCGCCCCACCCGCACTCACCTTGCCGCAGCCCATCGCGCGGGTCGACGTGAAGCCGGCGGAGTACGCCCTCCAAGTAGGCGATACGGTCCGGCTCCATGCCACGGCCTACGACTCGAGTGGCCAGGCGATGCCGCAGGCGGTGATCCGCTGGTTCGCGAGCGGGGGCCGCTTCGAAGGCGTCGTCGACTCGACCGGCCTCGTCAGCGCGGGCGCCACCGGTACGCTGAACGTCGCCGCCGTGGCGGCGCTCCCGGGACGGGCGGTGAAGTCCACAGTGGCATTCGCGCGCATCACCGTGCTCCCGCAGCCGGCTGCGAAGATCGCCGTGACGCCCCGACCGGAGCGGATGTTGGCAGGCACCTCGCTGGTGCTCGAAGCGGTCCCCTACGCCGCGAACAATGACCGGCGCTACGACCGGGTCACGTGGAAGTCGAGTCGGCCCGGCGTCGTCGATGTCACTCCCATCGGGCGGGTTACGGCGCGCGCCCCCGGCCGGGCCGCGCTTACGGCGGCCGGGGGCAAGGCCAGCGAGAGCTGGACCGTCGTGGTGACCCCGAACCCCGTGGCCCGCGTGACCCTCACCCCGGCCGACACGGCGATTCGCTCCGGGGACGTCGTCCGGTTCGCGTTCGCCGCGACCGATGCGACGCACCGGTCGGTCGCCGAGGTGCGTCCGGAGTGGGCCGTGTCGCCGGTCGGGCAGGGATACGCCACGGTCGATGGCGGGGGCGTGTTCGTGGCGGACCAGCCCGGCACCTACCGCGTGATCGCCACGCTCGGCGCGCGCACGGCGGAGGCGTTCGTCCAGGTCGCGGCCCGCAACGTCACGCGTCAGGTCACGATCGTCGGCCGGCTGGCGCTCAAGGGGCTCCCGGGCGCCGAACTCTGGCTCCATCCGGACGGCAAGCACGCCTACATGTCGACGATCGGAGACCGCATTTACGCCATCGACATCACGGATCCGGCGAAGCCGTTCTTCACGGACTCGGTGCTCGTGGACGCGCGCGTCGTGAACGACGTGATGACGACCGAGGACGGCAAGTTCGGCGTGATGACCCGCGAAGGCGCGTCCACGCGCAAGAACGGCATCGTGATTCTCTCGTTCGAGGAGCCGGCGCATCCGAAGCCCATCGCCGAATTCACCGAGACCGTCACCGGCGGGGTCCACAGCACCTACGTGTACAAGGGCTACGTCTATCTGACCGACGATGCCACCGGCTCTATGCGGGTGATCGACATCCGCGACCCCTACCACCCGAAGCAAGTGGCGCGCTGGCAAGTGGAACGCCCCGAAGCCGGGCGGACGCTGCACGACATCGACGTGCGTGATGGCCTGGCGACGCTGTCGTATTGGAACGATGGGCTCGTGATCCTCGACGTCGGCAACGGGATGAAGGGCGGGACGCCTGAGAATCCGCAGCTTGTGATGCAGTACAAGTACGACTTGAACGAGCTGTACAAGAAGGTCGAGCTGGCCGGGGGTCCCGGCTTCATCCGCGGCACCCACACGAGCTGGCGGCACGGCCGCTACGTCTTCGTCGGCGACGAGGTCTTCCCGGCGCGCCAGCAGGGCGGCGGCCCGGGCGTCATCGGGCTGGGTCGCGCCTACGGCCGGTTACACGTGATCGACATCGCCGATCTCACGGCGCCCCACGAGGTGGCGTGGTTCGAGCCGGAGGACGGCGGCAGCCACAACGTCTGGATCGCCGGGGACACGTTGTATCTGGGGGACTATCAGGGAGGCCTCCGGGTGCTCGACATCTCGGGCGAGCTGAAGGGCGATCTGCTCGCGCAGGGGCGGGAGTATGCGCACGTACATACCGGAGACGCGAGCGGCTTCGTCCCCAACGGAGCGAACGCGTGGGGCGCGATCTATCGGGGCGGCCTGGTGTACGTCCCCGACATCAACTCAGGGCTGTGGGTCGTGAAGGTCGAGCCACCTCAACCTGTTATTCCGTGAGGAGTTAGCATGCACGTCGCAGTCGTTTTCGCACTGCTGCAACAGCCAGCCGCGCCGGCGTCGTTCCCCGTCACCAAAGTGGAGATCACCCCGCCAGCCGCGGAGATCGAGATCGGCCAGACCGTGCGGCTCGCCGCTCGGGCGTTGGACGCCCGCGGTCAAGCGGTGGCCGATGCGAAGATCGCCTGGTTATCGGGCGGCACCGAGGGTGACGTCGATTCGACCGGCCTGGTGAAGGGCGGCTACCACGGCTACGTCCGTGTCACGGCGGTCGCGTACATCCCGGGTCAGCAGGGCCAAGTGTTCGGGGATGCCTTGATCCACGTACTGCCCGAGCCGGCCGCGCGCATCGACGTCGCGCCCGCGCCGGCCACGGTCGTCGCCGGGACCCGGCTGACACTGACCGGTGTGGCGTTCTCGAAGCACGGCGACCGCCGCGCCGATCTGGTTTCTTTCACCTCGAGCAACGCGCGGGTCGCGAGCGTCACCGGGGACGGGCGCCTCCACGCGCTCGCGCCGGGGCGCGCCACCATTACGGCGAAGGCGGGCGGTGCGACGACCCCGCTCCCCCTCCAGGTGATCGCCAACACCATCACCCGGCTCGCCGTCGAGCCCGCCTCGAGCGCGGTCCGCACTGGTGACGTGGTCCGCTTCGCCGTGAGTGCGAAGGACGCGAGGGGTCGCCTCGTCCCGGGCGTTCCGGTCGAGTGGGCCGTGGCGGCGACCGGCGGGGCCGGCGTCGCCCAGATCGACCCTGCGGGTGCGTTCGTGGCGGAGACCCCGGGGATCTACACGGTCACCGGAAGCGTTGGCGGGCGCAGCGCCGATGCCGTGGTCCGCGTGGAGCAGCGACGGGTGACGCGCAGCATCGACGTGCTGGCGCACCTGCCGATCAAGTACCGCGCCGCCGAGGTGTGGGTGCACCCCGGAGGCAAGTGCCTCTACATGACGACCATCGCCGATCGCGTGTACGCCATGGACATCACCGACCCCGCGAGTCCCAAGATCGCGGACTCGATGATGACTGACGCGCGCCTCGTGAACGACGTGATGACGACCGAGGACGGCAAGTACGGCGTGTTCTCGCGCGAGGGGGCCTCGAACCGCAAGAACGGGATCGTGGTGTTCGACGCCAGCGATGCGTGCCACCCCAAGCCGGTCGCCGAGTACACCGAGACGGTCTCGGGCGGCGTCCACAGCTCCTACGTGTACCAGGGAAGGGCGTACATCACCGACGACGCCACCGGCTCCATGCGGGTGATCGACTTCCGCGATCCGACTCACCCGAAGGAGGTCGCCCGCTGGGAGGCGCAGCAGACCGAGGCAGGGCGCTATCTCCACGACATCATGGTGGTGGACGGCCTCGCCTACCTCGCCTACTGGAACGATGGGCTCATCATCCTCGATGTCGGCAACGGTATGAAGGGCGGGAGTCCGGAGAGCCCGCAGCTCGTTTCCCAGCTCAAGTACGATCTCAACGCCACCTACGCGCGGGTCGAGCAGCTCTGGGGGACGGGATTTGTGCGCGGCACGCACACGGCGTGGCGCGCGGGCAGATATGTGTTCGTGGGCGATGAGGTGTACGCGGCGCGGCCGTACAAGGGCCTGAACGGCGGCAACAACCTCACGTTCGGCAGGCTCCACGTCGTGGACGTCTCCGACATCGAGCATCCCCGAGAAGTCGCCTGGTACGAGCCGACCGACGGGGGCGTGCACAACGTCTGGGTCGTGGGCGATACCCTCTACCTCGGCAACTACCAGGGCGGCGCGCGCGTCCTCGACATCTCGGGCGAGCTGAAGGGTGATCTGCTGCGGCAGGGCAGGGAGATGAGCTGGATCCTGACGGCCGACTCGACCGGCACGCAGCCGCACACGCCGTTCGCGTGGGGGGCGGTCGTGCGGGACGGCAACATTTTTGTGCCCGACATCAATAGCGGGTTGTGGGTGCTCAAATTGGAGCCAAAACCGCAGCCCGTGCCGTAGGGTGCGACCCTACTGGCGCCTCGCCGTCTGAGCACTGTCCGCCTTCACCGGCAGCCCGACGGCGAGGCGGAAATCCCGCAGCACTGCATCGTACGACTTCATGCGCTTGTTGAGCTCGCTCGCCACCGGAGCCGGGGTCGCTGACGCGGTCTGCTCGCAGACCGTCATGTAGGCGATCAGCGAGTCCATCTGCGTGGTGAGTCGGCGCGCTTTCAGACGGGTCGAGTCTTCGTAGACCGCCGGCTTCATGTAGGGACGGCCGCGCGCCATGAATGCCCGCGCGCTGCCGCACAGGCCGACCAGCAAGCGCCCGGCGCGCCGCCGGCTCACGCTGTCGCCCGTCGACTGCGTACGCGTCACGCGGTTGAGGCCATCCTTCAGCTGGGCGATCCCGCGGGTCGCGGTGCGCAGTCCGTCGACGAAGCGCTTCTGCTCGGGAGTGGGCGGCGACGGCGGTGCGAGCGCCGACTCCGCCCGGGCCGAGTCGGGAGCGGGCGGGCTGGGAGGGGGCGTCGGCTGCTGCGCCCCTGCGACGGTCGCGGCGACGCAGCACAGCACAGCCAAGCAGCGCATCAGTGCTCCTCTATACCTTGGGTCGAAGCCAGGGTTATAATGTCACAATGACGCTTCCCGCAACCTCGCGCCAGACCCGCACCTTCGACGACCGGGCGGACGCGCTCGCGCACTTCTTCCTCCGCGCCGGCGAGGCGCCGCGGCTGCTCGCGTATGAGGACGCCGCGGGCTGCCCGCTGGACCAGGCGCTCGCCGCGCTCGAATGGACCGCCGCTGTCGGCATCCTCGCCGAGGACGACCTGATCCACGCCGCACGGCTGGGCGCCGACGCCGCGGCCGCCGTGGTCGAGCGCCGCGACGGTGACCAACACGTGTTCATCTACTTCGGGCCCCGTATGGACGCCTCGCCCGCCGACCCGTACGAGGGCACCCTGCTCTATGACGAGCCGGGCGTGCGCGCCTACATCTTTGCACAACGCGTCCACGCGATCGCGCACTTCCTGCGCGCCACCCACGGCATCGGCGCGGTGATTGCCATGCTCGGCCGCCGGGCGCCTGAGCTGCGCCACATCCGCCGCTGGCTCGAGGTGCTGTTCAGTCAGCCGGTCGGCGCCGGCCGCTCCACCCAGCTCCTCACCGGCTGGTTCGCGACGGGGGGAGCGGGGGTGCTCTTCGTCCCCGCTCAGCCCGGCGCGCCCTACAGCTACCACGAAGTCGGCATCGATATCTAACTTCAGTTGCAAGACACAAGTCGCAAGCCGCAAGCGACATCACCCCCCGCCACTGTCGTCTACCAACCGCTTGCGGCTTACGGCTTGCGACTGTGACGATTGTGGATTCACAACTCCACATCGTGTGGACGCTCGGGGCAAGGGCCGACAGCGGTAGGGGTTACCCTCCACAACTGATGCACACGCAAGTGAGCTAACCCGAAGAAACATCGGCACTTGCGCGATTTTCCGCCGCCCCTATATTGATGCCACGCGGCTTGGAGGGAAGGGTCGGGACCTGGTGTCCCAACTACGCCTCTAAGACGGGTCCGAGCGGAAATTCCGGGGAGGCCGCCGACGCAAACAAGGGCTCAGGCGGCCGGCGATCCGGGAGGAACCTCTCCGGCTCGGATAGCTGGGGCCAGTCGCGTGCCCCAGCCACGTCGACGCGGTGCCTCGACGTGCAGTGCGGAAGGTCGGTCCGCGACCCGATCTGAC
>WNGL01002993.1_pt1 | contig 20344 bp, 24 predicted proteins | sample 5400591 | NCBI WGS metagenome assembly WNGL01 (sample SAMN13153377, study PRJNA577476) | soil metagenome | isolation source: 80 cm soil or saprolite under Garry oak tree replicate 1 | place: USA:California | collected 2016-06-15 | reverse complement strand
AGAAACACCACGGCCTTGGCGATCTCATCGGGTGTGCCGAGCCGGCCGAGCGGAACATTGTTGGAAAGCATCTTTAAGCGTTCCTCGCCCGCTCCTGAGGAAGCCAGCAGGTTGTTCAGACCGGGTGTCTCGATCGGCCCTGGGCTTACCGCATTCACACGAATGCGGCGATCCTTTAAGTCCGTTGTCCATGTCCGCGCGAACGAACGGACGGCGGCTTTGGTCGCGCTATAAACACTATTTGACGAAAATCCTTTGCTCGCGACGATGGACGCATTCAGGATGACAGAGGCGCCATCCGGCAGCAGCGGAAGCGCTTTCTGCACCGTGAAAAGGAGGCCTTTGACATTGATGTTGAAGATCGAATCGTAGTGCTCCTCAGTGATCGTGCCGAACGGCGCATACGTCGCGACACCGGCATTTGCGAACACAATATCGAGCCTGCCCTTCTCCCGTTTGATTTGCGCGAAGAGGCGATCAAGATCGCCAAGATTTGAGACGTCGCCTTGTACGCCGGTTACATTTTTTCCGATCTCCTTTACCGCCGCAGCCAACTCCGGCTCACGGCGGCCCGTGATGAAGACATACGCGCCTTCGTTCACGAACTGCTTCGCCGTCGCCGGGCCAATGCCGCTATTGCCACCAGTAATCAGCGCAATCTTTCCTTCGAGCTTACCCATGTTCTTACTTCATGAGATTATGTCACGACGCTGCGCGCGCCGGCAGACTTTGTTCAATGCCTGCGACTAACTCGGGAATGCTGATCGGCTTGGCCAGAAATGGATGTCCTTGGATCTGCAGGCCCGATTTTGTCTCAGCTTTCGTCACGAGAGCCGTCAAAAAGACAATCGGTGTTCTGTGCAATGTGGGATCGGATTCAATCCGCGCGGCGACTTGGCCGCCATCCGTTTCCGGCATCGCAATATCGAGCAGGATAAGGTCCGGCTTAAGGCCCTGGGCTGTTTGATGAGCTTTGCTCGCGTCGTTCTCTTCATAGACGATGTAGCGGCCCGTCCTTTCCAGCGCGCGCTTGGCCGAGTGGGCAAAATCGCGGTTGTTATCGATTATCAAGATAAGTGCCTTCTCTTTAATCGATTCGACGATCTGCGGGAAAAAGTTTGCTTCGACGCTTCTATTCATAATTTTCCTTAAGCTTCGACCGGCTCGGCTGCGCCCAGGAGTTCCTCTCGCTTGCTGAGCGCGCGGCGCAACTTGGCCAGCGTAATGTTCTGCAGTTGACGAATACGCTCCCGCGTGACGCCGAAATCCTTACTTACATCCTCCAGCGTTTTCGGTTGTCCCCCATCGAGACCGAACCGCTGAGAGATGATTTTCTTCTCCCGGTCGTCGAGCACTGCGATTAGGCCATCCACTTCACCGCGCAGATTTTTGTCGCGTAATAATTCAAACGGCGTTTGCGCATCTTCATCGCCGACAAGTGCGCCAAACTCGGCGGAATCATCGTCCACAAGCGGGGCGTCGAGCGAAGCCGGGCGGATACCGAGAATCTTTAATCGCGCAACTTTTTCGCTGGCAATGCCAAGTTCGTCGCCGAGTTCGTCCTCAGTCGGTTCGCGGCCAAGTTCGTCGCTCATCTGCAGCGAGACGCGGCGCACCTTCGCGATTTTATCGACGAGATGCACCGGCAACCGGATCGTCTTGCTCTGATTGGCCAGGGCGCGCTTGATCGATTGTTTGATCCACCACGCCGCATACGTGCTCAGCTTCGCCCCTTTTCCCGGGTCAAACCGCTCGACCGCTTTGGTCAATCCGATGTTTCCTTCGGAGATCAGGTCGAGCAGGGGCAGACCGAGATTGGCGTAATCGTGCGCGATGGTGACAACCAGCCGTAAATTCGCGTTGATCATCTGCTCGCGCGCTTTGGCATCTCCCTTTTTGATTTTCGCTGCGAGCTCGCTCTCTTGTTGCGGCGTCAAAAGAGGAATTCGTCCGATTTCTCGCAGGTATCTGTTCAGTCCGGTATCGCTTTCATTCATGACCAGAGCGTACTCGACGGAGCGAATCCGCGGCTATGACGCAACCGTGGGATTTTGAAATACCGCTCCAGAGGTGATTAATGCTCCCTCTTTTGGACGACCTCGAACGCTACGTGCTTTGAAACGTCAGGGCGCTAAGCAGATGTTTTAGGTCGAGCGGCCCGTCGTAACGCTCGCCGTTGATAAAGAATGTCGGTGTTCCGTTCACGCCGCCTCTCACGCCACTCTTGAAATCTTCGCGGACCCGTGGCGCATAAACGCTCGCCGTGACCTCGCGAATTAATCGCGTCTCATCGAGACCGAGTCCGGCCGCATATTCCGCGAGATCGTCATCATCAAGCGCCCCTTGATTTTCGAACAGAGTCTCGTGCATGCCCCAGAAATTTTTCTGCGTACCAGCTGCTTCTGCTGCCTCGGCCGCGTGCTCGGAGTGCGGATGGATGTTGGTTAGCGGAAAATTGCGAAAGCCGAAAAGTAAATCGTCGCCCAATCGTCGCTGGATTTCTTTGACGATCGGCTGGACCTCAGCGCAGAACGGACACTCGTAGTCGCCGTATTCCAACAGTCTAATTAATCCATCAGCCGAACCAGAAATATGGTCGCGTTCAGGATCAGGCAGCGTCAGCGGGATGCGCGCACTCATTTTGCGGCGGCGGTCGTTTCGCTTTTTGTTCTAAGATCCTCGAGTGCGGACAAGATTCCGTTTGCTCCGGGATTGACGCCCGTCGGGGAAACATAGCTCCAGTGAATGATCCCATCAGAATCGATGACGAATAAAGCGCGTTCGCAGGTGCCATCTTTTTCGTCATAAACACCGTAAGCGCGCGCGACCGCTCCTTTCGGTTCGAAATCGGCCAGAAGCGGAAAGTGCAATTTGTTGTGCTTGGCGAAAGCGTCGTGACACCATGCGCCATCGACCGATATGCCAACGAGTTCAGCTTGAAACGCCTGAAACTCGTCCAGCGTTTCATTATACAGCGCCATCTGATCGCCGCACACCGGACTCCAGTCGGCCGGGTAAAATGCAAGCACCACCGGTCGTCCACGGAGCTCGCTCAGCGACACCGATTGGTCTGGTGTGCATCGCAAGGTAAAATCGGGAGCCTGCGTGCCGGGGCTAAGCACCGAGCGGTGACTGGGATTCGTAGTGGTCGTACTCATATATATCTCTGTTGTCCGGACGGACCTGTTAGATGTCGCGCGTTTGATCAGGCAGCCGGCTTGCGTTCGTTCGATTGAAAAATGTCGAGCAGTTCTGCGAAGCGTGACTCGTACGACTCGCAGGTAGGGCAATCCCCGTTTTGCTCAATCCATTCCGGATGCTGCTCGCGCAGGGCGTCGTGAATCTGGTGCTGAAGTTGAACGTAAGAGCGAACTTCGCCAGAGTTGATCGCAGACGTGTTCATTTTCATATCCGACGGTATCGGTGATCGGCAGATCGCGGCCACTGCGCGTCCGTCGGATTTTGTGGTGCCACCTGCGAGGTGGTGCCGGCTCCCTCTTTCGAGGTATAAAGCTGACTAACTCTACGCGAAGGCGTCTCGAGCGATTGTGATTGTGATCTTGCCAATGCGAACCGGCGGCGAAGATGATTCGTTTATGAAATTCTGGGCTTGGGACAAAGAGAATCTTCCTTCGATCACACACTCGATTCGCACAGCAGTCGCTGCGACCCTGTCAGTCATAATCGCGGGGCTCGTGCACACGCCCGAGGCCTACTGGGCCGCGATCGCGACTTTAGTCGTGATGCAATCGACACTCGGCGCGACGCTGACGCTTTCGATTGAGCGGATCATGGCCACCGCCGTAGGTGCGTCGGTTGGAGCACTCGAGGCAAATTTTTTTGGGGCAAATCTGGTCGCGTTCGCGCTAGCGATCTTTCTCGTGGGATTGCTGTCGATCGCGTTTCGTTTAGAGAAGACCGCATATCGCTATGCGAGCATTACCCTCACTATCATCGTTCTAATTCCGCGCTCGGCCGCGCCGTGGATGATCGCTTTGCACAGATTCATCGAAGTCTCAGTCGGCATTATCGTTGCTCTCGCGGTGGTGGCGGTGTGGCCAGAACATCGACGATTTTCAGTCCGTGGCACCGCCGAATAGCGCGAGTTTTGCTATCACTTCCGGCCTGGCGAAAGAGATTAACTTTCGCCAAATCGACAATTTCATCGTCGCATCCACTTTAATTCAGTCAGCGGAATCGATTTTGCTCGTTCCGCGATCGCGATTCGAAACCGAACAACAGAATAGTCAAAGTGGAGATGATTAAGATCGGAGTAACCATTATATTTAAGCGTATTCATCTTTGAATCATACCGCCATAGCGCGAGAGGGGTGTTTCGTACTCCCTCGTTCGGGGCAGACTTGTTTCGAGAGAGCCTGACCGCAGGTGAATTGAAAGCCAATTCAACCTCACTCACCAAACTTGTCGCCAAACATCGGCAGGCCGCTCTTCGATTCGGCTTTTGTCGCCTCGTCTTGCAAGACGTCCCAGTGTTCGGCAAGGCGACCGTTCTCGATCCTGACAATGTCCGCGGCGACCCAAGCAACAGGCCGGCCGGTTCCCGAGAATCGCCCGTGGACGATGACGTAGTCGCCCTCTGCGACGATTAGCTGATGTTCGTAACGCAGCGTGTCGGGTGTGTTGCGGATCAAATTCAATAATCCATCGCGACCCGGTTCAATGTGCGCGCTGTGCTGGATATAGTTAGGCGACCAATACTTCTCAGCGGCGGCGTAGTCGCGCTTGTTGAACAATGTGTCGAAGGCTTCGAGCACCAGCGCTTTGTTTTTCTCCTGTATTGTTTGACTCATAATAATTTCCTTATCCTTTCGTTACTGCGAATGCTCCTTGACGATTCACGAGTAGTTGGGAGTTGCTCTGCTATCTCATCGACGCGATCGGGATAGAACGCGACGTGCCCTCTGATTTGCGCAACGGCAGGAAACGGATCCTGGTACGACCACACCGCATTGACAGACTTCTTTCCTCCAGCAGGAACGCTGTAGTAATTGCAATCGCCTTTATACGGACAGTAGGTAGCGTGATCCGTCCGTTCCAACTGGGAGAAATCAACGTCCTCACCCGGAATATATTGAACTGGCGGATACGCCGCTTCGCGGAGCGTCAGGGCGTTGTGAGTATCGGCAATCACATGGCCCGCGACAGATACGACAACACGAGCGGGATTACGCTGGATTGAAATCGGATGATCTGGACCCGGACGCTTGGCCTGTTTTTCTTTCATGTTTCGTCTTCGTTTCGGCTGACGCTTAGCGCTTCAGAAGATGCGTGACGTGTTCAGCCAGGTGTCATCACAATTTAACCTTTCCTTTTCAGAGTTTCGCCACCACGATTCTTTAGCCTATGGAGTGTAGGCCTCGATTCAGGCATTCATCCCGCCATCCACCGTAAGATTCGCCCCGGTAATGTACGAGGACTCCGGACCGGCGACAAACGCCACCAGTGCAGCGACCTCATCAACGTGCCCGTAGCGGTCGAGTGCTGTGGCGGCCTTCTGCGGCACCGCCCACTCGCTCGCGGCGGGATTCAACTCCGTGTCGATCGGACCCGGCTGCACATTGTTGACCGTGATGCCCCGGCTCCCGAGCTCTCTGGACAGCGACTGAGTAAACATCTTTACGGCTCCCTTCGTGGCCGAGTAGGCGACAAGGCCGGGTACCAGGACACGCTCACCCACGGACGAGCCAATCGTGATGATGCGACCGCCGCTCTTCATGTGATTGAGCGCCGCCTGCGTCGCGATGAACACGCCACGGACGTTAATGTCGAGCACGCGATCCATCTCTTCCAGCGTCGTCTCCTCAAACGTTTTCGGAATGGCAGTGCCGGCATTGTTTACAAGGACGTCTAGGCGGCCGAAGGTCGCCACGGTCTTTTCGACCGCGGCTTTGCCGGCGTCGGCATCAGTGGCGTCCGCCTGAATCGCGATCGCCTTTCCGCCGGCGCGTTCAATTTCCTTGACCACCGACGCGGCCGCATTGGCACCTTTCGTGTATGTGATAGCCACCTTCGCCCCGTCTGCAGCCAAACGTTTGGCGATTGCGGCACCAATGCCGCGCGAGCCGCCCGTAATGAGTGCAATCTTTCCTTCCAGTTTCTTGGTCATTGTTTTTCTCCTATTTCTTTTAATTATGTATCGCCTGGTATAAAACTCGGCCATGGACAAAACCCTGTCAAATGGTTTATTTACTCATTGGTATGAAATCGATATCTGCTCCGGCGGCCCGCGGGCGACCGCGCGCCTTCGACCCGGACGCGGCCCTGGAACGCGCCATGCATGTTTTTTGGACCCAAGGTTACGAAGGCGCCTCGCTCTCAGACCTGACGCGGGCCATGCGCATCAATCGGCCAAGTCTTTACGCTGCTTTTGGCAACAAAGAGCACCTTTTCGGAAAAGTTCTCGATCGATATGTCGACGGACCGCTCGCCTATTTTGGGAAGGCTCTGGCGGCGCCGAAGGCGCGAGATGTCATCGAACAAATACTCTTCGGCGCGGCCAGAATGGCCGGTGATCCTCGGCTTCCAGCAGGATGCCTCATGGTCCAGGGTGCGCTGGCGTGCGGAGATGCGGCTGGGTCCGTTCGGAAGGAAACAGCCTCACGCCGCTATGACAGCGAAATTGCGTTGCGTCGTCGCCTTCAGCGAGCAAAACGAGAAGGCGATCTTCCGCGAAACGCCGACCCAGCCGAACTGGCCCGTTACGTGATGACCGTGTTGCAAGGAATGGCGGTCCAGGGAGCTGACGGCGCCGGTCGCGATCAACTACGTCGAGTCGCGCAAGTGGCACTGCGCGCGTGGCCGAAGCGTTAGCTTGAATGTCACGCGGTGCCGATGCCAAGCACGAAACAAACAAGCCCAACCAGTCATGTAGTTGGTAAACGCCTGTACGGCCTCGCTGACCTCCTAGGCTCGCCGTAGCCTTGTGAGAAGGCGGCTGACTTCTGTCATCTGACTTCCGATTCTATGTTCGCCTGCGCCACACAGGGCGACGTGACACCTGCTGGAGAAAATTCTGCGAAATCTTGCGGCAGATTTCATCGGAAACGGATTAAGTGACGAGTCGAGAAGCAACGATCTGAAACTCTTCAGGTGAGATTCGTCTGGATAAATCGCGGACTGGCGTGGATGTCGATCTTGACGCGCCAATGCCGCGTCTTAGCTTTCATCTGTACTAGGATATAGATGCGAAGCCAAGGCTTCGCGGTTCGCCCTGACAGGTTAGCCAGGTTTCCGGACGAGCCTCTTTCAGGTCAACAAGAAAGCTCGTCATGAAAAGAATCTTCATCATCGCCATCCTTGGCTTCACTTCGCTTTGCTGGTCGCAAAGGCACTTCGCGGCCTGGGAGCAACCAGAGCTATTCACGCAAGAGCTGCGCGCTGGATTCAAGTCGCTGCGCTAATCTTATGGCAAGCAATCGGAAGACAGTGATCGTTACAGGAGCTTCGCAAGGCATCGGCGCGGGCATCGTCCAAGCATTTCTCGCACGCGGCTACGATGTTGTAGGAACCGCGCGGAGCGCGACGAAATCGAAGGAGCTTTCAGCTTCCGACCACCTCGCCTTGATCGACGGCGACATAGGCCAATTTGAGACGGCGCAGAAAGTTGCAGAACTCGCGATCAAAAAGTTCGGCTCGATCGATGCCGTCGTCGCGAATGCCGGCATCTTCTTTGTGAAACCGTTTACGGAGTACACGGCAGACGACTTTCGCGCTCTCGTCTCGACTAACCTCGGGGGCTTCATTTATATCGCGCAGCTTGCGGTTAAACAGATGCAGGCGCAGAAGACCGGAGGCAGCATCGTGAGCATCACTGGAGCGCTGGCCGACAATCCAATTGCCGGCGTACCCGCTTCCCTTTCTATGATCACTAAAGGTGGTCTGAACGCAGGATTGAGAAGCCTGGCTTCTGAATACGCGAAAGAGCACATCCGATTCAATGCAGTGGCTCCCGGCGTCGTCGAGACGCCGCTTCATGCAGAAGATCCGGACGATTTCCTGAAAACGCTTTCGCCGATGGGCTCAATCTCCACCGTTGAGGACATTGCCAGCGCCGTCGTTTATCTGACAGAAGCTCGCCAGATCACAGGGGAGGTGCTGCACGTGGACGGTGGTGCGCACGTTGGCAAATGGTAACCCCCGAAGGCTCCGGGCCGGTCAGCGCCGAACAGCGGTTGAATGAACTTGGCATCAAACTTCCTCCGCCGCCTGAGCCGTTCGGCACCTACGTGGAAGCGGTGCAGACGGGCAATCTGCTTTTTCTGAGCGGGATGCTTCCCACGGAAGGCCACCAGGCGAAATTCATTGGGCGCGTCGGCGCAGAACTGGATGTGGAAGCGGGGCGCAAGGCGGCTCACCTCGCGGCGCTCAACGTTCTCGCTGTCGCGAGAAAACATTTGGGATCGCTCGACAAAGTGACGCGGATCGTCCGGCTCGGCGTGTCGGTGGCAACCTCGGGAGATGTCCGCGATCAGCCGAGAGTCGCTGACGCCGCTTCGGCGTTGCTACAAGACGTTTTCGGAAGAGATAAGAGCCCTTGCCGCCTGGTGTATGGCGTCGCAAGCCTTCCGCTCGGCGCCCCGGTCGAGTTGGAAATCATTTTCGAGGTCGCGGGATAATGCAGATTTCCCGAATGGCGTTGGTCGTTTCTGCGATGCTCGCATCATTTCAATCGCTCGCCCAAGGAAAGGAACGTCCCATGGAACACCCGACTTTTTATCGCACGATACAGATTGATGGATTGTCGATCTTTTATAGAGAGGCCGGCCCGAAAGACGCACCGACCCTTCTCCTGTTGCACGGACTTCCAACTTCATCGCGGCAGTTCGAGCCGCTCTTCGCGCGGCTTTCCGATCGCTATCACCTGGTCGCGCCGGATTACCCAGGCTTCGGACACAGCGATTGGCCGGACCCGAAGAAATTCGCGTATACGTTCGATCACATCGCCGAGATCATGAATCACTTCACCGAAACGCTCGGGCTCTCGCGTTTTACTCTTTACATGCATGATTACGGCGGCCCCGTTGGTTTTCGAATGGCGTTGGCCCATCCGGAACGGATCGAGGCGCTCATCGTCCAAGACGCTGTAGCGCACAACGAAGGTCTGGGGGCGAATTGGAAAACACGGCGCGCTTTTTGGTCCGATCGCGCTGCCAACGAAAGCGCGCTTCGGACAAATCTCCTGTCACTACAGACGACGCGGACGCGCCATGTCGGAAACGATCCCAACGTGGAACGCTATGACCCGGATCTCTGGACCGATGAATTCTACTTTCTCAATCAGCCTGGCCAGGCCGACATTCAAAGCGATCTCTTCTACGACTACCGCACGAACGTCGACGCTTACCCGAAGTGGCAGGCTTGGATGCGAGACAAGCAGCCACGGCTTCTCGTCCTTTGGGGCAAATACGACCTGTCTTTCGAGCTTTCGGAACCGGAGGCCTATCGCCGCGATGTGCCGAAGGCCGAAGTCCACGTCCTCGATGCGGGCCACTTCGCATTGGATACGGCGGCGGATGAGATCGCGCAGCTCCTCCGGGGCTTTATGAAATAGCAGCGGCCTAACGAGTGTCAACGCTCCCGCCTGTAGGGGAAGCTGCTAGCTTCCCGGGCGCTGGCTCAGTGCTCCGGAACGCCGTGCTGTTCTTCGAAGCACGATTCGAAGCTCTTCAGATCTATCGGATGCCGGGGTTGCGCGCCTTGCGGGCCCGCCCTGAGATATTGGACAGGCCATGCGATGGGTTGTTCCAGTTCTCGAGCCGCTCGCAATGCTACGGATCGCGCAGAAACTCGCGCGCCATGATCACTGCATCCGCCTGTTCCGTCCGAATGATGTGCTCGGCCTGAACTGGAGAAGTGATCATTCCAACCGCGCCCGTCATGATCTTAGCTTCGCGGCGGATACGCTCGGCAAAGGCCACCTGGTAACCGGGACCGACCGAAATTTTCGCGTGGGGCACGTTACCACCGGAAGAACAATCGATGAGATCAACTCCCATTTGCTTCAGTTGCCCGGCAAGTTTGACCGACTGTTGAATATCCCACGCGCCATCTATCCAGTCCGTCGCAGATATGCGCAGGAATAACGGCAATTCGTTCGGCCATTCGGATCGAACTGCCGCAACGATTTCACGACAAAGTCGGGTTCGATTTTCGAATGAACCCCCGTAATCGTCCTCACGTCTATTACTAAGAGGCGACAGAAACTCGTGAATCAGATAGCCGTGCGCAGCATGAATCTCGAGGACGCGGAAACCAGCCTGGCATGCGCGACGCGCGGCTGCTGCAAAAGCAGAGACAACTTCTTGAATGCCATCAGGTGTGAGAGCCTGCGGCATCGGATAGGTGTCGGCGAACGCTAACGCGCTTGGGGCCACGACTTTTTTCCAACCTCCCTCGGCTTCGGGAATTGCGCCGGAGGCTCCCATGGGCGGCGTGTGCTGGCCTTTCGGCCGGCGTGGGCCAGCTGCATTCCGGCTATGCTTCCTTGTTTATGAATAAAACTAACGATTCGGCTCAGCATCTCGATGTGCTCGTCGTTCCAGATGCCAAGATCCTCGGGACTGATGCGACCCTCGGGAAGAACGGCCGTTGCCTCGGTCAGGACCAGTCCGGCGCCACCCACCGCGCGGCTCCCGAGATGAACGAAATGCCAGTCGTTAGCGTATCCGTCCCGGCTCGAATACTGGCACATCGGCGAGACGAACACCCGATTAGCAAATGTCAGATCTCGAATCGCGAGCGGATCAAACAGGCCAGCCATGGTCAATGGTCACATATCACGCGTTCCTCGTCACCTGTCACTCGCCTGCCGCGCCGTAGCCTTGTGCGAAGGCGGGTCAGTAATCCGAATGCGACGTATGAGCAAAGCTCAATTCATCCGAACAGCCGCTGATCGAAATCAAATGTTGGATGGTTAGGTACGACCCCAATTCCTTCAATGTCGGATGAAACCCGGAGATGACGGTTGTCGGCTTTCGTTGTATCACGTATGCGCAGGGCCGATTCGTCGACCGCAAAGCAGTGCGACAGTGAACAATGTTATCGAAGAAACGAATTTGGATTGTGCACGTCGACTTCGCGCATTTATCGCCGATTCTCCCGACGTAGCATATTTCATCGGTTCCGGTCTCTCACAGGCGACGTATCCCGATTGGCGATCCCTTGTTACCCGCGTAAGTAATTACTTCCACGATCATGCACCGGACGTGCCAGCGGTTCCAACTCCGGGTGGAGAAGAGCTGGGCATGATGTTACCCCGTGATCTTCAGGACGTTTTCCAGCGCTTCCGAGAATCAGACGCTCATGCGTACGTTGATTGCATCAAGAGTATTTTCGAGACTCCCCCGACCCTCCATAACGGATGCGTGATCAAGATCCTGAAAACGCAGCCAACGTTAATTTCCACTATCAATTTCGACGTGGCGATCGAAGCCGCTGCCGAGGAGTGCGGCGTCGAGATTGATCCGCGGTTTTTCCCAACCATCCGGTATGTTAGGCAGGAGCGAGAAAACGTTCCCGTGGTCATGCATCTGCATAGCAAATTTCATGAACAATTGTACGATGATCCAGACCGACTAATCCTTCACACGGCAGGCTACCGGCGGTGGTATGAGGAAGGAGACGAGGTTATTAAGCATACTCTTTCCGAGATATTTCTCGGGCATGACGTAGTGTTTGTCGGAACGAGTTTATCGGAGCCAGAAATGGAATCGTTCTTCAGAGCATTGCAGGTTCATCGCCGGACATCCAACAACCGCCGGCGGCGAATCGCGCTCGTGGGCAGCAAAGCCAAACCAGACCCGGAGAATGTCGACACCTTCGTTCGCGTTTTGCGCGAAGAACAATCCCGCGACATAACCGATGGGGGCGAAACCGGGATTGAGCGAGTCCGATTTTTTTCTAAAGGCGAAAACTTCCCCGGCCTTCACCAGATTTTGTCCGACGCATTCGGGCAAAAGACTGTAGCGCCGGAACCAAAGCCGATCTGGAAAGATGCGATTTAAACACTTAGTAGAGCAAGTTCAAACAATCGCGCGGCGTGAGCAAGTCTCGCAGGCCGATGCTGCCCGTATTGATGATTTGTTGTCGGGACGAGCGCGACTGGCCGCTAACCAGCATGCGACAATTGAACGAGTTTTCTGGGCGGCGGCAACGTCGGAGAAATGGCTCGATCTACTACCCCAGCACATTCGTAGTTGTCCCCCGGTCCGCTTGGTCGAGCGCGGATATCAGATTCCTGCTTGGCCGGCGGAACCCTATGTTCGTCGCCAAATTGAAAATCGCTCCTCTCGGATGTTGCCCTTCCTTTTAACTGTTAATACCAATAATCCGCGATTTTATGAACTCATCTCGCAAATGGTGCTGCTCGTTGAAGCAGATGGCGCCGAGAAGTTGATTCCATCGCTGATTGACTACGTTAGGAGTCCCTACGCTTTCAGTAAGAAAAATCTCGGCGCTTCCCTGCTTCGATTGGCGAGATTGGGTCTGATGACCCCATCGATGGAACTGTCGTATGAGCTCGTCTCCTTCCGTCCGGATCCCCGAGGGGACGAAAAGTCTACGCAACGACACAAGGATCCGAGTAATTGGACGCTCTCATTGGAGCCGCGGCCCAAATTGGACGACTGGGAGTATCAAGAAGTTCTTGTTAAAGGTGTCCGGCCTCTAGGTGACTTCGCGCCGCTCGAAACGTCGCGCATGCTGATTAAAGCCGTGAGTGAAATGATCCGTTTAAGGCAACGCTCGGAGGATGAGCAGGAACCTTCGGCTAAGGACAGTTCTGAAATTTGGTGTGATCGTGTTGACCGCTCGGATCGCGCGCATTTGGACTCAAAGGCGGCCCTTGTGCACACGCTGACGTACGCTTGCGAGCGGGTCTATGAACATCAGGACGATGTCAGTTTAGGAAACCTTGACACGGCGCTGAGGCAAGCACGCTATCGAGTATTCGACCGAATTCGTTACCACCTCTACTCTCGCCATCCATTGCGGACGATCACTTGGATACGTGAGGCAATTCTGAACTACGATGACTACGTCGATTCGGCATTCGGGTACGAATTCCAGCAAATGATTCGCCTTGCATGTGAACAGGTCGGGCGAGAATTGCTATCTGAAGCTGATCGCAAGACGATCTTTGACCAGATTCTATCTGGACCGGACAAGCAAGGGTTCAAAGAATGGCTCGGCGACAACTTCACTGAGGAGTTGTATCGCCAACGGCAGCGATACTTTTGGCTCGCGCAACTTACACCTTTCGCAACCGTCTTGTTTGACAAGTATCGCGCGCTCTATAACGAACTGTCGTCCGAACGGCCGCCTCCGACCGACGACGACTATTCTCCATTTAGTGTAGGCGAGACCAAGACGGGAGGGTCGCGCAGTCCAAAGCGCGCAGAAGATTTACTGGAACTTTCAGACGACGGCTTGATCGCCTTTCTTAACGACTGGCAAGATGCCCACCGCGACGAGAAACAGTGGTGGGTGGATGTCGACTTTGACGGCCTGGGCAGAGCTTTTGGTGAGGCCATTCAATCTCAGCCGGCACGGTTTCTTGCCTGGAAGGACCGTTGGTTCGAAATCGAACGACCGATTTACTTCCGCTACGCGCTGGATGTTGCCACCAAGAGAATAAAAGGAGGTCAACACGCAGAGCTCAAAGAGTGGCTGAGCGTGTGCGAATGGGTAATGGCGCAGAACGATGCAAGCGTCGATCCGGTCGATGATATTTCCGAAACATCCCGGCAAAGGCGAGCGTGGGATTCAGCTCGCCGCGCCGTCGTGGACCTCGTCGAAGCATGTATTAGTGAGGAGGTAAGCGTCTCGGCCGAATGGCAACCGCAGATATATGAGCTGCTCAGGCTTGCGTGCACAGTTCAGGATCAACGTCTCGACAAAAACGGGGCGATCGTAACTCCACGAGATTATCTTACAGATGCGATCAATACGACGCGAGGTCGGGCGCTGGAGAACCTTGTCAGCTATGGTTGGTGGCTGCGTCGCCAAGAGCGACCCGCACCGGAAGTTTTTGATGTGTTAGAGTCTAGATTCAGCGGTAAGCCAGCCTTGTCGATCCCAGAGTATACGTTATTGGCGACGAGTTTCGGCCGACTGTGGGGATTGAATGCAGACTGGATGCAGCACCACGTCGATGATTTCTTCCCGAAAAGCAAACAAGAGACTTGGAAGGCTGCATTTGGGGCGTTCCTAAACTTCATTCAGCCGTATAAGCCTTGGTTCGAACTTCTTGAGCCTCATTTTGAGTTGGGGTTGGATAACCTTCAGCAACCGCACGAAACAAAGGCTCGACCGACTTTTAGCGACAGCTTGGGATGGCATCTATTTCTTCATTACCTCTGGGGGCAATTCGATGGTCGGCCAAACTTACTCGAGCTTTTCTATGCTCGAACTAGGCCAGCGGAGTGGGCATTGCTATTTGATCAAATCGGCCGCTCGCTGAAATCTACTAACTCGCTAAGCAATGAACTTTCCGCACGGGTGAAAGAATTCTTCGAAAAGCGACTTAGTGTCGCCAACGACGAGGAGCTGCGTGAATTCACCTTCTGGCTTGGGGCGGAATGTCTCGATCCTGAGTGGCGCCTGCGCGCTTTGTCGCGCGTCCTCGACATAACAGGGGGGCGCGGACTATCCGCCTCAATCTTGATTGAGGACCTTCAGAAGATCGCTGGCACACAGCCAGGCTTGGTTATGGAGTGCTTTAGGAAGCTAACGAACGCTGCCTCGACAGAAGAGCACTTTTATCTTTTACCTGAACCAGCAAAAGCGATTCTTAATATCGGATTCGCCAGCAAAGATCCGAAGACAATCGAAGATGCAGAGAAGGCCCAAGACAATCTTCTTAGTAGTGGTCATCTCGAATATCTGGAGCTCGGCTGAGGCGAGCGGGCTCCGCAGGTATTCGCGAGTGAGCCGCGGAATAGGCGAGGCGGCTGCGGTCATGCTCGCTGACCGCGGCGCAAAGGTCGCGCTCGGCGCGCGCGGATTGGATCGGCTTGAGGCTCTGCCATTGCAGCGCCACCGCCGGCACTTACGGTGACACCGTCGAACATGAAAACAATGAGCAAGCCGACGACATCTACAACACTGCCAGGAGGCATATTCAAGCCCGCCGATGATTTGACCCTTACTCGCGTGGGCTACGGTGCCATGCAGCTGGCTGGTCCGCATGTATTCGGGCCGCCAGCAGATCACGACGGTGCAATCGCGGTCCTGCGCGAGGTTGTTAGCCTCGGTATCACCCACATCGACACCAGCGACTTCTATGGCCCGCATATAACCAATCAGCTTATCAAAGAAGCGCTGCATCCCTATCCGGAGCAGTTACGGATCGTGACCAAGGTCGGCGCGCTGCGGGACGCGGAAGGAAATTGGCCCAAAGCGCTCGCCCCCGAGCAGCTCCGCCAAGCCGTTCATGATAACCTCGCGAACCTTGGTCTCAATACACTCGATGTCGTCAATCTGCGGGTCGGTGGCCTCGATGCACCGGAGCCAGGTTCAATCGCGGAACCGTTCAGCGTGCTCGCCGAAATGCAGGAAGAGGGTCTGATAAAACGCCTCGGGGTAAGTACTGTCAGCGCCGAGCAAGTCGCCGAGGCGCAATCAATCGCGCCGGTTGTCTGCGTCCAAAATTTCTACAATATCGCTCACCGCCAGGATGATTCGCTTATCGACTCGCTTGCCGAACAAGGAATTGCTTATGTGCCCTACTTCCCACTTGGTGGTTTTTCACCGCTGCAATCCGATACGTTGTCCAACGTTGCTGCCCGCTTGGATACTACCCAAATGGCTGTCGCCCTGGCGTGGCTGCTGCAACGTTCACCTAACATTCTACTCATTCCCGGAACATCATCTGTTGAGCATCTGAGAGAGAATGTAGCCGGCGCTGGCCTGCAATTGCCCGATGACGTGATTAAGGAGTTGGACGACATCGCCGGTTAAGGCCTTTCAACGCTAAACCGCTGAAGAAGAAAAACGAATGTCATCGCGCAGCTGGTTCATCACCGGCGCAAGCAGCGGAATAGGCGAGGCGACTGCGGTCATGCTCGCTGAACGCGGCGCAAAGGTCAGTCATCCTCGGCGCGCGGCTTGGATCGGCTGGAGGCTCTCGCTCGTCGCATCGCGGGAGCGAGGGCGAGGTAGTCTATGCACGCACAGACGTGAGACGGCGCGAGGACCTGACGAGTCTGGTCAACCCGCTGTGCTGGATGTAGTCCGGTGACCAATCACGCGCAGCCGCTACGTAGTCACGCTTATTGAAGAGGGTGTCAAAAGCCTCAAGAACGAGTGCCTTATTTTTTTCCTGTTTAGTCGGGTTCATTGAATTTTTCCTCGCAGGTAAAACCATTCCCTTCGCTTTGCGCGTGCGCTAGTCAGATAAACAAACCTCTTCAATTTTTCCTTAAGTTCACCCATGTGCTTCTTCTGCGTTGTCATTTCTTTATGGAACACTGATTCGGTTCAGTAGCCGCATCAGCAGCGCCACGCCGAATCCCCAAGCGCCGTTTAGCAGCAGTGCGCCGACGATGATTTTCGGGTCCCAGCCGCCAGCGAGGCCCATGCCTTTGATCGGCATTACTACGAACCACGCGACCAGACTCGGACCCAGCGCACCGATCACGAGCGCCTTGATCCAATAGGCGCCGCCACCCGAAGCACCGATCAGAGCCCACAACACGATGCCCCACACGCCACCCCAGAATGCCAGGGAAATCACTGCAGGTGCATGGAGCGGCGGGACTGGTGTCATGTTCCAAGGTGCTCGCGGTGAAAATCCTCCGGCGTACAGCAGCCAGAGCACGCCCTGGTGAAACACCAGCGTCGAAACAAAGCCGGCGATGAATGCCTTCAGGTAGATCATGTGCGTCTCTCCTTTCGTTGTCTACAAGAACAGAATCTGTCCGGTCGTAACTTCAGTCATAAGTTTTGGTCATCGAGCCCTCCTTGTCCTTAGCACGCGGTCCGGTAGGAAGTTGCCCGGCTATTTGCGTCGTTTCTGTTTCGGTAGTCATACTCAGTTCCTTTTGTCATTGAGGATCCGCTGCTTTTCTCGACATCGCGCTGAGCGCGGCGGCCATTTTACTCACGACTTGCTTTGCGTTGGCTACACTGTGTCGCTGCACGATCCAGCTGGGTTCGTTATAGGAAAGCCATGTTGTGCCCGCTGTATCTTCCCAGACGAGTGCCTTTAATGGCAGATCGATTCCGACTGTTTGCACGGACTGCATCAGCGGTGTGCCGCCGCGGGCGTTACCGAAGATGATGAGTTCGGTTGGCGGCAATGTCAGTCCCACTTCCGCTGCTCCTGCGGCATGATCGAGCCGCGCAAAGACTGTCATCCCCTGCGCGCGAATTTCTGCTTGCAGTCGATCCATCGTCTCCTTTGGACCGAACCTGCTCCGGATGCTCGTTAACCCTTCCATGCGGCTTTTTTTGGGGTAGCTAATTAGTTAGGAAATGGGTCTGTAGCTTCGGCTATTTTTAGTTCTAGTTAGGAGGGAGCCGAACATCTTGTTCCAAAGCTCGACTGGTCCTCGTCGCCTTTCTTACGATCATTGTTTGAATCGGCTCACGGCGGGATCCAGCCGGTCGGCGGTCTGGGTCGACAACATCCAACCTGGGTACTCGGGCGGAAGCGCACTGACCTCATCGAGCTGATTGATCTCTTCTTTAGTGAGCTTGAGTTCCGCAGCGGCAAGGTTGTCCTGAAGCTGGTCGAGGCGCTTGGCTCCAAGAATGACAGATGTCACCACCGGCTTTGTCAGCAACCACGCAAGGGAGATTCGCGCCGGGCTACATCCATGGGCCTTAGCGATTGGAGCAATTGCATCGAGGACTTTCCAGGTGCGTTCCTTGTCGACGATGGGAAAATCGAACTCAGATCGGCGGGAGTCTTCCGGTCTCTGGTTCTCACGGCTAAACTTACCTGAGAGCAGGCCGCCCGCGAGTGGACTCCAAACGAGCAATCCAATTTTTTCGGCTTCTAGGAGAGGTCCAAGCTCACGCTCGAGGTCCCGGCCCGCAATGGAATAGTAGGCCTGCAACGTGTCGAACCGCGCGAGATTCTTCGATTCGGAGATACCCAGGGCTTTTGCAATCTTCCAACCTTGCCAGTTCGAACAGCCGATGTATCGGACCTTACCCTGAGTGACGAGAGTATCGAGCGCGCGCAGAGTCTCTTCGATCGGAGTGATGTAGTCGTTAGCGTGAATCTGGTACAGATCGATATGGTCTGTTTGGAGACGACGAAGGCTCGCTTCGACACCATCCATGATGTGTCCACGTGAGGCGCCCACGTCATTGCGTCCGGGGCCCATCCGGCTATAGACCTTGGTCGCGAGAACAACGTCCTTGCGGGCAATGTTCAGATTCTTGAACGATTGTCCGAGGGTCTCCTCGCTTTCACCCGCAGAGTAGACATCGGCCGTATCAAAGAAGTTGATGCCTCCATCGATTGCGGCTTTAACCAGCGCGTCGGCTCCCTTCTGATCGACAGCACCGATGGCTTTATAAATACCCTGGCCACGACCGAACGTCATGGTTCCAAGGCAAAGGCGCGAAACAAGCAGTCCTGTGTTGCCCAAGGTTTTGTAATCCATATTTCTTCCTTTCTGAAAAATGGTTCTACCGTTTGTCCGACTCGAATTCATCGATTCTTGGCCGTTGCCGGTCGCGCTCTTTTGTTTCGTCCTCGGTTTGCGAAGCTGTGTTTGTTGATGACTCATAAGCATCTCCTGTGTTTTATTTTGTTACCTCACGATATCGGCGAGCCTTTAGACATCGGAAATCGCGCGTCTGTGGGATTTTGTGGTACAACGTATGAGGTGATGCTCGCTCCCTCTTTGGAGGGAGAGAGAGCTGACTAGTTCTAACGAACGAGCCTGACTGGAGTTTGTATCGATAATGCTCGGCGCGATCCAGAAGAAGATTTTCGTTTGGCGCACAGGCTTCTGGAGCAAATCAGGATCACACGGATGGCGCTACGATACGATGGTCGCCGTAATGAATCTCGTTATCGTCACTACCGGAAACGGGGACCTGTCATTAACGAAGTGGTTCGAATAGTTCTTCGCCGTAGCGACCGCACGACACCATCCCGTAAATGTCAAAAGCTCGCACAGCGGGAATCACACTCGCAGTCTCGCGGGAGTTATGGTTCCCGTTCGTCGCTGTTCTCTTCCGCCTCGGCTGCCCGACGCATTTGATCGTGTTCCGCTTCGCTGATGCCTTCTTCGAACATCTGCGCACTCTCGCTCCGTCCCTCGGCATCTTCATCTTCTCCGAGGGAATCTGCTGCTTGTCGGCCGGCCGAACCCGGCACGGGATCCCAACCCTCCGATTCGGGTATGGATTCCCGACTTTCTTCCTGCGGATCCGTTTCCGATTCTCCCGTCAGCTCACGTTTTGCCTGTTGATAATCGGCCTCAGACGGTTCGGAAGAAGGATGACCGTTAATCGCGGCCAACTCGCGCGCACGGGCTTCAACCATCGCAGGCGTCACCGCCCCGATGCCAGCAGCGTTCTCCATTATAATACCTTTGTTCAACGGATTTTTTCTCATAATTTAATCAGCTCCTATTCGTATTTACCTTGAGTTGCGCGACGAGCATTCAGGTGAACGTCGTCGTGAACATCATTCACAATGATCTTGTCGGCATCAAATTCAACACCAGTTTCGTCTAAAGGCACCTCAGTTGGACGTTTGCTTGGATGGATTTTTCTGTCGCTCCAATATCGTGCGATAGAAAACGGTCGGCGTAATCGTGTTCGACATCTAAACTCTCCTTCGGTGCGTGAATTTCACCTTCGTGGGCGTTAGGCAATCCCCGAGTCCTCACGGATGAACGCGGATGATCGTCTTTCCCTTGATCCGCTCGGTCGGGTTGAAGGCGGCAACCGCATCGTCGAGGGCAGCCACGTTGCCGATGTTTGTCCGCAGCCGACCAACCCGGACCCGCTGGACGAGCTCACTCAATTGGGCGCGATCGGGTACGACGACGAAGTCGATAGTCAGGCCGCCAGAGGGCCGCGCCTCGGTCGGGCCGGTGACGGTCACCAGCGTTCCTCCGGCGCGAATCAGGCCCGCAGACCGCTTCCCGATGTCGCCGCCGATGACATCGAAAACCAGATCGACTTCGCCGACGTCTTCCAGGGCGTCGTTATCGAGGTCGACGAACTCCTGTGCGCCGAAGTCGAGAGCCGTCTGACGGCCGCCAGCGCGCCCGGTGCCGATGACGTACGCGCCGGCCTCACGTGCGAGCTGGCTCGCCATCGAACCGACTACGCCGGCCGCACCGTGCACGAGGAC
>WNGL01018011.1_pt1 | contig 20347 bp, 16 predicted proteins | sample 5400591 | NCBI WGS metagenome assembly WNGL01 (sample SAMN13153377, study PRJNA577476) | soil metagenome | isolation source: 80 cm soil or saprolite under Garry oak tree replicate 1 | place: USA:California | collected 2016-06-15 | reverse complement strand
CGGATGCGACGCCGCTCTATCTCATCACCCTGCACGCAGCTTGGCGCGCGACCGGCGACAAAGGGCTGCTGGAACGGCATCTGCCAACGGCGGAAGGTTGCCTCGCCTGGATCGACAAATACGGCGACCGCGACGGCGATGGGTTTCAGGAGTACCAGACGCGCTCCCCGGTCGGCTACGAGAACATGGCCTGGAAGGATTCCGGCGATGCGGTCATGTATCCTGATGGCTCGCTGGTGAAGGGGCCGAAGGCGCTGTGCGAGTTGCAGGGCTACGTCTACAATGCCTGGGTCCGCATGGCTGAGGTTTTCGAGGCGCTCGGCAAGCCTGACCGCGCGAAGGCGCTGCGTGCCAAGGCTGCCGCTTTGTTCGAGCGGTTCAATGACGCCTTCTGGGATGAGGAATTGGGGTTCTATGTCTATGCACTCGACGGCAACAAGAACAAGGTTCCGACAGTCGCATCCAACCCCGGGCATTGTTTGTGGTGCGGCATCGTGCCCCGCGAGCGTGCAAAGAAGGTGGTGGACCGCCTAATGGCACCGGACATGTGGACGGGATGGGGTATTCGCACGCTGTCCGCCGATCATCGGGCATTCAATCCGTACAATTATCAGACAGGCTCGGTGTGGCCGCACGACAATGCCATCATCGCTATGGGGTTCAAATTCTATGGCTTTAGCGCGGAGGCGGCGCGGGTCGCGCACGACGTGAGCGTCGCGGCGAGCCATTTCCTGCTCAATCAGCTGCCGGAACTTTACACCGCGGCCGAACGCACGGAGACGAATTTCCCGGTTCAGTATCTGGGGGCGAACGTGCCTCAAGCGTGGGCGGCCGGCTCCGTCTTCATGCTGACTCAGGCCCTATTGGGATTTCTCCCGGATGCCCCGCGCGGTAAGCTCTATGTCGACCCGTCGCTTCCGGCTTGGCTGCCGGATTTGACGGTGCGCGATCTTCGCATCGGCAAGCATAAACTTGACATCCGGTTCTGGACCGAGGGCGGACAGACGACGTTTGAAGTCATCAAGGGAGACCCCGGCCCGGTCGAGCGCTGCGACATAGCATCCAAGCTCGCGCAGCTCAGGGTTGCTTCCGATTTGATCTAGCCGGTGAACGAAGTCGCTGCCGAGCGCGTTGTTTAAGAACGGTCAGGAGAGCCGACATGGGTCGAGAAGGCAGCGCTCCCTCGCCTCTACACAACAGACACTCGACAACGTCGCTTGGGGGTGGAGGAGAGCGATGACGACGATTGCTGCAGACGCCGCGGCAGCGCCCGCAAAGCGTCTTCCCCCGCAAAGCGTCTTCCCGCCTACGCCATTTCGCCCGCCACGCTGACGATTTTTGGCGCCGGCGGCGATCTGACCAAGCGTCTCATCGTGCCGGCGCTCTACAATCTGGTGAGAGCCGGCAAGCTTCCGGAGGGCTTCGCCATCGTCGGCGTCGACCATAACGACCAGACCACCGAAGAATGGTGCCGGAGCCTGGCCGAGATGCTGCAAGCCTTCATCCGCGCCGGGGGGCGCGAGCGCCAGGGCCAGGCGATCGACGAACAGGCGTGGTCATGGCTCGTCCGTCGCATGCATTACATGCGCGGAGACTTCATGCAGCCCGAAACCTACCGCCAGCTCGAGAAGCTGCTGCTCGATCAACGCGGGCGGCAAAACGGCACGGCCAACGTGCTGTTCTATCTGGCGGTCGCCGACCGCTTCTTTGGCCCGGTGATCGAGCAGCTCGGCCGCGCCGGGCTCGCGCGACAGTCGCAGAACGCTTGGCGACGGGTGATCGTCGAGAAGCCTTTCGGGCACGACCTTGCATCGGCCGAGGCCCTCAACGCGCAGATCCTCAAGGTGCTGTCCGAAGACCAGATCTATCGGATCGATCACTTCCTCGGCAAGGAAACGGTCCAGAACATCATGGTGCTGCGCTTCGCCAACGGCATCTTCGAGCCGCTGTGGAACCGCGACCATGTCGACCACGTTCAGATCACGGTCGCCGAGACCGTGGGCGTCGAGCACCGCGGCCGCTTCTATGAAAAAACCGGCGCGTTACGGGACATGGTGCCGAACCACCTGTTCCAGCTCCTCGCCATGATCGCAATGGAGCCGCCGATCTCGTTCGACGCCGATGCCGTGCGCGCCAAGAAGACGGAGCTATTCCAGGCGATCCATCCCATCTCGCCGACCGATGCCGCCCGCGGCCAGTACGGCGCGGGTGTGGTGCTGGGCAAAAAAGTTCGCGACTACCGGCACGAGCCCGACGTCGCACCGGATTCCTCAACCGAAACCTATGTCGCGCTCAAGCTCGGCATCGACAACTGGCGCTGGGCCGGCGTGCCATTCTATCTCCGGACCGGCAAATACCTTTCCGCCCGCACTACCGAGATCGCGGTGCAATTTCGTCAAGCACCCTATGCCCTCTTTCGCGACACCCCGGTCGAGCGACTGCCCGCGAACATCCTGACGCTGCGCATCCAGCCGGATGAGGGGCTGTCGCTGAGTTTCAGCGCCAAGCGCCCCGGCGCCGAGATCGAAATCGACGGCGTCGAAATGGACTTTGCCTACCGGGACTATTTCGCGCCGCTGGCGTCGGTCGGCTACGAGACGCTGATCTACGATTGCCTCATAGGCGACGCCACCTTGTTCCAGCGGGCCGATACGGTCGAGGCGGCTTGGTGCGCCGTACAGGGGCTCCTCGATGCCTGGGCCCGCGCTCCCGCCGACGATTTCCCCAATTATGCCGCCGGCAGCGCCGGCCCCGCCGCCGCCGATCGACTGCTCGCGCGCGATGGGCGCGCATGGTTGCCGATCGCGCCCGGCCATCCGCATGCCGGGCGCAGCGCATGAACGCGACTTACTGAAGTCGGGGCGCGACAGAGGTGATAGCATGAAGGCCACTCGAATCCTGCACGATCTGGGCCAGAGCCTCTGGCTCGACAACATCACGCGCAACTTGTTGCGGACGGGCGTGCTTCGCCGCTATATCGACGAGTTCTCGGTCACCGGGCTGACGTCGAATCCGACGATCTTCGACCACGCGATCAAGAACAGCGGCGATTACGACGACGCCATCAAAAGCAAGCTCGCGGAAGGCAAGTCGGGAGAGAAACTCTTCTTCGAGCTCGCGCTGGAGGACCTCACGCAAGCGGCGGACCTGTTCCGGCCGGTTCATGACCGAACCGGCGGCGTGGACGGTTGGGTTTCGCTGGAAGTCTCGCCTTTGCTGGCGCACGACACCAAATCGACGATCGCCGTCGCCAAGGACCTGCACGCGCAGGCGCGACGGCCCAATGTCTTGATCAAGATTCCGGGCACCCCCGAGGGCCTCCCAGCCATCGAAGAGGCGATCTTTGCCGGGGTGCCGACCAACGTCACGCTGCTGTTCTCCGACGACCAATACTTGGCGGCCGCCAATGCGTTCATGCGCGGCATCGAACGGCGCATCGAAGCGGGATTGAAGCCCGATGTGCGCTCGGTGGCGTCGATCTTCATCAGCCGCTGGGACGTCGCGGTCACCGGCAAGGTGCCGCAGGCACTCAATGATCGACTCGGCATCGCCATCGCCAAACGGGCCTACAAGGCCTATCTCGGCCTGCTGAGTTCGCCGCGATGGATGCGCGCCTACAATGCTGGCGCGCGGCCGCAACGCCTGCTGTGGGCCAGCACCGGCACCAAGGATCCAAAGGCTTCGGATGTCGTGTACGTCAAGGCGCTGGCCGCGCCATTCACGGTAAACACCATGCCTGAGGGCACGCTGAAAGCCCTCGCCGAACATGGCGATGTCGGCGCAACGATGCCGGCGGACGGCGGCAACAGCGAAGAGGAGCTGGCACGGTTTGCCGAGGCGAAGATCGACGTCCATGCCCTGGCGAAGCAGCTTCAGGACGAAGGTGCCAAGTCCTTCGTCAATTCCTGGAACGACCTGATGGGTGTGATCAGCTCCAAATCCGCCGTACTCAAGCGAGCGAGCTAGCGCGGTGAAGGCGAAGTCGCAGCCCGCCGCCGAGCGCCGGCGACGGCGGCAAGATCGAGCTGACGTCGCAAAGACGTCCGCAGCCGGGAAGGTGTTGGTCGTCGATGTGGGCGGAACCTCGGTCAAGATCCTTGCCACCGGACGAAACGAGGAGCGCTCATTTCCATCCGGACCGACGTTGACCCCCAAGCAAATGGTGTCCGGGGTCAAGAAGCTCGCCCGGGGTTGGACGTATGACGTGGTGTCGATCGGCTATCCCGGCCCGGTTCTCCACTGCCGGCCAATGGCCGAACCATACAACCTGGGACGCGGATGGGTAGGGTTCGATTTCGCAGCAGCGTTCGGTCGCCCTGTGAAAGTCGTCAACGACGCCGCGATGCAGGCTCTGGGGAGCTACAACGGCGGCAAGATGCTCTTTCTAGGCCTCGGGACGGGACTTGGATCGACCATGATTGTGAACGGAATCGTGGAGCCCATGGAGCTCGGTCACCTGCCTTACAAGAAGGGTACCTATGAGGACTACGTGGGCCGGGTCGGGCTGGAGCGCCACGGCAAGAAGGAATGGCGCCGTCACGTTGCCGACGTGGTGGCGCGCTTCATCGCCGCGCTCGAGCCCGACGAAACCGTGATTGGGGGCGGCAATGTCAAGAAACTCCATGCGCTGCCGCCGCATTCTCGCGCAGGCGACAATGCCAACGCCTTCCGCGGCGGATTCCGCCTGTGGGGAGAAGAACGCGCTCTCCCGCACACCGGGACTCGCTCGAAACCACGGACTTGATCGAAGAGGTGCCACAGATGGCTGCACGATCGGAGATGCCTCGCCCGCGATCGACGAGCAGACACGCCGTATGGCGTGCGCTCGAAGATCACTACAGAACAATGCGTGGCCGGCACCTGCGCGACCTGTTCGCGGAGGATCCCGCGCGCGGCGAGCGGATGACGGTGGAAGCCGCCGGTGTGTTCCTGGATTATTCGAAAAATCGCGTCGAGGACGGGACGTTGAGCTTGCTCGTCGAGCTCGCCGAGCAATCCGGGCTGCGCGAACGAATCGATGCGATGTTCCGCGGCGAGAAAATCAACGTCACGGAAAATCGCGCGGTCCTGCACGTGGCGCTGCGGGCGCCGAGAGGCGCGTCCATCGTCGTCGACGGCAAGAACATCGTGCCGGAGGTTCATGACGTGCTCGACAAGATGGCCGAGTTCGCCAACCGCATCCGCAGCGGCCAATGGAAAGGCCACACCGGAAAGCGCATCCGCAACGTCATCAATATCGGCATCGGCGGCTCCGACCTCGGCCCGGTGATGGCGTACGAAGCTCTCAAGTACTACAGCGACCGCGCCATGACGTTCCGCTTCGTGTCCAATGTCGATGGCACCGATTTTGTCGAGGCGACGCGTGATCTAGATGCGGCGGAAACGCTGTTCATCATCTCCTCGAAGACCTTCACCACGCTGGAGACGATGACCAATGCACAAAGCGCGCGCGATTGGTCGCTTCGCGGCCTTGGTGGCGATGCCAAGGCGGTAGCCAAGCACTTCGTCGCGGTTTCGACGAACGCCGAAAAAGTCGCAGAATTCGGCATCGATATTGCCAACATGTTCGAGTTCTGGGACTGGGTGGGCGGGCGTTACTCCATGGACTCCGCCATCGGCCTGTCGACCATGCTCGCGATCGGGCCCGACCACTTCCGCTCCATGCTGGAAGGGTTTCACGCGGTCGACGAACATTTCCGTAGCGCGCCATTCGGGCGCAACCTACCGGTGCTCATGGGTCTCCTCGGCGTCTGGTACAACGACTTCTTCGGCGCGCAGACCGTCGCGGTATTGCCCTACGACCACTATCTCAAGCGCTTTCCGGCCTATCTCCAGCAGTTGACGATGGAGAGCAACGGCAAGCATGTGACGCTCGCCGCGACGCCGGTGGACCATCAGACCGGTCCGATCTATTGGGGCGAGCCGGGAACCAATGGCCAGCACTCGTTCTATCAATTGATCCATCAGGGCACCCGGCTTATTCCCTGTGACTTCATCGCCTTCGCACAGCCGCTCAACAAGCTCGGCCGGCATCACGATATGCTGCTGGCGAACGTATTTGCACAGACCGAGGCGCTCGCCTTCGGAAAAACGCGCGAGCAAGTCAAGGCCGAAGGCACGCCCGATTGGCTCGTCCCGCATCGGGTGTTCGAAGGCAATCGGCCGTCCAACACCATCGTGATGGATCGTTTGACCCCGGCCGCGCTCGGGAAGCTGGTTGCGCTGTATGAGCACAGCGTATTCACCCAGGGAACGATCTGGGACATCGACTCGTTCGATCAGTGGGGTGTCGAACTCGGAAAGGTCCTGGCTCAGCGCATCATCCCGGAGCTCGAAAGCAAGGGTGAGCCCAAGCTCGGCCATGACAGCTCGACCAACAACCTGATCCGCCGCTACCGCACGCTCAGGGGCGCAATGTGACGACCGACGCAATCAAGCTCGCTCCATCGATCCTCGCGGCCGATTTCGCCCGCTTGGGCGAGCAGGTGGCCGAGGCCGAGCGTGCGGGAGCGGACCGCATCCACGTCGACGTCATGGATGGACATTTCGTGCCGAATCTTTCCATGGGCGCGGCGGTCGTCGGATCGCTGCGAAGGGTGACGCGCCTGCCGCTGGAGGCGCACCTGATGATTTCCAATCCCGATTTCTTTGTCGACGAATTCGCGCAGGCCGGGACCGATTCATTTCTGGTTCACTGGGAGGGTAACAATGATCTGTCGCGGACCGTGCAACGCATCAAAGCGTTGGGGAAGCGGGTCGGCGTTGCCATCAACCCGGCCACGTCCGCCGCGGTGCTCGAAGAAATCATGCAGGACCTCGACCAGATACTGGTCATGACCGTGAACCCGGGATTCGGGCATCAGCATTTCCTCCCCGCGACGCTCCCGAAGATCGGGCGTGCGCGGGAGATGATCGATCGAATCAAGCCCGGATGCGGCCTCGAGGTGGACGGAGGGGTCGATGCGACCACTGCCCCGCTGGCGGTTGCGGCGGGAGCCGATGTGCTGGTGGCCGGGTCGGCGATTTTCAACGACGGCGAAAGTGTTACCGCCGCCATGCAGCGGCTGCGGGCCGCAGTTCAGCGCTAACGGAGAAGAATGTCATGCAGCTCGCGATGATCGGATTGGGCAGGATGGGCGCCAACATGGTGCGGCGCCTGATCAAGGACGGCCATCAGTGCGTGGTCTTCGACATGTCGCCGAAGGCGGTCGCAGAGTTGGTGCGCGAGAAGGCGGTCGGGGCCGCCTCGCTTGCCGAGCTCGTGCGCAAGCTGGAGAAGCCGCGCGCGGTCTGGCTGATGGTCCCGGCGGCGGTCGTGGACAAGACCATTGTCGACCTCGTGCCTCACCTCGAGAGCGGCGACATCCTCATCGACGGCGGCAACTCGTACTACGTGGACGACATCCGCCGCGCCCAGGAGCTCGCGCCGAAAGGAATCAACTACGTGGATGTCGGGACCAGCGGTGGCGTCTGGGGCCTGGAGCGCGGATACTGCATGATGATCGGCGGACCGGATGCGGCCGTGCGGCATCTCGATCCGATCTTCAAGACGCTGGCGCCTGGTGCGGGGGACATCCCGCGTACGCCCGGGCGCGAGCGCATCGGCGGCACCGCCGAGCTCGGCTACCTGCACTGCGGAGCGAACGGCGCCGGTCACTTCGTCAAGATGGTCCATAACGGGATCGAGTACGGCATCATGGCCGCCTACGCCGAAGGGATGAGCATTCTGCGCCACGCCAATGTCGGCGAACAGCAGCGCGCGGTCGACGCAGAAACGACGCCGCTGCGCAACCCGGAGCTTTATCGCTACGACCTCAATTTGCGCGACATTGCGGAAGTATGGCGGCGCGGCAGCGTTATCGCGTCGTGGCTGCTTGACCTCACCGCAACCGCGCTGACCAAGGATCCCGCGCTCACGAACTTTGCCGGCAAGGTCTCCGATTCCGGGGAAGGGCGCTGGACGATCAAAGCCGCGATCGACGCGGCCGTGCCGGTACCCGTGCTTTCGACCGCGCTCTACGAGCGTTTCAGCTCGCGCGGCGAAGCTACGTTTGGCGACAAGCTGCTCTCCGCCATGCGCTACGAATTCGGCGGCCATCTGGAGAAAACCGCGGGCTGAGGGTCGGCCTGCGTCAGGGCGGCGGGCGAAAGCGGAGGTCGTCGCGTGAAGATCGAAGTTTATCCCGATGACGATGTGGTCGCCCGCAAGGCGGCGGCGGTCATCGCCGCTGCCGCCCGCGCGGCGGTCACATCGCGCGGGCGCTTCGTCATGGCGGTCAGCGGCGGCCACACGCCGTGGTCGATGCTGCGCGCATTGGCCGCTGATGAGCTGCCCTGGCAGCAGGTGCACGTCGTTCAGGTGGACGAGCGGGTCGCGCCGGCAGCCGATCCCGACCGAAACCTCGCGCACTTACGCGCAAGCCTGCTCGATCATGCGCCGCTGCCCCCCGACCACATCCATGCCATGCCGGTCGAAGCAGCGGACCTCGATCGCGCGGCCGAGCAATACGCCCTCACGCTGCGGGACGTGGCAGGTTCCCCGCCGGTGCTGGACCTCATTCATCTCGGCCTCGGACCGGACGGCCACACCGCATCGCTGGTGCCCGGAGATCCGGTCCTCGACATCACGGATGCGGACGTCGCGGCGACCGGTTCTTATCACGGCCGACGCCGGATGACGTTGACTTTTCCGATCATCAACCGCTCCCGCCTTGTCCTGTGGCTGGTGACCGGCGGCGAGAAGGCCGCAACGCTCGTGCGCTTGCGCGACGGCGATCGATCTATTCCGGCGTCGCGCGTGCGTCAGGATCGCTCGCTGGTGCTGGCCGACCGTGCCGCGGCCGAACGGCCCGGCAGCAGCGAAAAACTGGAGGCGCAAAAATGAGTGCTATCGCCAGCCCCGCGGTGAATTCGCCCCGACCGATGACCAACGCGCAATTGGACCAACGCCGATGGCGCTTGCGCCGCTCGTCTACACGCTTTGGAACCGCGTCATGCGCTTCGATCCGCAGGACCCGATCTGGCCGAACCGCGATCGGTTCGTGCTCTCCAACGGTCATGCCTCGATGCTGCTGTGGTCGGTGCTGCACCTCACCGGCACCCGTGCCGTGAATGCCGAATACGAGCGGCTCGGTCAACCCGCGGTTTCGCTCGACGACATTCGTCACTTCCGGCAACTCGGCAGCAAGGCTCCAGGTCATCCCGAGTACCATTTGGTTTCGGGAGTCGAGGCCACGACCGGACCGCTCGGGCAGGGCGTCGCCACCAGCGTGGGCATGGCCATCGCCGAGGCGTGGCTCGCCAACCGCTACAATCGCCCCGACTTCGAGATCTTCGGCTACAACATCTATACCGTTTGCGGCGACGGCTGCATGATGGAGGGCGTGAGTTCGGAAGCCGCATCGCTGGCGGGCCATCTCGCGCTGGATAACCTCTGCTGGATCTACGACAACAATCACATCACGATCGAAGGCAACACGCGCATCACCTTTACCGAGGACATCGCGGCGCGGTTCCTCGGTTACGGGTGGAACGTTCTGCGCGTGGGCGACGCCAATGATATCGACCGGATCGAGCACGCCTTGGACGTCTTTCACAAGACCAAGGATCGCCCGACCTTCATCATTTTGGACAGCCACATCGGCTACGGCTCGCCGCATAAGCAGGACACCGCCGCGGCTCACGGCGAGCCGCTGGGTGAGGAGGAGGTGCGCCTCACCAAACGCGACTACGGCTGGCCCGAGGACGCCAAGTTCCTGGTTCCCGACGCCGTGCGCGCCCACTTCGCCGCGGGAATCGGCGCGCGCGGCGCGCAGGCCCGCAGCCGGTGGACCGAACTGTTCGCAGCCTACCGATCGAAATATCCGCAGCTCGCGACCGAGATCGACCTGATGCAGCGGCGCGAGCTGCCGGGAGGATGGGATCGCGGGCTTCCCGTGTTTCCGGCCGACGCTAAGGGCATCGCGGGACGGGATGCGTCGGGCAAAGTGCTCAACGTGCTTGCGCAGAATATTCCCTGGCTGCTGGGCGGATCGGCGGATCTCGGCTCGTCCAACAAGACCACGCTGACGTTCGAGGGCGCCGGAGACTTCGAGCCGGGCACTCCCGGCGGCAGGAACCTGCATTTCGGCATCCGCGAGCACGCGATGGCCGCCGCCGTCAATGGGCTCTCGTTGTCGAAACTGCGAGCCTTCGGCGCCACGTTCTTCATCTTCAGTGACTATGCGCGGCCATCCATTCGGCTCTCCGCCCTGATGGAACTGCCCACCATCTTTGTGTTCACCCACGACGCCATGGGCGATGGCGAGGACGGCCCGACGCACCAACCGGTGGAGCAGCTTGCGTCCTTCCGCGCCGAACCCGGCTTGGTCGTCCTGCGGCCGGCGGACGCCAACGAGGTCGTCGAGGCCTATCGCTACATCATGCAACTGCGGCACGAGCCGGCGGTGCTGGCGCTGTCGCGTCAACCGCTGCCGACATTGGACCGCAGCAAGTACGCGCCGGCATCCGGGGTCGCGCGCGGCGCCTATGTGCTCGCCGATCCCCCGGCGGGAAAGCCTGAAGTGATCCTCATCGCGTCGGGCAGCGAGGTCAGTCTCTGTGTCAACGCCCACGAGGAGTTGCTCGCGGAGGGCATCCGCTCGCGCGTGGTCTCGATGCCGTCCTGGGACATTTTCGAACATCAGCCGCAAGCGTACCGGGACAGCGTGCTGCCGCCCGACGTCACGGCGCGCGTCGCGGTGGAGCAGGCCTCGACCTTCGGTTGGGAACGCTACGTCGGCTGGTCCGGTCGCGTCATCGGCATGAAGACATTTGGCGCCTCGGCCCCGCTCAAAGAGCTGCTGCGAAAATACGGGTTCGAGCCCGAGCGCGTCACGGAGGCCGTCAAAGAGCTGCTCGGCAAGAAGAGCTAAACACCCGCGAAACAGGCTGGGATGCGATGACCAAAACGCCCGATGTTGTCTTCCTGTTCGACGTCGACAACACGCTCATCGACAACGATCGCGTGCAGGCCCATCTGAGCGAGCACCTCGAGCAGACCTACGGCGCCGCGACCCGCGACCGGTACTGGGAAATTTTTGAGCAGCTGAGGAGCGAACTCGGATATGCCGATTACCTCGGCGCGTTGGAGCGCTACCGGATGGAGGACTTGCACCGTCCGGAGGTGCTGCGGATGTCGAGCTGGCTCGTCGATTATCCGTTCGCCGATCGCCTTTATCCTCGTGCGCTAGACGCGGTGAAGCACGTGCAGCAATGGGGGACCATCGTCATCCTCTCCGACGGTGATGCCGTGTTCCAACCGCGCAAGGTTGAACGATCCGGTCTCTGGCAGGCGTTCGAGAACCGTGTCCTCATTTACATCCACAAGGAGCAGGAGCTTGACGATGTAGGGCGTCTCTACCCCGCCGACCACTACGTCCTGATCGACGACAAATTGCGCATCCTATCCGCAGTGAAAAAATTCTGGGGTGAAAGCGTCACGACTGTGTTTCCGAAACAAGGTCATTATGCGCTCGACTTCAAGAGCCTGGCCGAGTATCCGCCGGCGGATATCGAGCTCGCCAGCATTGGCGATCTGCTCAATTACGATCTGTCTTCATTCCTCAAGAAGAACTGAAAGGCATATATCGCGTACTGCGAAGCCGGGGGAACAAGATCGCGGCCACCTCAGCTTTGTTGGAAGACACGATGGAGACGACGCATGGCGTTCACGGTCAGAAGCAACAGTTTCAAGGACGGCGATTATCTCGCCAACGCCCATATTCTGTCAGCCGACTTCGGCTTCGGCTGCGCGGGCAACAACCAATCGCCACATCTGGCGTGGTCGGGAGCACCCGTCGGCACGAAGAGCTTCGCCATTACCTGTTTCGATCCGGATGCACCCACGGGCAGCGGGTTCTGGCACTGGCTGGTGGTGAACATCCCGCCGAACGTAACCGAGCTTGCGGCTGATGCCGGCAATCCGAAGGCCCCGCAGCTGCCACGGGGAGCGCTGCAGACCCGGACCGACTTCGGTACGCCTGGCTACGGCGGTCCGTGTCCGCCCGCCGGCGACCATCCGCACCGTTATCTGTTCACGGTGTTCGCAGTCGGGACCGACAGCCTGCAGGTGACGGCGGATACGTCGGCAGCCGTCATCGGCTTTCAACTCCATTTCAATACGCTGGCCAAGGCGGCGATCATGGGCCTCTACAAGCGGTGACCGGACGTCTGGGGCGCGGTCGGCTCAGTCTCCGGCGCCGGAGGGCGCAGCACCAAGATCGGTCGCGGTGACCGCGTGGAGCAGAGCACGTAGCCCTGCCGCCGCAAATCTTGTCTGCGCTTGGGTCCAGCCCGTGCGAGCCGCGCGCAGCCGCGCCGCGCCGGCCTTGGTCAAACGCAGGACCTTGCTCCTTCGGTCGTCGCGGCCCGGCACGACGTCGATCAATCCTTCGCGCTCGAGCGGCAGGATATTGCGGCCGAGCGTGGTTCGATCCATGACCAAGGCTTTGGCCAGGGCATTGATCGTCATCGGTCCCGCGAGCCTCAGCCTTATCAGGATCGAAAACTGGGTGGTGCGCAGCCCGCTCGACGCCAGCAATTGATCGTAAAATTGCGTGACGTGTCGGCTCGCTTGGCGCAGCGCCAAGCAATTGCAGACCTCGGGCTTCGGACGGGTGTCGGAGCGCATCGGTAAATTGTCGCCTGAGTTTGCGTGCGTATGCGCTTATATGGGTCGCATCTGCCTTCGTGTCAACCGAGCTGACATGCTGCTCGCCGCGCGAAGACGCTGCGACTGGCCACTTAGGTCTCGAGCTTAGCCTTGATCTCGCATCAGCTTGTCGAGCGTGATCGGCAGATCGCGCACGCGTTTGCCGGTCGCATGATAGACTGCATTCGCGACCGCGGCGGCGGTGCCGACGATGCCGATTTCGCCGACGCCTTTGACGCCAAGCGGATTGATCTCGTCATCCTTCTCTTCGACGAAGATGACGTCGATCGCGTGCACATCCGCATTCACCGGCACGTGATAGTCGGCGAGATTATGGCTCATGAAGCGCCCGAACCGGTGATCGGTGACGGTCTCCTCATGCAGCGCCATGCCAATGCCCCCGACGACGGCGCCGAGAATCTGGCTACTCGCGAGCTTCGGGTTGAGGATGCGGCCGGCCGCCACCGCGCTGACCACGCGCGTGACCCGGATGACACCAAGCTGCTCGTCGACCTTGACCTCGGCGAACACCGCCGAATGCGTTAAATGCGAGTATTTGCTGCGCTCGTTCGGCTCGGCGCTGGCTTCTTTTTCGATCCGGTCGGCTTTGCCGGCCCGCATCGCGTCTGCGACCGAGACCTCCCGGCTCTCTTCCTGCTTGTGCCGGATCTTACCTTCGGCGAACACCACGTCGTCGAGCTTCACACCGGCGAGCGGCGATCGCGCCACCTTCTGCGCCAGTCCGAGCAGCTCCTTCTGAACTGCGCGACAGGCCGCGTGGATGGCAGAGCCGACCGATGAGACGGTGAACGATCCGCCTTCGACCGGCGCATCCGGCAGCGCGGAATCGCCGAGCTTCGCCGTGACATTCTCGATAGTGACTCCGAGCATCTCCGCGGCGAGCTGAGTCATCCACGTATAGGTCCCGGGACCGATGTCGGCGGTCGCGCTTGCGATCTCGACGCTGCCATTGGCGGTCAGCACCGCCTTGGCGCTTGCCGGCATCTGCATCGCTTCCCAGATGCCGGTTGCCATGCCCCAGCCGACCAGTTCGTTCCCATCCCGCATCGAGCGCGGCTGCGGATTGCGATGGGACCAGCCGAACTTTTCCGCGCGATCCTCGATCTGGTCCTTGTCCGAGTAGTTGATCAGCCGCAGTTCGAGCGGATCGATGTTCGCCGCATAGGCGAGCTCATCCATCGCGCATTCGATGGCATAGGCGCCTTCCGCTCCGCCCGGCGCGCGCATGTCGCAAGGGGTGTTTTGATCGAGCTTGACGAGCCTTTGACCGAGCTCGCTGTTTGCGCATTTGTAGAGCAGGCTCGACCAGTTGACCAAATCCCGCTGGAAGTCCTCGAATTGCGAGGTCATGCTCACGGCGTCGTGCCGGAACGAGGCGAGGTTCCCGTCGCCACTGGCTGCGAGCGCCAGTTCGTGCACGTTTGCGGCACGATAGCCGAGCGTGAACATCTGCTGGCGGGTCAGTGTCACCCGCACCGAGCGCTTGAGTGCGCGCGCCGCCAGCACGGCGAGCGGCAACTCATATTGCGGGCGCAATCCGGATCCAAATCCGCCTCCGACGTAGGGCGACAGCACGCGCACTTTGTCGCGCGGCATCCCGAACACGCCGGCAACGTAGTTGCGGCAGTTCTGGGGTCCCTGCGTCTTGTCGAAGACGGTAATGCGGTCGTTGCCTTCCCACACCGCCGTCGCCGCGAATGGCTCCATTGGATTGTGGTGCTCGACCGGCATGCGATATTCCGCTTCGACCCGCACGGCTGCCTGCTCGAACGCCGGCGTGGGATTGCCGCGCGCGACGGAGTTCGCCGGGTCGCGCTTCGAGATCGCGCCGCGTTCGCGTTGCGCGTCGAAGTCGGTGACGTGCGGCTTGCGCTCATATTCGACGCGGACCAGCGAAGCCGCAAACCGCGCGATCTCGAACTCCTCCGCGACGACCAGCGCCACCGGCTGACCGCTGAACAGGATTTTGTCGTCATAGAGCGGACGGCAGGGCGAGCCGGACGGCGCGACCTCGTCGGTATATTTCTCGTGCGCCGAGGCAAGCTTGGGCCGATGCTCGTGCGTGAACACGTCGAGCACGCCGTCGACCGACAACGCATCCGCGGTATGAATGCGCTTGATCCGTCCTTTGGCAATGGCGGACGAGACCACGACACCATGCGCTAGGCCAGGCACGTTGTATTCGGCGGCGTATTTCGCAAGTCCAGTAACCTTCGCGCGTCCGTCGATGCGGGAGGCCGGCTTGCCGAGGTAGCTGGTGGCGGACATGGCGTCTTCCCCTTACTTGATCCGCTTGTCCGCTTGCGATTGCGGGGTTCCCCGCGCCGCCTGGGTCAGCGCACGCAAGATGCCGCGCCGCGCCAACTCGATCTTGAAGTCGTTGTGGCCGAAGCCGCGCGCGTCTCGCAGCACGGTCTCAGCTGCACGTAGAAAATTTTCGCGCGTGGCCGGCGCTCCGTTGAGCTGCGCTTCGGCTTGACGGTCGCGCCACGGCTTGTGCGCGACGCCCCCGAGCGCCAGGCGCACCTCCTTGATCGTGTCGCCCTCGATTTCGAGGCCGACCGCGACGGATACCAGTGCGAACGCATACGACAGGCGATCGCGGATCTTCAGATAGGTGTAGTTGTTGGCGAAGCCTTTGGGCGGCAATTCGATCGCCGTGATGATCTCGTCCGCCCGTAGATTGCTGTCGATTTGCGGGGTATCGCCGGGTAGACGATGGAATTCGGCAAACGCAATGCTGCGCTCGCCGTCTTTGCCGGTTGCCAGCACGCGCGCTTCGAGGGCGGCGAGCGCGACGCACATGTCCGAGGGATGCGTGGCGATGCAGTGCTCGCTCGTCCCCAGGATCGCGTGCATCCGATTGATCCCTTCGATCGCCGAACAGCCGCTGCCCGGTTCGCGCTTATTGCATGGCGTGGTCGTATCGTAGAAATAGAAGCAGCGCGTTCGTTGCAGGAGATTGCCCCCGGTGGAGGCCATGTTGCGCAATTGCTGCGAGGCGCCGGCGAGAATCGCACTGCTGAGCAATGGATAGCGTGCCTCGATGCGCGGGTGATAGGCGAGATCGCTATTGGGCACCAGCGCGCCGATCCGCAAGCCGCCGTCCTGCGTCTCCTCGATCTTGTTGAGCGGAAGATGGGTGATGTCGATCAGCCGCGATGGGCGCACGACATTTTCCTTCATGAGATCGATCAGGTTGGTGCCCCCGGCGATGAATTTTGCGCCCGGATCCGCTGCAATTTGGCGCACGGCGTCGGCGACGTCGCTCGCGCGCGCATATCCGAAATTGTTCATCGCTTCGCCTCCGCTGATTTCTCCGTGGCTTTGCCGAACATGACCTCTTCGATGGCCGCCACGATGTTGGGATAGGCGCCGCAACGGCAGATATTGCCGCTCATCAGCTCGCGGATTTCATCGGCGGTGCGCGCCTTGCCTTCGGCGATCAGACCGGCGGCGGAACAGATCTGGCCGGGGGTGCAGTAGCCGCACTGGAAGGCGTCATGCTCGATGAAGGCCTGCTGCAGCGGGTGAAGCATGCTTCCTTGCGCCAGACCTTCGATGGTCGTGATCCGCGCGCCATCCTTCATGACTGCCAGCGTGAGGCACGAATAGATGCGCCGGCCGTCGAGGAGAACGGTGCAGGCGCCGCATTGGCCGTGGTCGCAGCCCTTTTTGCTTCCGGTAAGGTCGAGATAGAGGCGCAGCGCGTCGAGCAGCGTGGTCCATGGTGCGACTGTCAGTTTGCGCTCCACGCCGTTGACGTGAAGCGTGACCGTCGTCTTGGCCGGGGCAGGAAGTTTTTCCAATCCCTTGCGAGCCGTTGAGGATGATCGAGCCATCGGGATTCTCCAGGCCTGCGCCATCCGCCAAATTGGACGCACCGGCATTCGTGTGGGAGAAGGGCTGTCGGATTCCGTCTTTCGGGCCATGCAACCATCGGCCCGCAATCGCCGTCCTTGGAATATGCCGAGCTAGCCTGGGGCACATGACGATGAAGCGGCACGCTCGTGCATCGTTCGCGGCCGGCACGGACCAACGGAGGGATTGTTGAATTTGTTCCAACCAGGCAAGAAAAATCCGCGGCAACGTCGCCATGCCCTCGGTGCATGCGCGCGTTGACCTGCATCGTCTCTGCCCGGCATGTCGGTGCTCGGAATACGTCTGGCGACGCAGCGCCGTCGCGGTTTTTGCCGCTGCACCCTAACGCATGGGACTTCGGCCTGCTTTGGTGATTTTTGCTGTATTGTTCCAATCTTGCGCAAATGGCCCGCGATGTGCTTGGGATCAGTGCCACGCGGGTCGCGGCGCGAACAAGTATGGTCGCTGTCGGGTACAAACCGGCAGGAGGGCGAGCATTGGCGGAGCGTCCAAACGCCGAGCTGAAGCGGCCGCTGGACACCGCTCCTGAATTTCCGAAAATGGCGTGCAGGGACCGCCTCGGGTCCTACGTGCCCGTTTATGCCCTCACGCGCCAACCGGCGCGTCGGGCGTAGCCGGCTTGGCGCCCTCCCGCCAGATTGCGATGACGGCGGCCATGATCGCTGGTCCGACGAACAATCCGATCAGGCCAAAGGTCTCCAAGCCGCCGAAGATGCCCAGCAGAACCCATAGGAAAGGCAGGCGAGTCGACGCGCCGATCAGCGCAGGGCGGACGAAATGATCGGCAACGAAAACCACGATTGACGCGAACACAAAAAGTAAGACGGCCGCGGTGACGCGGGACTGTATAATGAGGGTGAAGCACGCGATCAAAAACACCATCGTCGCTCCGAATGGAACCGTTGCGAGAAGCGCGGTCGCGAAGCCGAACAGAACGGGGTGGGCCACGCCCGCCACCGCATAGGCGAATCCGAGCGCTGCTCCCTCCGCCAATCCGACCAGCACAAGGCCGTTGACCGTTGCACGAATCGCAACGATGGCTTCCTCGCCGAGATGCTCCCCGGATGGACCGAAGAGACGATCGGCGATGATTCGGCTTTGGTTCGCGATCGTTGGACTATCCCGATACGCGAAGAAAAGCGTCAGCAACGTAAATGCCAAGATCACTAACCGGTTGACTGCTTCGCTGCCGAGGCTTCGCGTCCAGTGAATAAAGTCCAGGGATTCGGCTCGCCCCAAAAGCTCCTTGGCTGCATCCGGATCCGCCAAGTGATCCCGCCACCACGATGCGACATAGTCGCCCAGGAAAGGAACTTGCAGCACCCAACTCGGCGTTCCAAGTCCGATTTCCCTGAGCTCGTGCACCGTTCGGACAACGACGACGGCTTCTCTCGCCATCTCGATGGCCAGAACGAGGAGCGGACCGACGATCAGAATACCGACGAGAAGCGTGAGTGAAATCGCGGCGCCCGATGTGGTCATACCTCTGCGGATCAACCACTCGCGAGCGGGCCAGGTTGCGAGGGCGAGCACACCGGCCCATGCAAGCGCGGGCAAGAGCGGCCGCAATATCCAAACCGCGATCAGCACCAATATCGCGACTAGAAAGACGCGGCCAAACAACCGCAGAGACGATGACTGCTCCATTAAAGGACCCCCCTTCGATCCTTCAAATCTCGCCAGGACAGCTCTTGGAAGTAGAAGCTCGCCTCTGTCCGGCTATCGCCCTAGCTGATCGAGAAGCGTTTGCGCCGCAGGACTTGCCGGCCTTGCTCGTCACGCTCGATCTGGTGAGTTAGCCCGGAAGCCGGCTGTTGTTCTCCAGCGCCGGCCAGCTGCCCGCTGTCGCGCAGCGTCTTGACATAGCGCGTGGCATCTGCGACCGCCGCCGCATCGGGCGTGCCGCCGTCGATCGACTTGACACGGCCGCGCGCGTCAAGCTCGACGTATAGCGACACCGGAATGGGGGCATAGATCGATTCGCCTCCCTCGACATGCACGGGGTGGAGCTTGTTGGCTTCGACCTCGACGCGTCCAGCGGGTAATTCACGCTTGACCGCGACCGACTCGAAGCCGTGTTTGGCAAGCTCCGTCTTCAGCGCCTTTTCCTTGATGCGCGGCATTGGCCAGCCATTTTTTGGCCCCCGAGTTCCCCTCGCGCATCATATAGGCCCCAAGGGTGCGTTCTCAACGGTGCCAGCTCCCGCAGTCGATGCGAACCCGGCGCAGCACCATCTGCCGTCCTTCGCGCCGCAATTCGTGGGTATAGGTTTCGTGGGTGAGCGGCGCGGAAGAGCGTACGACTTCGGCCGCCGGCTTGCCGGCTCGGGCAACCTTGAGTCGCCCCCGTCGCAGCAGATCTTCGAAGAAGGATTTGGCGGCCTGATCCTGGCCCGGCGACGGCGCCGGTCCGACGGCCAGCGCCGCGCCGGCAGCCTGCAGGCGCTTCGGCTCGGCCGCCGCGTAGACCACGATGGAAGGGACACCAAGGCCATACTCGGCCACGGAAAGTTGCAGCCTTGGTAGCGTCGCCGATTCCGTGCTTGCGGCGACGGCCGCCGCGCGCACTGGCGCATGCGTCGCAGCCACTGCCATCGATGGCGCCAGGATACCGTGGCGGACGAACCCGCTTCGGAGCGGCACTTCATGGCCTTGAGCCGAGAATCGGGTGGCGGCGACACCGAGCATGGTCGCGGCAACCTGGCTGAAAAAAGTTGGAACAACGGACGCTGCGCGTATGCCTTCGACCAGGATCACACCGATGTCTTGGCTGACTTCCAGCAGCGCGGCCTCGTTCTTCGTACCCTTCATGGCCAGCATGCCGGCCAGTCCTTCGAAGAACGCGCCGGTGAAGACGCGCGAGAAGGAGTGCGGCTCCGAACTCAGCGCCGTCGCCGGGGCCATGGTCGGAAGCGTGTCGGGATCCCGGTAGAAGAAAGTATTCACGGCATTGCGCAAGCAGTCGGCCTCGACCGCGGAAGGAACCGATTGCCGGATGGCCCAGCCGAGCTGTTCCGCCAACCGTGACAGCCGCGAAGCGCGGCGAAGGACACCGCCGGTCTCCGCCAGTACTCCCTCGCGTAGGCTCGGCAGCTGAAGCGCCGATAGAATCGCGCTCATGTCGCCGAACGATTCGTGGAAGGCGGCAACCTCGATGCTCGCGGCGTCGAACAATTGCGGCTTGAGGGAATCGAGAATTGCATGCCCGAGCTCGTGGCATACGACGTCCGGGCTCTCACCGGAAAAGACCGTTCTTCCCGCGGCCGAACCATGGAAGAACTTCAAGCCCTGGCGGTCGTAAAAGGCGTTGAGGTCGATGCCGAAATCGAGATCCACGGGCAGTATGGAGCCTACTTCCCAGGAGGTTCCCGGCAGCAATGCTCCCCAGAAATCGGCGCCGCGGCGCAAGGCTTCGGCGGCGGTCCAGTAGCGAAAATCTGCAGTTCCGGGCGAATGAGGCTTGGCCTCGGGAGCAGAGGCCGGGTGGACAATTCGGATCGAGAAGGGCTGCTCCCTCAGCACGGGGACCGGCCTTTGGATGACTTGGCCCCCGCTCGGCTGAGCACCGTCGCCGGGATCCTGCTCCCAAGCGTTGATCACGCCCTTCGGCTTGGCTTCCGTTGGTGCCGCGCGCGCCTTGCCTCTGCGCTTGCTTTTCGCGGCCGACGTCTTCGACGCGCGTTTGGATCGCTTCCTTGCCATCTCGTCTCTCCCATTCCTGAGTTGCCGACATCAATCCATAAGCGAAGACCG
>WNGL01002991.1_pt1 | contig 20348 bp, 15 predicted proteins | sample 5400591 | NCBI WGS metagenome assembly WNGL01 (sample SAMN13153377, study PRJNA577476) | soil metagenome | isolation source: 80 cm soil or saprolite under Garry oak tree replicate 1 | place: USA:California | collected 2016-06-15 | reverse complement strand
TATCGAGCATGCGATCCACATCGCGCGATTCGATCCGCGCGAGATCGAGCGCATCGAGGAGCGGCTGTTCGCGTTGCGCGCCGCGAGTCGCAAGTACAACGTCGCGGTCGACGAGCTTGCGGCGCTGGCGGCCCGCTATGCGACGGATCTCGCCGCGCTCGACGCCGGGGCCGAGGCGCTGATCGGGCTCGAGCGTGCCGCGCGCGAGGCCGAGGCGTGTTATCGCGAAGGTGCGCAAGCGCTGTCCGCGGCGCGGCGGCGCGCGGCGGCCGCGCTCGACCGCGCCGTCAACGCCGAGCTCAAGCCGCTGCGGCTCGAGCGCGCGCGGTTTCTCACCGAGATCGCGACCGACCCCGCGGCTCCCGGTCCCGACGGCATCGATCGCGTGGAGTTCTGGGTCGAGACCAATCCGGGCACGCGGCCGGGACCGCTGATGAAGGTCGCGTCCGGCGGGGAGCTGGCGCGCTTCCTGCTCGCGCTCAAGGTGGTGCTGGCCGATCGCGGCTCGGCGCCGACCCTCGTATTCGACGAGATCGACACCGGGGCGGGAGGCGCCGTCGCCGACGCAATCGGCGTGCGGCTCGCGCGGCTTGCCGCGCGCGTCCAGGTGATCGCGGTCACCCACGCGCCGCAGGTCGCCGCGCGCGCGGGGCGCCACTATCTGATCACCAAGCAGGCGCTCGATCGCGGTAAAAGGGTCGCGACCCGGGTTGCGGAAGTGACCGCCGACCACCGCCGCGAGGAGATCGCCCGCATGCTGGCCGGCTCGGAGATCACCGAGGAGGCCCGCGCCGCCGCCGAGCGCCTGATCCGCCCGGCCGCGGGTTGACGAGCGGCGAATTTCGCGGCTGTAAAGTTTCGATCCGAGACGCGCGACGTACTCCTCACCCTCCCCTGGAGGGGGAGGGTCGCGCGCGAAGCGCGCGGGGTGGGGTGATGCAGCCTCACCCCCACCCGGCTCGCGTCTTTGACGCTCGCCGACCTCCCCCCTCGAGGGGGAGGTGGGAGATTGTTGATGCTCATGCGCAAGCGCGACACCGCCCAAATCGCCGTTTCCGAGCTCAGCGAGGCGCAGGCGAAAGCCGAGCTCAAGCGGCTCGCCGCGGAAATCGCCGCGCACGACAAGCGCTACTACCAGGAAGACGCGCCGAGCGTCAGCGACGCGGAATACGACGCGCTGCGCGCGCGCAACGAGGCGATCGAGGCGCGGTTTCCCGCGCTGGTGCGGCCGGATTCGCCTTCGCGAAAAATCGGCGCCAAGCCTGCGGAGAAATTCGCAAAGATCCGGCACGCGGTGCCGATGCTCTCGCTCGCCAACGCGTTCTCGGACGAGGACGTGATCGATTTCGTCGAACGCATCCGCCGCTTCCTCGGGCTTGCCGCGGACGAGAAGCTCGCGTTCACGGCCGAGCCGAAGATCGACGGCCTGTCCTGCTCGCTGCGCTACGAGCGCGGAACGCTCGTGCATGCGGCGACCCGCGGCGACGGCACCGTCGGCGAGGACGTCACCGCGAACGTGAGGACGCTCGAGGACGTGCCGCAACGGCTGCGCGGCAAGAGCGTGCCAGACATCTGCGAGGTGCGCGGCGAAGTCTACATGACCAAATCCGCGTTCCTGAAGCTCAACCAGCGCCAGGCGGCCGCGGGCCGCCAGGTTTTCGCCAATCCGCGCAACTCCGCGGCGGGCTCGCTGCGCCAACTCGATCCGGCGGTGACGGCGTCGCGGCCGCTCGGCTTCTTCGCCTACAGCTGGGGCGAGACGAGCGCGATGCCGGCCGACACCCAGTCCGGCATGGTGAAATGGTTCGCGAGCTGCGGGTTCAAAACCAATCCGCTGATGAAAGTGTGCCGTTCGGTCGAGACCATGCTGGCGTTCCACCATGAGATCGAGGCCGAACGCGCCACGCTCGACTACGACATCGACGGCGTCGTCTACAAGCTCGACCGCATCGACTGGCAGCAGCGGCTCGGCTTCGTCTCGCGCACGCCGCGCTGGGCGATCGCGCACAAGTTCCCGGCCGAGCAGGCGACCACCATCGTGCGCGCGATCGAGATCCAGGTCGGCCGCACCGGCGCACTCACGCCGGTGGCCAAGCTCGAGCCGGTGACGGTCGGCGGCGTCGTGGTCCAGAACGCCACGCTCCACAACGAGGACGAAATTGTTCGCAAGGACGTGCGCATCGGCGACACGGTGACGATCCAGCGCGCCGGCGACGTGATCCCGCAGGTGCTCGGCGTCGTGTCGGAAAAACGCCCGAAGGATGTCAAGCCATATCGGTTCCCGAAGACCTGTCCGTGTCATCTGCACACGCCGGTGGTGCGCGACGAGACCGCGACCGGCGAGGCCGGCGCGGTGTCGCGCTGCAGCGGGGAGTTCGCCTGTCCGTACCAGACGATCGAGCACCTGAAGCATTTCGTCTCGCGGCGCGCCTTCGACATCGACGGGCTCGGCGAAAAGCAGATCGAATTCTTTTACGAGCAGGGTTGGCTGCGCGAGCCGGCCGATATCTTCACGCTGGAAGCGCGCAATTCCACGATCCGACTCGAGCAGCAGGAAGGGTTCGGCGAGACCTCGGTACGAAATCTGTTCCGGGCGATCGAAGCGCGCCGCGAGATTCCGCTCGAGCGCTTCCTCTATGCGCTCGGCATCCGCCACGTCGGCGAGACGACGGCGCGCGTGCTCGCCCGCGCCTACGGGTCCTGGGAGGCGTTCCTCGAAGCTTGCGAAAGACTCGTCGCCGGCGATGCGGACGCGCGCGAGGAGCTCGATGCCATCGACCAGATCGGCGAGACGGTGATCGAGGGGCTCGCCTCCTATTTTGGCGAGGAGCACAACCGGCGCATCGTCCAACGCCTGACGGAACAGGTGCGCATCCTCGACGCCGAGCGGCCCGCGCGGCATTCCGCCGTCGCCGGCAAGACCGTGGTGTTCACCGGCGCGCTCGAGAAGATGACGCGCGAGGAGGCCAAAGCCATGGCCGAGCGGCTCGGCGCCAAGACCGCGGGCTCGGTGTCGAAGAAGACCGACTACGTGGTCGCCGGCCCCGGCGCCGGCTCCAAGCTCGCCAAGGCCAAGGAGCTCGGCGTCGAGGTGCTGAGCGAGGACGACTGGCTCAAGCTGGTGGGGGAAGGGTGACACCTAGCGGTACGTCGTCGTGGTTCGGCGCTGAATGTCGATGATGCCGACCGCGACGGATTTGAAATCAATCCGAAAGATGATCCGGTAATTGCCGACGCGCCTGCGGAAAGCATCCTGCCCTGTAAGCTTCACCACATCGCCGGAGAGCGGATCGACTTGCATGGCGCTAAGCGCCGCCATGATGCGCGCTGGGTCAGCGGCGGGAACGCGGCTTAGACTTTTTCGCGCGCGATTGCTGACGGCGACGGCCCAGCTCTCGCCGCAGTTCCTTCAAGCTTACAGATTTGCCCGCGCTCAGTTCCCTGCTGGCTTCCTTGATCGCTGCGAGCTCATCAGCGGTCGGCGGTTCTTCCGGGAGGCTGTTAATCCGCTGTTGCGCGGTACGGGTTTTGGCCTGGCGCATGTAATGTCCTGCAGCTCATTGTAGTTCATAGTTTTGGGGCACGAAGTGCTCCCGTGGCCCCATCCACCCAGGCCCGCGTGTCGGCATTTACCAGCGGCCCGAGCGTCTCGGCAACCCGCGCGTGATAGGCATCGACCCACGCCACCTCTTCCGCCGTCAGCAGCCGCGGCTCGATCAGACGAACATCGATCGGGGCGAGCGTGAGCGTCTCGAAGGCGTTGAGCGGTTTCTCGGCGCTAGTGGGAGCCGGGGCCTCGACGACCAGCACCAGATTCTCCACGCGGATGCCGTACGCGCCGGGCTTGTAATAGCCGGGCTCGTTGGAGAGGATCATGCCGCGTTTGAGCGCGGTCGTGCCGAGCTTGGAAATGCGCGCGGGCCCTTCGTGCACCGATAAATAGCTGCCGACGCCGTGGCCGGTGCCGTGGTCGAAATCGAGCCCCGCGGCCCACAGATATTGCCGCGCGAAGCTGTCGAGCTGCGCGCCGGTGGTGCCGTCGGGAAACACCGCGGACGCCAGCGCGATATGGCCCTTGAGCACGCGGGTGAAATGTTCGCGCATCTCCGGCGTCGGGGTTCCAACCGCGATCGTGCGGGTGATGTCGGTCGTGCCGTCCTCGTATTGCGCGCCGGAATCGACCAGGAACAGCTCGCCCGGCGCGATGCGCCGATTGCTCGAGCGGGTGACGCGGTAATGCACGATGGCGCCGTTCGGGCCCGCGCCGGCGATGGTCGGGAACGACACGTCCTTGAGCACGCCGGTCTCGCGCCGGAACGTCTCCAGCGCCGCGACCGCATCGATCTCGGTGAGCTTGCCGCTCGGCGCTTCGCGGTCGAACCAAGCGAGAAATTTTGCCATCGCGGCGCCGTCGCGACGGTGCGCGGCACGGGCGCCGTCGATCTCGACCGCGTTCTTGACCGCCTTCATCAGCGCGATCGGATCGGCGCCGCGCAGGATTTTTCCACCGCTTTCCGTGACGATGTTTGCGAGTGCGTCGGCGGCGGTCGCCTCGTCGAGGCGCACCTTCTTGTGCGCGGCGCCGAGCGCGGCGAGATCCTCGGCGAGCGCCGCCTCATCGCGCACGTCCAAATATTCCTGAAGCGCAGGGCGCGCCGCGTTGCCCAGCTTGCGGCCATCGACATAGAGCGAGGGCCGGCCCTCCCGCGGCACGATCGCGAACGCCAGCGGCAGCGGCGTATGCGCCACGTCGGCGCCGCGGATGTTGAAAGCCCAGGCGACCGCCTGCGCGTCGGACACCACGAGCGCATCGGCCTTGGCCTTTGCGATCTCGGCCTGCATCCGCGCGAGCTTCGAGGCCGCGCTCTCGCCGGCGAAGCGCAGGTCGTGCGGCACCACGGGCCCGAGCGGCGGAAGGGGCCGGTCCGTCCAGATCGCGTCGATCGGGTTCGGTTCGGCCGGCTCGAGCTCCGCGCCGGCAGCGGCGCACGCCTTCGCCAGCTTCTCGGCGCCGCCGACGGTGTGAAGCCACGAGTCATATCCGAGCTTCGCGCCGGGCTTCAAATTGCCTTCGAGCCAGACGTGCGGCGGCGAATCGATCAGATGCTCGATGGAGAAGAGCGCAGTGTCGACCTGGTCGCGCGCCTGCAGGGTGTAGCGGCCGTCGACGAACAGCGCCGCGCGCTCGGTGAGCACGACGGCGACGCCGGCCGAGCCGGAAAATCCGGTCAGCCATTTGAGCCGCTCCTCCGAGGGCGGCAGATATTCGTCCTGCTGCCGGTCGGCGCGCGGCACCACGAAGCCGTCGAGCCCGCGCCGGGACAACTCGGCGCGCAAGGCGGCGACCCGCGCCGCGATCTGCGCGCGCGGAATATCCTCCACGTCGAAGGATTGGAATTTTGCCTCGAACATGCCGGCACTCTATGGGGCGGCGCACGGAGCGACAATGCGCGCGATGCAGTAGCCCGGATGGAGCGCCCGCATAGCGGCGCGTAATCCGGGACAGCCGATCCCGGATTGCGGTGTGCTCCATCCGGGCTAGGAAGGACGGATCAGCACCAGGGTCACCCAGCCGTCGAGCGGAATGCGGCGTTCGAGCCGCAGGCCTTGCGCCGCATAGGCGACGAGCGCGGCATTGGCTTGGCTCGGCAGCAGGCCGGACAGAATCACGCGCGCATTCGGGGCGAGCAGCCTGGACAAAGGCCGCGCCAAACGCTGCAGCGGCTCCAACAAAATATTGGCGAACACGAGATCGAACGGCGCGCGCGCCGTAAAGTAGCGCGTGATGACGCCGCCTGCGCGAAGCACTTCGAGGCGATGACCCACCGCATTGGATTTCGCATTGGCGCGCGCGGTGCTCGCGGCGAGCGGATCGATGTCGCTCGCCAGCACGCGCGCGTGCCGTGCTTTTGCGGCGGCGATCGCCAGCACGCCGGTGCCGGTGCCGAGGTCGAGCACGCGCCGCGGCCGGTGCGCTTTCAGGATCCGATCGAGCGCCAGCATACAGCCTCGCGTCGTGCCGTGATGGCCGGTGCCGAACGCGAGCGCGGCCTCGATCTCGATACGCAAGCGGTTGGGCGCGATGCTTTGGCGGTCGTGGCTTCCGTGCACGACGAATCGCCCTGCCTCGACCGGCCGCAAGCCGGAGAGGCTCGCCCGAACCCAGTCGCGATCCGTGAGCGTCTCGAAGGTCAGCGTGCGTGCGGCGGCTTTGCCCCCGGCGCGGACAACGAGGTCGCGCACAACCTTCCAGTCCGGGGAGGAGCGGAAAGAAATTTCGACGGTCCAATCGCTCCCTGGCCCTTCGAACATGCCGACCGCAGTTTGGGCAGGATCGCAATGCTCCACCAAACAATCGGCGATGCGCCGCGCCGTCGTGGCGTCGGCACAAACGCGGCCAATGATGATCGAGCGCGGACCCGCCACGGCTGTCGGGTCTACGGGAACTCAGCGCGCCGGTCTCCTCGCCGCGCCGAGGAGAGGGTCAGCGTGAGAGGGACAGGAAAAGATTGTTCTGGAGACTTAACTGCAGGTTTCAAATGCCACAACCCAAAGCAGTTTCCGTGCAAATTGGATCGACCTAACTCCTTGGTTTTATTCCAAGACAATAGGAACGCTTCTGCGGTGCCATGATCCTCCAGCGGCGCCTTGGCTCGTTTACCCGGCTCCGTTCGGGAGCCGACTTCCTCCCGCCGCTGAGTTGAGGTCGGACAATGGCGCGCGTGCATTCGGGTACCGATGAAAACCGAAATCAATCTCAGGCGCGCTCCACGTAGGAATCCACCACGCGCTTCTCGCCGGCCTTGTCGAACGCCACGGTGAGCTTGTTGCCGTCGACCGAGACGATGTCGCCGTAGCCGAATTTCAGGTGGAACACCCGGTCGCCGATCGCATAGGTCGACACCGCGCCGGTGGACTTGGCGACGAGCTCGCCTTCGATCGTCAGCGGGCCGCGGCGGTGATCCGTGCGGCTCCGGGTCCCCGGCGTGTCGGCGCCCGTCTCGCGCGCCTCCTCGGCGCGCATGCGCTCGCGCGCGCGCCGCCAGCCCGGCGTCTCGTAATCCGACGCGAACGGCTCCATCATGTCGAAGCGTGACGTGAAGCCGCCCCAGCCGAAGCCGCCCTTGGATTCGGCGACCTCCACATGAGCTTCGGGCAGCTCGTCGAGAAAGCGCGACGGCACGCTCGACTGCCACATGCCGTGGATGCGGCGATTGCTGGCAAAGAAGATCTTCACCCGCCGCCGCGCCCGCGTGATCCCGACGTGGGCGAGCCGGCGCTCCTCCTCGAGCGCGGCGCGGCCGCCTTCGTCGAGCGCACGCTGGTGCGGAAACAGCCCTTCCTCCCAGCCGGGCAGGAACACCGTGTCGAACTCGAGGCCCTTGGCCGAATGCAAGGTCATGATCGAGACCGCATCGGCATTGGGCCCGCCGTCGGCATCCATCACCAGCGCCACGTGCTCGAGAAAGCCCTGCAGGTTCTCGAACTCCTCCATCGAGCGGACGAGCTCTTTCAAATTCTCCAGGCGCCCCGCCGCATCGGCCGAGCGATCCTTCTGCCACATCTCGGTGTAGCCGGATTCGTCGAGCACGATCTCGGCGAGCTCCGGATGCGGCAGCGTCTCGCGTTCCACGTGCCAGCTATCGAACGCGGCGAGAAGATCGCGCAAGGCGCCGCGCGGCTTGGGCTTGAGCTCCTCGGTTTCGATCAACGCGCGGGCGGCCTCCATCAGCGGGATGCGCCGGGCACGAGCGTGATCGTGCAGCATCTGCAAGGTCGCGTCGCCGAGCCCGCGTTTGGGCACGTTTACGATGCGCTCGAAGGCGAGATCGTCGGCCGGCGAGGCGACGCAGCGCAGATAGGCGAGCGCGTCGCGGATCTCCGCGCGCTCGTAGAACCGCGGGCCGCCGATCACCCGGTACGGCAGCCCCAACGTGACGAAGCGATCCTCGAACTCGCGCATCTGGAACGAGGCGCGCACCAGGATCGCGATCTCGTTGAGCTTGTGGCCGGCGCGCTGCAGCGCCTCGATCTCCTCGCCGACCGAGCGCGCCTCCTCCTCGGAATCCCAGGCCCCCGTCACCGTGACCTTCTCGCCCGGATGCTCATCGGTGCGCAGCGTCTTGCCGAGCCGGCCCTCGTTGTGGGTGATGAGGTGCGAGGCGGCGGCGAGGATATGCGCGGTCGAGCGATAATTGCGTTCCAGCCGGATCACCCGGGCGCCGGGGAAATCCTTCTCGAAGCGCAAAATATTGTCGACCTCGGCGCCGCGCCAGCCGTAGATCGACTGATCGTCGTCGCCGACGCAGCAGATGTTCTTCGAGCCCTGGCCGAGCAGCCGCAGCCAGAGATATTGCGCCACATTGGTGTCTTGATACTCGTCGACCAGGGTGTATTTGAAGCGCGCCTGATATTGCGCAAGCACGGCCGCATGCTCGCGGAACAGGCGGATGCCTTCGAGCAGGAGATCGCCGAAATCCGCGGCGTTGAGTACCTTCAGGCGGTCCTGATAGGCGGCGTAGAGCTTGGTGCCGTGGCCGTCGGCGAAAGTCGCCGCCTCGCCGGCCGGCACCCGGTCGGGGGTGAGCCCGCGGTTCTTCCAGCCATCGATCAGGCTCGCGAGCACGCGCGCCGGCCAGCGTTTTTCGTCGATGTTGGCGGCTCCCACCACCTGCTTGAGCAGGCGGATCTGGTCGTCGACGTCCAGAATGGTGAAATCGGATTTCAGGCCGACGAGTTCGGCATGCCGCCGCAGGATCTTCACCCCGATGGCGTGGAAGGTTCCGAGCCACGGCATGCCCTCGACGGTCTGGCCGAGCATCTTGCCGATGCGTTCCTTCATCTCGCGCGCCGCCTTGTTGGTGAAGGTGACGGCGAGGATCTCCCACGGCCGGGCGCGGCCGAGGCTGAGAATATGCGCGATCCGGGTGGTGAGCACCCGGGTCTTGCCGGTCCCGGCGCCGGCCAGCACCAGGAGCGGGCCATCGAGGGTCTCGACCGCGGCGCGCTGCTCGGCATTGAGCCCGGCCAGATAGGGCGGCGCCGCGGCCGCCCGCGCGCGCGCCGCAATCCCCCCGGGAGCGGGCTCCATCTCGGGCAGCGGCGACAATTTGCTGGGCTCGTTCATTCCCGGTTCCGGATCAACGGGACGCCGGAAAATCCGAGCCCCGAATCTCTCGGGCTCAAGATGGCATTCCGGCCGGCATAAGGGGAGGGGCTTGTAGCCCGGATGGAGCACCCGCGCAGCGGGCGCGAAATCCGGGACAGCCGACCCCGAATTTCGCTTCGCTCCATCCGGGCTGCGATGAGCCTCGCCTACCGGCCTCAGCCCCTGCGCATCTCGATGCGCCGGCCGGCGGCTTCGGGCCGGGGGAGTTTTGCGTGGGAGGCCATCATCTTCTGCAGCCGCTCCAGGACGTCGTCCGGAAACGGCGCGGTTTTCTTGGTTTCCATATCGACGTGAAGCGCGATGTCCTCGGAGGTGGCCGAGACCCCGCCCTCGGTCGCGTGGAAGAGCTGCTCGAAGAAATGCAGGCGCTTGGCGTCGCAATCGATGAGCTGGACCGTGACCCGGACCGGATCGCCGGCATGGAGCTCGCGCAGATAGCGCACGTGCACCTCGGCGGTGAAAAACGAGCAGTTCCGCCGCTTCACATAATCCGGCCCGATGCCCACCAGTGCGAAGGCCTCATCGACCGCGCGGTCGAACAGCACGTTGTAATAGGCCATGTTGAGATGGCCGTTGTAATCGATCCAAGCCGACTCGACCCGCATCACCGAGGAGACGAACGGGGCGAAGAACAAAGGTTCGAGGTCGAGGCGGTCGAGCACGGCGCGAAGCTAAGCGTTTCCGGGCGTTTTTCGCAAGATTGACGCGGCCGCCGTGTGATCAGGCATGCATGGCCTGTGACGATCGCGACTTTGCCGGCCGCGTGCCGTCTCTGCTAAGCTCACCGCCGCGATCGAGAACCCCATGCAATCGGCGACGCAGGCAATTCCGGCCACGAGCGAGCGACCCAGTCCGCGGGCGGTCGCCGCCGTGATCGAGGCGCTCGCGGCGCAATTCGGCAACCGGCTGGTGACCTCGCTCGCCGTTCGCCAGCAGCACGCGCACACCGCGACCTGGCTCGAGAACCAGCCCGCCGATGCGGTGGTATTCGCGCAGCGCACCGAGGACGTGCAGGCGATCGTTCGTTTGTGCGCCAAGCATGGAGTCCCGATCATCCCCTACGGCACCGGGACCTCGCTCGAAGGCCACCTCAACGCGCCGTTCGGCGGCATCAGCATCGATCTCAAGGACATGAACCGCGTGCTCGAGGTCCATGCCGGGGATCTCGACTGCGTGATCGAGCCGGGCGTGACCCGCAAGCAGCTCAACGAATATCTGCGCGACCAGGGCCTGTTCTTCCCGATCGATCCGGGGGCCGATGCCTCGCTCGGCGGCATGGCGGCGACGCGTGCGTCCGGCACGAATGCGGTGCGCTACGGCACCATGAAGGACAATGTGCTGGCGCTCACCGCGGTGCTCGCCAACGGCGAGATCCTGCATAGCGCCCGGCGCGCCAAGAAGACCTCGGCCGGCTACGACCTCACGCGGCTGCTGATCGGCTCGGAGGGGACGCTCGGCATCATCACCGAATTGACGCTGAAGCTCCACGGCATCCCGGAGGCGATCTCGGGCGGGGTGTGCCCGTTCCCTTCGGTCGAGGCGGCATGCAATGCGACGATCGCCACCATCCAGTCGGGCATCCCTGTGGCCCGCATCGAGCTGCTCGACGCGTTGATGGTGAAAGCCTGCAACCTATATTCCAAGCTCAACCTGCCGGAATCTCCGGTGCTGTTCCTCGAATTTCACGGCAGCGAGGCCGGCGTTGCGGAACAATCGGACCGGTTCGGCGAGATCGCGGCCGAGTACGGCGGCGGCCCGTTCGAATGGGCCACAAAGGCGGAAGATCGCAGCCGATTGTGGCAGGCGCGGCACGACGCCTATTGGGCCGCCTTTAGGCTGCGCCCGGGCGCGCAGACGTTCGCCACCGACGTGTGCGTGCCGATCTCGCGGCTTGCCGAATGCGTGACCGAAACCCAGAAGGACATCGCGGCAAGCGGGCTGATCTGTCCGATCCTCGGCCACGTCGGCGACGGCAATTTTCACTGCGCGCCGCTCATCGACATGGAAAATCCGACGGAGATCAAGGCCGCGCAGGCATTCATGAACCGCCTGGTCGAGCGGGCCCTGGCGATGGAGGGGACCTCGACCGGGGAGCACGGCATCGGCCAGGGCAAGATGAAATATCTCGAAGCGGAACATGGATCGGCGGCGCTCGAGGCCATGCGGGCGATCAAACGAGCGCTCGATCCGCACAACATCATGAACCCGGGCAAGATCGTCGTGCTCGGATGAGCCAGCATGGGCCGACACAGAAACGCCCCAGAACTCCCGATTCTGCCTGAAGGCCGCGCGGCGGCAACTATCGAGAGCCCAGGGGCCCGGAGCGCGTGGTGCAAGCGACTCTGCTCTCAATAGGCATTGCCATCATCCTGGCGCTGCTCGCGGCGCTGGTCGGGCCGCATTTCGTCGACTGGGGCCAGTACCGCTCGACCTTCGAGGCCGAGGCAAGCCGCCTCACCGGCATGCCGGTGCGGGTGGCCGGCGGCATCGATGCGCGGCTTTTGCCGACGCCCTCGCTGGTGCTCAAGGATGTGGAGGCCGGCGCCGGCGCGGCCGCGGACGCACCGCACATCCGCGCCGGCGAGCTGTCGATCGAGTTCGCGCTCGGTCCCTTGCTGCGCGCGCATTGGCGAGCCTCGGAGCTGCGCCTGCGCGCGCCGGAAATCCAGGTCGGGGTCGATCAGAATGGCGCGATAGGTTGGGCAGGAAGCTCCGCCGATCTCAATCCGGATCAACTCTCGATCGATCGGTTCGTGATCGAGGGCGGCCGCGTCGTGCTGAGCGACGCGGCAAGCGGCGGCATCCTCGCGCTCGACCGGCTGGCGTTCGCAGGCGAATTTCGCTCGTTGCTCGGTCCTGCCAAAGGGGAGGGGACCTTCCAAGCCAACGGCGAAAGCTATCGATACGCGCTTGCGGCCGGCCGGCTCGAAGACGAGGCCGTCAAGCTGCACCTCGAGGTGGCTCCCGACAACCGCCCGTGGACGGCGGAAGCCGATGGCTTGGTGCGTTTCGCGAACGCAACGCCCGAGTTCGACGGGACATTCAAGCTGGCACGTCCCGCCGGAGTCGTCGACGCGGCGGGGCACGGGGTGGCGCTCATTCCCTGGCGGGCCAACGGGCACGTCAAGGCCACGGCTGCGAACGCCCTGTTCGACAAGGCCGAATTTCAATATGGGCCCGACGAGCGCGCCATCCGATTGGGCGGAGCGGCGAATCTCAGGTTCGGCAAGGATCCGCGCTTCGACGCGGTGATTTCCGCGCGACAGCTCGATCTCGACGCTCTGCTGGCGTTGCCGGAAGGGGCGCGCCGCCTGCCCTTGGCCGCCGTGCAGCAATTGGCCGAGCTCTTCACCGGGCCGCTCAAGCTGCCGATTTCCGGAAGAGTTGGAATCGGCATCGACAGCTTGACCCTTGCGGGCAGTCCGCTGCGCGACGTGCGCGGAGACCTCACGTCCGACGCCCGGGGCTGGGATCTCGAACATTTCGAGTTCCGCGCACCCGGACTTACCTCGGCGCGCGTGAGCGGACGGCTCGGTTTTGCCGACCAGGGGGTCAGCTTTCGCGGGCCGGCCAGCATCGAGGCCAGTGACCCCAAGGCGCTGCTGGCCTGGCTCGAAGGGCGCTCCGCGGCAGCCCACGGATCGGCCGGCGCGTTGCGCGCGAGCGGCGAACTCATGCTCGGCTCCGACCGTATTGCGATCGAGCGGCTCAAGGCGGAGGTCGACCGCAAGGAGTTCGGCGGTCGTCTCGTCTACGTCTATCCGCTCTACCGCCAACCGGCTCGGCTCGAGCTGGAGCTCAAGGCCGCGGAGCTCGACTTGGACGAGCTCGCGATGCTGGCGCCTGCGATCCTTGCCGGATCCAAGCCGGATTTCCCCGGCGAACTGCTGCTCTCGGCCGATATCGATCGCGCGATCCTCGCCGGCGTCGCCGCGAAGAATGCCAGCTTCAAGCTGAGCTATGACGCGTCCGGACTCGTGCTGGATCGCCTCTCGGTCGGCGATCTGGGTGGTGCATCGCTGAAACTCAGCGGGCGCATGCGCTCTCTGCTCAGCTCGCCTCACGGCACCATGAGCCTCGAGTTGAAGGCAGGCGCGCTCGAAGGGCTCGCGGCCGTCGCCGCCAAGCTGAGCCCAAGGATCGGGGAACCCATCCGCGCGACCATCACTCATCTTTCGCCGCTCGATGTTCGCGCCATCCTCACGATGGATGGCTCTGATAAAGCCGGCCAGCGTGCGATTTCCAAGCTTGCGATCGATGGGAGAGCCGGCGCGGCGCGGGTTCACCTCGTCTCCGAGGCGACCGGCAATCCGCTCGAGCCCGATGCGCTCGAACTCAAGCTCGAGGGAAATCTCGCGGCCGACGAGGGGACGCAGCTTGCTGGGCTGTTGGGGTTCGGGCGCTGGGTCAATCTGGAGAAAGGTCCCGGAAGCGCCAGTCTCATGCTGCGCGGGCGTCCGTTCGGCGACCTCGACGTCGACGCGCAAATTGCGGCGAGCGGGCTTGCCGCCCGCGTGAAGGGCACGACGCATCTGCCGGATCGGGCCGGTTCGAGCGCCGGTCTCGACGTCGCGGTCTCCGCGACCGATGCCGCACCGCTGTGGGGCCACGGCGCATGGGGACAAAAGCTGCCGCTGAGCCTGAAAGCCCGGCTGTCGCATTCACCCGGCAAGCTCAGTTTCGAGGAGATCACCGGCTCGATCCAAGGCTCGCCCGTCCGCGGCCGATTGGGAATCGAGCTTGCGGCGATCCCGGCGATCGATGGGCACATCGAAGCGGAAGAGATCGTCGTCCCCGCCTTGCTGGCGGGCGCCATCGGCTTGCCCGCGCAGGCGGTAGCGCGGGACGGCTTGGCCTCGCCGGAGCCGTTCGATCCCGGATTGTTCGACAAGCTCACCGGCCGCATCGAGTTCGATGCCGCCCGGGCGATCTTCGCGCCGGGATTGAGGAGCCGATCGCTGCACGGGCTCCTGCGGCTCGGTCCGGGTGAGATCGCCTTCGAGAACATCGAAGGAACCCTCGGCGCGGGCCGCATGCTCGGCGAGCTCGCGTTCCGCCGCGACGCCGCCGGGCTCTCCACGCACGCGAGGATCGCGCTCAACGATGTCGATACCTCCGCAATCGTGCCCGGCCCCGGTCAGCCCGCGGTGAACGGCCGCCTGACGCTGCAGGTCGAGGCCGACGGAACTGGCTACAGCCCCGCGACGCTCATGGGATCGCTCAAGGGCGCCGGAACCATGTCGATTGCATCGGCGCGATTGGCCGGGCTCGATCCGCACGCGTTCGAAGCCGCAATTCGCGCTGCCGACCGCGGCGTTGCGATCAACCCCGCCAAGATGAGCGAGGTGGTCGACCCGGCCCTCGCGGCCGGTGACCTCATCCTAGCGCGAGCCGACGGCGCGCTGACCATCACGGCGGGTCAAGCGCGGATCTCGAACGTCATCGCCCACGGCGAGGGAGCCGATCTCGCGCTCAGCGCCACGCTCGATCTCGCCCGCAGGGCGCTGAATGCGCGCCTCACCTTGTCGGGTCCGGCGGACGGCGGGGCGCCCGGAACGGCGCGTCCCGACCTGTTCGTCGCGTTGCAGGGACCGGCGAATTCGCCGCAACGGACGATCGACGTCTCGGCTCTGGTGAACTGGCTGATGTTGCGCTCGCTCGACCGCGAGACGCGGCGGATGGAAGCGGTCGAAGCCGGCAAACATGATCCGCCTGCCGCTGTCGAGCAGCCGAGCGTCACCGGCCGGCCCGAGCCGGAACCCCGCGCCGCGCCCAGCCCCCCGCAAGGGGAAACCTCCTCCGAGTTGCCGGGAAAGCCGCGGCAGCCGGAAACAGCCGCCGCGCCCGTGGAGCAAGCGCCGAGCCTGCCGCCGCCGGTCGAAATCCGGCCGCTACCCGGCCCGAGCCGAGCCGCGCGGCCGAAAGAGGGCTCCTCCCAACCGGCGCGTCCGCTTGCGCGCGAGGGGACCGTCTCGCCTCAACGGCAAAACCGCTCAATCTTCGATCGCTTATTCGGAACCCACAACTGAGGGAGATGGCTGCGGCAGGGCGCCGTTCGTGGCCGGCTCCGAGCCGGCGTGGTCGCCGCCGCATTGCGATCGATAATAGTCGAGCACGAACAGCCGAATCGCCGAGGACAGATTGCCCTGACGCCGCCCGCCATCGATGGTGGCGACGAGATCGGACAGTGTCACGTTCCGGGCCGACGCGATCTCTTTCAGTCCCTTCCAGAACGCGTCCTCGAGGCTCACGCTGGTCTTGTGCCCGGCGATCACGATCGATCGTTTGACGACCGGGGATTTCATTGACCCTCTCCTGTTTCGATCCGGCAGGCGTCGAGTTCGCGACCCGCCTTTTGCGCGCGCGCCTCGGCGAGCTTTCGTTCGGCCTTCGAGCGGCCGAACGAAAGGCGATTGGCAGCAGCGCGCACTTGCTTGGCGCGCCGCATCGCCTGCTTGCGAATGAATCCCAATTTGACGACCTCGCCCATGTTGTCGCTCGCCGCTTCAGGGACGCCGGGTCGTTCGGCGTACGGTATCACAACGCCGGCACGATCGAGCCGGACTCCGCTTCCGGCAAAAAATTTCCGCAACGATGCCACGTCGGAGTTCGCGGGACGCAACATGGCCCTCGCAGTGGCGAATTCGAGACACGTTTTTATGTCTCATAACCAAAAGATATCGCGGAGTATTATTTTAGGGGAGTTGAAACGGACGCTCAAATGCAGAAACGTCGCAGGTCGGCGGTAGCGCCAGCCCGAGTGCGGCATTGCGTTCGAATCCCGCAGAGCTGATCAGCCGGGCCGTACCATTTTTTTAGGATCGATTGCTTTGTCGAACTCGTCGGGCGTCACGAAGCCCAGCCGAATCGCCTCCTCGCGGAGCGTGGTTCCGTTGGCATGCGCTGCTTTGGCGATCCGCGCCGCCTTGTCGTAGCCGATCTTCGGCGCCAGTGCGGTGACCAGCATCAGGGAACGCTCGAGCTGCTCGCGGATGCGCGGCTCGTTCGCCCGGATGCCGACCACGCAGCGGTCCGTGAACGAGACCGCCGCGTCGCTCAGCAATCGCACCGATTGCAGCAGGGCGTGGACGAGCACCGGCTTGAACACGTTTAGCTCGAAATGCCCTTGGCTCGCCGCGACCGTGACCAGGGCATCATTGCCGAACACCTGACAGCACACCATGGTCAATGCCTCGCACTGCGTCGGATTGACCTTTCCGGGCATGATCGAGGAGCCGGGCTCGTTCTCCGGCAGGATCAGCTCGCCGAAACCGGAGCGCGGTCCGGAGCCGAGCAGGCGAATGTCATTGGCGATCTTGAAGAGGCCGGTAGCGACAGAGTTGATCGCGCCGTGCACGGCCGCATAGGCATCGTGAGACGCGAGCGCCTCGAATTTGTTGGGCGCGCTCACGAACGGCAGCTTGGTCAGCTCGGCCACTCTCGCCGCGAACAATCGCGCAAATCTCGGCTTGGCATTGAGTCCGGTGCCGACCGCCGTCCCGCCCTGCGCCAGCGGGTAGAGCGCGGCGAGCGATTGCTTCACGCGCTCGAGGCCCGAGCGCACCTGCGCGGCATAGCCGGAAAATTCCTGGCCCAGCGTCAGAGGAGTGGCGTCCTGCAGATGGGTTCGGCCGATCTTGACGATATCGGCGAACGACTGGGCTTTCCGATCGAGCGCGGCATGAAGATGGGCGAACGCCGGAACGAGCCGCCGGCTGATCTCCTGCACGGCCGCAATGTGCATGGCCGTGGGAAAGCAGTCGTTCGAGGACTGGCTCATGTTGACGTGGTCGTTGGGATGGACGGGGCGCTTGGCGCCCAGCTCGCCGCCCAAAAGCTCGTTGGCGCGATTGGCGATCACTTCGTTGACGTTCATGTTGGTCTGGGTGCCGGAGCCTGTCTGCCAGACCACGAGCGGGAAATGATCATCGAGCTCGCCCTCGCTCACCTCGCGGGCCGCCCGGCCGATGGCGCGGGCGCGACGGGCGTCGAGCAGGCCGAGCTCGTGATTCACTTCGGCCGCCGCCCGCTTGACGATCCCCAGCGCATGGATCAACGGCGGCGGCATCCGCTCGGTGCCGATGGGGAAATTCTCGAGCGAGCGCTGGGTCTGGGCGCCCCAATATCGGTCGGCCGGGACCGCGATGGGGCCGAAGCTGTCGGTCTCGGTGCGGGTTTTTGCCGTCGCTCGGGGCGAGGCGCGCGGCGCGCGCCGATCCTGCCGCCGCTTGGAAACGCGCATCGCGCTCACTTCTTGCGAAAGCGATCGAGCCGGACGACCTCGCCGCCCTTGCCGGGCGGTCGCGGCTCAGGCTCGCCGGCATCCGCGGGCGGTTGCGCCGGCAGCGGCAGCTTCGGTTCGTCCGCCGGAGCGATCGCCTGACTCGAGCCGCGCCGCACAGCTTCTTTGGCCTCGGCGGGCGCCGCCTCGGGTTGGCTCGCCAACGTCTCGAACTGCAAGCCGAATTGCACCGAAGGATCGAAGAAGCCCTTGATCGCTTCCAACGGGATCACCAGCCGCTCCGGTATGCCCTTGAACGAGAGGCCGACCTCGAAGGCCTGGTCGGTGACAGCCAGATCCCAGAACTGGTGCTGGAGAACGATCGTCATCTCCTCCGGATGCTCGGCCTTGAGCCGCTCCGAGATCTTCAGGCCGGGCGCGTTGGTATCGAAAGTGACGTAGAAATGGTGCTCGCCGGGCAGCCCATTTCTGGCCACGTCGACGAGCACGCGGCGCACCACGCCGCGCAGCGCTTCCTGCGCCAGAAGATCGTAGCGGATGTGGTCCGTCGGCATGCAAGGCTCGTTCCGCGCGGGGGCGGAATCGGGATCACTCGAATCGAGAGAGAATGTGAAGCGGACCGCGCCGGTCCGCAAGCTTGCTCGAAACGCAAGTGGGGGCTTCTGTTGCCAGGTGCCCCCGAACCCCGCCTGACGCTGCTAAGACGCCAGGGCTTCAGATCGGTCTTTCAAACCGCGTTACGCGGCCTGAGCAACCGGAGCATAGTTGTCGTTGGCAACTATTGCTGTGGCCCGATAACGGCGGAACCATGCCGAGCAAAAGCGCGCCCTTTACGCCCTCGTCGATCCTGTTTCGCCCCCGCCGAAACCCAGCCGCGCCGGGCTTGGGTGGAGGCGCCGGGTACTGCCCCCGGGTCCGAAGGGTTTATTGCGACGGCCATTTATCGCCATAGCCGGCTTGCGCCGACGATCCCAATATAAGCGCGTCCGGCCGCGGGCGAAAGCCCGGACAGCTCCGGGAGGCGGCACAGCCTGATCGCATTGGCTCCGGGCGGGCCGCAATCGATTCCCCCCCCCTCGAAACAGGGAGCAATGGGGTGGGGGTCGCGACCCCCTCCCGACCGCGGCGCGGTCGACCGCCCTTTTTCAGGGGAGGGTTCCGACAGCCGCCACGCAGGTGCGATTGTCCCGACGGCGGCGACGAACGAGCGGCCCGGACCGCCTTTTGCCATACCGCAGGCGGGGGTATGTCTCGGAAATGGCCGAGCATGTCTCCGATTCCGCAGCCGACGTGCCAACCCTTTCCCAGCTCTTCCTCGCATTCCTGGCGGTGTCGCTCTCCGGCTTCGGCGGCACCTTGCCGTGGGCCTACCGCATGGTGGTCGAGAAGCGGCGCTGGATGACCGCCTCGGAGTTCAGCGAGGTGTTCTCGCTTTGCCAGTTCCTCCCCGGCGCCAATGTGGTGAATTTTTCCGTGGTGTTCGGCTCGCGGATGCGCGGGGTGCCGGGCGCGCTGGTATGCTTCTTCGGACTTGTAGGTCCCCCGTTCGGCATCGTGCTGGTGCTCGGCGCGCTCTATGCGCGGTTCGGCGACGTCGAGGCGCTCGGGCGCGTTCTCGCCGGCATGGCCGCGGCGGCGTGCGGGCTGATCGCCGCCACGTCGGCGAAATTGGCCGAGCCGCTCATCCGCAGCCGGGCTTTTTGGGGCTGGGGCATCGTGCTCGCCGCCATCGTGGCGATCGGACTCGTCGGTTGGCCGCTGCCCTGGGTGCTGCTGGGGCTCGCCCCGCTGAGCATTGCGCTTGCCTGGTGGGAGCGGCGATGAAGCCCGGAGTTTTGGCGACGCTGGCGAGCCATTTCCTGCTGCTCTCGCTCCTCGCGTTCGGGGGCGCGAATGCGGTCATTCCGGAAATCCACCGCGATGCGGTGGTGATCTCGCGCTGGATGACCGATCAGCAGTTCGCAGATCTATTCGCCATCTCCCAGGCTTCTCCCGGCCCCAACATCCTGATCGTCACCCTGGTCGGCTATCATGTCGCGGGCCTTGCCGGAGCGCTGGTGACCACGGCCGCCATGTGCGGGCCGACTTGCGTGTTCGTCTATTTCGTCGGCCGGGTCTGGAACCGGTTCCGGTATGCCCGCTGGCGCATCGTGGTGCAGGCGGGCCTCGTGCCAGTCTCGATCGGCCTGATCGCGGCCGCCGCCATGGTGCTGGCGCGCGCGGCCGACCACAATTGGGTGGCCGTGCTGATCACGCTCGGAACCGCGGCGCTCGCCTATGCGACCCGCATCCATCCGCTGTGGATGTTCGCCGGCGCGGGCTTGCTGGGTCTGGCCGGCCTTGTCTAGGCAGGGGCGGCTCGGCTTGCGGTCTGCGAGGGCGTCGGCAGAGCGCGTGCGAATCTTGCGATCCGGTATAATGGCGTAGAGCGAGAATATCGGCTTCGGAAGGCTTCAAGCCATGCGGCAATATCATGAGCTGATGGAGCGCATTCTGGCGGACGGCGCGCCGAAGCGCGATCGCACCGGCGTCGGCACGCTTTCCGTGTTCGGCCATCAGCTGCGGTTCGATCTCGGTGCCGGCTTCCCGCTGCTCACCACCAAGAAGGTCCACCTGAAATCCATCGTCTACGAGCTGCTGTGGTTTCTGCGCGGCGACACCAATATCCAGTATCTCAAGCAGCACGGCGTCTCGATCTGGGACGAATGGGCGGACGAGCGCGGCGAGCTCGGCCCGGTGTACGGCCAGCAATGGCGCTCCTGGCCCGCGGCCGACGGGCGCACCATCGACCAGATCGGCCATGTGGTGGAATCCATTCGCAACAACCCGGATTCCCGCCGGCTCATCGTCACCGCCTGGAATCCGGCCGAGGTCGAGAAGATGGCGCTGCCGCCGTGCCACTGCCTGTTCCAATTCTATGTCGCCAAAGGGCGACTA
>WNGL01008417.1_pt1 | contig 20358 bp, 29 predicted proteins | sample 5400591 | NCBI WGS metagenome assembly WNGL01 (sample SAMN13153377, study PRJNA577476) | soil metagenome | isolation source: 80 cm soil or saprolite under Garry oak tree replicate 1 | place: USA:California | collected 2016-06-15 | reverse complement strand
GAGGAACTGAACAAGGTTGTGCCAATTCAAGGGGATGAAGAGAAGAAATAGCCTGTAGCCAATCAACAAGAGAGCCTGGGGCGCTTTGTGCCTTTGGGCTCTCTCTTGTGTTGCTAAAAATCAGAAGGCCATTCATCTTTTGTGATGCCTATATCAGCAAGCTTTACTTCCCCATTGGAAGCTTTGGCGGTCCCATCGTGTGACCGCCTTACTTCCCTATTGGAAGCGATGCGATTTCCTTCATTCATCTGCCTTTCTTTTAGCATCTCGCCCATACGACGTGTACAGCGTAAAGTGATCTCTGCCATTTTGTTTTGTATTTCGAGAGATTCTTTTTGCTTTTTTGCATACTGGCGAAGGGCTTCGGCTTTATCTCTGATGTCTTTTAATTCATCAATGGTACGGGCGGTTTCAACATCTTGCCTGAGCCTATCCCATTGCACTACAGTTGTGGTCATACTGCTTAACTCCTATCCTTCATTCATCTCTTTTTGAAACGCATACACTCGTCTCTGCTCGTCCCGTGACAGCTTTCCGCAGGACTCGCACAGAGAATACGCCATTGTTTGATCGCTCGCGCTGGGCGGTATGAACTGCATTGTTTTGCTTTCATGCAGATCGCACGTCCACTGGTTGCAGATCGCGCACTGCCAGGTAGCGGTAAGCTGACATAAACCGTTTCCGACCATCGAAGTACAGGCGCCGGTTTCAGCGATGCTGATTTCTTTCAGGATGACCACATATTCTTTTGTGCGTTTGGGGATGGGGAGTTCGGTGAAGGGGATGCTCATTTTTCCACCTCCATCAATTTCAGCACTTCAGAGAAATAGGGTTCATCCTGATTAATCACGACATAGGAATGAACTGGCTTGCCGCGAATCGCCCGAATACCCTGTATCTTGTTTACAAGCTTTCTTAGTAGTTCTTGCTCGCTCTTAGCTAACCCATCCTCAATATCTGTCAGTTTGAGAACAAGGAATCTTTGCTCCAATGTGTTCATACTGCTTTTCTCGCTTTCTGGTTGCGCCATTTAGAGAACTCACCGTAGATAAAATCCAGATGTTCAGAGGCTTCGCCTTTCGTAATCGTAGCAGGATCGTACTTAATCCCAAACCGACCAGCCCATTTCTCAAGCTTTTCAAGCTGGGTTTCAGTTGCTGGAGCTGCTCTCCAGGGGGCGGTTTTATCGACTAATGCCACTGATTTGGGGTCTGCTAAGAGCATCCTTGCCTTCTTTTCAGCGACCTGCTGAGCCCATGAAAGCGGGGCATTGGTGAGCCAGGTTTGCCCATCGAACATAGGAGCTAAACGGGCGTACACGTTATACATCCCTTCCCATTCCTTGCAAGGAACGAGCGCAATTCTATGTTTCATCGCCCCAACTTCCAGGATGAACATCCCATCTTCCCGTCGCTGCCAGTCGAGTTTTGCCAGAATGTTGATCGTGATATCTTTATCGCGCTTGCCTTCTTTGGTGGTACGTTCTCTGCGTTCCCTGACTTCTTTCTCTTCACGCTCTTTTGCTTCAATGACCGACTCGCCGTCAACAAGAGCTCTATTCATTACCCTGGCCAGTGTTTGAGGCTTCAGAGAATGCTTGAGTACGTTATCGGTGATATCGAGGATGAGACAATCTGTTTTGCCAGGAGCAAGCCGGACACCCCGCCCTAAACACTGCACCATTAAGGCTCTTGACTGAGTAGGGCGGGCCATAATGATGCAGCTCGTGAAAGCGACCTGGCCAGTGTCGTCAAGCTCTAAAGGATCGTCGTATCCTTCGGTGAGAATGCCACAATTGCAAATGCCCTGGATGCGTCCCCGGCCATAGTCCCTGATGATCTGCTTTCGTTGTTCGGTTGGGGTGTTGCCGCTGACCATAGCCACGTTCAGCCCGCTCTCTTGAAACTTTGCTGCCATGTGGACAGCATGGGCAACATCGACAGAGAAGCATAAGAATTGTCGCCCCGAGGCATGCTCTTGATACGCATCGACAATACGCTGATTGCGTTCGTCAGAGTCGATGCGTTCGGCCAGTTCACTGACTTTATAATCCCCGGCCTGGGTGTGGATTCCGTCAAGGCTGGTTTTTGTTTTGATGGCGATCGCGCGGATATCAGCTAACCAGCCTTCTTCAATCATCTGTACAATATCGCTCTGATAGCAAGCCGCCCCAAAGAAGCCGGTGATGTCATTTCTATCAAGCCTGTCAGGAGTAGCCGTAACACCCAGCCAGTAGGCATCTGGCAGGGTTTCTGCGACCCGTTGATAGGTGTTGCCCCTACCTGGAATGATTGCCCCGTTTTCGTCTGTGGTGATAACGCAGTGGTGACACTCATCGACAATGACCAGACCGTAGCCAAATTGTTTCAGCAGCTTCAGGTACTTTTCCTGGTAGATCGTCTGGATAGAGGCCACGGTGATTTCAGCGCCCCACTCGTGAAAGCCGCCCCCAACTTTTCCGATGATCGACTCGGGGCGAACGAGTCGGATTTTATCTGCAGCTTGAGAGAGCAGCTCGTCTCTGTGAGCTATTACCAGCACCGGCTTATTGTAGCCCTGCAGATACCAGTCAATCACCATTGAGAACAGAATTGTCTTGCCCCAACCGCAAGGGGCAACAACCAGGGCGGCGCTACGAATTTCCATGAAGGTATTTTGAACGGCTTCGGACGCCTTGACTTGATGCGCTCGAGGCTCAATTTTTATTGCTTCAACGCTGGCTACCATTACTACACCTCAAGGGCATAACGGCCCTGATTGACGACATTTTTCACGTAGTCGGAATCGGTAAACACCTCTATTTTTACCTCATCGCCTACGTTGAAATGCCTTGCAATGTTCCGCTCAAGTTCTGGCGTCAGGCGGTAGACAATCCAATCCAGGGAGAGCGCGCCTTGCTCAATGTTGGTGAGTGTCCCGGTGATTTCTCGGGTTGTTCGCCCCATCGCAAGATATTTCTGTAGCGCTTCCGCTGAGATGCGAAACACGCCGCTCTCGCCATTGGAACGTGTGGCCTGGAGCTTACCTTGCCTGATGCGCTTCAAGATGGTTACTTGATGGTAGTTGAGCAGGGCGGCTACCTCCTGCACGGTGTAAAACTTTTCGGTCATTGGTTCGGTTCCTTTCTTTTATTTGGACTTGATGATAGTATACCAAATTAAAATGAAATTGTCTATACTATTGACAACTTCAATAAACTTTGGTATACTTCGTACATAGCAATTGAAATTTGAAAGGACGAACCGATGACCATTGCCAGCTTCACCGATGAAAATAAAACCTACCAGACAACGGCAAATTACTGTTCATGCCCTGACCATCAATTCCGCAATCGCCAGTGCAAGCATCAGCGGGCACTCATTCTTGAACTTGCCCGTGCGCAAATGTTCCTGCTCTTGAAGGCAAAATTCGATTGCCGCGAGAACGGCTGCCAGTTCACCTACTTCCAGGATGGGCAACTTCACGAAGCCCGCCACATTGACTGGGATGCCATTCTGGACAATGCAGAGCAGCGCTCTACCGCTCCCTTGAATGGCAATCGCGGTTTTAGCCTTCTCCGTTAAAGCGGGCGGGCGGGTGCAAACCCCGCCCAGGGCTTTCCCCAAATGGGGACAAGAAAAACAGCAACAAGAAAGAAGGAACAATCAAACATGGTAGTCGATCTCAACGATCCAATGGCAGTACTCGACGAAGAAATGCAGCGTGCTCAGGCTCAAACAGGCGGGTTCGCCCCGTTCTTTTTCTCGATCAAAGATGGTGAGAAAGCGCTTGTTAGGCCCCTGCTCAACATGCGTGAGTATGTCATGCTCAACTTCCACGAGCTCTACAATCCGGCCACGAAAAAGTACGAAGTCAGCGCCGTGTGCGCGGTCAGCTTTGATCGTGAATGCCAGCATTGTGTTGACGCAGTCAATCATCCCGATAAGAAACTCGGGAAAAAGCTCAGCGCTCACAGGCGCTTCTACCTGCCGATTTACATCCATTCAGCGCTAAAGAAAGATTCGGTCACTCAGAAATGGGCGCCACTGACCTACACTGATCAGGATGGGAATGAGCAGGATGTGAAGGGTGTCAGGATACTTGAGATGAAAGCCAGCAGCAGCATCCTGGCTTCTCTTGTGGCAAGCTATAACGAAGCTGAAGGCCACGACATCACAAAGTTCGACTTCAGAATTGAACGCAAAGGGACGGGTACGGATACCGAATACACCACTACGCTCTCCCCGAATGCACCTCGGGCGCTTCCTGATGATTTGCCCAAGCAACGTAGAGAGCAGATCAAGAGCGACGTTGAAATAGCCCGCCCGATGAAGGTTATTGGTGGGGCTCCAGTTGCTCCGGCCAGCAACGGAAAGGCTGTCGAGAATGATGTGCCTGAGTTCTAGCTCTGATTTCAGCTTTGAAGCTGAACTGCTCAGAGTCCACATCAACAACATGTTGGTCCGTTGGGGGTCTGAAAAGGCCCCTAGAACGGGCCTTCATGCTTCTTCCGTTTTAGCGCCTGACCACGAGTGGTGTAGTCGTCAACACGTCCTGGCGGCTGTTTATCCAGATCGGGCGGAAGCGCCTGAGACTAAACCCTGGTCCGCCCATCAAAACCTTGTGTTTGCCAACGGTTGGGCGCTTCATGAACGCTGGCAGGACCTGTTCAAGCGCTTTGGGGATTGCATCGAAGCTGAAACGCCCCACTATGACGAAACCAGGGAATTGTGGTTTACGCCTGACGTGATTCTAAAGTTTGCGGGTGAAACCTACGTCATCGAAGTGAAGGGGTACAAATCTGAAACCTTTGATAAGCTCCATGAAGAGCCACCTGAAGCTGCTATGCTCCAGTGCAATCTCTACCTGCATCTGCTCGGGCTGAAGAAGGGTATTGTGCTGGTTGAGTGCAAGAATACCCAGGATATCAAGCTATGGGTGATCGAGCACAACCCTGAACTAGCCCGACTCTACACACATAGAATGTATGACGTGAAAGGCGCTAGCATCATGGTGAAGAAACACGGCAATTCAAAGTTGCCTGCAAGGGTGTGCGGATCGCCGAATGATAGGCTGGCGCAAAAATGCCCGATGCGTCGGGTGTGTTTCGAGCAAGAAATGTAAAAGAATTAAACTGGCGTTTTCGAGAATTACAAGATTCTCTGCCATAGCGTACAGATGACTGCCCTTTGGGATGTCTAATCATAAGGCTAAGTCTCTCAAGGGGCATTGGCAGCTATACACGCAAGTCGCTGCTCCACCAGAGAGGTATCAATGGAAAATACTATCAACAAATGTCAGTGCAGTGCATGTGGCAAGTTTTTTGTGGGGACAAGCGTTTTTGATAAGCATCGCGTTGGTCCATATACCAAAGGGGACCGGAGGTGTTTAACTGATGAAGAGATGCAGTCTCATGGATTGGACTACGAAAAGAAATTGGTCAAATTTTATTGCGGGCGCAAGGAACCTTCCTATGAAGAGCATAATGTCTGGTTTCTGATAACCGACCGCGAAAGAATGAGGCAAGCATTCAGCCCCCTTGCAAGGGATGAAGAAGAGGTAGAATGATGAGCAAGCCATTCGAGAAAGTGATAGCCAGCTATGGCTATCCTGGGGAGGTGCAGATGAGCAGAGAGGCTGCTATCAACTATGTGCTTGCCCTTATTCGGCTAAAAATCGAGGTAAGTGGGCATCCGCTCACCTCTCGCTTGTTTCGGATTGTTGGGTACCGTGTAGAAGATCATATGCCCGATGGCTCTAAGGGCGTGGTGATTGCCCAGTGTGAACCCTTGCAAGGGTGGCGGCCAGGTCCGGAGGAAACGAAATGATTACCGGAAAAGATGTTCATGTAGCATGTGAGCAAGCTTCGCAGCCCAAAGGGCATCCTGTTTCAGAGTGGAACGTTCTACCTGAGATAGCAAGGGTCATCTATACACAGATTGCTAGACAGCTTAATACCGTTCATATAGAGCCCTTGCAGGGGCTTGTCAGCGATATGCAGGTTTTTATAGAGGAACAATGCAGCATACCTTCAACCATCGAATCGGACAAGAGAGTTCAGGACCTGTTGAGTCGGGCGAAAGCGCTCGTCCCAAAGGAAGGAAAGTAAATGGACTATCGAGCGCGTGAATACCTGAAAAACTTCAACAAGCACATGGCTGATGCTCAGGACGCCTTGCAGGGTCTGATGGAATATGAGGATGAGAAGAAACAAAATGCTTCCTATCTCATTGCTGCCAAAATTCTGAAGCGTATCACGAACGCCCAAATTATGTTGCTGCGATTTTTCAACTCGTTTGAGGAAATCTAGATGTACATTCTTGAGCGTGATGTTGAAGATCCCCTCGATTGCTCAACTTCGTTGAGCAATCGAAAAGAAAGGAGCCCCATTGTGAAATTTTTACTGACCGTCCTCACCCATGCTATCCAGAAACTAGCTTTGGGAGTGCTCAGAGCCCTCCCGCCCGAATATCGCCCGATTGATACCTATACGTCACTCTGGCAGCCAGCACCCTTCCATCAATGTGCAAATCCAACGTGTTCCGGGTTGCAGCTTCACTTTGATGGACAATATTGGGCATGCCCTGGGTGCTATGCGAAGTATTGGTTTGTTCCGGTTCAACGCAACACTGAACCCATGAAAATCGGCGATTTTGCACGAGCTCACCATCAGAGCGTTGTAAAACGTGAGCAGTTCTCTGATGGTGAGCCAACGCAACACTTGCCCAGGTATACCCCTGCAAAGGGGGTGAAGTGATGCAATTAACGCAGGAAGCAAAGGCTGGTATCAAGGCCGCTTCACTGGCTATTACACAAGCAACCTTAGCACTAGGGGGCGCTCTTAGAGCAAGCGGTGCTTATGAACGCTCTGGACAAGAATTGTTTGAAGATGGAAACAACCTGGACATCGGAATCATTCTCAGTGCCGCCCTTGCCCTGAATGCTATCAATGAAGACTTGAAAGGAATCCGCTAATGCCCTGGTTTCTCTTGTGGGATATTGTGCGAGGCGCTTTTCTCTTGGGGTTGGCTGCTCTTTTCTTTGTGGTGATGATCGTCCTTGCCTTCATTGGACTGCTGAACGCTCTGGATTGGTGGATATCGCGTAGAGAATACAATGGGCTGAAGCGTTCGTTGCTGAGAGCGGCACAGAAGAAGCCGGATGATACGGGAGGTGTCCATGCAGCAATTCCTAAATGATATAATGGGTCATGACAGATTGAAAGGAGAATCTGATGGATTACAAACTTATCGTGTTCGATGTTGATGGAACACTTACCACTACGAAGAGTGGGGCTATGTTCCGTAAGTTCGCTGATGACTGGCAATGGTTGCCAGGACGATTAGAAAAGCTCAAAAGTCTTAAAACACAAAGCGTAAAGCTAGCAGTAGCAACAAACCAGGGCGGGGTAGCTTTTGGGTATATGCAGCAATCCGATATTCTGAATGAATTATCAAAGATGATTGCCCAAGCAAGTATCTCAAAAGGCGGATTGTATATTTGCTATACACACCCTGCCGCAAAAATTGAACAATACCGGGCAGAAGATGATCGACGTAAGCCGAATCCTGGAATGCTGCTTGAGGCAATGTCTGACTTTGACGTAGAACCTGATGAGACGTTATATGTGGGCGATAGGCCAGAAGACGAAGAAGCTGCCAAGAATGCCGGGGTAGCTTTTATGTGGACGGATGAATTCTTTAAGGAGTAGCCTATGCCCAAAGACCTCTATTGTGATTGGTGTGGGAAGAAGATTCCGCGTACTGCGTCCAGTATAAAGAATGCCCGGCGACACCGATTCCACCATTGCAATCGGGCTTGCGATGTTGCCCGTCGCAAGCAGATAAATTTCTATAAGCGAATCAGTGTTACCGGGCATGATGCCCGAGTCGTGGCCGTCACGAAATCAAACCATGACAACCCCCGGCGTAAACGCTCCAAACAATGAAGCCCCCTTGCAAGGGGGCTTTCCTCTTATCCACCCATCAGATGCGTCACCAGAAAAAACAGAAACCCCAAACTGATGCTCATCTCTACCAGCATGATTAACCCCATGCAGAATAAAATCATAAAGCCCATTGAAGTAACTGACTTCTCCAGGCTTCCCAGCCTTTCCAATGTCAATGTAGCCACTGTGGGCGGTTTTATAGTTGGGGGAGCTGGAGGTGCTGGTGGTAGTTTTTCAATAGCTCCAGTATTCACGTCATATTCAGCTTTTGTTTCCATACAAACTCCTTTATGATTGGTTGAACGGACTAGACCGCCCATGCATTTTCAGGCAGGTTCTGCCTTGCTATCATTGACCACTCATTGGGCATCAGCACTGCTTCCATTGGGATAGTACTTTTCTCTGCAATGACGTGCTCAGGGTCTGTATTCCATCTCACAATCTCATCCCCATAGCAGGTTGCAGCGTGCTGAAATTCAATTGTTTTTAGATTACGCTGTACAACTTTCATTGCTTTGGAATGGCCTGCAAGTTTGGAATCGAATCACCGAAATGTAAATCGGTACTCCATGCAGGGGGTGTTGGCTGTACAAATGTTGTTGTGTTATCCACAGCTTGCCCACTCTGTGGAAAAACGTTAGGCTGTACATATGTCCCTTGCAGGGGTTGAGCAGGCATCTGTACAGGCTGGGGCAGAATTTGTATTGGCGGTTGCTGCCATATGGGATAAGCAGACATATTTACAAGGGGCTTGGGCAGCACAATTGGCTGAGGCTCTACTTGCCTTGCAGGGGGTGTTACAACCGTCTGCACAGTCAGGGCATCATTGATTTGCCCTCCCAAATCCAGCACGGCTTGTATGACTGTCTGAAGGGCTTTCCCATTCTTACGAAAGTACATTAAGATGCTTCCAGTGAATGCGCTGAGAGCCCCAGCTAAAGCGAGCTTGAGACACAGCGTCACATCTACATTTGATGAAGCAAAGTATTGCAAGAGCGCGGGCGATCCGCCCATCAGTCCCGCCCCGAGTGCTATCATGAAGATATGCCACATCACCAGTTCTGCCGGTGTCCATTTGATTTTGTTGAGATCCATTGGTCGATTCCTCCTTTAAGATACAACAGATAGCAGATTAATCTGTTTCATATTTTCGGTCAAGTGGTCTAGTTTTGCCTGCACATCAACAGGAATAACTGGTGTTTGCGGTTGAGCAAGCTGAGCTGTCAGAGTGTTCACTTGCTGCTGAAGTGGAACAATTCTTGGGTCCTGGCCAGGGCTATTTGGGTCGTATAAAGGAAGTGGATAGCACCCTTTTCCTTCTTCCCAACCCATGACGCCTAGCTCGTAGTTTTGCCGTGATTTCTTTGGCCCATAGTAGACTTCATTCGCTACAGGATGCCCCAGGAAATCAAGCCCGCATTTCCCACTGTTCCCATAGCCAACATAGCTTTCCAGATAGGCATGTTGAATAATCTTGCCTGTTTTCCTTGACACCCAGTGTTGAGCGTCGATCTGGTTGAATTCGGCGGCGATCCCGGGTGTGTTGATAGAAATTCTCATTGCTTGTTCCTTTCCAAGCCATTGTCCGTAGTCGTTTTTGATCGAGCGGTTATAATCGACAGAATGACCAGCCAGGTTTACGCTATTGCTGTATTGCTGAATATGCGCTCGTGGCTCCCATGCGCCTGCTGACCAGGCATAGGTTTGCCATCCCCAACTAATAAGTCCATTGTCGAAAAGATACTTGAGTACGCGATCTGAGCCATATGCGCCTGTACGAGCATGGCCTATCACAGATGCAACGCCCTGGAAATAGGTTGCTACTTGCGCGCCAGCAAGGTTTTCATCGACAGAGAAATAGATCGGTCGGTCTGGTGGCCCTCCACATGCAAGATGTATGTGATTTGCCACATGAGCATCCCATGCTCCGGCATCATGCCCTTCCAGGACCCTGTTTGCATACCATTCCCAATTTGAAACGGGAGAGATACCGGCATCGGAGAGCGCCTTCGCTTCTCCTGGCGTCAATATCTTGCCCTGTGGTCTTTCAGGATGCGTGATGTCATAACCTGAGAAGTAGCCAACGTATCGACACACAAACGTCACGTTGGCCGCTTTCATAGCTGCAATGGGCGGTCCGCTTATGTAGTCAAGTCCAAGTGACATCGATTCCTCCTCCTATGTATACTCGATTCCGACCGTCCCGAAATTCGGGTTGTTCGCGTCTTCTTCACGCAAGGTAAAGAATTGCCCGTCCCACACCAGCACAATGTCGGCATGGCATATTGTGCAGGTGAAAGTGTTTTCGCCTTCAACGACTTGACCTAGATCAATCAAAACTTCGTGATGTTCTCTCTCTCGTTCGCTCATGGCTTCTCCTTTAAGATGCTCATAAAATGCCACTCCATGCTCCAGCTGATTTGACATACAATCGCTGATTGGCGGTCCCCGGCGTGTCGGTCCTGAAGTAAAAATCGCCGTTTGCTCCCAGGCCCGAGGATGGAACGCCTGAGCCTGAATAAATGGACGATGAGTTTCCGAGCTGTACCTCACCATTGTTGGTCCTATTCAAGAGCAACGCAGGCGTACCATAGCCGTCTTTCCACATCTTGAATGCCGTGCCATTAACCGTCTCAAAGAGCTTGCTGTTGGTGTTCAAATTAAAAACATCATTGTAATTATCATCACGAACCACAAAGGCAGAAAAGGCATTGATCGGCAGGATGAATGTTCCACCTTTGCCTTGTGAGCCATCAGCTGTGAGCCCTGTCACGTGGATCTGCATGAGCGTCTTAGGCGATAGAGAGCCTGTAAAGCAGAAACCTGCTGTCTGGAAGCTTTGCGCCTGGATAATGCCACCTCCATCATTGACAAACCAGATCGTGCCATGCGTGCCTTCGTTGTGCGAGAAGAATCCGCTGACGTAGTACCCGCCTGCGACTGCCGCCGTCGTGAACCCTGCTGACTGATTGACGGAGCCGTTGTAGGGCGTCCCGCCTGCGGCCTGCCCGATTTGTAGACCTGTCACGGCAAACGTCCCTGCCCCGAAGATGTGACATCCAACAAAGGAGCATTCCCCTATAAGCAGCGCAACATTGACCGTATCGCTTCCCTCGAACACACAGTTGCTATATTGCCCATAGCCCCCTTCGATAAGAGCAGCAAGCGCCGAAACGCCTGTTTTTGGCCCCCAGGAATGGCAATTGGTAAAAATCACGGCGGAGGCATTCGGTCCAACGTGCAGGCCATGTGAGTCATTCAAAAAACTCAAAATGTTCGTAAACTGGCTATCATGTGGTCCGCCCCACTGAATGCCAATTCCTCCGCAATGATGGACTTTCACATTCAGCAGGTGCGCTTCCATGCTCTCGGTCCCAACTGTCCCGCCCGCATTCCAATCTGAGAGGATACCCCCGGAGAATCCATTGCGAACATGCAGATTGGAGAGTTTGAAATCATAGCCATAGAAGCGCAATGGATAGGACGGCCCGCTTGATTGGTTGGCCTTATTGCCATCAAGGGTCATGTTGGAGAAGCCGAATTCATGCAACGTGCCAGCAGGCCCGGTGCCGTTGGCCGCCGCAAGATTGATAGAACCTGTTTGCGCTGAGAACAAATCGGTGTTCGCGCCATTCTTCAGCTTGATGATGGTCGCACTCACGCCTGAGCCTTCATGATAGACATTGACATCATTGCTGATATCCTGGTTGCCGGTAAGAAACACGCCAGTCCCATAGAGAATACGCGCCCCGCCAAGCGCACGCGCCGCCGCTCTTGCATTGAAAATAGCCGTTGTGTTGTCAGAAACACCATCCCCCACGCCGCCATAATCGCGGATGTTCAGGAAAGGCAATGATGGGGATGGAGAAGGCAAAACACCAGGAGGTGCAGCACCTGCGCCAACGGTGCCAGCAAGTATTTCTATTAGTTCAGGGTCAAACTCTCGGGGATAACGGTCCATTGGTAGGACGCTTGCCCTTTGTTTGTTGTTTGGTTTGCTACTGTCCACACACCAACGCCTTGCTGTGCCTGTCCTGTATTGTTGTTGAGCATGGTCAGTGTGAAGTTATTTGATACACAGCCAGTAAGATCTATAGCTGCCCCTGTGTCATCGGTCAGTATTACAATGTAAGGCGGATCAATGAAGCCTTGATAACGCGGTGTATTTGCCATAGTTCTAGCCTCTCGTTTTCAAGGTTGACCCACTTCGTGTCGTTAGTGTTGATTTCCCATTCCGCGTTTTTAAGATGCTCATATGTTTCTCCTATGCGTACTGAAATGTGACCGCCGGGCAATTGGCTACTCCCGCTGAAACAATCCCATTGTTCGCTCTTGCCCCACCTCCAAATTGATAGATCGAGCCTATTGGAGCTGACGCTGGAATAGACAAGAGCTTTGTCCCTGAATTGGTGGATACATTATCGAATATATCAAGCTGAGCGGTTCCCAGCGTTGTGACGACAGCACTCCATAAAGCTCCCGCGCTGCCCTTTACGACCACATTCCCGGCTGTATTTGCTGCCTGGGTTGCGTTGGCAGTAGGCCCCTGGGTGAGCCAGGGGGTTGTATTCTGCGTATTACCAGGCTGGACGGTCCACGTTCCAGATTGGGCTACCACCGTTCCGTTTGTGGCCGCATCACTGGTATACAATTCCAGCGCCCCGCTGGCCGAGCCACTTGTGTAGGCAGTGCAGCGCACACGGATATAGCGCGAAATCACCGCGCCCGAATACATCGCGTTGGTCGGATTGGTTACAGCGGTAAGAGATGAGCCCGTTGTAGTGTTGTTGATCTGCCAAGATACCCAGTTGATGTTATCGTTTGAAATCTGAAAGGTCAGTGTTCCCACCAGGTTGTTGGTAATGTGCAGGCTGAACCATTTATATGATGAAACATCGGTGCTGGGAACAAGATCAGCATTGAGCGTCCCAGCAGTCAGCCCGGAAAGCTCCAGGTAGGTTCCACAGATGGCAGCAGGGGCGGAGGTCACTCCCTGGCTATCAGCTTTGCGCGGACCCCCTTGCATGGGCGTCAGATCTTTGTTGGGCGTTTCAGGCGAATAGACGCTGCCTATTGGATCATTGGAGGAGTCGCGTGAGACATCCCCAAATGTTTGTACGGTCATAGCTTCTTGCTCCCCTGTCTCCAGGTTTTATACCAACGATAGACCGTCACCACCAGAAAGCCGGTGAGCAGCACAAAGATTTCAATAATGACAATCCAGAATAAAATGAGTGCAAGTAATTGCATGACGCCTCCTATGGTATAAGCCTCGAACGAGTAAAAATTTCAAATAGTAATGTTCCGAGCCCTGCCAGCCCTGCTATCCACAGAGCAAATCGTTCCGAGCGGGATATTTGCGCCTGTTTGATTTCTTTTATTTGTTCTTGCAACGACTTTAGTTGAGGCTCCAGGGTATCCCGGGCCACCAATTCTTTTCGCAGATTTTCAAAACTATCAAGCAACCGGTCAAACTTTCGTTCTACATCGGCTTTCAGGGCGGTTTGCTCATTGATCATTCGCGCTTCATTCTGTGCAATGAGCGCTTGCAATGCACTATGTCTTGCTTCAAATTCCGCCCGGGTGATGCTATGAATGTCTGATTGTTGCTGCATATTCTTTTCCTTATGCCTGAAATAGCTTGATGAACGAACCTATAAAAGGTGTTTCTGAACATTCCACCTGATAGGTGATGAGCTGCGTCCCATCAGCTTTGGTTGCAAAGCTTAGAATGACATGATTGATCAAAAACGCTTTATCCATAATCCCAAATTGAGAAAAGAACACCGTCAGCACCTGGCCCGTTGCTAGCCCTGGCCTGAGCGTTTTAAAGCTGAGCGTTCTACCTCGCACTTTGTAGCGTGCCAACGCTTGAGCTGTCAAGGTATCAGCCGCCGCTTTATTGAGTCCGGTGCAGTCTATTGACCGCTCGACAATCCCTGAACTATTCCAGCCTGAATTATTTGGATTGAATACCAGCGTGCTTTGCCCGAATGGCCTCATCACAAAGGTTGCACCAGTCTCAAGCAGTTGATAGTTGGTTTGTTCGGCTTTGTCTTCAGCCGTTGCTGTGTATGGAACCTGGCCATTGTAAGAGACGGTAACAGTCTGAAGTTGGTTCAGGGCTACCGCCCCAGCATCCTGAGTGATAAGCGTTGAGCCAACCTGATAGTACCAATCTTTCCCGGTGTCAACATTGCGTACTCCGAATGTTTTGCTGGAGATCGCGCCCACGTTCGCCGTTTTGAAGGTGATCCCGGTGATGCTATCAACTGGAAAATCGAGGTCAAAACTGGTGGATGTGCCATCGCCGGTGAACGATTTGGACTTGGCCACGACGTCAGTTGCATTAGGTCCATAGAAGCGATTGCCGTATAAGTCTGCAATGTTTCTGACTGTAGGCGCTGTGTTCGTCTGAATGTCGTTTCCGGTAAGTATCCAGGGCGCAGGTGTTGAGCCAAAGGGCAAGAACTTCAGGGATTTCTTGTAGGGGTTGTTGATATCTGGTGAAAACGCCCACCAGAAAAGCGGGTTACACTGTTTCGCCAGATCGTCTAAGCAGGATGAGATTTGCTGCTGGAATTGCCATGCTGTCTTGGGTATCAAGGTCCCATTCGCTATGTTGGGATCGTGGGCAACAACTATCAGGTCTTGCAGTTGAGGCGTCAATGTTGGGTCTGTCGAAGTCAGGGTGACTCGACTGTAAATCAGCTTCCCTGCAAGGAGGTCCCCATAGGGTTGCATCCGAATGTTGTAGAACCTTCCGCCAGTTGCAGAGTTTTCCAGCAAGCCAAACTTGCCAGCAGCAAGCGGGCTTCCATCGGTCCAGGAAATCACCTGCACTCCATCGAATTTGACCGTGACTACCCCGGCCTGGACATCAAGTCTGATACGGTGCGGAGTACCGCGCACAAAGCTGATAGCTGAAGAAGCCTGCTGGGTACCTACTCCTCCTACACGCTTGAACAATCGAATCACATTCTGAGCAGCTACAGCAGACGCATCAAACACCCGAATGAAGTACAGATTGTTCCCGTCAATATAATCGAGAATTGCCCCTGCATCGTCCGCCTGATCCATATCAATCTCAGCGTAGCCATCTTTCGATGAAATCGCATTGTACACAAGAGTGGCATTAGCCCCGCCAGTTCCTGTTATTCGACTATTCGCAGTATCCCAGGTCCAGGTCCCATTTGAGCCAAAATTGGATTGTGTGTAGTTGGCGCTAGTATCTGTATCGAAACTATCAAGCGTTGGGTCAGGCTGGCCATTGATACCAAAGATGGAAGAACCGTTAGATTGAGCGGTCCAGCTTGATACACCATTGGGCGATGTCTCAACCAGAATGCTCGTTCCTGTGGGAGTCAGAGCATTCCAGTTCACCAGCGTACTACCAGCCCTACCAGTAGGGGCAAGATTGAGCACAGGGCTAATACGTGTTCCTGTGGCTGAGAAGGCCCCCAGCACTACAATGGTTAGATTATTGAGCCCTGGCATGCTTGTTGCGCTTGTACCCGTCAGGGTGACTCTCAAGATCAAATTGACACCGCTCAAGCTCTGAGCAGGGGTGAAATTGGGTATGGGTTGGCCATTCGTGCAGGTTTGATAGGTTGAACCGCCATTTATACTGGCTTCAACCAATTCAACTTCCTGCGAATAGTCACTACTCGCATCTGCCCAGGTGATGATGGAATTGAGATAGCTTCCTGCTGCTGTCAAAGAAATGTTGTTTGATGTCCAGGTCCCGGCAAGACTAGCAGTAATCCCAAAGTTATCATAGATCGCAAAGTAGGTTCCGGCTGTGGTGTTTCTGTTTCTCAGCCCCACATTCCCAGCCGCTGTATACGTCCCATCCGTCGCATTGATGTACAATGTGTCATTGACGTAGATTTTGTGAGAAGAGCCCGAAATGACCAGCTTTACCCGATACCAATTATTCAGACTCAGCGCTGAGCTAAATGTTGTTGTTGCAACATTGGTTGAAGACCCAGCGCCTGAACTGGAGTTTGTTCCTCTGTTTAATTTGAGATCCACAGAAGATAACTCGACAGCATAGGCCCAGGTCGAATCATTGTTCTGCCAGCCAGTGCAACGATAGACACACCCATACTTGACGCCCGCCGTGTCGATCAGTACATCGAATTCAAGGGTAAAATCCGCCCACGTTCCTGCAAAATCGAAACGGGCGCGTTCTTCAGAGGTTGCTACGCATCCCAGGTAATATTGCAAGTTCTGGAATATCTGGGTGTTCGGTGATACCGACCCCGCCCCAAATATAGTTTGTCCTGAGCTTTCTGCAAAGTTCCAATTTCTGAGAATGCTGTTTAAAGTGAGCAGATTACCCGAGGTATTAGCAAGATTGGATAATGTTCCACCTGATGCCCAACTTCCACCAGTGATGTAAGAACTTGACACATCAGATTTTGTAGCGGCATAGGATGGTTGAATGTTCCAACTGAGATAGCTGATCGTTGGGAGCTGCGTCGGATCATTGTCAGTGGTATAGAATTCTTCTCTGATTTGGACTGACAGCCCTGCTATATTTGCCCCTGGTACCCCACCTAAGCCTGGCAAGGGCGCATTGTTGGTACATGGGATGTAAGAGCTTCCACCATCATAGGAAATGGCTACGTTGACAAGAGTTCCCCCTGGTGTGGTTTGTATCCAACTGATGAAACTTGATTTTATGAGTTTCGCAGCGTCAATGCTCTGGGCGGGGCTCACTCTATACACACTGGGCGCTGCCCCTTGCAAGGGAGGTTTGGCTATCTTATCAGGGACTTGCCGTATCAGCACAACCGCATCCTGAAAGTATGCCCGTTGCAATTGCTGGGGCGGGTTGACTTGCGTTGCTGTGGCTGTTTTAGAGAAGAAGGGCGTTCCGCTCTGACTCTGCAAGAAAATATTCTTCACATAGAGCGTATAGAGTCCGACCTTTGTTCCATACAAAGCGACCCGGATGGTTGAAATAGTTTTGCCTGAAAGCGTGGGAATACTGATATCGCGTCCAAACCAGTTGTTTACCGCTGAAGGCGTCAGGTCATTAGGCACTACCGCTGCATAATTCAATTGGTCAAAGGGCGTCGTGAGTATTGTTCCATCGGTACATACGAAATCCACGCCGCTAATCACAGCATCGGGGTTCGTGCTCGGCACCCACATTTCATAATGGAAGGTGTCATTTGCTGCAATAGCCATTGAACCTGACCAAATTTTGAAATAGGTGTACCCATCTGCCCCTGAAAGATTAACAGGCAAATACGCCTGGACCATCAACGCACTGGCCAGCGTCGGTTGCAGCACATTGTTCACAGCGCTAGTATTGTTGAGTGTCCCAGCCCCGAATGCTGCATTGGTTTTTTCGGTCACACTGACAGCAGCTCCTGCAGGTGAAAGCTCCAGGTTCCCATCCCCAACGTTGTTAGCCGGTATTGTGTTCGCTAGAATGCCTTGAGCGAAGTCTGCAAAGAATGTGTCTCTACGCATGGCGTACTGGTTGACCACGCCTTCAATGGCAAGATAGCGTTGTAAGAGGTCTGTAGCAATGGTTCCTGCAAACTGGCCAGCATTTCTTGAGTCGTCATCAACATAGGTTCTTTTGTCAGCCAGGTAGGTATAATCTATGGCATTGACTTGAGAGTTGATCTGAGCATTCGGAACAAGGTTCGTTTCCAGGGAATCATTCACATTGCCAGCGAAGAGCGTTCCTAGCGTTGAATCAACCACTGAGATTTGTTGCCCTTTTTGGAAGTGCTGTGTCCCTGTTGGGTCCTGAGCAGTGATTTGAGCTATCGAACGCTCATTGTTCGCATCATCTATGCTCAAGCTTTGTTCTTGGGGACTGGTGATGACCGATGGGCCAATGGTGGTTGTCAGGCTCATGCTTTTGCAAACCCTCCCGGCCCCAGTCTGAGTCTCACCTGGTCATACACTTGCTGCACCACCTGAGAAGCAAATACTTGCCCATCAATCTCTATCACAATCAGGATGTTATTTGCAGAACCGCTCCCCCCTGTCCCTATCCCTGAACCATATCCTGAAGAGCCTGGAGGCGCAACATTGCCCCCAGGCCCTGTGCTGCCGGCAGGGTGCTTTTTAGGGGGATGGTGTTTCCCTGAACCTCCAGGACCGCCAGGACCTCCACCAGGCCCTCCTGTGTCACCAGGCCCACCAGAGTCTGAGCCAGGTCCCCCAAAGTTGCCAGAAGAACTCCGGGTATTCTCAATGCCCGAGGTCACATCAACCGCATTAAATGCTGAGAGGTCAATAAAGCCAAAGTTGGTACCAAGAATTGCATTTGAGGCAGCAGCAATCAAATTCAATCCTTCTGCAAACAGCTTGATAGCATACATAATGCTATTCATTGCCCCAACGAACATCCCTGCCATCCCTGCTATCCCTGTAATCACGCCCCCAACTACATCACCAAGCGAAGCGTAGCTTATCCGCGCATTATTGCCAGCAGTTCTTGAGAGATCAAGCGCTTTTGACCAGCTATCGAACTGATTCACAGCTGTTGGAATATAGTCCCCAACTTTCTTGATTGCCCGCCATACATCATAAATAGTATTTCCCAGGTCATGCATGGTCCCGCTGAAACTATCCAAATTGCTTTTCTGATCAAACCATGCCTGTAGGCCCTTGGCTGCTTGATCGATGTCTCTGCTGATTAATTCAAAAGCGGGCGCGAGTACCTTCCCTGCCAGGTCAGCAAATGCTTGAAACGATTTGGACGACACAATATTCCCTAAATCTTCCAGCCCTTTTTTTGCAGCTTGAAATGCAGGTCCGGTTATCGAACGCATAGCCGATTCGATATTGTCGTGAATCGTCGACCATAGCCCTAAGAAGGTTTTGGATTGCTTTTGCATCCCTCCACCAAAGGCTTGTTCCATCCCCTTGGTCAAAGCGTTTATAGCGGTCTGTGCAGGTATCAAACCTTTAGAAGTCATGTTTTGAAGTTCAGCTACTGAGAGATGCATCTGTTCAGATAAAAGACGCCATGCAGGAATGCCCCGATCGGTCAACTGCATCATATCTTGCGCCATGAGGTGCCCGGTGTTCAGCATCTGACCAAAGACCTGTACCACACTATTCAGATCAGCATCTGATGCCTGCCCCAAGGCTGAAAGCGCATCACCAATAGCTGTCAGATCAGGTATCACATCTTTGGCCGCAAAGCCTACCGCTAAGAGTTTCGCCCCTGCGGATTCCACTCCGGCAAATTCAAAGGGAGTGTTTGCTGCAAAGTCCCACAGTTGCTTGAGTTCACCTTGAGCTGCTGTCGAAGAATGCATCAGGGTTTCCATCGTGACGCTTGCTTGCTCCATTGGAGCATTGACCCCAATAACGACTTGTCCAACGCTCATAGCAGCAGACGCTAGACCTTGAAGCACCCCAACAGCCATGTTAATAGCGCCGGTGAAACCCAACAAGGTTCCACCAACTGAACCAATAGCAGAGCCCAACCCGCCTTCCATTTTTGATCCGGTCTCAGATGCAACAGTACCAACCTGTTTGATTTCAGCCTGGGCACGTTGGGCGCCCTGCGTCAGGTTGGTGATGTCCGCTTTAAATGAAACAACCATTTCTCCGAGGCTGGTCAATGTGTGGCTCCTGGTTGTGGGATCATAGCTTTCAGCATTTCTATTTCGTCTTCTTTGGTCAGCAACATTTCTATCAACTGTTCTTGCAACTCGTCATAGTCGAGATAGGCCAAGAGATCAGCTATTGAGCATCCGTACTGGCGGGCAAGTTGGAGGATGAATCTCCGCCCTGGATTGTCGGTAAGTTTTTTTTCGTGTCCTCTTCATCAGCCCCCAGGCCATTGTAGGCAGCACACAGCTTGAATAGATCCTTGATTTCGTCCAGGTCCTCTTGCAAGATGAGAGAAAGCCCCTTCTCATCAAAAAGAGGCTCTTGCGTGTCTGTTAGTACCAGACACTTAGCCAACAAAGAAGCCGAAAATTGCTTGTTGTCCCCTATGCTGGCCGTCATATCAAACCCTTCATCAGCTTTGATTTTACCGATTGAAATATGCCCATCCAATTCAGGCCAGAAGGGCGTAGGAATAGCCTTGAGCTTTGGCCTACTTTGAAGATTGCTGATATACTGGCGCGCGTTCAGCGCGTTGAATTGTTCCATGAATAGATTCCCTTTCTATACAATGACTATCACGCCGTCAGGCTGGAAATTGATCGTCTCATCCACCACGGCATTGACAACTGCTTTCAAGTGGTCATCCTTAAAGTAGCCATACGCTTCATACCGATTGCCTGACGCAGCTAAGAGCGAGAGAATGAGCAAATCACCGGCGGTCAAATGACTGGCCTGCACAATATCTACCCACCATTTCTTGAGTGAGAACGGTCCGGTCAGCAAGAGCGGCTGAAAAACTTTCCAGGTTGAGCCACCTGGCCCAGTATGAACTG
>WNGL01006481.1_pt1 | contig 20359 bp, 19 predicted proteins | sample 5400591 | NCBI WGS metagenome assembly WNGL01 (sample SAMN13153377, study PRJNA577476) | soil metagenome | isolation source: 80 cm soil or saprolite under Garry oak tree replicate 1 | place: USA:California | collected 2016-06-15 | reverse complement strand
ATCACCTGCGCCCTGATCGAGACGTCCAGCGCCGAGACGGGCTCGTCGGCGATGATCAGCTTGGGATGCAGGGCGAGCGCGCGGGCGACCCCGATCCGCTGGCGCTGGCCGCCGGAGAACTCGTGCGGATACCTGTTGACGTGCTCGGGCGACAGCCCGACCAGCGCGAGCAGTTCCCGCACCCGCTCCCTGATCTGCCGGCGGCTGTAGTCACCATGAATGCGCAGCGGATCGGCGATGATCGTTCCCACCCGCTTGCGGGGGTTCAGCGACGCATACGGATCCTGGAATACCATCTGCACGTCGCCCCGGATCGGCCGGAGCGCGCGCCTGGACAGCCGGGAGATGTCCTTGCCGACGAACGTGATAGATCCGCTGGTCAGCTCCTGCAGCCTGATGATGCACCGGCCGAGTGTCGTCTTGCCGCAGCCCGACTCGCCGACCAGGCCAAGCGTTTCCCCGGCCCTGACCTCGATGCTGACGTCGTCGACGGCGTGCACCCGGCCGACCTCGCGCCGGAACAGGATCCCCCGCCTGATCGGGAAGTACTTCTTCAGGTGCTCGACCCGCAGCAGCACCCGCCCGTCCGCGCTCGCGTCCTCCGGCTCGCTCACGGTGTCTCCTCGATCAGCTCGGGGTGAATCGTGACGTCCCTTCTGCTGCGCTTGACCGCCGGATCGAGATGACAGGCGTCGGTATGGTCGAAGGAAGCCCGGTTCGCCAGCTCAGGCACCTGGTCGCACATCTCGAACCGCTGCGGGCACCGGTCACCGAACGCGCAACCGGGGGGCAGGTTGATCAGGGAAGGCGGCAGGCCGCGGATGGCGGTGAGCCGCCGCGGCTTCGGCCGGTCGATCCGGGCGATTGACCCGAGCAGGCCCCAGGTGTACGGGTGCTGGGCGTCGTAGAAGACGTCGTTCTTACTGCCCTGCTCGATGATGCGGCCCGCGTACATCACCGCGACCCGGTCGGCGACGTCGGCTACCACGCCCATGTCGTGCGTGATCAGCACGACCGCCGAGCCGAGCTCGTCTTTCAGATTCTTGATCAGCTTGAGGATCTGGGCCTGGATCGTGACGTCGAGTGCCGTCGTGGGCTCGTCGGCGATCAGCAGGCCCGGGCTGCACGACAGCGCCATCGCGATCATCACGCGCTGGCGCATGCCGCCGGAGAACTGGTGCGGGAAGTCGTCGACCCGCTCGGCCGGGTGCGGGATGCCCACCGCGGCCAGCAGCTCGATCGCCCGGCTCCTGGCCGCCTGCTCAGCCGCATCACCGACATCATCGTGACGCTCTTGCCCGACCCGGACTCGCCGACGATGCCCAGCGTCTCGCCCTCCGACACCGCGAACGACACGCCGTCGACCGCCTTGACGACTCCGTCCTCCGTCCGGAAGCTCACTTTGAGGTCCCGCACCTCAAGCAGCGGCTCTGCCATCACGACCCTGCCATTACGCGGGCCGCACTCTCGGGTCGAGCCCGGCGTAGGCGATGTCGACCAGAGTGTTCGCGAGCACGATGAAGAACGCGCCGTAGATCACGGTGGCCATGATCACCGGGAGGTCCAGGTTGGTCAGCGACTGGTAGGTCAGGAATCCGACTCCGTGAATGGCGAACACCACCTCGGTCAGCAGCGCGCCGCCGCCTACCAGCACGCCGAAGTCGAGCCCGAAAAGGCTGACGAACGTGATCATCGACGTCCGCAGCGTGTGGCGGAGCAGCACCCGCCGCTCGGTCAGCCCCTTGGCGCGGGCGGTCCTGATGTAGTCCTCGTTCTGGATTTCCAGCAGGTTGGCCCGTAGCACCCGGGCGTAGAAGCCGATGTACAGGATCGACAGCGTGATCCAGGGGAAGAACAGGCCCTTGAACCACAGCACCGGATTCTGCGTGAAGGGCGTGTATCCGAGCGGCGGGACCCAGCTGAACAGGAACGAGTGGTGCAGCCGGCTCTGAGTGATCAGGTTGACCACCTCGCCGAGCCAGAAGACGGGCATGGATATCCCGATCAGCGCGATGATCATCAGCAGCGGGTCGAGCAGCGTGCCGCGCAGCAGCGCGGCGGCCATGCCCATCGCGATCGCCATGACCACCCAGATCAGTGCGGCGCCGAAGACCAGCGAGAGGGTCGCCGGTGCCGCGGCCACGATCTCCGGCACGACCTTCTGACCCTGGTTCGAGTAGGAGACCAGGTCCTGGGTGATGAAGATCTTCTTCATCATCAGGCCGTACTGGACGGGGAACGGGCGGTCGAGCCCGAATTGGTGCCGTATCTCGGCCATCACCTGCGGGCTCGGGTTGCGGCCCGCGATCTGCCTGGCCGGGTCGATCCCCGGGGTCTTGAAGAAGATCACGAAGACGAGCACGGTGATCGCGAGCATGACCAGGATGGTCCACAGCACGCGCCGGACGATGAAGGTCAGCACGGACTATGCCTCCACGCGCAGCTTGGCGCGGGGATCGAGGGCATCCCTGACGCCGTCGCCCAGCACGTTGAGCGCGAGCACGGTCAGCACGATCATGATGCCGGGGGCGATGGCGACCCACGGCCTCGTGTACAGCAGTTCTTGGCCGTCGCTGATGATCGTGCCCCAGCTGGCGTTGGGCGGCTGCACGCCGATCGACAGGAACGACAACGCCGACTCGGTCAGGATCGTCGTGGCGATCATCAGCGGCAACAGCACGATCACGACCGAGACGACGTTGGGCAGGATGTCGGAGAAGATCAGGCGCAGATCTGAGGCACCCTGGGCGATGCCGGCCTGGACGAACTCCTTCTCGGAGACGGAGAGCACGTGGCCGCGGATCGGCCGGTAGACATAAGGCAGGTAGATGAAGGCGATGATGATGGTGGGCAGCCACAAGCTCGTCGCCACCAGATGCACGGGACCGATGGACAGGCCGCTTGACTGGGTCAGCAGCACTGTGGAGATCGATATCGCCAGCAGGTAGACGGGGAACGCCCAGATCACGTCCATCAGCCGGGATAGCACCGCGTCGACGAGGCCGCCGAAATAGCCGGCGATCAGCGCGATCACGGTAGCGATCACGCAGCAGATGACCGCCGAGCCGATGCCGATCTCCAGCGAACTGCGGCCCCCGTAGAGCATCCTGGCCATGACGTCGCGGCCCTGCTGGTCGGCGCCGAGGAAGTAGCTGGCCAGATTCCAGGTCGGCCCGATCGGGGTCTCCCCAAGGCGCAGGATGCCGCCGCCCCGCTGCAGCAGCGGCACCCGGTGCCCGTTGACGATGGTGGTGCCGTTGAGGTTGTTGACGAAGGGGTTCACCTTAGCGACGTCGTGCGCGTACAGCGGCGCCGCGAAGCTGACTCCGATGATCAGCAGGAACAGCACGACCGCCGCCATGGCGATCCGGTTACGCCACAGCCGCCGCCCGGCCAGCGCCCACGGGCTGCGCCCGCTGATCTCCGGCCGCAGGTCATCTGGTACCTGCGCCGGAGGCTCAGCGGACTCGGTGAGCGCTATCGCCATCGGCAGCCACCTGGGCGGCCGCCGATGGCAATCGCGCCGCTGGCTACTTCTGCAGCCATTGCTGGTCGATCAGGATGTACCACTGGGGATTCCACTGATACCCCTGAACGCGCTTGGACAGGAAGTCGATCTGCTTCGGGTTGTACAGGTCGACCCACGGCGCCTGGTCGGTCACCGCGTGATCGACCTGGGCCCAGATGTTGTCGGCGGCCGTGGGGTTGGTGACCCCGAGGTTCTCGGCCTTGGTCATCTGCGCCTGGATGGACTTGTCGCAGAACGCGGCTATGTTCGGGCTCGCGTCGCTGCCCGGGTGGATGCTGCCGCAGCCGAGCAGCACGTTCAGGAAGTCCGACGGAGCCGGGTAGTCCTGGTACCAGGCGGACCAGGCGATGTTCCACTTCTTGGAGTTGTTGGAGTTCTGCACGAACGGGTACTGGATCGTGCCGGACAGCACCTGGAGCGAGGCCTTGTAGCCGATCTTGTTGAGATCAGACACCATCTGCTCCCCGAGCGCCTTGTCCGGAATGTCGGTGTTGACCACGACCTTCGCCCCTGCGGTGCCTGAAGCCTTTACCAGCGTCTTGGCCTTGGCCAGGTCGGGTCCGGTCCACTTAGTGGTGTCCGATCCCGAGGTATACGGGCAGTACGGCTTGTAGCCGGGGAAGTTGGGCGGCAGGACCTGGCAAGTGGGGACGGCCAGGGACGGCCCTCCGCCGATCTTGACATAGGCGTTCCTGTCGGCGGCGAAGTTGACCGCCTGGCGGGCCTTGAGGTTGTTGAACGGCGGCTGCTGGGTGTTGAACGCGAAGTACCAGTCGGCCGTCAGCGGGTTCACATGTACCTGCTTGGTGTACTGCGAGCTGTTGAGCTCGTTGAGCCGGTCGGCCGGGATCACGTCACCGTCGAAGACCTCGTCGGCCTGGCCGTTCTCCACGGCTGTGACCTCGTCCGAGACGGTCTGCCCGTACTTCTCCACGATCTCGTTCGGGTAGCCGGCCGGCTGGGCCTGGGCGTTCCAGACATGGAAGTACTTGTTGCGGACGAGCACCGCCTCGGAGTTCGGGTTGTACGACTTCCACATGTAAGGCCCGGTCCCCGGCGGCACGTTGTTGCCGGTCAGCTTCATCGTGGTGGAGCCCGGCACGACGTAGGCGAACGGCAGCGAGATCTTGTCGAGGAACTCGGGGTCGGGCGCGGTGAGGTGGATGGTCAGCGAGTAGTTCTTGTCGTCGGCGACCACGCCCTGACTGAGGTCGCAATGCCCGGTCTTCGCGGCATGGCCGCACGTGGAGGCGCCGACGATGCCGGAGTAGAACGAGGTCGGCCCCGGCACGGTGAACTGGCGCTCGAAGGTCGTGACGAAGTCACTCGGCTTCATCACCTGGCCGTTGGAGAACTTGATTCCGCGCCGGATGTGGAACAGATAGGTCTTGCCGCCGTCGGTCGGCGCCGGGATCGTGGTGGCCAGGTCGGGCACGAGCTTGGTGCCCGGCGCTCCGCCCACCCGCAGGAACTGGACCAGCCCGTCATGGGTGTCGATCAGCAGCTGCCACTCCTCGAGCGTGTAGTTCTGGGCCGGGTCGGCCACGCCGAAGGCGGAGCTGGCCAGGATCGTGTACGTGCCGCCCGCGTGCCCCGCGGCGGGGCTGGAGGAGCCCGAGCTCGGAGAGCCAGAGCTGCCGCATCCAGCCGCGGCCAGAGACAGCGCCGTCAGGGCCGCTGCGCCGGCCCGGCGCAGCACCCGGCCCGGATGTGCGCCGCCCGTGCCTCGCCCGTGCCGCGTCTGGCCAGCCCGGCCTGCCAAACCGAACAATTTGGGCATCTCGGATATTGCCGGAATAGGTATCATCTGGCACCTCCTTACGGCTGTTATACATCGATCCGCAGTATTGCCGTAAGGGAAACCGAGATAACACTTTGGGCGCAGTCAGCGTCCCGGTTGAACCGAGGAGCCCTCCTGGCCGCCTGAAAAGCTCACCTCCGGCGGCCGGATCTCGTCAAACCTGACCACCATCCGCTGGGGGCCGCGCAGGTTGAAGTTCGGCTTGTACACCAGCGCGGACTCGTCGAGCCTGGGGTTGGTTACCCGCTCGGCGATCGCCCTGAGCGTGATCGTCGCCTCCAGCCTCGCCAGCGGCGCGCCCAGGCAGAAATGCGGCCCGGCGGCGAACGCCAGGTGCTCCCTCGCGCCCCGCCCGATGTCGAAGACGTCGGGATCGGCGAACGCCGCCGGGTCCCGGCCGGTGGCGGCCAGCAGGAGCAGCAGCACCGCGCCGTCCGGCGGCTCTGCCGCGCCGATCGTCATCCCGCCCCTGGCGACCCGCCCGGTCAGCTGCACCGGCGGGTCGTACCGCAGCGTCTCCTCGACGGCGCCGGCCGCCAGGCCGGGGCCGGCGGCCAGCGCGGCGAACTGGCCGGGGTTCCTGAGCAGTGCCAGCATCGCGTTGGAGATCAGCCCGACCGTCGTCTCGTGCCCGGCGACGAGCAGCAGCACGCACGTGGCGATCAGCTCGTCGACGCTCAGCCGGTCCCCGCCCGCCTCCCCGTCCCGCTTCACGTCCTCCGCCTCGATCAGCTTGGTCAGCAGGTCGTCGGCCGGGCTCGACCGCCGCGCGGCGATCAGCTCGGCGAAGTACTCGGCGAACTCCAGCCCGGCCTGCTCGGCCGCGGCCAGCTCGGCCGGGTCGATGGTGCCGAAGCTCGGCTGTACCGAGTGCGCCAGCTTCGCCGACCAGCCGGCGAACCTGGGGTGGTCCTCGGCCGGCACCCCGAGCAGCCCGGAGATGATCCGCACCGGCAGCGGGTAGGCGAGCTGGCCGACCAGCTCGAGCTCGCCGCCGCCGGCCGCCGCCGACAGCAGCTCGTGCGTGATCTGGCCGATCCTCGGCGCGAGCGTCGCGACCACGCGCGGCGTGAACGCCTTGGCCACCAGGCGCCTGAGCCTGGTGTGGTCAGGCGGGTCGAGCGAGAGGAACGACCTGGTCCGCTCCTGCTCGCGCAACTCGGGCGGAACCAGCCGCGACTGGTCTCGCTCGCTGCTCGCGCGCGGGTCGCGCAGGATCGCCGAGCAGTCCTCGTACCGGCCGATCACTACGAGCGCGCCGTCGAGCTCGGCGAACGGCGACGCCTCGCGGAACCTGGCCAGCAGCGGGTAGGGATCGGCGATCACCACCGGATCGGCCAGGCTGACCAGGTCGGCCAGGCCCGGGGGAGCCTGTTCCGGCCGCGCCTGGACGACGTCGTCGGGCTGCTCTGTCACCCCTCGCCCCCGTCGGGACCTGGCACGCCGACGGGGTTCATGGCAGGAAACTCCGCCGCGCAGGCCAGCGCGATCGGCCGCAGCACCCCGGCCAGGTCCACGGCGAACTCCTGGTCGGGCCACGGCCGCGCGGCAGCGGCGTCCGTGGCCCGACCGATGCAGGCCCGCAGCGCGACGCCGTCGGCGGTCGCCTTGCCGTCCTCGCCGAGCAGGCCCCGCCCAGCCAGCCGCCCGGCCGCGCTGGTCCACTCGGGCGTGACCATGTCCCAGACGGCGGGCAGCGCCCGGCTCACCATGGCGGGGGCGAAGGTATAAAACGAGGCGGCGACCGGAGCCGCGCTCACGCGGCCGAGCGGCTCGGACCGGCCGGCGAAGTAGCCGCGCCAGAACCCGCGGATCCCGGCCGCCTCGAACGCCGCCCTGCCCTCGGCCGCGAAATACGTCACGGCATGCACGGATTCGAACAGTGTCCACATCCGCCGGGCAGTCTGGCTGGCGGTCATCGCGGCTCCGTCCTGTCTGTGCTGCCGTCCCGTCTGCGCGGCATGTTCCGACATTAAGTGCATCAGTCCGCATGCAGGAAGGCCAGGCCGCTAATCAGGGTTGTCGTGCACGTAGCCAGGTCCGAGGGTGGCCCGAGCCCCCGGGGCGGGGGGTGGTTTGCGGCCGGGGAACGATTTACGGCACAATGATGTTGTGAAAAACATGGGGCAGTCAGGTGCGGCGCAGACCGCCGCGAAAGACCCGGTGCGCGCGGAGGAGAGTACCCGCGCCCGGGTTGCCAGGCTGATCCTGGAGAACGGCCCGGTCACCGCGGCCGCGCTGGGGAGCACGCTCGGACTGACTCCCGCAGCGGTCCGCCGCCACCTCGACCATCTGCGGCACGAGGGGATGATCGAGACCAGGATGGCCAGGGTCTACGGCAACCGCGGCCGCGGCAGGCCGGCCAGGCTGTTCGCGATCACCGACGCCGGGCGGAGCGCGTTCGAGCACACCTACGACGACCTGGCCACCAGCGCACTGCGCTTCCTGGCCGAGCGTGCGGGGCCGCAGGCCGTGACCGAGTTCGCCCGCCATCAGGTGGCCGAACTCGAGCGCAGGTACCGGCCGGTCGTCCAGGCCGCGCCGCTGGCCGATAGGGTCAGGGCGCTTGCCAAGGCGCTCTCGGCCGACGGCTACGCGGCGTCGGCCGGCGCCGACCCGGGACCGGCCGCCGGCGAGCAGCTCTGCCAGCACCACTGCCCGGTGGCCCACGTCGCCGCCGAGTACCCGCAGCTGTGCGAGGCAGAGACCGAGGCCTTCGGGCGCCTGCTCGGCACGCCGGTGCAGCGCCTGGCCACGATCGCGCACGGCGACGGCATCTGCACCACCCATGTCACCGCTCCATCGCTGCGGGACGGCGCCGCCGCCCGCGGCGACCGAACCACCCGCAGTACCGCAACCACCAGCACCGCAACCACCAGCACCGCAACCACCAGCACCGCGCCGTCCGGCGACACGTCGCCGGCGACACCGTAACCGAGGTCGGAGGCCTGTCCGCATGACCACTACCGCCCGCCCAGAACTCGAAGGTCTTGACCGGTACAAGTTCGGCTGGGCCGACTCCGACGCCGCGGGCGCGATCGCGCGCCGCGGCCTGTCCGAGGACGTCGTCCGCGACATCTCGGCGAAGAAGGACGAGCCGGAGTGGATGCTCAAGCTGAGGCTGCGCGGCCTGCAGCTGTTCCGCCGCAAGCCGATGCCGACCTGGGGCTCTGATCTGTCCGGCATCGACTTCGAGAACATCAAGTACTTCGTGCGGTCCACCGAGAAGCAGGCCGCGAGCTGGGACGACCTGCCCGCCGACATCAAGAACACCTACGACAAGCTCGGCATCCCCGAGGCGGAGAAGCAGCGCCTGATCGCCGGCGTGGCCGCCCAGTACGAGTCGGAGGTCGTCTACCACAAGATCCGCGAGGACCTGGAGGAGAAGGGCGTCCTCTTCCTCGACACCGACACGGCACTCAGGGAGCACCCTGAACTGTTCCAGGAGTACTTCGCGACCGTGATCCCGGTCGGGGACAACAAGTTCGCCGCGCTGAACACGGCGGTCTGGTCCGGCGGGTCCTTCATCTACGTGCCGAAGGGCGTGCACGTGGAGATCCCGCTGCAGGCCTACTTCCGGATCAACACCGAGAACATGGGCCAGTTCGAGCGGACACTGATCATCGCCGACGAGGGCGCCAGCGTGCACTACGTCGAGGGCTGCCTGCCAGCGGGCGAGCTTATCGAGATGGCGGACGGGACCTGGCGGCCGATCGAGCAGGTGAAGGTCGGCGACCACGTGCTCAGCCATGATGGCAGGCCGCACCGGGTCACCGCGTTCCAGATGCGGGACCTGCATGGCAACCTGCACACGTTCACACCGATGTCGCCCGCCAACGCGTTCTCGGTGACCGACGAGCACCCGGTGCTTGTGGTACCGCGCGCCGACGTTCTGGTGAAGCGGGCGCCGAGGCACGGCTGGAAGCCGGAGGTGAACACCGGCAAGCTGCTCGCAACGCAGCCGCGCTGGGTGCCCGCGAAGGATATCCAGGACGGCGACTTCCTCGTGTACCCGAAGCCACGGAACAAGCCGGCCAGGAGTGCCATGTCGCTTGCTTTCGCCAGGCTGGCTGGTTATTACCTGGCTGAGGGTTCGGCGACGCTCACCAACGGCTGCGAATCACTGGCGTTCTCGTTCCACATCGACGAGGTGGACCACGTCGACGCGGTCCGCCGAGCCTGCAAGGAACTCTACGACGCCGAGGGCTCGGTGCTTTACATTGAGTCCAAGCACGAAGCGCGGGTACTGGTGTACACCAAGGCCGGCTACTACGCGATGAAGCAGCACATCGGCGACCGTTCGTACCGCAAGGGCCTGTCAGGTGACCTGATGGGCCAATCCGAGGAGTTCCTGCGCGAACTGCTCGACGCGTACGTGGCCGGCGACGGGAACGAGATCCAGCGCGGTGGCGCGACCTGGCGCCGGGTGCACACTACGTCGCGGACCCTCGCCTTCCAGATCCAGGCCATCCTCGCGCGGCTCGGCACGTACGCGACTGTCGAGCGTCGGCGCGCTGGCGGGGCGGCCGAGATCCTGGGCCGCCAGGTAACCCGGCACGACTTGTACCAGGTGCAGTGGACCGAGGGCGGGCGCGGGCCGCGGCAGGCTCGGGACGCGGGGGACTACTTCCTGGTCCCGATCAAGAAGCGCTCGGTCCGGCAGGCGGACGAGCCGGTGTTTAATCTCGACGTCGAGGAGCCCGACAGCTACCTCGCCTACGGTTTCGCGGTCCACAACTGCACCGCACCGATCTACTCCTCGGACTCGCTGCACTCGGCGGTCGTGGAGATCATCGTCAAGAAGGACGCGTACTGCCGCTACACGACCATTCAGAACTGGTCGAACAACGTCTACAACCTGGTCACCAAGCGAGCCGTGGCGCACGCGGGCGCGAGCATGGAGTGGGTCGACGGAAACATCGGCTCCAAGGTCACGATGAAGTATCCGGCCGTCTACCTGATGGGCGAGCACGCGCGCGGGGAGACGCTGTCGGTCGCCTTCGCCGGCCAGGGCCAGCACCAGGACGCCGGGGCCAAGATGGTGCACATGGCGCCGAACACCTCCTCGACGATCATCTCCAAGTCCGTCGCGCGGGCCGGCGGCCGTACCTCCTACCGCGGCCTGGTCCAGGTCGCCGACGGCGCCGAGCACTCCAAGTCCACGGTCAAGTGCGACGCGCTGCTCGTGGACGCGATCAGCCGCTCCGACACCTACCCCTATGTCGACGTACGCGAGGACGACGTGGAGATGGGGCACGAGGCGACGGTGTCCAAGATCTCCGACGACCAGCTGTTCTACCTGATGAGCCGCGGCATGACCGAGGACGAGGCGATGGCGACGATCGTGCGCGGCTTCGTCGAGCCGATCGCGCGCGAGCTGCCGATGGAGTACGCGCTCGAGCTGAACCGGCTGATCGAACTGCAAATGGAAGGGGCGGTCGGCTGATGAGTTCGCTCTCCGGGGCCGTCGAGACCGCCGGCCCCGTTTCCAAGCTGCACGCGCGGGAGTCGTTCGATCCTGATGATTTTCCCGTACCGACCGGGCGCGAGGAGGAATGGCGGTTCACACCGCTTAGGCGGCTGCGGGGACTGCATTCGGATGCGCCGCTCGACGGGAAGGTGAGCGTCGAGGTCAGTGCCGAGCGCGAGATCGCCGTTGTACTTGCGCAACACGGCGATCCTCGGCTCGGCACCGCCCTCGTGCCCTCGGACCGGGTCAGTGCCAGGGCCTATTCCGCGTTCACCGACGCTACCGTCGTGACTGTACCTTCCGGCTTCACGACGTCGCGGCCCGTCGTGGCCTCCGTTCGCGGCGATGACCCGACCGTGGCTGCTGCCGGGCACCTGCTGGTCGAGCTGGGAGCGAACTCATCGGCCGTGGTGGTGCTGGACTATTCGGGGTCGGTCACGTACGCGGACAATGTCGAATTCGTGGTGGGGGAAGGCGCATCGCTCAGCGTGGTGAGCGTGCAGGACTGGGATCCGTCCTCGGTGCATCTGTCGCATCATCATGCGCAGGTCGGGAAGGATGGCTCGATCGCGCATACTGCGGTGTCGCTGGGCGGGGGAGTCGTGCGGATCGCGCCGTCGGTGCGGTATGCCGGGCCGGGCGGGAACGCGGAGCTGCGCGGGCTGTACTTCGCTGATGCGGGGCAGCATCTGGAGCACCGGCTGCTTGTCGATCATGCCGGGCCTAACTGCCGGAGCCGGGTGACCTACAAGGGGGCGCTGCAGGGCGACGGGGCGCACGCGGTCTGGATCGGGGACGTGATCATCCGGCCGGAGGCGGTCGGGACGGACAGCTACGAGAGCAACAGGAACCTGGTGCTGACCGACGGCACGAGGGTCGACTCGGTGCCGAACCTGGAGATCCTGACCGGCGAGGTGACCAGGGCCGGGCACGCGAGCACCAGCGGCCGCCTGGAGGACGAGCACCTGTTCTACCTGATGGCGCGCGGCATCCGCTTCAACGAGGCGCGGCGCCTAGTGATCAGGGGCTTCTTCGGCCAGCTGATCGCCGAGATTGAGGTGCCCGAGTTGCGCGAGCGGATTACCGCCGCCATCGAGACGGAGCTTGAGAAGGGGGTCTGATGGGCGAGTTCGTGCGGGCGTGCGCCCTGGACCAGCTGCCCGAGCCCGGCACCTTCGGCGTGGAGCTGAACGGCACGCCGGTGGTGCTGGTCAGGAGCGAGGGCGAGGTCTACGCGCTCGACGAGTTCTGCACGCACGAAGAGGTCTCGCTGGTCGACGGCGAGGTCTACGACCACACGGTCGAGTGCTGGCTGCACGGCTCCTGCTTCGACGTGCGCTCTGGCAAGCCGACCGGCCCGCCCGCGACCAAACCACTGACCACCTACCAGGTGCGACTAGATGACGGCGACGTCTACGTGGCCGTTCCCGAATAGGAGAGAGATGTCCACCCTTGAGATCCGCGACCTGCATGTCAGCGTCACCGCCCAGCCCGGCGAGAGCCAGGAGATCCTGCGCGGCGTCGACCTGACCGTCGCGGCCGGGCAGACCCACGCGATCATGGGCCCGAACGGCTCGGGCAAGTCCACCCTGGCCTACTCGATCGCGGGCCATCCGAAGTACCACGTGACCAGCGGAACCGTCACCCTGGACGGCGAGGACGTGCTCGCTATGAGCGTCGACGCCAGGGCCAGGGCCGGGCTCTTCCTCGCCATGCAGTACCCGGTCGAGGTTCCCGGCGTGACCGTGTCGAACTTCCTGCGCACCGCCGTGACCGCGGTCCGCGGCGAGGCTCCGCGGGTGCGCGCGTTCATCAAGGAGATGAGCGGCGCGATGAAGGACCTGTCCATCGATCCGGCGTTCGCGCAGCGCAACCTGAACGAGGGCTTTTCCGGCGGCGAGAAGAAGCGGCACGAGATACTCCAGCTCCAGCTGCTCAACCCGAAGATCGCCATCCTGGACGAAACGGACTCCGGCCTCGACATCGACGCTCTCCGGGTCGTCTCGGCCGGCGTGAACGCCTACCGTCAGGGAAGTGATCACGGGGTGCTGCTGATCACGCACTACACCAGGATCCTGCGCTACGTCAGGCCGGACTTCGTGCACGTGTTCGTCGGCGGCAAGATCGTCGCCGAAGGCGGTCCCGAGCTGGCCGACGAGCTCGAGGCAAGCGGCTACGAGCGGTTCGCGCCGGTAGGTGCTCAGGCATGACCCTGGATGTCGCGGCCATCCGCGCCGACTTCCCGATCCTGAGGCGGACGGCGCGCGGCGGCAACCCGCTGATCTACCTGGACTCCGGCGCCACGGCGCAGAAGCCCGCGGCGGTGCTCGACGCCGAGCGCGCGTACAACGTCACGAGCAACGCGGCCGCGCACCGCGGCGCTCACCTGCTCGGCGAGGAGGCCACGGACGCGCTGGAAGGCGCCAGGGAGCGGGTCGCCGCGTTCATCGGCGCCGATGCCGGCGAGATCGTTTTCACCAAGAACGCGACCGAGTCCGCCAACCTGATCGCCTACTCGCTGAGCAACGCGGCCACCAGCGGGCCGTCGGGCGGCCCGGCGGCCGGAACGCCGGCGGAGTCCCTCGCGGTAGGCGAGGGCGACGAGGTGCTGATCACCGAGCTCGAGCACCACGCCAACCTGGTTCCGTGGCAGCAGCTGTGCCAGCGCACCGGCGCCACGCTCCGCTGGTTCCCCGTCACCCCCGACGGCCGGGTCGACCTGTCCGGCATCGGCACGATGATCGGCGAGCGGACCAGGGTCGTGGCCGTCACGCACCAGTCGAACGTGACCGGAGCGATGCCGCCGGTCGCCCGGATCGCCGCGGCGGCTCACGCGGTCGGCGCGATCGTGGTGGTCGATGCCGCGCAGTCCGTGCCGCATCACCCGGTGAACGTGGCCGAGACCGGGGCGGACTTCCTGTTCTTCTCCGGGCACAAGATGCTGGGACCCACCGGCGTGGGCGTGCTGTGGGGGCGCAGGGAACTGCTCGAGGCGATGCCGCCGTTCGTCACGGGCGGCTCGATGATCGAGGTCGTCCGGATGGAGGGGTCCACCTTCCTGCCGCCGCCGCAGCGATTCGAGCCAGGCGTCCCCGGTGTCGCCCAGGCCGTCGGCCTGGCCGCGGCCTGCGACTACCTGGACGCGGTCGGGATGGAGAACATCGCCGAGCACGAGGCGATGCTCACCTCCCGCGCGATCGAGGCGGTCACCGCGATCGGCGGGGTGCGGATTCTCGGCCCGCTGACCACGCAGGACCGAGGCGGCGCCGTCTCGTTCGAGGTGGACCAGGTGCATCCGCACGATGTCGGCCAGGTACTCGACGAGCTCGGCATCGCGGTGCGCACCGGCCACCACTGTGCCTGGCCCCTGCACCGCGCGCTCGGCGTGCAGGCCTCGACGAGGGCAAGCTTCTACCTCTACAACACCCCCGACGAGGTGGACGCGCTCGCCGACGGAATAAGGACGGCGCAGAAGTTCTTCGGGGTTACATGATGCAGCTCGAGTCGATGTACCAGGAGATCATCCTGGACCACTACCGGCATCCGCATCACAAGGGCCTGCGGGAGCCGTTCGACGCCGAGGTCTATCATGTCAACCCGACCTGCGGAGACGAGGTCACCCTGCGGGTCACCCTGAAGGACGCAGACGGCGAGCCCGCCGTAGCCGACGTGTCGTACGACGCGCTCGGCTGCTCGATCAGCCAGGCGAGCGTCTCGGTGCTGACCGACCTGCTGATCGGCAGGCCGGTCAGCGAGGCGATGGAGATCGGTGCGAAGTTCCTCGAACTGATGCATTCCCGCGACGCGGCGGAGCCCGACGAGGACGCACTCGGCGACGCCGTAGTCTTCGCCGGGGTGGCCAAGTACCCGGCGCGGATCAAGTGCGCGCTGCTTGGCTGGATGGCATGGAAGGACGCGACCGCCCAAGCACTTACGGATACCAAGTGGGAGCAGCGATGACGCAGGCACATGAAGCCGAGCTCGACGCGCCGGGCACCAGCCCCGAGATCGAGGACGTGCTCGAGGCGCTCAGGGATGTGGTCGACCCCGAGCTCGGGTCGCCACCGTCGACATGACGCTGACCAGCGCGGCCTGCCCGCTGACCGATGTCATCGAGGATCAGACCCAGGCCGCGCTCGACGGGCTGGTCAGCGACTTCCGGATCAACTGGGTCTGGCTGCCGCCGTGGGGACCGGACAAGATCACCGAGGACGGCCGCGAGCAGCTGCGCGCGCTCGGCTTCAACGTCTGATCCGGCCGTGCCGCGGGCCGGCGCCATGACCCGCAGGGTAGAGGTCGCGCCGCAGCGGTTCGCCGGATGGGTCGCCTCGTTCGCCGACCGTCACGGCGGCGGCCTGACCGCTGACCAGGGCAGCGAGACGGTGAGCTTCGGCGCCGCGGACGGCGCGGTCGCGCGGTGCCAGGTTCCGTTCCCGCCGCTCGCATGCGCCGGTGCGGTATCAGCCGCCGACGCACGGCGGCTCGCCGACGCGGGGCCGGCCGGAGACGCGCGGCGGCTCGCCGACGCGGGGCCGGCCGAACTGGCGCAGCGGATCGCCGAGCACGCGTGCGCCGACCGGACGGTCGGCGTCCTGCTGGTCAGGCGCGGCGGCTACGCCGCCGGCGTGTTCACGGGAACTGGTCCGTCGCTAGCGGCCTCAAAGGTCGGCAGCCGGCTGGTGCAGGGCCGCAGCGCGGCCGGCGGGCAGTCGCAGCGGCGGTTCGCCAGGCGCAGGGAGAACCAGGCCCAGCAGGCGCTTGCCGCCGCCGCCAGTACCGCCGCCGCGGTCTTCGCCCCCTACCGGCTCGACGCGCTGGTACTCGGCGGTGACCGGCGCGCTCTCACCCTGGTCAGAACCGATGTCAGGCTGGCGCCGTACTTCGAGCAGGCGGTCGAGGCGTTCCTGACCGTGCCCGACCCGCGGCTTGCAGTGCTCAGGGACACGCCGCGGCTCTTCCGAGCGATCAGGATCACGCTCACCGAGCCCGCGCCCGACCGCGGCTAGCACGCACGCCGTGGCGTAGACCGCCCGCACGCTGCGGACGGCGGCCACGTCCTGCAGCGGATTGCCGTCGAGAACGAGGATGTCGGTCCCAGATGCGACTTGCCATGCACCGATTCTGCACTCCCGCCCCTCGCGTCGCATCGGGGCGAGCCCTGATCGGCGGATTGTGAGTCATCTGCTGGTTCGCGCGAAGATGTGAAAGCGGCCGACCCGGCTGGAGGACCGTCATGGCACCATGGCTGCATGCGCGTGCTGCTGGCCGCGATTCGGTGCGAGAAGGGTGACGTCGCGGGGAATCTCGCGTCCCACCTCGCGATCCTCGACCAGGCAGCATCGGCGGAATGTGACCTGGCGCTGTTTCCCGAGATGTCGCTGACCGGATCCGCCGATCCTGCGGCCAGTCCCGAGCGCCTGATTCCCCTCGGCCATCCCGCGGTCAGCGAGCTCGCCCGCGCGGCCGGCCACCGAACGGCGGCCTGCTTCGGCATCGCCGAGCGCTCGGCGGAAGGCCGGCCACACATCACCCAGGTCCTCGCGGCCGGCGGGCAGGTGCTGGGCGTTCAGCGCAAGCGCCACCTCGGCGAGGGCGAGGAGTCGTTCGACCCCGCCGGCGAACATGCGGTACTCAGCTGGGCTGGCGTGCGATTCGGCGCCGCGATCTGCGCCGAGGCAGGCTACGACGCGCCGTTCGACGCCGCGGCCGCGTCCGGTGCCCGCCTTGTCCTGTTTCCCGCCGCACCCGGGCTGCGCGGGCGCCGCAGCAGCGAGAGCGCGTGGCAGGCGGGGTTCGCCTGGTGGGAGGAGTGCGCGCTGGGCGATGCCAGCAGGCATGCGCGCAGGCTCGGGTTGTGGATCGCACTGGCTGGGCAGGCTGGCTCAACCGCCGACGAGGATTTCCCTGGCCTGGCCGCTCTCGTCCGCCCCGACGGCAGCATCGCCGCGCGGCTTCCCGACTGGCGCGCGGGCCTGCTGACGGTCGACATCCCGGTCTGAGCCTGACCGGACGCGGCCGCGACCCGGTCTCGCGCCACCGTTGGACTGCGCCGAATTACGGTCAACGATCGATCTAGGCGGGCGTCTCGGCGCGGTCGCCGGCCCACAGCGTGTGGAAGGACCCGTCCCGGTCGACGCGACGGTAGGTGTGGGCGCCGAAGTTGTCCCGCAGGCCCTGGATGAGCGCCGCGGGCAGCCGGTCCCGGCGCAGCCCGTCGTAGTAGGCAAGCGAGGAAGCGAACGCGGGGGTCGGGACTCCCGCCAGGGCGGCGTCGGCCACCACCCGCCGCCAGCTTGCCACCCCGGCCGAGACGGCTTGCGCGAAGTACGGCGCGACGAGCAGGCTGGGCAGGCCGAGGTCGCGGTCGTAGGCCTCGCGGATCCGGTCGAGGAACTTGGCCCTGATGATGCAGCCGCCCCGCCAGATTGTGGCCATCGCACCGCGGTCGATGTGCCAGTCGTACTCCTCGCTGCCCGCCTGTATCTGGTCGAAGCCCTGCGCGTACGCGACGACCTTGGACGCGTACAGCGCCTTGCGCACGTCGTCGACGAACCCGTCCCGGTCGGCCGCCCACGGGCCGAGGTCGCTGCCGAACGTGTCGCGGGCCGCCGCTCGCTGGCCGGCGTGGCCGGACAGCGCGCGCGCGAAGGTGGCCTCGGCGATGCCCGTGATCGGGATGCCGAGGTCGAGGGCGCTCTGCACGGTCCAGCGCCCGGTTCCCTTCTGCTCGGCCTGGTCGAGCACCACGTCCACGAACGGCCGGCCCGTCACGGCGTCGACATGGGCGAGCACGTCGGCGGTGATCTCGATGAGGAACGACTCCAGGTCGCCCTCGTTCCAGGTGCGGAAGATGCCGGCGATCTCGGCCGTGCTGGCCTTGGTGCCCGCCCTGATCAGGTCGTAGGCCTCCGCGATGAGCTGCATGTCGGCGTACTCGATGCCGTTGTGCACCATCTTGACGAAGTGCCCGGCACCGTCGGGGCCGACGTGCACGCAGCACGGGGTGCCGTCGACCTGCGCGGCGATGGACTCGAAGATAGGGCCGAGCGTGCGGTAGGACTCCTCCGAGCCGCCCGGCATGATGCTCGGGCCGTTCAGCGCGCCCTCCTCGCCGCCCGACACCCCGCAGCCGACGAAGTGCAGGCCGCGGGAGCGCAGGTCCCGCTCGCGGCGGCGGGTGTCGGTGTAGTGCGCGTTGCCGCAGTCGATGACGATGTCGCCGGGGTCGAGCAGCGGAACGAGCTCGGAGATCACCGCGTCGGTGGGCTGGCCGGCCTTGACCATGACGATGATCGCCCTGGGCCGCTCGAGCGAGGCCACGAAGTCCTCGGCCGACTCGCTGGGCAGGAATGTCCCCTCGTGCCCGTGCTCGGCCACCAGGCTGCGGGTGCGCTCGTAGGTCCGGTTGTGCAGGGCAACCCGGTATCCGTGCCTGGCCAGGTTGCGAGCGAGGTTGCGGCCCATCACCGCCAGCCCGGTGACGCCGATCTGCGCCGACCCACGACCCTCAGCCACGGGCACCCCCGATCCACATCCGCCGGACAGAGCCTCTCCGGTTTCGCACTCTATCGGGCACGCGGCCCGGGGTGCTGGCGGGCCGCGGCGAGGCCCAATAGGGTCGGCTCCTCGTCGCGGGGTGGTGCGCTGCGCCGGCCGATACCCGGTGACCTCGTCAGGAGCAGCATCATGAGTACCTTCGCGCAACGCCCGTCCGGAATGCCCTGCCACCGATACCGCCCGTTCCCCGCCGTCGACCTGCCCGACCGGCAGTGGCCCGCGCGCACCATCACGGCCGCGCCGCGCTGGCTCTCCACTGACCTGCGCGACGGAAACCAGGCACTGATCGACCCGATGAACGCCGCCCGCAAGCAGGCCATGTTCGACCTGCTGGTCAGGCTGGGCTACAAGGAGATCGAGGTCGGCTTCCCCGCGGCCAGCCAGACCGACTTCGACTTTATCCGCAGCCTGATCGACTCGGGCTCGGTCCCCGACGACGTCCGCATCTCCGTGCTGACCCAGGCACGCGAGGAGCTGATCGAGCGCACCGTCACCTGTTTGGCCGGCGCCCGCCAGGCGACCGTGCACATGTACAACGCCGCCGCGCCGATGTTCCGCGACGTGGTGTTCGGATGGGCGGGCGACGGCCGCGCGGAGTGCAAGGCCGTCGCGGTCGAGGGAACCAGGGCGGTGCTGAAGTTCGCCGAGCAGTACCTGCCAGGCACCGACTTCGGCTACGAGTACTCGCCCGAGATCTTCATGGACACCGAGCTCGACTTCGCGCTGGACATCTGCGAGGCCGTGATGGACGTGTGGCAGCCGGGCCCGGGCCGGGAGATCGTGCTGAACCTGCCCTGCACGGTCGAGCGCTCGACCCCGAACGTGTACGCGGACCAGATCGAGTGGATGAGCAGGAACCTGACCAGGCGCGAGCACATCGCGCTGTCGGTGCACACGCACAACGACCGCGGCACCGCGACCGCCGACGCCGAGCTCGCCGTGCTGGCGGGCGCGCAGCGGGTCGAGGGCTGCCTGTTCGGCAACGGCGAGCGGTCAGGGAACGTGGACCTGGTCACCCTGGGCCTGAACCTGTACAGCCAGGGCATCGACCCGAGGATCGACTTCAGCGACATCGACGAGATCAGGCGCACCGCCGAGTACTGCAACCGGATCGGCGTGCACGAGCGGCACCCGTACGCCGGCGACCTCGTGTACACCTCGTTCTCCGGCTCGCACCAGGACGCGATCAAGAAGGGCTTCGACCGGCTCGACGAGGTCGCGGCGGCGGCCGGCCGGCCTGCCGGCGAGATGCCGTGGCAGATGCCCTACCTGCCGATCGACCCGAAGGACGTCGGCCGCTCCTACGAGGCGGTGATCAGGGTCAACTCCCAGTCCGGCAAGGGCGGGGTGGCCTACATCATGAAGCACGACCATCACATGGACCTGCCCCGCCGGCTCCAGATCGAGTTCAGCCAGGTGATCCAGCGGCGCACCGACAGCGAGGGCGGCGAGGTCGACGCGGCGCAGATGTGGGAGGCGTTCGAGGCGGAGTACCTCGCGCCCGGCGCGTTCGAGCTGCTCAGCTTCGGCTCGGCCAGCGACGACGGCACCGAGCGGATCACCACGAAGGTCAGCGCCTTCGGGGTCGAGCACGCGCTGGCCGGGGTGGGCAACGGCCCGATCGCCGCGTTCTGCCAGGCGCTGTCCGAACTCGACATGGGCCTCGGCGGGGTGGGCGTCCGGGTGCTCGACTACGCGGAGCACGCGCTGAGCGCGGGCCGTGACGCCGAGGCGGCGGCCTACCTGGAGATCGAGGTCGGCGACCGGGTGTACTGGGGCGTGGGCATCAGCGAGTCGATCGTGCGCGCCTCGCTGCGCGCGGTAATCAGCGCGCTGAACCGGGCGGCTCGGTTGTTGGCTGGCTCTTAGAGGGCGTCTGAGCTACACCGGTGTTGGTTCGCCGGTTTCGGCGGAGGTGTCTCGCCAGGTTAGGGTGCTTTCTCCGGTAAGCCGCCGGCTCATGTTGTCGATCATCGCCCAGTGGACCATCGTGACGGAACGT